>Ga0153997_1000008_pt1 | contig 75571 bp, 64 predicted proteins | sample TSNC081MetaG_FD_104750 | JGI IMG/M metagenome (GOLD analysis project Ga0153997, IMG submission 104750) | Attine ant fungus gardens microbial communities from North Carolina, USA - TSNC081 MetaG | ecosystem: Host-associated > Fungi > Mycelium > Unclassified | place: USA: North Carolina, Lumber...
ACCCTGGCTCAGGGCGGTATCGTTCTGCCGGTCACCGATGCGTTCGTTGACGTCAATGGCAAGACCAAGAAGGCCAAGGGCTTCTCGGTTATCGCTGACCTTCTGCACTACTGGACCCCGTCCGTTCGTCAGAACCTGTTCGCTTCGTACATGAAGATCAACTACGGCAACCGTGGTTACAGCGTTGGCACATTGGCTAACGGCGCTGACTACAACTTCGGTTTTGTTGATATCAGCGAGCTCAAGATTGGTACCAACGTGATCTGGTCGCCGATCAAGAATTTCGACATCGGTGTTGAAGTTCTCTACAGCCGCCTCGACCCGAAGGGTCGCGTTCTTGATAACAACAATGGCGCGAACTACCTCAACAAGACACTCAGCTCGGATGATTCCTGGCAGGGCCGTCTGCGCGTTCAGCGCGATTTCTGATCGGTTCATTTCGATTGGTTAAAGAAAACCCCGGTGGCGACACCGGGGTTTTCTTTTTATGCCCGAGCATGTTCCTGGCTTTGAGGTATGAGACCTTGATCCAGTCGGACGGTTTGAGGCTAAGGACCGCGTGAAATAGGGGTTGAAGAAAGTTGCAAGCGCATCTTTGATCCGAAGAACAGGAAACGGATGTGCCACATCGCTACTCGTAGAGAACCAGGACCCTTTCTACCGTAATGCTCTCACAACGAAGGCTGCCCTTGGGGAACTCTCGTCAGAGTAAGGCGCGTTAAGGGATAGCGGCTAAACGCAAGCAAGCCTTACGGCATAACAAATTTAGAGTGTAAAACACTCTAAGAAACCCGTGATGCTATGGGCTGTCGTAACCCACACGTGGAGGGGGCAAAGGAAGCGGAGCCGTCGTGTAAGTTCCGGGTGTGAAGATCGAGGGACCTGAGGCTTTCATCAATGCTCTGTAAATCATCAGATTTTCGCTGATTCGTTGAACATAATGGCGGGTTTCGAAGAAGGGTATGCGCTCAATCCAGTCAATCGGATCTGTCCCTGGTGTACGTGGGTCTCCGTGATTTTCAATCCATTTGCGGACATTCCCACCGCCTGCATTATAAGCGGCAAAGGTGAGGATAAGGGAACCACGCCAGTTCTGCAGAAGTTCATCGAGATGAGCGGCGCCGAGTTGAGCATTGTATGCGGGGTCAGTCGTCAGGCGTTCAAGATTGAAGTTGACGCCGAAGCGTGATGCTGTCGTTCGGGCTGTTTCCGGCATCAGTTGCAATAAACCCAGAGCGCCTGCATGGGATCTGGCCTGTGGGTTGAATGCACTTTCCTGATGGGCGATGGCGTAGAGCAGAGGCGTTTCTATTTGTTTTCCGGCGTAGGAAAAGTCAGGAATGCCGAATGTCGGATAGGCGCGGACTTCCAGAGGAAAGCCGCGTCTCAATCCAGTTTTCGCCACGGTGAGAAGTGCTCTCGGGTTGCGTTGCTCTGCCGCCAGGGCTGCCAGCGCTTCGATATGGGGTTCATCGGGTAACTGAGATGCCAGTTCGCCGTATAGAGGGGTGGTAAGTTCATCTGCCCCGCCTGCATGCAGCAGCCGGATTGCCCGTACCGCTATCATATTGTCAAAATTCTTTTGAACACCCGGCGGCACATTCTTTGGTGTCAGATCGGGAGATGCCATTCCGGGCAGTTTCTCTCTGGCTAACTGTCCGTAAAAGGTCGCCCATTCGCTGGCGGCGCGTTCGTAATATGGTTTTGCCTCGTCCAGCCCGGTTTCCGCTTCGGCGACGCGGCCTTGCCAGTATGCAGCGCGAGACCTTACAGACGCCGTTGTTGCATGCCTGGCGAGTTCTTCGAAGTGCTGCCTGGCTTTAGCAGGCTGTTGCATGAAACGCAGGGCAATCCACCCTGCGAGAAACTGTGCATCGTCGTGGGTACAGCCAAGCTCGGAGAGGCGGGCACTGGCAGCGTGATAGGCCATGGCGATATCGTTGACATCCAGAAGCTCACGGATCACCCGACGTTGTTGTAGCTTCCAATCCTGGCATTCTACGGTGCTGAGCAATGGTAAGGGCTGGCGGGTTTTCTCGTCAGGATCGCTTTCCGGGGCCAGTTTGCCGATGACTTTAGCTGCTTCTACATATTTCTTCTGTTGATTAAGCAGCAATAACCTTGAGAAGGAAACCAGCGGATCTGATTGTTGCGCCTTTGGAACGGCGGCAATGGCGGCTTCAGCCTTCTTGCTGTTTTGAGCGGCGGCGATGCGAGCCTTTGCAATCAGCACAGCGTTCTCGCCAGCAGCATCGGCAGCTCGCAGGGCGGCGTCCCAGTTCTGCTTTGAAAGAAGAAAGATCATGCGGGCGCGATGATCGGCAGGCTTAAGCAAGTCGCCCAGAGTTGCCATGATCTGCTGCTCTGCGCCTTTCGAGAGCTGTTCCTGTTGCCAGAGAGGGCCGATGATCTCAGATGCTTTCACTTTATCGCCGTTGCCTGCCAGAAGGCGGGCCCAGGTCAGTTTTCCAGCTGCCGATAACGGCGGGTTGGAGGCAAAGTAAGCGCTTTTGATGGTATCGGAAACCGGGCTGGTCAGAAGAGCGGTTTCTGCTCGCCGACGCAACAACTGGGTAACGGGCCAATCGGGATATTGTGCCCGGAATGCGGCAAACCACTCAAGGCGCAATGGCCCTCCTGCCTGTAATGCCAGCCAATCGGCCGTGGCCTTCGCAGCCGGGTCCTGCAACAGGCCCTTGGAAATAGCCAGCTCCGCTCGGTCATTGGCTCCATTGCGATAGAGAGTAGCGATCTTTCGCAAGATATCGGCGTCCGACAGCGTTTCGGGCAGGATGATACTGAATGGTTCCGCCTGATGTGGAGATACGACCGGAGAGGATATTGCGCTGACATCTGGCTGGGTCGAGGAAATGGATTGGTCTTTGGGTTTCTCAAAGGGAATGATCGCGTTCTTCTTGTCCTCCAGAACGGCAAGAGGGTGCAGAAAGTACCAGCCTCCGACACAGGCAAGTATGATTGCTGTCACAAGAAAGAGAAAAAATCTTTTACCCGACATTGCACCTCGACCCGCTTCCGAATCGTAAGCGATAAAATAAGATTCATTTCGTAAATATTCTCTACGAAATGTTATGACATTGGCGTAATGGCCTAGATTGTGCGTGAATGCCGTTTACAGAACACGCCACACACGGCTATGACTTGTCTGACGGATAAGCTAGATAAGAGGCATCAACGTGGCACTTCGCCATTGATGTTCAATATTCGAAAATTGATGCAAGGAATTTTTCGATGACGACGCGCTTGAGAGGCTCCATTACCGCGCTTGTTACACCTTTTCGCAACGATGTGTTCGATGAGGAGGCATTCCGGAAATTCCTCAACTGGCAGATAGAAAATGGAACCAACGGCTTTGTTCCCGTCGGAACAACCGGTGAAAGTCCGACTCTGAGCCCGAGCGAGCATGAGCGCGTGGTTGAAGTATGCGTTGCGGAAACAGCGGGCCGTGTCCCTGTCATCGCAGGCGCTGGCTCCAACAGCACCGCCGAAGCAATTGCTTTTTCCCGCCATGCCGAGAAGGTCGGGGCCGATGCCCTTTTGATTGTAACGCCTTACTATAACAAGCCGACGCAAGAGGGATTGTATCAGCATTTCAAGGCCATCAATGACGCAGTCGGTTTGCCGATCATCATTTACAACATACCTGGTCGCTCCATTGTCGATATGTCTGTTGAGACGATGACGCGGCTTTATGAGTTGAAGAACATCGTCGGCGTCAAGGATGCAACTGCAAACGTAGCACGCACCAGCTTGCAGCGGCAGGCGATGGGAGCTGATTTCATTCAGCTGTCGGGTGAGGATGCCACAGCTCTCGGATTCATGGCCCATGGCGGGCACGGCTGTATTTCTGTTTCATCCAATGTTGCGCCTGCTCTTTGCAGCGAAATGCAGGTTGCTTGCCTTGCAGGGGATTATGCAAAGGCATTGCAGATCCAGGACCGTCTTCTGCCTCTCCATACCAATCTGTTTGTTGAAACAAGTCCCGCTCCGGTCAAATTCGCCGTGGCTGAGCTTGGCTTTATGTCGGAAGAAATTCGGCTGCCGCTTGTGCCGGTTGGTGAGCATACCCGCAAGCTTGTGCGCTCCGCCATGGTTCACGCTGGATTGCTCAGCACAGTGATTTCATGAAAAAAGACGCTAAGAGCGGCTTCCGGATTGTCTCAGAGAACCGGAAGGCGCGCTATAACTACGAAATCGTTGAAAATTTTGAGGCTGGGATCGCCCTGACGGGGACCGAGGTCAAGTCGTTGCGTCTGGGTAAGGCGACTATTGCCGAGTCCTATGCCGGACCGTCAGGGGAGGAGATATTCCTCTTTAACGCCAATATTCCGGAATACCTGCAGGCCAATCGTTTTAACCATGAGCCGCGTCGGCCACGGCGTCTTCTGTTGCACAAGCGCCAGATCAACAAATTGATCGGGGCAACTCAGCGAGACGGCTTCACGCTTATTCCATTGAAAATCTATTTTAATGAACGTGGGCGCGCCAAGATCGAGCTCGGGCTTGGGCGTGGCAAGAAACTCCACGACAAGCGGGAAACGGAAAAACAACGCACCTGGAATCGTGAAAAGTCCCGCTTGATGCGCGAAAAGGGCTGACCCGTACAGCAATCAGCCTGATCGTCTCCTTAACAGAACGCGGCGCCTCTCATGACGACCAAACGTCAAAGGCCATTTTTATATCAATCACATCGCCTGACATGACCGGACCATATGTTTACGTCGCCATTCGAAAGAGGAATGGCGACGTGAACAGATCAGGTGTCGAGAAAATCGTCGTCTATGTCTTCCGGCTGACGAATACCATATCGCCGCTCCAGGCTCGGTGATGGTGCTGCCAGTGTACGCGAGCGATCCGCCTTCTCTCCTCCAGCTGCTGCTGCTCCTTCGGGAGGGCGAGGCCCGGATCTGTCGCTGGCGTCTCTTCCGATTTTGGAGAGCAGCTGTACGAGATCAATGAACTCATCAGCTTGCCGGCGCAGCTCATCCGCAATCATCGGAGGCTGGGTTGCCACAGTAGATACAACTGAAACGCGAACTCCCCGCCGTTGCATTGCTTCTACAAGGGAGCGAAAATCACCATCACCGGAGAAAAGGACCATGTGATCGATAAAGCCGGCCAGTTCCAGGGCATCGATGGCAAGCTCAATGTCCATGTTGCCCTTCACCTTGCGGCGACCGGCGGAGTCGACAAACTCTTTGGTCGGCTTGGTAACGACGCGATAGCCGTTATAATCGAGCCAATCGATCAACGGTCTGATTGATGAGTATTCCTGCTCTTCTACGAGAGCGGTGTAGTAGAATGCTCTGACTAAATATCCGCGGCCATGAAATTCTTTCAGGAGGCGCCGATAATCGATGTCAAAACCAAGTGATTTCGTTGTGGCATAGAGATTTGCTCCATCTATGAATAGAGCTATGCGCTGTTGGCCTACCATTTTTTCTCTCGTCATAAAAATTCTATTTTCTATCGAATAGTTTCCGGCAAATGTGCAATCGATATTAAACTATATAATAGGTTATAGCGTGAGCTGCATTCTGAGGGAAACCGGTCTCGCAATAATGATGTTTAAAGGAAAACATATCTGATGATATCCGAAAACCCGATTATGTGCGAGATAGGAGCAAGCGTCGATTGGCAAAAAAGAATGCCATTTTTTATTATACTAAAGTATATATTTTTGCGTCGGTCAATGAGATTTAGCAGTTTTTACACCAGTGTAAAACATTATTTTCACTCGTAGAATCGCGTAGCTATTATTTTATTCTAATTGGCTGAAAATTGAATGCTGATTTAATAATGCTTGTAATTGGAAAAATGCTAATTCCTGCTCCCGGTTATCCGTTCCACCCGGCTCACATTCCGTTTAGCCCGCAATTCCGAAATGATTGCGTTGAGATGCTTCAAATCCCAAACGGTGAGATCGATCGTCATCTCGGTGAAATCCTGTGTCCGGCGTTTCATCGAGACATTATCGATATTGCCGTCATGGTCGGCGATCACCTGGGCGATCTGAGCCAGTGAACCGGGTTCATTTATGGATTGCAGTTTGAGTTTCGCCGGAAATCTGGCCGGATTGTCGGGATCGATATCCCAGCGCACATCAATCCATCTGTCGGGTTCATTATCGAATGCGGCCAGCGCTGAAGACTGGATCGGGTAGATGACCACCCCTGCGCCCGGCGTCAGAATGCCGACGATACGATCTCCGGGGATAGCCCCTCCATCGGTGGAGAACCGAACAGGAATGTCACGATTGAGCCCGCGGATCGGAATAGCGCCTGCTGCCGGTTCGCCATCGAAGGTCGGAATATCGACCTTGACGACATGATCGCTGGCAAGGTTCAGAAGCACACCGCCTTTGCCATCGTTCGCATTGTTTCTACCATCCTTGTAATCCGGATAAACCGCCCGCACCACATCGCCTGAAAACATCTCTCCGCGCCCGACAGCCGAGAGAACATCGTCGATGCTGGAGCGCGCAAGACGGGGTAACGCAGCTTTGAGCTTGTCGTCGGAGAAGGCTTTTTCTGCCCGTTCGAAAGCTCTCTCAAGAATCTGCCGTCCAAGGCCGGCATATTGCCGGCGCACAGCCGCTCTTGTCGCTCTTCGAATAGCAGCGCGCGCTTTTCCGGTGACAACCAGGGATTCCCACGCCGCAGGCGGTGTCTGCCCTTCGGAGAGAACGATTTCCACTTCGTCGCCATTTTGTAGCTCTGTCAGAAGTGGGGCCATAACATGGTTGATCTTGCAACCGACTGCCGTGTTTCCAACGTGGGTGTGAACCGCGTAGGCGAAATCTATCGGTGTCGCACCGCGCGGCAGGGCGATCAGACGTCCTTTGGGGGTGAAGCAGAAGACCTGATCATGGAAAAGCTCAAGTTTGGTATGCTCCAGGAATTCCTCTGGATTATCGCCCTCGGCCAGCAGGTCGATAGTTCTTCTCAACCACTGGTAGGACGAACTTTCGCTGGTGAGATAAGATTCGTCATTGACGCCTTCCTTGTAAAGAGCATGCGCCGCAATGCCGTATTCAGCGATTTCATCCATCGCCGTGGTGCGAATCTGCAGTTCAATGCGTTGGCGCCGCGGGCCAATGACAGTGGTGTGTATGGAGCGATAATCATTCTGTTTGGGAGTCGATATGTAATCCTTATATCGCCCGGGAACCATCGGCCATGTCGTATGCACGAGGCCGAGAGCGCGGTAACAGTCTTCGACACTGTCGACGATGATGCGAAAGCCGTAGATATCTGAAAGCTGCTCGAATGAAACCGATCTTTGTTCCATTTTGCGCCAGATAGAATAGGGACGCTTTCGACGCCCGAAAACCTTGGCGCTTATCCCGGTCAGGTCCAGATTTTCGGTCAGGTCGCGAACGATCTGTTCTATCAGAAGCTCGTTCTTGGCCGTCAGCTCTGACAGATGTTTGTTGATTGTCTCGTAGGCCTCATTATTGAGGTGCTGGAAGGAAAGCTCCTCAAGTTCCTCACGCATCTCCTGAATGCCCATGCGTCCCGCAAGCGGGGCATAGATATCGATGGTCTCCTGGGCGATGCGCTCACGTTTTTCCGCCGGCATGAAATGCAGGGTGCGCATATTGTGAAGACGGTCGGCCAGTTTGATCAACAGAACCCGCACATCGTCGGCGATAGCCAGCAGAAGCTTGCGAAAATTCTCACCTTGAGCGGCCCGTTTGGAAACGAGATCAAGGCGTTTGATCTTGGTGAGGCCATCAACGAGGGCCTGGATTTGCGAACCAAACGCCTGGTTGATCTCTTCCAGGGTCGCGTCAGTATCCTCGACAGTGTCATGCAGCACTGCGGCCACTATGGTGGCATCATCCAACCGCATGTCGGTGAGGATGGCGGCAACTTCCAGTGGATGCGAGAAAAATAAGTCGCCAGAAGCGCGCTTCTGATTGCCGTGCTTCATCATCGCATAAACATAGGCGCGATTCAGCAATCCCTCGTCGGTCTGGGGGTTATAGCGTTTGACCCGCTCCACGAGTTCATACTGGCGTATCATTCCGCAAAATTCTCCTCGTAGCCTTGCCCGGACGCGCCGCCTGAACAGTGCCGAACTTACTCATTCGCGGCAGAAACACCGGAACGCAAGCCTTTGAACAGATATTCTCACTTATTTTATCATCAAGAGAACAGTAAAATATGAATGCGGTTGCGTTTTTTGAAAAACACCATCGATTCCATCAAAGAATTTATTGCCGGAATTCCGGCCTGAGGCCAAAAAAAACCCGGCTCGAAAGCCGGGTTGAATTTGAAAAACGAAGCAATCAGTCGTCATCGTCGCTGTTGGATGGAGGAACAAGCCCTTCCAGACCACGCAACAAATCTTCTTCGCTCATATGATCGAACTGAACTTCCGAATCGTCTGTAGACGATGAAGCCATTGCAGTATTGCCGATCAGCGGAACCGTCTCGGCTTCCGGCTCATCCACCTCCACATATTTCTGAAGCGAATGGATCAGCTGTTCACGCAGGTCTTCCGGAGGAATCGTTTCATCCGCAATTTCGCGCAAGGCAACAACCGGGTTTTTATCGCGGTCACGGTCGACGGTCAGTGGCGAGCCAGACGAGATCAGGCGCGCACGGTGACCCGCGAGCAGAACGAGTTCAAAACGGTTATCGACCTTATCGATACAATCTTCGACGGTCACACGAGCCATGAGGCCGGCTCCCTTTCACAAGTGTCAGAATTCTGAAGAACGACTTCCCTACACCGAAAGATAGTCAAAGGACAAGAGGCTAGAACGCCTGGAACCGCCTTTTGATACCAATTTGCAAGCTCTCGCTCATGAAAGTGCGGTGAAAAAAGGAGAAATAGGGCACGTCGGCAGCACTTGTTTGCGGCATATTGCGTGCGGAATACCTCAGACTTGCTGCTCAAACGATGCGCCCGGTCTTGACATGGTAGTTTGCCGATGCGAGTCCGGCTTGAGATAAGGAATCGTTTGCATCGGGACAGGTTGCTAGGAGTGACTAAATGAAGCGTGCTTTCATCTTTCCGGGACAGGGAAGCCAGGCTGTCGGCATGGGCAAGGCCCTTGCCGCTGATTTTCCTCAGGCCAGGGCGGTTTTTGCTGAAATCGATGATGCTCTTTCTCAAAAGCTGTCAGCCCTGATGTGGGATGGTCCTCTTGATGAGTTGACTTTGACCGCGAACGCACAACCGGCATTGATGGCGGTGAGTCTTGCAGCCGTACGGGTGCTTCAGGCAGAGGCGGGGCTTGATCTTGGAAGGCATGCGGCGTTTGTGGCGGGGCATTCGCTCGGGGAATATTCGGCTCTGGCTGCCGCGGATTCCCTGACTGTGAGCGAGACTGCCCGGCTTTTGCGAATACGCGGCAATGCAATGCAAAGCGCCGTGCCGGTAGGGCAGGGAGCAATGGCAGCCCTGATGGGGCTCGAGTTCGATGAAGTCGCAAAGATCGCAGCCGAAGCTTCCCAGGGAGATATCTGCGATGCGGCCAATGACAATGGCGGTGGGCAGGTTGTCATTTCCGGGAGCAAGGCCGCCGTAGAGCGCGCAATCGCCATTGCCCAGGAGCGCGGTGCAAAACGAGCCATTCTGCTACCAGTATCGGCACCGTTCCACAGCGCCCTTATGGCTCCCGCCGCAGAAGTGATGCGCGATGCACTGAAAGACGTGGCGATCAAGGTGCCCTCCGTTGCCGTTGTCATCAATGTTGAAGCGCAGCCGGTCAGCGATCCGGAAGTTATCCGTAACGGGCTTGTCCGACAGGTCACAGGAACCGTTCGTTGGCGCGAGAGCCTTCTTCATATGGCGAATGAAGGAGTTGAATCATTTTATGAGGTTGGGTCGGGTAAGGTGCTGACGGGACTCGTGAAACGTATAGTCCCCGGCGCGACGGGTTCTACCGTGGGAACACCTGAAGACGTGGCAACCTTTGTCTCATCTTTCAAGGAATGAAAGGAATTAGCGATATGTTTGATCTGGCAGGCCGGAAGGCACTGATCACAGGTTCTACAGGTGGCATCGGTGGGGAGATTGCCAAGGCGCTCCACGCACAAGGAGCCGTCGTTACCCTTTCAGGTACGCGTCGGGCGGTTCTTGACGAACTCGCATCTTCTCTCGGTGAGAGGGTCCATGTGGTCGAGGCAAATCTCTCGGACAGGGATTCTGTCGAAAATCTGGTTCCTGCCGCTGAAGCGGCAATGGAGGGATTGGATATTCTGGTCAATAATGCCGGCATCACCCGTGACGGTCTCTTCATGCGCATGAAGGACGAGGATTGGGATGCCGTTATCGCTGTCAATCTCACATCCGCTTTCCGGCTGTCGCGAGCTGCCGTCAAGGGCATGATGCGCCGCCGTTCGGGGCGCATCATCAATATCGGTTCTATTGTCGGTTCCACCGGAAACCCGGGGCAGGGTAACTATGCTGCTGCCAAGGCAGGCCTTATAGGAATGACCAAGGCCCTTGCTGCAGAGGTTGCCAGCCGCAATATCACAGTCAATTGCGTCGCTCCCGGCTTCATTCAATCTCCTATGACGGATGTTCTGAATGAGAAACAGCGTGAGGCTATATTGGGGACAATTCCCATGGGACGCCTGGGCAGTGGAGCGGAGGTTGCTTCCGCAGTTGTTTATCTTGCCTCTCAGGAAGCTGCTTATATGACAGGGCAAACCCTTCATATGAACGGTGGAATGGCCATGTTCTGAGAGAGTTCGCGCCGATAACGGAATCTGTTGGTGAAGAGCTTCTAACCCCTCCCAAACACGTCAAGCTTGTGTTAAGCAGCGGGATAACATACAGGCGGGGTCTTGACCTGAGCCGAAAATAAAGGTTTCACGGCGCGCTGCTCCCGTGTATGTGGTAGCGGGTTTTGGAACTATTCAACCTTTTGCCATCGTCAGCTGTGTGGCTGCGAAGGAAATGATGAACGAGAATAAGGATTGAGACCGATGAGTGATATCGCCGAGCGCGTGAAAAAGATCGTTGTCGAGCATTTGAGCGTCGAGGCCGATAAGGTCTCCGAGAACGCCAACTTCATTGATGATCTTGGTGCAGACAGCCTCGACATTGTCGAACTCGTCATGGCATTTGAGGAAGAGTTCAACGTTGAGATTCCGGACGATGCCGCTGAGACGATTGTGACCGTCGGCGATGCTATCAAGTTCCTGGAAAAGAACGCGGCGTAATACGCTTGCTTACACGCCGGTGAGTTTTACTTTCCGGCGTTCTGATATCTGGGTATCTGAAGCATTTTTCGGTAAAGCTTTCACAGGCCTTTTAGCGAAAAACGCGTTCTGGCTCGTAATTGGAGTACCTTCGGTGCTTTCAGGCGTCGAGGGTTCGGCCATCGTATGGAAACAGATTTCGGTTTCCATAAGACAGTGCGGCGCCGGAAGGCGGGAACTTAAGTTAGGGCAGGAGGAGTGCTCCTGCTGAACCGGTTCTTGCTTCAATCTATTGTTATCGCATGGTTATTGCGAAAGGCCGGTGCCCGCTTTTTCGCAACATGCTCTAAATGCAGAGGTGAACATGCGGCGTGTTGTCGTGACAGGTCTCGGAATGGTGACACCGCTTGGTTGCGGGGTTGAACCGACGTGGAACGGAATTCTGGAAGGGCGGAGCGGTGCTTCCCTCATCACAGCTTTCGACGTTTCCGATCTGGCTTGCAAGATTGCGTGTTCAATTCCTCTCGGAGACGGTTCCAACGGCACTTTCAATGCCGATGACTGGATGGAGCCGAAAGAACAACGCAAGGTTGACCCCTTCATTGTCTACGGCATGGCCGCGGCTACCCAGGCACTGAATGATTCCGGTTGGAAGCCGGAAACATATGACGACCAATGTGCTACGGGTGTTTTGATCGGTTCCGGAATTGGCGGCATTGGTGGCATTCACGACGCTTCCATTACCCTGCAGGAGCGGGGCCCCCGGCGGATATCGCCCTTTTTCATTCCAGGCAGGCTAATCAATCTGGCCTCGGGATACGTTTCAATTGAACATGGCCTGAAAGGCCCCAATCATTCTGTCGTCACTGCCTGTTCCACAGGTTCTCATGCGATCGGTGATGCCGTGCGGCTTATTTCATTGGGTGATGCCGATGTCATGGTTGCAGGCGGAACTGAATCGCCGATCAACCGGCTGTCGATTGCGGGGTTTGCCGCTTGCCGCGCCCTGTCCACCGACTTCAATGAAGACCCGACAAGAGCCTCTCGTCCTTATGACAAGGATCGTGACGGTTTCGTCATGGGCGAGGGTGCTGGTGCTGTTGTTCTTGAGGAATACGAGCATGCCAGGGTTCGCGGGGCTAAAATCTACGCCGAAGTCATCGGTTATGGCATGTCAGGCGATGCCTATCACATAACCTCGCCAGCCGAGGACGGTGACGGAGCCTATCGCTGCATGGCGGCGGCCATCAAACGGGCTGGAATTTCTCCTTCCGAGATTGATTACGTGAATGCGCACGGAACCTCTACACCTCTCGGTGATGAGATCGAGTTGCGTGCCGTCGAACGTCTGATGGGCGACGCTGCCGCCAATCTGGTAATGTCCTCGACCAAATCCTCCATCGGACATCTGCTTGGGGCTGCCGGCGCCGTCGAGGCGATTTTCTCGATGCTGGCCATGCGTGATCAGATTGTTCCTCCGACGCTTAATCTCGACAATCCGTCTGTCGAGACAAGGATTGATCTCGTGCCTCATAGGGCGAAGAAGAAAAAGCTTGATATCGTCGTGTCAAATTCCTTTGGCTTCGGTGGTACCAATGCTTCGCTTGTTTTGCGGCGGGTTGATTGATCTCTGCAGTTGCGCGTGTGAGCGACCTTCGGTTTTTTGCCACAATTTCGCTTATAGAATCGGGTTTGAATTCAGGGCCTTCTTCATTGGAGTGCCTTTGATTCTAAAGCATCTTGCAGAAAGGTGGGAACCGGTTTTCTGCGAAGAGCGATGTGGCGCAAGGAAATTTTGTCGTCGTGCAATTCAGAAAAATCGCACGACGACATGAGCTTTTATCATTAGGAAAAATCTGAGCTCTTTTTTTTGTCTTGAGTTAAGATGGTTTTCTGTTTTCAGAAAAACTGAGAGCCCCAGATGAGTTTGAACAGATGTTTCCGCTTTTCGAGTTTTCTCTCGGCGTGAATTAGCGGAAATCAAGAAGCGGAGCCGCAGAGCGGCGGAAAGGTCGCATGTTTTTCGGCAAAAAGAAGATTGTTCCACCTTCCTCTCAGTCCGACAACTCGGCAATGGGAGACGGGCCGTTGCGGGTTGATGCCAAGTCTCCCAACGAAGCGATCAAACCGATTGCCGCACCACCACCGCCCCCGGATATCCGCCCCCATCGGAGCCGCTTTTTCGCTCGTCTGAGCACGCTGTTGACATTCATCATCGTCATAGGAGGGCTTTTCTTTTTTGGCATGATGATGATGCAGCGCGAAGTGCAGGCGCCAGGGCCTCTGCAAAATGCCAAGGTTGTCGTTATTCCGCGCAATACGGGAACGGCAGAGATCGCAGATATCCTTTATCGCGAGGGGGTCATAACCCAGCCATTCCTGTTTCAGACCAGCATCTGGTTCGGAAAACGACGCGGTCCGCTGAAAGCGGGGGAGTTTCAGTTCAAGGCGGGAACCAGCATTGCGGAAGCTATAGATACTCTTATTCAGGGTAAGGCGATCCTTCACACTCTGACGATCCCTGAAGGCCTGACCAGTGACCAGATCGTGGCACGTCTGATGGAAAATGAAGTGTTGTCCGGTGAAATCAGTGAAACGCCGAGAGAGGGCTCTCTGCTTCCTGACACCTACAAATTTGAGCGCGATGACACCCGCCAGCAGCTGATCAACCGCATGCAGGCTGCTCAGAAGCAGATTCTGGCGCAGGTATGGTCGCGCAGGTCTTCCGACGTACCGATCAAGTCTCCGCAGGAACTCGTAGTCCTGGCATCTATTGTCGAAAAGGAGACAGGGCGAGCCGATGAGCGCAGCAGGGTTGCATCGGTTTTCATCAATCGCCTTAACAAGCGTATGAAACTCCAATCCGATCCGACAATTGTTTACGGATTGGTTGGCGGGAAGGGGACGCTTGGCCGTGGAATCAAACGCTCGGAGATTGATCGGGCGACGCCATATAATACCTATGTCATTGAAGGTCTTCCGCCCGGCCCCATCGCCAATCCCGGACGTGCGGCTCTTGAAGCTGTCGCCAACCCGTCCCGCACCAAGGATCTCTACTTCGTGGCGGACGGCACGGGCGGGCACGTGTTCTCCGAAACCTACGAGCAGCACGCACGCAGCGTGCAGCGCTGGCGACAACTCGAGAAGGCCAAACCGGCAACCGAAGCCAAGGACATGGTCGACCATATTGATCCGAACGGTGACGATGACGCCCCGGCGAGAGCAACCGGAGGTGCTCCGGCTCGAGGAGGTGGTTTCGATGCGAGCGAGGGGACGCCGAAGGACCCGTTGAATAACCGTACCTATGATTTAAACAGCATCCAGACCGTTCCCGACAATATACGGTTGCAATAACAGCCTTCACCGCAGATATGTTTGAGAAGGATTTGCAATGCCGCTTACCTTAGGGCAGGCGAGCAACAGTTACACTCTTTTGGAAGGTTGCCGAATATGTCCATTGCCAGCATGACAGGTTTTTCCCGTGAAGCTGGGGTGAGCGGCCCCTTCCAGTGGGTCTGGGAACTGCGGAGTGTAAATGGGCGTGGTCTGGAAGTCCGGTTTCGTACTCCGCCGGGTTATGAAGCTTTTGGTGAGGAAGCTCGCAAGGGTATCCAGCAGGCGATGTCGAGAGGGCAATGCCAGCTTAACCTGTCCCTCAGCCGCAACGCCGCTCCGCCCAATGTCAGGATTAATACAGAGGTTCTGCAATCGCTGCTGGATGAGATCGGTAAGCTCGATCTGCCTTCCGGTATGGATGGAGCGAGCCTGGACGGTCTTCTCTCTGTCAAGGGAGTGATAGAGCTCGAAGAAAATCTGGATACCCACGCAGAAGAAGATTTAGCAATGGACCTGCGTGCCGGCCTGGCAAGGCTGATTCCGGCACTGGTCCAGGCGAGAGCTTCCGAAGGGGCAGCCCTTCAGGGAGTTCTCAGCGGTCATCTGGAGACAATAAGAAGGCTGGTCGATCAGGCGGAAGATGCCCCCGGGCGTCAGCCCGAGGCGATCCGCGAGCGGTTGCAGGCACAGATAGAATTATTGCTTGGGGGAAAAAGCGGCTTCGATGAAAATCGTCTGCATCAGGAGGCTCTGGTGATGGCTGCACGTGCAGATATCCGGGAGGAGCTTGATCGTCTCAAGGCGCATATCGACTCCGCGGAGGCATTGCTGCGTGAGGATGGTGCCGTCGGTCGGAAGCTGGATTTTCTCTCGCAGGAATTCGGACGGGAGGCCAATACTCTTTGTGCGAAGGCGAATGATATAACTCTTTCACGGATCGGGCTTGAGTTGAAAGCCGTCATTGAGCAGTTCCGTGAACAGGTTCAGAATGTGGAGTAGGGCCGTGGGCAGTTTAACTTTTGCGCGAAGGGGTCTTCTTCTGATCCTTTCCTCACCTTCCGGGGCCGGAAAATCGACGCTGACCCGATTCCTGGTGGATGAGGATCCGCTTTTGAAGTTGTCGGTATCTGTCACAACGCGTGAACGGCGCGCTTCTGAAATTGATGGCGTGCATTATCATTTCATCTCTGAAAAAGAGTTCCGAAATTTGCGTGACAGAGGTGAACTACTGGAATGGGCGGAGGTTCACGGTAATTTTTACGGAACGCCATGGAGCCCCGTTGAAAAGGTTCTCTCTGCCGGCGAGGATATGATGTTTGACATCGACTGGCAGGGCACCACGCAGATAGCGGGTAAGATGCCGGATGACGTCGTCAGCGTTTTCCTTCTCCCGCCATCAATGGATGAGCTGAAAGCGCGTCTGGAGAGGAGGGCGGAGGATTCGGAGGAAGTCATTGCCCGGCGCTTGAAAAACGCACGTGACGAGATTTCTCACTGGGACAATTACGATTATGTTCTGGTCAATGATGATCTTCAGAAAACATTTTTCGAGTTGAAAAGAATTTTGGGAGCCGAGCGTTGCCGCCGGAGCCGTCAGAATGGCTTGCAGGACTTTATCCGGGGGTTGCTGGGTTAGAAGAGTTCTCTCGGCTATTCCTGCCCCTCTGCTGGTCATCATATGCATTAGCTAGCGCAACATAACCTGCAACCGGGATTTCCTCGGCGCGGGCGGTTTCCTTGATGCCGGCTTCTTGCAACAGCGCGGCAGGATCGGTAACCAGTCCTTTGAGGCTTTGGCGCAGCATTTTACGTCGCTGCCCGAATGCGGCACGCGTAACTGCTTCAAGAGTTCTGACCTGACAGGGCAGCTTATTTGGGCGAGGCTCGATATGGACGATGCTGGAAGTTACTTTCGGAGGAGGAACAAAAGCAGAAGGTGGCACATCGAAGACGATTTTGGCTTCCGTGGCCAATCCGCAAAGAACGCCGAGACGACCGTAATTCTTCGGGTCGTTTTCGTCGGCAACGATGCGCTCGGCCACTTCACGCTGAAACATCAATGTCATTGAAGACCACCACGGCGGCCAGCCGACCTTGGCAATCCACCCCGTCAACAAAGCGGTTCCCACGTTATACGGCAAGTTGGCGATGATGCGCGCCGGGCGCTCGTCCAGGAATGACTGTGGGTCGATTTCCAGCGCGTCTCCTTCGATGATATGGAGACGCCCGGGATAACGAGCCTCAATTTCCCGCAGAGCCGGTATGCAGCGGTTGTCGCGCTCGATGACGACCAGCCTTTCTGCACCCGCTGCAAGGATCGCTCTGGTCAGCCCGCCCGGCCCAGGTCCAACCTCAATGATCGTGTGTCCCGCAAGCGGGCCTGCAGCCCGGGCGATGCGGCTTGTCAAATTGAGATCAAATAGAAAATTCTGGCCAAGTGATTTCTTAGCCATCAACTCATGGACGCGGACGACATCCCGCAACGGCGGTAAATCGTCTATCTGGCTCATGGTAAGGAATCCATCTTGGAGCTCATGCCTGATTTTGCGTGCGTGCCAGACGATCTGTCAGGCGGATTGCAGAAACCAGGCTGCGCGGATTACCGATCCCCCTGCCAGCGATATCGAAAGCGGTGCCGTGATTAGGGGCGGTTCGGATGAAAGGCAGACCCAGGGTCACGTTAACAGCACTATCGAAGGCCAAGGTCTTGATCGGTATCAGCGCCTGATCGTGATACATGGCAATGACAACGTCATATCCAGCTCTGGCCCGGGCATGAAACAGAGAATCCGCCGAGTAAGGACCCCGTGCATCGATGCTGTTACGACGAAGAAGAGTAATGGCGGGTGCTATGATATCCCGATCCTCGGTGCCGATTTTTCCATTTTCACCCGCATGAGGATTCAGGCCGGTAATGGCAATGCGTGGACGGCTGATGCCGAAACGCTTGCTCAAATCCTCGGAAACGACCATGCCGGTGCTGACGATAATATCGGAAGTCAGGCAAAGAGGGATATCGGTGACGGGAACGTGGACGGTGACAGGGACGACAGCTAGAATTTCGCTCCAGAACATCAGGACCGGCCATGTGGGGAGGCCTGTATGCCGCTCTGCCAGACTGGCGAGAAATTCATCACTTCCCCGGTGCTGGAAGCCGGCGTCATAGAGCACATATTTTGCCACAGGGTTGGTGACAAAAGCGGCAGCTTTTCCAGCCATTGTCAGAGAAACGGCTGTCTCGATAGCCTCCACCGTTGCTGGAGCTGTCGCCGGATTCGCCTGTCCCGAAACTGCATTTACCTTGGATTTGATAGGAATGACCGGAAGGGCATCGGCAAAGACAGAACCTGCGTCTTCAGCAGAAACTTCGCGGATCGGCACGCTCCAGTCGAGCTGCTTCGCCAAGCCTGCAATATGCGCCGGGTCGGCAATCAGAGCAAAGGGTGGCAAATTAAGCGTCTGACGGTCCTGCCAGGCCATCAGGACCAGTTCAGGACCGATTCCGGCTGGGTCGCCTTGGGTGATCAGCAATGGTTTTTCAAGAGCTGTCGACACGGAGACACCCTGGTTCAGGATCACGAGCCGTCGTTAACGTTCTGACGAACCGCAACAGCACCGAGAGATTTCAATTCGAGCCTTAGCATCACTGTCGTATTACGCTCAGTTAAACCTGTAGTCGATGAGAGATCTCGTGGCGAGACGATATAGTTTAGCGAGAAGCTGGTACATTCATCGTTATAACCGAACCCCAGGGAAAGGGTATCGATGGCCATGTTTGCCTTCCGGTAATACTGCGCTGTCTCCGGGTTGATCGCAAAGTTTGCATCATAAATGGCGCGCGCACGTGCCGTGCGGTCGAGGTCGACAACGGCGGATCCGTTGACGAACCAGTTTGGCGTCACGTTCCAGGTTGCAGAACCCATGATACCGGTCCGGCGGTAGCCGTATCCGATCTCCGGCTGAGCTTCATAGGTTGCAAATAGCATTGACGCGGAGACCGGCAGAAACGGGTGGAAATTTGCTGTCAAACCGGTTTCAAACCGCTTGAGGCTAAGATCGTCGCGGTCAAACCGACCTCGGGTTACAAGTGAATAGTTGTTATTTGGCGCATATTGGGCGCGTGCGACAAAGTCCGAACGGCTGTCATCCAGACCGGAATCAAGGCCGGTATTGGTCAGGTCGGCAATCTTGAAAGAATTACGCCCGGCAACCTGGAAAGATTGCCCAAGCAGCACATTCGCGAAGCTGCCATCATTTCCGGTAATCGAATACTGGGCCCCTACATTGGCACGAACGCCACCCTCAACCCGATCATAACCGGAAAATTTGTTCCACTCGAAAATCGTTGTGTCATCGAACATCAGACTCTGGGAGTCTTCGTTAGGCAGTCTTCCGATATGGGTTTCGTTCGGGCGGGCCACGATCTGTGCGATCGGCTCCAGGGTCTGTTTTCCGTACGATCCGAAATCAGCGACAAATGGGAACCGGTATTCCAGGCCGACGCCGGGCATCAGGCGACCTGCGAAAGCGTCATCGCTGCGCCAGAAGTCGTTCAGATAAGCGTTCTGATAGCCGGTGACGTCCGGCTGCATATAAAAGGCGTCGCCGCGTAGGAAGGTGAACGGAGTCCAGACCTGACCGACGCTGTCGATATATTCCCGACGCCAGGAGATGCTGGCAGATGCACGGGTGTTGGTTCCGGAAACGCCACGAACCAGGCACTGGCCGCGTTCAAAAACCGCGCAGGTGTTAAAAAGACCATTTATCTTCGCGACCTGCGTCGGAATCTGCTGGTATTCGGCAGCTTCGCGGGTCAGGCTCGTGACATTGACATCGATAGCGATTTCGCCGCCGATATTACCTGGACCATTCAGCCGCTTGTTGTAGTCCATTACCGGGTGAACTACAGGCTGCTGCTTTTGAAAGTCGTATGAAGACAGGCCCTGGAAATAATATCCGCGTACATCGAAGAACGAACGATCACCGTTACCACGCAGATAGACGGTGGAAATGGCTTCCTTGTAAAAAAGGTCGGTCAGATTCTGGCTGCGGACCCGATAATTATCAAGGAACCACTTATCCGACACAAGCGTGGCGTTCCAGCCCCACTTCCAGTTCTGGTTGATATGAAACTGCCCGATTGACTCCAGTGATCCCCGGAAATCCCTGTCACCGGCCCCGTTAGGGGGCATCAGGAATTGGGATTTATCTTGCTGGAAGATTCCGCTGGCACGAACACTATACGTTCCCGTTTCCAACCGATGCCGCCATTCCGCCTGGCCGAGGACACCCTGTTCACTCAGGAATGTCGGCCGGAAAGTAATGTCGTAATTGGGAGCGAGATTCCAGAAGAACGGAATTTGAGCACCGAAGCCGAGGCTTTTTGCGTAGACATAGCGCGGAGCCAGGAAACCGGTTTTGCGCTTGACCGTCGGGTCGGGCGACCAGAAATACGGCATGTACAGAACAGGAATTCCGGCGAATTCCAGCGTGGCGTTCTCGTAGTAGATAGTCCGTTCGCTGTTGTTGTGGATAATTCTCGCTGCCTTCACCTGCCACAGGGGCGGGCGAGATGGATCCTTTTTGCAGGAGTCGCAGGCGGTATAAATTCCGCGATTGAAAACAGTCGTTTCGCCGTCGATGCGCTCGGCGCGAGGCGATGAGAATCTACCGACAATGGGCTGGCCGTTTTCCATCGTCTTCTGCTCGAGATGGAGCGAGTCTATGAAGCCGGTTTTGAAGTCATCCGTCAGTTCGAAACGGTCACCCGTCATGACGGTTCCACCCGCGTCGGTCAGCCTGGCATTGCCGTCGGCAAAGACACGTCCGGTATTACGGTCATAAATGACACGATCAGCCTGAAGGGTACGGCCCTGATAGTGAAGTTCGACATTCCCGGAGGCGGAAATGGTGTTCTTATCGTTGTTGTAGATAAGCTCTCTCGCCTCGACGAACAAACGGTCCTGTTGATTCTGCCGGTTACTGGTTTTGGATGAAATAAGATCGTTGAGTGTCCCTTGTGCAAGCACAGGGCCAGAACCGGCGGCACAATAAAGCACCGTCGCGATCGCAGAAACGGCGACCGTTGTTCTAAACCAACTCATACTCACTCCCCACACCGGCGGATCATCAGCCGTCCTCTTGGTATAGCAGAGCCAAAATACCGAGCAAAGTCCCGACGACTGCAGGAAACCATGCCGCGACAACTGGCCTGATAAACCCGGAGGCACCTAAATCCTCCATAACTTGTTGTATCACATAAAGCACGAACCCGGCCGCGACGCCACCAAGAACCATCTTCGCCACGCCACCAAATCGAAAGAACCTTAATGAGACGGATGCTGCAACAAAAACCATGGCGATAAGCAACAGGGGCCGTGCCAGTAGCGACTGATACTGAATCTGGTATCGCGTGGCATCAAGCCCCGCCCGTTCTGTCCTGTTGATGACGTCGGGCAAGCTCCAGAACGGTATCGAATCCGGTGATGTAAAGGACTGCCGAACCTGCGAGGCTTCAAGGGTCGAAGCCATCATGTAAACATCATAAATCTGCGGTTCCTGGGTTGCGGAAAGCAGACGTGCTTCCTTCAGTTCCCAGTATCCTTCCCGCAAAGTCGCCTCTGGAGCCTCTATGCGTTCGAGGAACGCACCTTTGTCGTCAAAGGTGAAAATGGTCACGCCGGTCAGAGTGGTCGTCCCCTCGATGATTCCCTCAGCCCGGATAATAGCCTGGCCATCGATACTCCTTTGCCGGAGCCACAGGTCCTTACCCGAAGACTGGGTTGACCGGGCAAAAACCCGGGCCTCGATTTCGGAAGCTTTCTGCTTCAGCTGAGCAGAGCCCGGGTTGTAGACCGTAATCGACAATATACCGATCAGGGTAGCAACGAGAATAGCCGGCTGTAGGAACTGCCATGCAGAAATACCTGCCGAACGGGCAACGACAAGCTCCAGTTTACGGCTGAGTTGCAGCAATGCCGCGGTGCTTCCAAAAAGAACGGCGAAGGGCAGAACCAGTTCGGCGACTGCGGGTGTTCGGAAAAGAGCCAATCTGGCCATCAGGCCTGCCGAGGCTCCCGGCGTCTCTCCCGCACGGCGTAAAAGCTCTACGAAATCGAGTGTGTAAACCAGCACGAAAACAGTCAGGAATACCGCGAGGATGACCTTGGTGAACCTGAGAGAAAAATACCTTCCGAGAGTGCGGCCGATCAGGATCATGACAACCTCGGTAAACGCAGGGATGGAAGGCGGACATGCTGGTTGATCCAGCGACCGAACTGCGCCCTCCAGAACTGGGTGAGGGAACCCTGCAGGAAAAACAGCAACGAAACCACTATCGTGAGAATAGGTGCACCGTACAAAACGAAGACCGCCAAAGGACTGCGAACGAGAGCGGTGAGGGCGGCGAAACCGATGATACGCAAAACGCCCATGGCTATGATAGCGGTGGTGATTGCGATTCCTCGGCCCTGCCGGGTCGTTCGGGCGTCTCCCAGTGCGGCAAGTGCAATCATCATCATCGCCAGTGGATAAATCCACGCCGATAGTCTGTCGTGTAGTGCTGCCCTGAAACGCCCTTCCTGAATGCTATAAAGGGGATCATTGGGATCAGGAAACAGCAGGGAAGCCGTCGTTCGTTCTGCCGGCTTATAGATGACGTCGCCGGAATCCTTGGCCAGTGACGACAGGTTAATGGCATATCGCTCGAAAACGACGATAGAGGAATCTCTGGACTTGGGTTGTTGCCGCTGAATGGACCCGTTTTCAAGCATCAGATAGCTGTCGCCGCTGACATCGACCGTCTGCCCACGCTCCGCGATATAAACGATGGTTTTGTCCGGATCGCGACGGTCCTGCATGAAAATGCCAAGAAGGGCGTCGCCGGCACGTTCTCGAAAATGGAATGTTATGCCGGTATCGAGAGTGGTGAACTGGCCTTCTTTCACCACATTGGAAACGAAATCCGCCCGAACTTTGGTAACCAGGTCCCGGAGAACCTGCGAGCTGATCGGCATCAGATAAAGGGTCATGAATGCGACCAGGATGCAGACCCCCGTTCCCAGAACCATGAATGGGGTCAGAAGCCGACGAGGAGGGAAGCCAGCCGCCGTCATGACAATCAGCTCTGAGTCGCTGTTCAGTTTGTTGAGCGTATACAACGTGGCGATAAAGAGTGCGGCCGGGGCAATCAGGGTTACAAGGCCAGGCAGAGACAAGGTCGTTGCGAACAGGAACACCAGAATGGTCTGCCCTTTGTTCGTTATGAAATCGAGCTGCCGCAAAGCCAGCGTAACCCATAGCACGCCGGTAAGCGCAACCAGACAGACCAGGAAGGCATTGAAAGCGATCTTCAGTATATAGCGCTCGATAAGGTGCATGCCGGTCCTTGTTGCCCGATGCGGGTCTGCCTGACTAGCGCGCCTGCGGTTTAAGGGCAAGATTTATGGCGGCGTTACACTCAGTTGTGAGTATCCTATTAGCGACCATAATAACGAACTGCCGTATTCGGTATTTTGACATACGGTGACGCATTGCGGCAAAGTGGTCGCGTCGAATTTTGTTAACAGCGTTCAGGGGAATGACATGTCTCGCGATCTCAAGATTGAATTCAAGCCTTTCGGGGGCTCGGGCAACGGTTCCGTCGTCATCTTCGTTCGCGACGATCTGCAGCCTTCTCCGAAAGCTGTCGCCGCTTTGGGAAACGGGCTTTCCGAGCTGATCGCCCGCGCCGCAAAAGCGGAAGGGTTCAAGGGAAAATATCTTGGTTCCATGAGCATACTCACGCCATCCGACATGGCGGCGGAGCGTCTCGTCGTTATCGGGCTGGGCGATGAAAAGGACGTAAAGAAATTCGACTGGGCCAAGCTTGGTGGCGCAAGCATAGCAACTGTCAGTCGGGGCACTGCTATGATAATCGCCGATTTCCCGGGTGATTCTGCGGAGCCTGAAAATATCGCCGAGATGGCTCTTGGCGCTTGCCTTCGTAATTATCGATTCGAACAGTACAAGAGCAAGAAAAAGACTGGCGAGAGCAAGCAGGAACATCTCGCCAAGGTGGTTTTTGCCGTTGACGATGTCGATGCCGCCAAGAAGGCCTATAAGGATGTCGAAGCAGTCGCAGAGGGAACTATCCTGGCGCGTAATCTCGTCAACGAGCCGCCGAATGTTCTGTTTCCCGTTGAATTTGCCAGCCGGGCAGAAGCGCTTGAAAAGCTAGGCGTCGAGGTTGAAATTCTTGATGAGAAAGCCCTGCGCAAGCTTGGTATGAATGCTCTTCTGGGTGTAGGGCAGGGTTCCGAGCATGAGAGCCGTGTTGTGGTGATGCGGTGGAACGGCGCCAAGAGCGGGCAGGAACCCATCGCCTTTATAGGTAAGGGCGTGTGCTTCGATACCGGAGGTATCTCAATCAAGCCGGCAGAGGGTATGGAAGGCATGAAGGGCGATATGGGTGGCGCGGCGTGTGTCGTCGGCCTCATGCACGCCCTTGCAGGTCGTAAGGCCAAGGCCAATGTGGTCGGCCTTATCGGCCTCGTGGAAAATATGCCGGACGGAAAGGCTCAGCGTCCCGGCGATATCGTCACTTCCATGTCGGGCCAGACGATCGAGATCATCAACACCGATGCCGAGGGACGCCTTGTTCTGGCGGATGTGCTCTGGTATGCGCGGGAACGTTTCAAGCCGAAGTTCATGATCAATCTGGCGACATTGACCGGTGCAATCATGGTGGCTCTCGCCAATCACTATGCCGGTATGTTCTCCAATGATGACATCCTGGCCGAACAACTGGCGCTGGCGGCTGAGACCACAGGCGAGAAGGTGTGGCGTATGCCTGTCACATCAGAATATGACAAAATGATAGATTCACAATTCGCCGATGTAAAAAATACCGGTGGCCGTCTTGGCGGAGCTTGCACTGCAGCGGCCTTCCTCAAGCGTTTCGTCAAAGATGTCCCCTGGGCTCATCTCGACGTTGCCGGCACTGCAATGGACTCACCGAAAAACGAGATCAGCCAGACATGGGCCTCCGGATGGGGCGTGCGTCTGCTCGATCGTCTCGTCCGCGACAATTACGAAAGCTGATCGTGCGGAGACGATATGGCTGAGGTCTGGTTTTATCATTTGCAGCGTCAGCCTCTCGAGGCGGCGCTGCCTACCCTGCTTCTGAAAACGATGGGGCGTGGATGGCGCGCTATCATTCAAGCAACGAGCGAAGAGCGGTTGGCCGCTCTGGATGATCATCTTTGGACCTTTTCAGATGAAAGTTTTCTGCCGCATGCGATTGCGACAGAAGCAACGGCGGCCAGCCAGCCGATTCTACTCACCTTGCAAAGCGATAATGCCAATGGTGCACAGATCCGTTTCCTGGTCGAGGGGGCGGAGCTACCTGATGCCGTCGAGGATTATGAACGAATCGTTGTTTTGTTCGATGGCGAGGATCCGGATATGTTGATGCGTGCCAGAGAGCAGTGGAAAGCGGTTAAGGCCGCGGGGTTCGAAGCAACCTACTGGCAACAGGACGAGCGCGGGCGGTGGGAAAAGAAAGCCTGAATTCAATAACGTTGCGTCAGGGGAGATATCTGTGGCCAAGCAAACGAGATCCACTCTATTCACGGCACTTCTGATAGCAGGAATGTCTTTTGCGCCATTTGCCGGTGCGGTTCTGGCCCAGCCGGCTGGAAACCCTTCCTCCGAAGGCAGGGACCAGGCAAGAGAGCGCATATCATCATCTTCCCTTCCACGTCTGCCTTCGCCCTCCGTAACACACCATGTTATTGAAATTGACGGAAAGAAACTAGCCTTTACCGCGACTGTCGGTGCAATGTCGATCATCGACACTAGGGGCGAAGTACAGGCGGAAATCGGTTTTACCGCCTATAGCCTGGATGGAGCCGACCGTACGGAACGCCCGGTCACTATCGCTGTCAATGGTGGACCGGGTGCTGCTTCTGCTTATCTTAACCTGTTGGCGTTAGGCCCATGGCGGTTGCCGCTTGGGGCGAAAACCATTTCGCCCTCGGCGCCGGTGACGCCAATGGTCAACGCCGAGACCTGGCTTGCATTTACCGATCTTGTTTTTATCGATCCCCCCGGAACCGGGTACAGCAGGGTACTCGGCAATGATGAGGTTCGTCGGCGTTTCTACTCCGTGGAAGGTGATATCCAGCTTCTTTCTTCCGCTATCGCACGATGGATGAAGGAAAATGACAGGCTTGTTTCACCCAAGTTCTTTGTCGGTGAAAGTTATGGTGGTTTTCGCGGGCCTCTGCTTGCTGAGGAGCTTCAGACCGAACAGGGCATAGGGTTCAGCGCTCTTGTTCTGGTTTCCCCGGTTCTGGATTTCGGCTGGGTCTTCCAGCCGGACCATGCTCCATGGGCTTACGCGGCCCGCCTGCCGTCTTATGCGGCGGCGGCCATGGAGGCGAAAGGTCTTCCCTTTGACAGGCAGGCTCTACGAGATGCTGAAACCTATGCGGCAACCCAGTATCTGAGTGATCTCATTCGCGGTTTAGCCGACAAGGACGCCGTGACGCGCGTCAGCGAGAAGGTTGCCGCATTGACCGGGCTCGATCCGGCTCTGGTGCTGCGTATGGCCGGGCGGATAGACATGAGGACATTCCAGCGCGAATTACATCGCGCTCGTGGCGAAGTGGTCAGCGCATACGATACCGGTGTAAGCGGTCTCGATCCTAATCCAACGGCTGCAAATTCTCGTTTTGAGGACCCGGTTCTGACAGCGATGACCGCACCTCTGACGAGTGCGATGATTGACCTGCTGGGGAATACGCTCGGATACAGAGTACGCGATATTCGCTATGAGCTTCTCAACAACAGCGTCAATGCAGCCTGGGACTGGGGCAAAGGCAACCGGGCTCAGGAAAGTCTCAGTGCGTTGCGCCGATCAATGGCGCTTGATCCTGCAATGCAGGTTCTTGTCGTCCATGGCGCCACAGACCTTGTGACACCCTATTACGCCAGCCAGATATTGTTGGACCAGCTTCCCGATCTTGGAGATGGAACAAGGGCACAACTGAAGGTCTATGCTGGCGGCCACATGTTCTATTCCCGCGACGATAGCCGAAAGGCATTGTTGAACGATGCCCGCGATCTATTCGAGCGAGCTCTGAAGGCAAGAGCGACGCTATAGCAACAGCGGTGATGTCGAAGTATTTTTATGTGATGGATGCCAGCCTGGAAGAGTTTTTTGGTCCGGTCGGAGCCAAAAGTTTTCTGGGGAACAGGAAAGAAGCTATTATGAAGTTTTGGAGCGCCACCTTATGCGTCGCTTTGACACTCGGCCTTACGGCTTGCGACAGCGGTCAGAAGCAAAATGCTCAACCGGTCTATCAACCGCCCGTCCAGCAGGCGCCTGTCGTATTGGCCTATAGCGGTCCGGTCCTGAGGATGGATGGCACATGTGAGGGAGATGCACCTGTAACAACTTCGACCATTGATGTCGGCATCAGCGAATGCGAGCTGGTTCGTCTCAAAGGCAAGTTACCGACCGACGTGCTTATCGGCGAGAGCGGAAGAGGCGGGCGTGAAACCCAGGTTCTTTATGCCGAACCCGAAGGACGCGAACTTTATTTCTTCATTAACAACAAACTCGACAGGACGGTGAAGCCCGGCGCTTGAGCATGTCCGCTTTATCGACGGAGAGTCCACCGCACGCCGAAGGGTGGGCTCCTCGTTGTCGTCTGTCTCTTCCGATCAGATTCCTTGAAGTATAGACTCAACCCACAAGGGCACCTGTTTGCTGGCAGGGCCGAACCATGCATCATCGAACAGGCCGTTTGTCTTTGATGGCTCCAGATTGATCTCCAGAGTTGCTGCGCCCTGGGCGCGCGCTTCGGCAACAAAGCCGGCTGCGGGGTAGACGTTACCCGATGTTCCGATTGCCACGAAGAGATCGGCGTTGTGCAATGCGTTCCCGATTTTCTCCAATCCCAACGGCACCTCGCCGAACCATACGACATGCGGACGCAGCGAGTGTGCAGGATTGCAACAATGGCAGCAATCGCCATTGGTGACGTCTCCGGGCCAGTCGTAAATGCGTTCCGTTTCGACGCAGCGAACTTTGAGTAGTTCGCCATGCATATGAAGAACGCCTTTCGATCCGGCTCGTTCATGTAGATTATCGATGTTCTGGGTGATTAGCGTAACCCTGCCCGGGTGACGTCTCTGTAGTTCAGCAAGCGCAACATGCGCCGCATTCGGCTGGACTTCCGGGTTCTGCAACCAGGCGCGCCGGGCATTATAGAAACTTTGGACCAGATCGGGGTCGCGATGAAAACCTTCGGGAGTAGCAACATCTTCCACACGGTGCTGTTCCCACAAGCCATCGCTGGCCCGAAAGGTAGGAATGCCGGATTCTGCCGAAATGCCGGCGCCGGTCAAGATGACGATTTGCGGCGGTAGGTTCATTGCAGTCTCCTTGGAAGGGTAGCTCCGATTGACGGGAAAGCAGGAAGATTTGTCTAATGTAATTTCTCAAACACAAAGCTGAAAAAGCAAATGAAAAGAAAATTCCCCTGAGTCAAATCGTTAGAGCGTTTTGCGTTCAATATGAATCGCTGCAACGCTCTAACTTATTGTTAAGACGCATTTTCTCATCGTTTAATCGATACCGATTAAACGGAAAAGGCTCTAAGGTTTTTTCGAAAGCGTTGAAGAAATGGTTGAGTGGTCAGCTGCTCGCAGCTTCTATTTCGCTGCTTATCACCAGCCATTCTTCTTCCGTCTTCTCCAGTGTTTCGGCAGCTTCGGCACGCATGCGTGCAAGTTCAGACGCCTTTGTCGCATCTTTCAAGAAAGCTGTGCCGTCAGCAAGCGTACTGTCGATCTTGGTAATGACTTCCGACAGCTTCTTCATACGCGCTTCTGTCGCCTCGAGGCGTTTGCGCAATGGAGCGAGCGAGACCCGCAATTCCGCAGCGGCGCGGCGTTCCTCTGTGCGCGAAAGGGAGTTGCTCTCCGCACGGTCGTTGCGTCGTGTCGTAGCCGTTTCCCCGCCTGAGAGGATCAGATCGCGATAGTCGTCCATGTCTCCATCGAATGGCTTTACGCCACCATTGGCAACCAGCCAGAGCCGGTCGGCGCAGGCTTCGATCAGAAAGCGATCATGACTGACGAGCATGACCGCTCCCGAATAATCATTGATAGCTTCCATGAGCGCGGTGCGACTGTCGATATCGAGGTGGTTGGTCGGCTCGTCGAGAATGAGCAGATCAGGGCTGTCGAAAGCAGCGAGCCCCATCAGAAGGCGAGCCTTCTCGCCACCCGACAAGGACGACACGGGAGTATCGGCACGGGCGCCGGGAAAGCCGAAACGGGCCGATCTTGAACGGATTTGCGCCATCGGCGCACCCGGTAACTTATCGGCGACATGATCGAAGACAGTTGCTTCCGGTCGCAATTCATCGAGTTGATGCTGAGCGAAATAAGCGACCTTCATTTTGGAAGGAGCCTGTATTTCTCCCCGCATCGCCGCCAGACGTCCGCCGATGAGTTTGCAAAACGTCGATTTACCATTGCCGTTGGCGCCGAGCAGGGCGATGCGGTCGTCCGGCAATATTCTCAGGTTGAGACGATCAAGCACAGGCTCTTCGCCATAACCTACAGCCGCCTTGTCAATGGCCACCAGCGGAGGGGCGAGGGGGCGTTCGGGCCCTGGAAGGTCAAAGCGCAGGGTCTCGTCTTCCACCATTGTGGCGATAGGGTCGAGTTTTTCCAGCCGCTTCACCCGGGACTGGGCCTGGCGTGCCTTGGAGGCCTTGGCGCGAAATCTGTCAACGAAGGCTTGCAGGTGTTTGCGTTCGGCTTCCTGCTTGACTCGCATCTTGGCAGCCAGTTCACGCTTTTCCGCGTACTGCCTTGCAAAGGAAGTATATCCGCCACGATAGAGTGTCAGCTTACCGTGTTCCAGATGGGCGATATGATTCACTGAGCTGTCAAGAAGTTCACGATCATGGCTGATTATCAGAACGGTGTGGGGGTAACGTTCGAGGTAATTGTAAAGCCACAAGGTTCCCTCAAGGTCGAGGTAGTTGGTCGGCTCGTCGAGAAGGAGCAGATCCGGCTCGGAAAAAAGCACCGCAGCCAGAGCAACCCGCATGCGCCAGCCGCCAGAGAAATCCGAACAGGAACGTTGCTGTGCTGCATGATCAAAACCAAGCCCATGGAGAATGGCGGCAGCACGTGCAGGAGCTGCGTGGGCTCCGATATCCGCCAGACGGGTTTCTATTTCAGCACGCCGCAATCCATCAGCGGTTTCAGCCTCTTCGATTAATGAGAGGCGTTCGGTGTCGGCAGCTAATACGACGTCGATCAGGCGTTCCGATCCGCTGGGCGCTTCCTGAGCCACCGCGCCGATGCGAGTGTTGCGCGGCAGACTGAAAGACCCCGATTCCGTGGACAATTCTCCCTGAATGATCCGGAATAGCGTAGTCTTTCCCGTGCCGTTACGTCCGACCAACCCGACACAAGCCCCCGTCGGCACCGCCAGTGAGGCGCGATCCAGCAGGAGACGATCTCCGATTCGAAAGGTTAGGTCTGACAGGTGAAGCATGAGCGCTTTTGGCCTTTTCATTCATCTTTGGCAAGGAGCGAATTTGTAGCTCCTCCGGGAACACTGTTCGATATTCTCAAGTCCTGCCAAGCTGTTGCCTTTATTCGGCCATCGTCTGGTACGAGATAAAAGTATGTTGGTACAGATGATTCGCCATCATTGACGTTGTTTCGGAGCTGTCATGCATTTTGACGCAAGTAACCGTAGGGTATCGATTTCAGCCATACGACTGGCAGGGCTTTTTCTTCTTATTGCCATCGTTGCCTCTTCGGCGGTGACGGCCCGAAATGTTGTAGCTTACGACCGTGACTATGCTGTAAAGGCCCGGCTGATCCATACTTTCTGATCGACAATCTCAAGAATATTGCATCGATAGCAACCCGATAAACAAAGTTGGCACGTCTGTTGACTTTATATCGACACAGCATCACAGATTGCTATTCCCTGACCTGCAACCTGTCGATATCCGATGGACCAAGAAACTACTGCCAAGACAAATGATACCGGGACCGCTGCCGTGGAGCAGATACTCAATTCCATTGAGAGAAGGGATTTCAGTATTGGCGTGATCGGGCTTGGTTATGTCGGCCTGCCGCTATCGCTGGTCGCGGCGGGAACCGGGTTCCAGGTTGTTGGGTTTGATATCAATTCCGATCGGGTTGCGGGTCTCAACCGCGGTGAACCCCTCATTCGCCATCTGCCGGAAAATGCTGTTGCAAATGCTGTTGCATCCGGTCGCTTTGGTGCGACCGATGACTTCTCCAGATTGGGAGAGGTCGAGGCCATCATCATTTGTGTACCGACGCCCCTGACACACCATGGTGAGCCGGATCTGTCCTATATCAGGAATACAGTGTCCGAGATTGCGAAAACGCTTCGCTCGGGCCAGTTGATCGTTCTGGAATCGACCACGTATCCGGGAACGACGCTTGAAGTCGTAAAACCGATTCTGGAACAGACCGGTCTGAAAAGCGGTACCGATTTCTTTCTTGCGTTCTCCCCTGAGCGGGAAGACCCGGGCAACGGCGAGTTCAACACTTCTCGTATTCCAAAAGTGGTCGGCGGTGACGGTCCGATTTCGCTGGCAATAGCTGATGCACTTTATAGTGCGCTGGTTGAGCGAACCGTCCCGGTTTCATCGACGGCGACGGCCGAAGCGGTCAAGCTTACGGAGAATATCTTTCGTGCGGTTAATATCGCGCTCGTCAACGAACTGAAGGTTGTTTACGAAGCGATGGGGATCGATATCTGGGAGGTGATCGATGCCGCCAAAACCAAACCTTTCGGATTCATGCCATTCTATCCTGGCCCTGGACTCGGTGGTCATTGCATCCCGATCGATCCCTTTTATCTGAGCTGGAAAGCTCGCGAATACGATATTACTGCGCGCTTCATCGAACTGGCGGGAGAGATCAACACCAGGATGCCCTACAGGGTGGTCGAGCGGCTGGCTGAAGCTCTTGATCGCCGGTTGGGCAAGGGGCTCTCAGGCGCAAAAATCCTGATGGTTGGCATCGCGTACAAGAAAAATGTCGATGACATCCGGGAAAGTCCGGCCCTCAAGCTGATTGAATTGATCGAGGCTCGTGGCGGAAACGTCGAGTTTCATGATCCCTATATCGACAAAATTCCATCCACGCGTGAATACAAGACGCTGCAAAACAGGCGCAGCATACCGCTCAATGTCGAATCTGTAGCCGACTTTGATGCGGTTTTGATCGTGACGGATCATGATCACGTGAATTACGCACAACTTGCTGAAAGCGCCCGGCTGGTAGTTGATACCCGTAATGCATGCCACCGAGCGGGGGTTAATAGCAGTAAAGTCGTTAAAGCATAAGGGTTTTACTTGCTATTTGAGCTTCATCAAATATGGAAAGGTAGCTTTTTTGTAAGTTCGTCTCGATATTAATACGTTTTCTACCCTTGATCAAAGCCGTCGATTAGATTGTCATCCTCAAAAGTTCGTATGATGAGAGCGGGACATGGCGCGTTTAGTTGATTTTTCCATCCTGAAGGATTCCGGCATCGATTTTGCCGCAATCGAGAGCCGCTGCCGCTGGAAAAAATTCGATCCGAACGAGATATTGCTCGATTTCGATGATCCTTCCACGGATGTTTATTTCCTGGTTTCAGGTGATGTCCGCATTCTGATGCGCACGGCCGCCGGGAAAGAGGTTATTCTCGGTGAGATGCGGGGCGGTCAATTGTTCGGCGAATTGTCGGCCATTGACGGCGTCAAGCGTTCCGCCAATGTTACGGCCCTTACCCGCGGTGAGGTCTGTGTCATGCCGGCGGCCATTTTCAGGGAAGTTCTTTATCATTCCCCGGTCGTTGCGGAGCGGATGTTCCGCATTCTCACCAATCGCATTCGAGATCTGAATGCACGTGTGATGGAGCATACAGTGCTCGATCTGCGTCATCGCCTTTATTCGGAATTGCTGCGCATGTCTGTTCCTCGCAGCGGTCACGAAGGGCAGCGGGTAGTTACTCCGCCACCCTATCACCATGTTTTGGCTGGGCGGATCGGATGTCGTCGCGAGCAGGTCACGCGTGAGTTTTCGACCATGACACAGGATGAGCTTATCGAGCGGACCCGTGGGGCTCTGGTGTTGTTGCGCCCGGAGGTGATGCAGGCGCGGGTGTCGGAGGCTCTGCGGGAAGACGGCTGATTTTTTAGGCGAAACAATCGAAAACCGGGCGTTCAGGCTTGCGTCCGAACCAGTAGGTTCTCGTTGTTGAGTTGGTTACTACCTTTACATATCCGAAACGCTGGTATGTCTCCCGCAGTTGCGGGAGATCAGGGCTTCATTTTTCTTTCCGGAAATTTCTCGTGGCTTATTGTGCCATCATCACTCGGATGGCAAAGTAGATTATGGTCTGCCCGGAGCCACCTGTATTTCATTTGTTACGGCATTTCATGAAAAGTAATTTAACAGGAGTTCGCCGATAATTGTCTCTGATGTCGCAGCGCGTCCGTCTAGGTGCCGTGCGCAGCACCTTTTCGCCGTGGAACGATCCGACGGCTAAGCCATTGATTCAGTTCCAGTCTGTGACCAAGCAGTTTAGTGATACGGTTGCCGTGACCGATCTTTCACTGGACATTTATGAGGGCGAGTTTTTCTGTCTGCTCGGGCCTTCTGGTTGTGGCAAGACAACTCTGATGCGGATGCTTGCGGGGTTTGAGCAGCCGACTTCCGGAAAAATCATTCTTGGCGGTCGAGACCTTTCGGGCGTTCCGCCTTATCGCCGCCCGGTCAACATGATGTTCCAGTCTTATGCCCTGTTTCCGCATATGAGCGTGGAACGAAACATCGCCTTCGGTCTGCGTCAGGATGGTATGCCTGCAAAAGAGATCGGCGATCGTGTGCTCGAAATGTTGCGACTGGTGCAACTGGAGCCGCTGGCGAGGCGTTATCCGGCCCAGCTCTCGGGAGGACAACGTCAGCGCGTGGCTCTGGCACGTGCTCTGGCCAAGCGCCCGAAGGTATTGCTTCTCGATGAACCCCTAGGCGCGCTCGACAAGAAGTTGCGCGAGGAGACACAGTTCGAGCTGATGGACCTCCAGAACGATCTGGGAACCACCTTTGTCGTGGTCACTCACGACCAGGAAGAAGCGATGACGATGGCGGACCGTATCGCCGTCATGAACAAAGGGCATATCGAGCAGGTCGGAACGCCGGGCGAAATCTACGAGCAGCCGCAAACACGTTTCATTGCAGAATTTGTCGGCGACGTAAACGTCCTGGAGGGTAAGGTTGCCGGGCGCGATGAGACCGGGCATTGGCATGTCGAAACCTCGGCTTCGCAAACATTCCTCACCGTCGACGATCCGGATGAGGTGCTGCATGACGGCCAATCTGTTGCCATTGCCATCCGTCCGGAAAAAATGATCGTCGGTCGGCATCTGCCGCTGAGTTCTCCAAATCTGATGTCCGGTGAGGTGTGGGATATCGGTTACCTCGGTGACTGGACGGTCTATCGCATCAGACTGGACTGTGGCTCGTTTATCCGCGCCTCGCGTGCCAATGTTAACCGCTATGTTGATAATCCGATCAGTTGGGATGAGGGGGTACAGCTTTCTTTTGCGCCCGATTCCGCCGTGATCCTTTCGCGATGAACGAGATGATGCCGAAGCCGGGAAGAACGCATTTTCTAAGAATGCTGGTACCCGCTGTGCCTCTGCTGTGGCTGGCTGTGTTCTTCTTATTGCCTTTCCTGATCGTTCTGAAGATCAGCCTGTCATATTACGTCACGGCGCAGCCGCCTTATGCTCCGGTCTGGGATTGGGGCGACATATCAGGCTATTTCTCGGCGCTGAGTTTTGAAAACTATCGTATGCTGGTCGAGGACAGCATTTATTTCAGCGCCTTTCTAACCTCGATCAGAATTGCAGGGATTTCGACATTCCTGCTGCTCATCGTCGGTTTTCCCATCGCGCATGCCATGGCGCGTGCGCCTGTGAGTTGGCGCCCGATGTTGCTGGCTCTCGTGATCCTGCCGTTTTGGACGAGTTTTCTGATCCGGATTTATGCCTGGATCGGTATCTTGAAACCGGAAGGATTACTGAACCAGCTTTTACTTTTCTGCGGCGCCATTTCGCAACCATTGGACATTCTCAACACCGAAACCGCGATATTCATCGGCATCGTTTACGCTTATCTGCCGTTCATGGTTTTGCCGCTGTATGCGACATTGGAAAAACTTGACGAGAGTCTCATCGAAGCGGCTCTGGATCTCGGTTGCCCACCCTGGCGGGCATTCTGGGCGATCACGGTGCCGTTGTCCAAGTCAGGGATTATCGCTGGCTCACTTCTTTGTTTCATTCCAGCCGTTGGAGAGTTCGTTATTCCCGATCTTCTGGGTGGATCTGAAACCCTGATGATCGGCAAGACATTGTGGAGCGAGTTCTTCTCGAACAGGGATTGGCCGCTGGCGTCGGCTGTTGCGATCGTGCTTCTCGCTTTGCTCGTCATACCCATCGTAATCTACCAGAATTCGGAAGCCCGCCGACTGGAGGAAAAGCCATGAGGCGTTCGCTGGGTATGTTCAATGCCACTGTTCTGGCATTTGGCTTTGCTTTTCTTTATCTGCCGATCGTTCTTCTGATCGTCTATTCCTTTAATGCATCGCGATTGGTGACCGTGTGGGGCGGCTTCTCGACACAATGGTATGTCGCTTTGTGGAACAATCAGGCGCTGATCGACGCGGCATGGGTAACGATCAGGGTTGCGTTTCTGTCTGCGACCGCTGCAACTCTTCTCGGCACGTTGGCGGCCATAGCACTGGTTCGTTACGGCCGTTTTCGTGGCAGGACGCTTTTTATCGGAATGGTCTATGCGCCGATGGTCATGCCCGAGGTCATCACCGGTCTCTCACTGCTATTGCTGTTCGTCGCGGTGGATTTCAACAGAGGCTTCTGGACGATAACGCTCGCTCACACCACACTGACGATGTGTTTCGTTACGGTGGTCGTTCAATCGCGCCTGATTTCTTTTGATACCTCTTTGGAGGAAGCGGCGATGGACCTTGGAGCCACGCCGTTTCAGACTTTTCTGCGGGTGACGTTACCTCTGATTTCTCCAGCTATCGGAGCCGGTTTCCTTCTCGCATTCACATTGTCACTTGATGATCTCGTGCTCGCGAGTTTCACCTCCGGACCGGGAGCGACAACGCTGCCGATGCGGATCTATAGCCAGGTGAGACTTGGAGTGACGCCTGAAATCAATGCCGCCTCGACCATCCTTATCGCTATCGTGGCGACGGGTGTTATCGGCGCCGGTCTTCTCGCGAAACGCAATGCGTCCAGGGCCCGAGAGGCGGAAAAGAACTCCGGCAACTCGTGACGTTGTCGGGAAAATTCAAGGCTGATTGTTTGTGCCGGGAGAGGGCGCTGGCCTCGCATCCTCTATTATATGGGTTGTCAGCCTTGGCGTGCTCCACGGGCCTTCCATGCCAATGACCAGACCAGTCCTGTTTTCGGTCTTGTTCGAGAAGGAGAGCGAGCTTACCGCAAGTGATCGGTCCGGCAGGAAAATTCCCCCGCGCAATTCGGAACTCGCCCCTGCCATAACTATGGAGCCGTCGGTGATCCACCCCATGCCGCCTTCAACGGAAACGATCATGCGGGCTGTACTGAAAGGTGTGTTTCCCTTGACCAGTTCAGGAGTGCCGGTTGAGGCCTTGCCTTTGGTCTGCCTGAGCGTGTCCGGAATAGAGAAACCGCGAATTTCACCGTTCGCGACGGTCGCAACAATGCGTCCATGGCTTTGCTTCAAAATCTCCGTCATCGTGGCGCCACGGCTTTCGAGATTGATCAGGCCCTGAACCGTGCCGGTGACAATCGGCATTTCCACCTCTGTGCCGAAGGCAAGGGAGGTCATTGCGACATTATCCAGCGACCCGAGAACCTTCACCTCGCGCGCCTCGGCGGGGCCGGTCACGAGCAGACGTCCCTTCGCGACGCCTTTATCTATCGTTGCGCGACTGAGCGATGCTTCGAAGCGGTCGGGTTTGAGCAAAAGGCTGAACGCCATATCGTTCATTTGCAGCATGCCGATTTTACCGGCTGCTGCGGACAGACGCAGGTCAAGATCTGCTCTGTTGAGTTCCCTAAGGGAGGGGGGCGGCTTTCTATCGTCGAACAAGTCGCCGACCGGAAGAAGAAAGCGGGTCAGGTCCAGGTTATCGGTGGCCAGTGTCCCGTCTACAGCATTGCGTTCCTCATCGAGACGGAAAGACAATGAGCCTTCAAGCCTGTCTTCACCCAGCCTGATGCGGACCGAAGGCCAGGACACGACATTTTTCTGGGTGCTGAATTCGCCTTCAATAGCGACGGCTTCAACGAGGGGCGCCAACGGAAGCGCGAGATCTGTCCAATTCGCGAGGTTGCGAAGCGAAGCGGTTCTGGCAGAGCTCTGTCCCGACAGAGTTGCATTCCAGGCGCGGTCAAACCTGATGGAGCCGGAAAGGTCTATACGACTCTCGGCTGCGGTTATGGAGAAATTGAAAGGGCTTGGTTTGCCATTCAAAAGCGCGGAAGGGAGAAAGTCAGCTTTGGAAATACTGATTACCTTGCCTTTCCATGACGTGGAAGCCGTCATTGAGAACGGAGCATTATCCTCAGGCCAATCAACTGCGATATTCAGGGCGTCGAGGATGATATCTGCGTGTTTATCCCTGTGAATTACCGCGGAACTGTTGGCGATGATCAGTTGCCGGGCCTTGCTGTCAAAACCCTGGAGACGCAGCCGGGCGGCGCTATTCATCCAGAAAGAATCATTCGCATCCTTCAGATTGATGTCTACCTTCGCGTCCGACAACGCCACTTCGGTCAATTCCACTTGACCGCGTATCAGTGACCACAGACCCAATTCACCACGCAAGGTCGCTCCGTCTATAGCAATACGACCATCGAGCCCCTGGATAGAGATATCTTCAAGTTTGATGCGTGGCGTCGGTAAAAGGGCAAAGGTGCTTTCGCCTCTCACATCGACCTGCAAACCGTAATCCCTTCTCATCTGGCGAATGATCATCGCCTCCGGACCGCGGGAGGCCAGAGTCCAGGGTATGATAGCGATGGCCGCCAGAATGAGGCCGAGTAAAGCTGAGATCAGGACGAGGCGACGGGGCATGCTTTTCTTTAAGGAAGTACGGCATTTGATTTTACAGTGAATGCAGCATGATGGCATGAGAAAACATTAAACTCTCCACGGTATATTCTCAGTTCCTTATCGCAGTGTTATCGAGAAATTTTTTAATTCACCCATTAGTTTCGATACCAATCCGGTTATGCGCGCGCCGGGCAGGGACGATTGCACCTCGTGCCTTGAACTGCTAATAGTCTCTATCGGGAACTTAGGTTCTTTCTAATGAACTTATGCTTGGTGGATGGATGAGCACGCAGGTACCGGCCCTGAAGAAGGGGTTCGATATTCTAAAACTTGTTTCGAGGAATCCCGGGATTGGATTCACGGGAATCCGAACGGAGCTGCAACTGCCGAAAAGCAGCGCACATACATTGCTGACAACGTTGAAGAGCTTGGGGGCTCTCTACCAGCAGGTAGATGGTGGTTATGTTCTCGGGCTCCGCCTTTTTGAGCTTGGCTCTGTTGCAGCAAGCCAGCGCAATGTCACTGAACTGGCGATACCATTTCTCCAGGAACTGGCGCGTGAGGTACAACTGACCTGCCATCTCGGCGTTCTCGAAGGAAACGAGGCGGTTTATCTTGCGAAGCTGGAATGCGAACAACCAATCAGAATCAGTTCCTGGGTCGGCAAACGCCTGTCTCTCCACAGTTCTTCACTTGGAAAATCCCTGTTGGCCTGGCTGCCCGAACATGAGGTTGACGAAATTCTGTCTCCACTCGAGTGGAAAAAGAAACTGCCGAACACATTGGCTGATCCCATTGCCTTCAAGGAACATCTGGCCGCCGTCCGTGTCAACGGCTGGGCGATAGACGATGAAGAAGATGTGCGAAACCTGCGCTGCATCTCCGCCCCCATCCGTGACATGAGCGGCAACGTGATTGCAGCAATCAGCATGGCCGGCACGACCTTCCAGATCGATGACAGCCGCATAAGCCCGCTCTCAAAACGGGTGCGCCAGGCCGCCCAGGACATATCGAGGGCTCTTGGACATGTTTCTGGAAGACGGTAGGAGCCAGGCTCCCCGGAAATATTTGCCCCCAGTTGAGCTAAAAGCTGAGTGATGAACTCGCACTCATAACGGTTGCAGGGGAGGTGGAAAAACGATCAAGAATGTAGTGAAAAATTCGGTAGGACTCTAGCGATCGCGAAAGTCTTTTGATAACAATAGCTTCCAGGAAGAGTGTTCCCCGCATGCGCGGGGCTGAACCGGCTGATGGACATTAACACGCGGGCTTAAAAAGGTGTTCCCCGCATGCGCGGGGCTGAACCGATATGCTCTTGCTAGGTCAGCTCCGGCAAGTTGTGTTCCCCGCATGCGCGGGGCTGAACCGGATACAATTCTTGCGGCTGCGATTGCGAAGAAGTGTTCCCCGCATGCGCGGGGCTAAACCGCTCTTGAATACGGCTGTTGCTCGCCGTGTGGCGTGTTCCCCGCACACGCGGGGCTAAACCGCCCCAATGATTTCTATTTCGTGCGCTCCCGCCGTGTTCCCCGCACACGCGGGGCTAAACCTTCAGATAGCGACGCATAAGCTATTTGCTCTCTTTTTCGAAATGAGTTGAACCGCACACCGTTGAGCCATCTCACCGGTTTTCGGCTCAGTCTCTCTGCTCCATCGCCCTCCTGCCTATATCAACGCAACGATGCCTCCCGTTACGGGCAAGCACATTGCTGCTAATCCGCAGGGAAACACCGATCTGTTGCGATTGCCCGTTGCCTGAGTTTTAAAGCAAGCCTCATTGCGGGTGCGCCCGAGATCATGAGATGGTTCATGGTCCGGGTTTTCCGGGAAGGAGATAATGAAGATGGCGGATTTTTTCGATAGGCTGAGGGCGTCCAGTGGGGTGGAATGGGCGAGCTATGTCGAGCATCCATTCGTGGAGCAGCTTGCTGCGGGTGTTTTGCCAACGGCTGCTTTTCAGGCCTATCTGGTGCAGGATTATCTTTTTCTCATTCAGTTCGCTCGGGCTAAGGCGTTGGCGGTCTATAAAAGCAGGTCGCTGGTTGACATGAGAGCCGCGCAGGCCGGTCTCTCCGCCATCCTTGACATCGAGATGGATCTGCATGTCCGCCTTTGCGAGAGGTGGGGCTTTTCGGCTGCCGATCTGGAAGCAGCCGCCGAACACCGTGCAACTATCGCTTATACACGTTTCGTCCTTGATTGCGGATTGTCCGGCGACCTGCTCGACCTGCAGGTGGCGCTCTCTCCCTGCATCATCGGTTATGCTGAAATAGCTGCCAGAATTGCATCGCGAGCGCGGGCCGTGAACGGACATCCCTATATTGAATGGATTGAGGAATATGCTGGCTACGATTATCAGGCTGTCGCAGCCGGAGCCCGCAAGCACCTCGATCAACTCGCTGAGCGTGCTGTGACAAAAACGAGGTTCGGGGAACTAAGCAGTATTTTTGCAAAAGCTTCCCGTCTTGAAGCCGATTTCTGGCAGATGGGGCTCGATGCAACGAAGGGCGCGACGGCGACTGTGTAACCGGTGAGACGGCGAGTTTTTGTAGCCTCGAAATAGGATTGAGTGGGCTCTGAAAACCGGCTGAAAAATTGGTAGAATTTTTGACATAGGAAAAGATGTTCAATAACAATCGTTTCCAGGAAGAGTGTTCCCCGCATACGCGGGGCTGAACCGGCTTTGGGAGGTTTGGGAGGTTTTTTACCTATGTGTTCCCCGCATACGCGGGGCTGAACCGACATTGACATTGCTGTTATGCAGGAGTGTGACGTGTTCCCCGCATACGCGGGGCTGAACCGGGACTGATCGGATAACAACAGCACCGGTCGCCGTGTTCCCCGCACACGCGGGGCTGAACCGAATAATCTCGTTCGTGACATTGGCAACGTCCCGTAATAGTTGATTACGGCTGCGAGAGTCGGCATTAAAATGCCGTAGGTGGCAGAAGATGTTTGTCTCTGCCTCCTCACACACAGAGAGCCCGTATGACCTATGCCGTGAAAGAACTTTTCAAAACTCTCCAGGGAGAGGGTGCCCATGCCGGGAGGGCAGCGGTGTTCTGCAGGTTCGCCGGCTGCAATCTATGGAGCGGTCGTGAGATTGATCGTGAAAGCGCGATCTGTAATTTTTGCGATACGGATTTTATCGGCACCGATGGTGAGGGCGGTGGAAAATTTCTTGATGCCGGGGAACTGGCCGCGGCCATCGTCAGAATATGGGGTGAGGGCCGCGAGAACAGGTTTGTCGTGTTCACTGGCGGCGAGCCGTTGCTGCAGCTGGATGAGCCTCTTATCGCTGCCGTCCATGGGCATGGTTTCGAGATCGCGATAGAAACCAATGGCACGATGGAACCTGTTGCAGGCATTGACTGGATCTGTGTGAGTCCCAAGGCCGGAAGCGAACTGAAGCTATGTTCCGGCAATGAACTGAAGCTCGTTTACCCGCAGGCGGGGATGAATCCGGCTGATGTCGCGGGGCTTGAATTTGATCATTACTGGTTGCAGCCCATGGATGGGCCGGACCGTGCCGAAAACACGGCAGCAGCCGTGGCGTATTGCCTTGAAAACCCTCAATGGAGGCTCAGCCTTCAAACCCACAAGCTCATTGGTATTCCATGAAAATCACTCAAGCATTTACATTCGAGGCGGCGCACCGGCTGCCACATGTGCCGACCACGCACAAATGCCATCGCATGCACGGCCATTCCTACAAGGTGGAGTTGCAGCTCGAAGGGCCGGTTGATCCTGTCTCGGGCTTTGTGATCGATTTCTTCGATGTCGAGCGTGTATTCGGCCCCTTGTTGCAGGAGCTGGATCATCACACATTGAACGACATTCCTGGCCTGTCTAACCCGACTGCTGAAAACATCGCCATATGGGTATGGGAAAGGGCCAAACCCCTGTTGCGCGAGCTTTCCTCCGTGAGGATTTATGAAACCCCGAATTGCTGGGCGGAGTATGAGGGAATATGAGCAATCGGCCCGAACAGAATGTCATGAATGAAGGTGCTCTCGTTCTGTTTTCGGGAGGGCAGGATTCCGCCACCTGCCTCGCCTGGGCTCTGGACCGGTTCGAACGTGTCGAAACAGTGGGGTTCGATTATGGTCAGCGCCACCTGATCGAACTCGATTGCCGCACCAAACTTCGCGACGGCATGACGGCAATGAAACCGCAATGGGCCGGACGGCTGGCGGACGACCACATAATATCGCTTGCTGCTTTGGGAGAAATCTCGAACACGGCGCTTACCAGCGATATCGTGATTGAGATGCAGAATACCGGGCTTCCGAATACTTTCGTTCCCGGTAGAAACATCATCTTTCTGACATTTGCGGCAGCGCTGGCCTACAGGCGAGGGCTCAAACACATTGTCGGCGGTATGTGCGAGACGGATTATTCCGGTTATCCCGATTGCCGGGATGACACGATCAAGGCTCTGCAGGTCGCGCTCAATCTTGGCATGGAGCAACGTTTCGTTCTCGAAACTCCGCTGATGTGGCTCGACAAGGCAGCGACATGGCGCCTCGCAAAAGAAGCTGGCGGGCGGGAGCTGGTTGATCTCATCATCGAGGAGAGTCACACCTGTTATCTCGGAGAGCGCGGAAAACGCCATGAATGGGGTTACGGTTGTGGAAAATGCCCCGCCTGTGATTTGCGCGCCCGCGGTTATCAGCGCTTTGTGGCGGAAGAGATTTCTTGCGGTGATGCAAGTGCTTAGGATTAGATTGATAATAACCCGTATTTGCTGAGGCTGCGGCTTGTCTCCGCATCGGGAGAGCAGTGCGATTTTGTCTCCCGTTCATGAGCTGCAAGGGTAGCAGGGAAACCTGAAAAATCGGTAGAATTTTTGACAAGGGAAAAGATGTTTATTAACAAGTGTTTCCAGGAAGAGTGTTCCCCGCACATGCGGGGCTGAACCGCAGATGTAATTGAATGCAGCATGGGGAGCTTAGTGTTCCCCGCACACGCGGGGCTGAACCGCGCTTATCCATTTCGGCGGTTTTATCCGGCTCGTGTTCCCCGCATACGCGGGGCTAAACCTGCATTGGCTGGTGATGGCTGATGCGAACGCAGAGAGTGTCAATACTCCTGAATGATCATCGCTACGTCTGCCTGCTGAATTTCAGTTTATCGATTTCGTTTATTTCTCGAATAACCCGGCATGGGTTGCCCGCCGCAAGAACGTTAGCCGGAATGTTTTTGACCACCACGCTACCTGCACCGATCACGCTATTGCTGCCGATGGTGACGCCCGGTAAAATCGATACGCCTGCGCTGATCCAGACATTGTCACCGATAGTGACCGGCAGCGCGTATTCCAGACCCTGGTTACGCCGTTCGGCATCCATCGGGTGACCTGCGGTGTAGATACCGACATTGGGCGCGATGAATGCGTTATTCCCAATAGTCACTTTCGCGCCATCGAGGATTATCAGATTGAAATTGGAATAAAAGTTCTCTCCGATCTCGATGTTATAGCCGTAATCACAATAGAAGGGTTGTTCGATGAGGAATTGATCACCTGTCTTGCCAAGCAGGTTCTTCAGCAACTGTTTGCGCTTTGCTGTGGCTCGCGGATCCATGCGGTTGTGCTGATACAGGGCATATTTAGCATTCTGGCGCTGTAAGATCAGTTCCTCATCATAGTTGGCGTCATACAGCATCCCGGCCGCAGCTTTTTCCATTTCAGTCATCATTGCATTTCCGTGAAACGTGAGAGCGAAAAAGAATTTTCCTTGTTACATCCGGCCAAATACGAACAAGGGCATAATGCCAGGCGGATTGTGGTCTGCGCCTCAATTGGAACAGAACAAAAACTGCAAACCGGCTTGAGATGCTATTTTGGAAAAAGGAAAAACCGCTTAACGATCAATTGGCTGGGGAACCTGGACTCGAACCAAGACTAACGGAGTCAGAGTCCGTCGTTCTACCATTAAACTATTCCCCACCAGAATCGTGCAGAGCATAGAAAACGATAAGCATGGTGCAAACTCGTTTTCAACATGTCCCCACGCCGAAGCAGTGCCGGTGGAAATAGGCTAGTTTTGACCGTGGGTCAAGGCGCTTTCTGCCGTTCTATCCATGGTAAAATGACACGACAGAGGAAACCGTCGGCAAAATGGAAATAGAAAGCCTTTCCAACTACGCCCCATCCGGCGCTGAATGAGTTATTCCAGTCGTTGCAGGGCAATTCCATTCGATCTATTCCGGTTGAAAAATGTTCCTGATTCAAGTGATACCGCCCCAAAAAAACACCCGTGAAAAGCTGCCTAAAAATCGATAGATTTTTTGACATGTTGAAAATCTTGAAATAACAATAACTTCCAGGAAGAGTGTTCCCCGCACACACGGGGCTGAACCGGATGATTCTGCGCATTTATAGTGTGCTTCCCCGTGTTCCCCGCACACGCGGGGCTGAACCGTCGCGCTCGAATGCAGAAACCACCTCAATCATGTGTTCCCCGCACACGCGGGGCTGAACCGATATCGTTTTGTTGCAGGACGGTATCAGGCTTGTGTTCCCCGCACACGCGGGGCTGAACCGGTTTACCACGGCTTTGGTGGACACTTCCGGGGGTGTTCCCCGCACACGCGGGGCTGAGCCTTTAAATGTGATCTGCAAAGCGGGTTTGCAGGCGGCCTGTTCATTGCGTATATGATGCCCGACCTTGGCAGATGGGAGTGAGGGAAGGATGCAGGCCGCCGATGCGCCCTTGCTGGAGGTTGAGAACCTGTCGGTTCCCTTGCCCCATGGGCTTGACCGTAAATATGCGGTCGAAAATGCCGGATTGCATCTGAATCCGCGCGAAATTCTCTGCATCGTCGGCGAGTCCGGTTCCGGAAAATCCATGATGGCGAATGCGATCATGGGTCTGTTACCTTATTATATGCAACCTTCCAGCGGGAGAATTCTGTTCAACGGGCAGGATCTTCTCACCATGACGGAGGCCCGGCTGCGCCATGAGCGCGGGCGCTCCATTTCCATGATCTTTCAGGAACCTTTGTCTGCTCTCAATCCTCTCATGACGGTTGGGGACCAGATTGCGGAGGTGATGCAGGTTCATGGGGTGGGAAACGCAGCGTCGCGGCGGGCACGGGTTATCGAGCTGCTCGGCTATGTCGGGTTGCCTGAACCGGAGACCCTGTTGCAAGCTTATCCCTTCCGGTTGTCGGGGGGGCAGCGACAGCGGGTCGTGATTGCGATGGCGCTCGTGCTGGAGCCCGAAATACTCATCGCCGACGAGCCGACGACAGCGCTCGATGTGACCACGCAGGCGCAAATCCTTGAGCTCATACGTCGAATACAGCGGGACAAAGGAATGGCTGTGATGTTCGTGACGCACGACTTCGGTGTGGTTGCCGACATTGCGGACAGGGTTGTCGTCATGGAGCGGGGACTGGTTGTCGAACAGGGCGATGCGGATCAGGTTCTCAATCGCCCCCGGCACCCTTACACGCGCCATTTGATTGCCGCTGTTCCCCATCGCGAGCCCCCGGAAACCTCCCGCGACGATGCCGGCGATGTCCTTCTTGAGGTGAGGGCCTTACGTAAAACTTATCGCAGCGGAGGCGGGTTTTTCTCAAAGCCCCGCGTCGTCACTGCGCTCGATGGCGTCAGTTTTAGTCTGAAAAAGGGCGAGACGCTTGGGGTTGTCGGGGAATCAGGTTCCGGAAAATCAACTTTGGGGCGTTGTATCCTGAAGCTGACGGATGTTGATGGCGGGGAAATCCTGTTACGCGGGAAAGATATAGTGCCATTATCCGCTGCCGGTTTTCGGCCCATGCGCAGCCGGGTTCAGATGATTTTTCAAGATCCGTTCGCATCCTTGAATCCGCGTCATTCTATCGGCCGGATATTGACCGATGGGCCTGTCGCCAACGGTATTCCGCTTCGGAATGCAGAGAAAAAAGCGCGTGAACTATTGAGTCTGGTGGGGCTGGAGACATCCTCCTTTGACAGATACCCGCATGAATTCTCGGGGGGGCAGCGTCAACGCATCGGTATCGCACGGGCCCTGGCGCTGGAGCCTGAATTACTCGTTGCCGACGAGGCCGTTTCTGCGCTTGATGTATCGGTGCAGGCTCAGGTGCTTGATCTTCTGAAAGACTTGCAAAAGCAGTTTGGAATTGCCGTCCTGTTCATTACCCATGACTTACGGGTTGCGGCCCAGATATGTGATTTCATTGCGGTGATGAATCGGGGAAGAATTGTGGAATATGGCGCATCGTCGCAAATTTTTGACGATCCGTCTCACGCTTACACAAAACGCCTGATCGCTGCGATCCCGGGCCGTCACTGGGACCCGAGGGTGGTTGGCCGGTGAGGCCAACCGTGGCGATATGTTTTGGCTAGGCCCTATCGATCCAAACCGGCGAGAAGCACATATTTCATCTCGACGAATTCTTCTACTCCGTGATGTGAGCCTTCTCGACCGATGCCGCTTTCCTTCACGCCGCCAAAAGGAATGATCTCGGTTGAAATGATGCCCGAGTTAACGCCGACCATGCCGTACTCGATGGCCTCCGCCACCCGGAACACTCGCCCGAGGTCGCGGGCGTAGAAATATGCTGCCAGTCCATATTGGGTCGCATTGGCCTGAGCGATGACGTCGGCCTCATCCTTGAAACGATAAATCGGGGCAAGCGGACCGAATGTCTCTTCCCGGGAGACCTCCATGTCGGGTGTCATATCGGACAGGACGGTGGGCTCGAAGAAAGAGAGGCCCAAAGCATGACGCTTACCGCCAATCACAAGTTTCGCCCCCTTGTTCAGAGCATCAGCAATGTGACGTTCCACTTTGTCAACGGCATCCGGAGAAATCAGAGGCCCCTGTGTCACGCCTTCCTCAATGCCGTTGCCAACCTTGAGTGCCTTGACCTTCTGGGTGAACTTTTCGACGAAGGCATCGTGAACGGTATCCTGAACATAGATTCTGTTGGCGCAAACACAGGTCTGCCCCATATTTCTGAATTTCGAGAGCAGAGCCCCTTCGGCAGCGGCATCGATATCCGCATCGTCAAAAACGATGAAAGGAGCATTGCCGCCCAGTTCCAGACCCACTTTTTTGACCGTAGACGCGGCTTGCCGCATCAGGAGCTTGCCGACCTCCGTTGAACCGGTGAACCCGAAGAAACGGATATCGGGGTGCTCGGTCAGCACTTTGCCGATGATCCTGGAATTGCCGGTGACGATATTGAGGACACCCGCCGGCAACCCCGCTCTCTCTGCCAGAACGGCAAGGGCAAGCGCGGTGAGGGGCGTTTCCGAAGCAGGCTTGACGACAGCGGTGCAGCCGACTGCAAGGGCTGGCGCAACCTTGCGTGTAATCATGGCAGCCGGAAAATTCCAGGGAGTGATGGCGGCTACCACCCCGATGGGCTGGCGCAAAACCATGATGCGCGCATCTGAACGATGAGTGGGGATAGTCTCCCCATAAACCCGTTTGGCCTCTTCGGCATAAAATTCAACGAATGCCGCAGCGGAATCGACCTCTCCCCGTGCTTCAGCCAAAGGCTTGCCCTGTTCGCTGGTCATTATCAGGGCGATATCGTCACGATTGGCGATAATCAGGTCATACCACTTGCGCAAAATGATTGACCGATCTTTCGCGGTTCTCTGCGACCACGGCTGAAAAGCCCGAGCCGCGGCCTCTATCGCGGCGGTGGTCTCTTCGGTGCCAAAACTCGGCACTGCTGCTATCTGCTTTCCGGTTGCCGGATTGGTGACCGCTATGGAAGGTGAGCCTTGCCATATACCGTCGACGAAGCATTGTTCGGCAAGCAGTGATGAATCTCGTAATAGCATATCTCGTATTCCATCTGATTTCAGTATTCCGTGGAACAGATTTGTCCATCTCTCCGCATGGGGCATTCGGAACGCAGGAGCGGCGCGCTCAACACTCGTCCATGAGAGCCTTGGTTGCAGGCTACCATATTTTTAAGGCCTTGATCATGTCTTCGTCAATCGAAGCCGGATCGGGCTGCAAGTGGGAAAAAGATGCTTGCTTGACACAAAAAAACAGCCGGGAAACCGGCTGTTCCAGAATTCAGAGCATCGCGCAGAAAAGTGAAACCGGTTTTCTGCGAAGAACGGTGCGTAAGAAGCTTTATATCGTCGTGCTATTCATAATAACAGTACGACGAAATAATCGCAGATTAGCGACCGTTGCCAATCATAGCATCCCCGCCACCAATTACCGGAGGCAGCAGCCCGTGGTTGAACTGGCTGGCAGGCCCGTAAGCCGGGCTGGAGATCAGGCCATCCACGACATAGCCAGGTGCTCGCCGCTCAGAGCTTACCGGGCCAGGATTGAGAAAGCTTTTCTCCTGAGGCGTCCGCAGAGTCTCGCGACTCCCATTTTGCTGCGCATAAGCAGAGCCGACGATCATTGCCAGGCCCAGGATACCCAGACCGGTTGTCCGCAGCACGCGGCCTATTTTGAAACTTCCAACTGATGTGGACATAATGCCACTCCTCAAATAACCACATTGACCTAAGAACGATTATTCGTTCTTCCCTGAGAGGGGAACTCTTTCCGAAGCCTTGCGCCATATCCTTCTTGATGAGAAAGAAGGGATAGAGGCTCCAGCGACCATGGTTGCAGCATACCTTGTCGCAATCAGCCCTTCAACGGGGAAAAAACAGGTACTACCAGCTCATAAGAGTAAAATTGAGAAATGAGATAATACTATCTTGTTCCAGTGAGAGATTACTAGATATCGGTAAGTTATCTATTTTTTAGGTATTTTTACATTAATGTTTATTAAATGAATTTTAGTTGCTAATTTTTCTGTTTGTATTTTTTAAATTTTACATGTATAATTTTACTGAAGTGTTTCTTTTGTTTAAATTGACAAAATGTTTTAATTGAATTAATCTAATAAATAGAATGATAATTATTGATATTAATAAGTTTTTTATTTATTTATATATTAATTTTTATATTTTAAAAAGTTTAATGCATGATTTGTGGATGTATATATAGATTTAAATTTTAAATATATTTCAAGGCATGAAAATTCATTAGATTGCAAATCCTTTAATTATTACTTGCGTAGTTGCGTCGCAGGTGACATGTGAATTTTCTCTATCGGATAGTCCGGTTTCTGTTTTAGGAGAAAGAGTTGCCTTGATGCGGGCAATTTTCAAATTGTCGCCGGGATGTATCGGACATCCAATCTTGGTCTTATGTTTTTGATGCAGGAGTTTAACAGAATGTCCATGCTGGATAAGGCGCTTTTGCGTCTGGAGGATGCTGCACGTCATCTCAATCTTGACAGTGATGTATTGGAAAAGCTGAAATACCCCCGCGAGACGATGAAAGTGCGTCTCATGATCCGTATGGACGACGGCTCGCGTAAGTCCTTCATGGCGTGGCGCTGCCGTTACGACGATACTCGCGGTCCGACCAAGGGTGGCATTCGCTATCATCCGAGCGTTACGGCGGAAGAGGTTGAGACTCTTGCCTTCTGGATGACCTTCAAATGCGCCGTTATGAATTTGCCTTTCGGCGGTGGCAAAGGTGCGGTTGTCGTCAATCCGCATGAATTGTCCAAGGCCGAGCTGGAGCGCCTCTCTCGCGCCTATGTTCAGGCTTTTGCCAATGTTCTTGGTCCTGATCGGGATATTCCAGCACCGGATGTTTACACCAACGCCATGATCATGGGCTGGATGGCGGATGAATATTCCACCATCGTCGGCCAGTCGATGCCGGCAGTGATTACCGGCAAGCCCATTGCGCTCGGCGGATCACTGGGACGCGACGATGCAACCGCGCGTGGCGGCTATTATCTGGTCTCGCACCTTCGCCAGCAACTGAAACTGGCGCGAGGCGCAAAGGTTGCGGTGCAGGGCTTCGGCAATGCCGGCCAGTTCATTGCTCAGCTCATGCAGCAGGACGGCTACAAGATTGTAGCCGTATCGGACACGCGAGGCGCCGTCTATAATGATAACGGACTTGATGTAGATGAGCTCATGGCTCTGAAAAAGCAGGGGAAATCTGTTCTTGACGTCGCAGGTAGCCATGGAACCAGAGCCATCCCGGCACAGGACCTGATCGCGGTTCAGTGTGACCTTCTGGTTCCTGCGGCGCTTGAGGACCTTATTCACGAAGGAAACGCAGACCGCGTCAAGGCACGGGTGGTTCTCGAACTCGCTAATGGTCCGGTTACCGGCGATGCGGACAGGATACTCAATGCGAATGGCATCGTTGTATTGCCGGATATTCTGGCCAATGCTGGTGGCGTGACGGTGTCCTATTTCGAATGGGTTCAGAATCGGCAGGGCTATTACTGGCCTCTCGAAGAAGTTCACTCTCGTTTGAAAAAAATCATGGAAACCGAAGGCGAGGCGATCTGGACCCTGGCGAGAGAACGAAAAATTTCCGTTCGTTCGGCAGCTTATGTCCATGCTTTGGCCCGCTTGGCGGAGGCTATCGAAGCTCACGGAACCCAGCCTTTCTTTGCCAGCTGATCGGAATAACCTGAACTAAGATTCTGTGACGGCTCTTCTTGAGCGCAACGGATATAAACGGAAAGGCGCCGCATGAGTGGCGCCTTTTCTGCGGAGGCCTGCCATCCCGGGAAAGGCAGCTCGCTACGAGCCGGGCAAATCCAGCGGTTCATTTCAAAAGAAAGAGTGTTGTTTTTATAAAATTTGTAGTTTATAAAATTTCTAAAGTAAAAGTTGGTTTCGATCCGTAAACGGGCATAGCGATGACTGCTTCTGATAAACTGACCCACCTGAATCCCATGTGTGAACACGCCAGCACGTGCACTGAGCCGGTTTGCAGGGAAGCAACTGCCTGTCCCGCTTTCTCCGAGGGGCCGGCTTTGTCCCGCGTAGATACTATCAGAATTGTGTTATCGGCTCTTGTGGCGCTTCTGATCTGGAGCGGTGCTGCTGGAACGGCCTTTTCTACTGGAATTATCGGCGGAGCGGCACTGATATTTGGTGGCTGGCCGATATTCCATGAGGCAATTGAGAATCTTCGCGCTCGTCGGATGACGATGGAGCTGTCGATGACAATCGCAATTGTCGCTGCCGCGGCCATCTCCGAGTTTTTCACGGCGCTGGTTATCATGATCTTCGTGCTGGTAGCGGAGGTTCTGGAAAAAATGACATTGTCGCGCGGGCGGACAGCCATTCGCGATCTCATGGATATCATTCCGGATGAAGTAACTGTGAGAAAGGGAGAGGTAACCGAGATTATTTCCGTCTCTGAGCTGCGCCCTGGTGACATCGTGGTGGTATCTCCCGGAGGTCAGATCCCGGTGGATGGCATCGTGGCCGATGGTCATTCCTATGTAGACCAGTCGCGTATCACCGGAGAATCCGAACCGGCTGAGAAAAATGTCGGTTCCGCAGTTTTTGCAAGCTCGATAGCGCAATCGGGAGCACTGGAAATAGTCGTTGAGAAGGTTGGCCGGGACACGAGTTTCGGGCGCATCGTTGCGGTTGTGGAAGATGCGGAACGCTCATCAGCGCCAGTGCAGCGGTTGGCGGATCAATTGGCAGGTTATCTGGTTTATTGCGCATTTGGCGCGGCCATTGTGACTTATCTGCTGACTCACGATATTCGCAGCACTATCTCGGTGATCATCGTTGCGGGAGCGTGTGGAGTCGCAGCCGGAACACCTTTGGCCATATTGGGCGGCATTGGACGTTCGGCACGGCTTGGCGCGATAATCAAGGGTGGTGAGTATCTGGAAGAACTTGGTAAGGTCGATACGGTTGTGCTTGACAAGACCGGAACTTTGACACTTGGCAAGCCGGTGGTACGGCAATTTCTGGTTCAGCCCGGGATTTCAGAAAGTGAACTTCTCGAGGCCGCTGCTTCTGCGGAATTATGGTCAGAACACCCTCTCGGTAAAGCCATCGTTGCTCTGGCAGAGGAGAAAGGAATTATGGTCTCCAAGCCGGATGATTTTTCCTACCGACCTGGACTGGGCGTCAGTGTGGTTGCAGCGGGGAGGAAAATCGCTGTTGGTAATCGCAAGCTCATGGCGCTGAACGGTGTTGATGAGAGTGTTCTTGTACAATCTGAGCAGGTTTCTTCGGAAATACACGTTGTCTGCGATAGGGTTTATCTTGGTTCCATCATCGTCGCCGATGTGACCAGACCGGGGGCGAAACAGGCTATTACTGAACTCGGTAATCTGGGAATACGCACACTTCTCCTTACCGGAGATTCTGCTCCCATAGCCGGGGCAATCGCCGCAGAACTCGGAATTGCGGAAGTGGTTGCAGAAATGCTGCCGGAAGACAAGCTGGAGCGGATACGTGAGCTTGTTACCTCTGGAAGAAGAGTCGCCATGCTTGGGGATGGTGTCAACGATGCACCGGCATTGACCGCAGCGCATGTTGGCGTCGCCATGGGATCGGGCACGGATGTTGCGAAAGAAAGTGCAGATATAGTTTTGCTGGGAAATGATCTCGTTAAGTTCGTCGAAACGGTAAATGTCGCGCGTAAAACGAGGCGAACGATATGGCAGAATTTTGCCGGTACCATCGGTGTCGATACAATTGGTATCCTTCTCGCAGCGTTTGGTTTCCTTAATCCACTGCTGGCCGCCTTTATCCATGTTTCGTCGGAAATGCTCTTCATCCTTAATTCGGCGCGCCTGCTGCCCGCTGCGGACCGCTTACGCCGGGCGAGGGGGGCGAGAGGAAATTAAGCAGGGCGTTTTTTATCGCTGCCACTTTCCGGAAATGCACCGCATCATTCCCGAAAGTGGCAGTCGGCTGCCTGAGAGCGTTAGATGCGATTGAACTTGATCATCATGTTGTATTTTGAGATTGCGCCGTTGGCGTGATTCACAAAACTGCGTTCCTGACCTTTTTCAAGCGCTTCTCGTGCGTCTCTGAACTTGGCCAGCAAACTACCTGGCTGGTCGCCGAGAGACCTTCCTTTCAGATCATTGGCGTTGGCAATGTATTCATCGAATTCATGGACGACTTCGGCATATTTCTTGACTGCTTCCGCAAATGCCGGGAGATCCTTTTTTGATTGAGTGACGGTGAGGACTTCCAGAGTCTTTTGAGCTTCCAAGACTGTGCGCTTGGCATGCCACCGGTATTTCCTGCCTTCAGTCCTTTCTATCTGCGCCAGGAACTGGACGTCGACCTGCTTTTTCAGCGAGGTCAGTTGATCATCAAATATCTCTCGCTTTGCAATGTAGTCCTTGAAAGCGGCTACTAATTTGGGGTGAAGCTCCCTGCCTTTGGCGAAGCTGTCGTCGGTGTAATCTTTCCGGCTATAATAGTTCGATGCTTCTTTGAAGAGCGGTTGGAGTGCCAGGACAGAGGTTGCGAAATCGATGACAGTCGCATCAAGGGGAACCATTTTGGGCTCTGCGGAAGCCGCTGTTATCGCTTTAGGTGCGTAGCTGGCTGCCGTGTCATCGTACAGGCTGTAAAGCCCATAGATAATTCGCTCTTTCCCAGTGGGCCCGGCCTTGAGGTCGACCCAGCTTGTGTAGCGTTTCCATGAATCCACACCCCGTGCGCTACGGTTGAAAAGATCGGTATAGATATTCAGCTTTTTGACCCATTTATCGAGTTCACCTTCCATGAGCTCCGGAATTACTTCGGCGTCCTTCGCTACGACTGAAGATGGGGTGGACAACGGTTTCACGGTAGTTTGGGCAATAGCGGGAATATCAGCAAAGCCAAAAGCACTCAGCATCAGAGTGACTAGAACACGGTTCTTCATCAAGGATTCCTAGTTAGGCGGGCATCATATCTGACGCCATGGTTACTTAAAAAAGCCACGGGACCCTGGGGCGAAAGGAGAGGGTAGCCTGAGTTTAAGATTCTGGAGTCCAGATGTACCGTACCGCTGCAGTTTGTAAAACAGGGCATGTAACGAAAAGTCATTTAGGTAAAACTGAGAATACAAAAAAACTGGCGCGGAAAGCGCGCCAGTCAGAACAGCTGAATTACGGATATCTGATGTTATGTCAGAAGCGGTAGACGATACCTCCGCCAATCAGCCAGGGATCGATTTTGACTTTTCCGGTGACGCGGCCGACACCCGGTATGTTCGCCTTCGCGTCTGTCTCAAGCCAGATTTTCTTTACGTCGAAGTTAACACCCCAATGGCGGTCGATCATGATATCGATACCGGCTTGAAGGGCGAAACCGACATTATTGTCGAGGTGGAAATTCTCAAAGATTCCCCGCGAACTGTTGTTGTAGAAAAAAGTGTAGTTGATGCCGGCACCGACATAAGGCTTGATCTGGTCGGTGATGTTGAAATGATATTGCAACGTGAGGGTTGGCGGCAGCAACCATGTTCTGCCGATTGGTCCAAGTCCGGCAATGGACCCCCCCGCCTTAACATTGTGAGGCGTGGTTCCCAGGATGAGCTCAACAGCGATGTTTTTGGTGAAAAAATAGGTAATATCAAGTTCCGGAATAACGGAATTCGAAATGTTGACTTTATCGCCGTCGATCGGATTCCCGTTCAACTTGAGGGAAGACGATTCATCGGGAACGACCGCGAGAGCGCGAACGCGGATCATCCACGGATTCCAGGGATCAATGATCGGAGCAGCAGGAACATTTGTGCGGGATGGAAGGTCGGCGGAATAGGCTGTGGCGGATAAAACCGTAGATCCCAGCAAAGCAGCAAGCAACAAGCGTTTCATTAGAATACCCCCTCATGAGAGATGTACAGATTCGTTTACATCCGGGGTGAGGTTGCCCGCTTATTGAGGTGCATGTTTTGATCTATTTCAAAAACAACTCGTTACATTATTAAATCTGGTTGTGTGTTGCCTTGATGACACAGTTATAAGTGAGGGATTGCTGTCATTCGTCTGGAGTAAGCAACGAGCTCGAATGTATCTTTGCTCAGTTCAGGGGGTATCGGAAATGTCTCAAGAGATTTGACCGCTTGGCGCTGCCGCGTTACACAGCGTTCCTCGCCGAGTAGCGGTTTTGAAGGTTGTTCACCCTGACAATGATGTTAACGGACAATGCCAGGCCGGACTGTAGGCACAACAAATTGATATGAGTTGATTGAATGGCACTTATGCCCTCCCCAAGAGACTGGGAACTTGCTCGAACCGACGTTTTGAAAGGCCTCCGGACCTGGGAGAGCTGGTATCTGCTTGGTATCAGCGATATTCGCCAGCGTTACAAAAGATCCCGCCTCGGGCAATTCTGGATCACTCTCAGCATGGGGATTTTTGTCGGGGGACTGGGCTTCGTCTACGCCTATCTTTTCAAGCAGAACGTTAGCGAGTACATGCCCTATCTGGCGGTGAACTTCGTCGTCTGGACGCTGATTTCCGGAATCGTCCTAGACAGTACAGGTACTTTTGTTCAGGCCAGCGTCTATTTAACTCAGGACGCTTTGCCGCGATCCATATTTGCGATGCGGATTCTCGTGCGCAATCTTGTGGCGTCAGCACATAATTTCATAATCATACCGATTGTGTTTCTGGTCTTCGGAATTGTGCCAAGCCCCGTTGCCCTGTTGGCGATACCGGGGCTTATTTTGCTTGTCATTGCTGCGTTTTTTGTAACGTTGCTGCTTGGCGTCATCTGCACGCGTTTTCGCGATATGACGCAAATCGTCCAGAATCTCATCCAGATGGCTTTCTTCATCACGCCGGTCATGTGGCGCCCCGAGCAACTGGGTAGCGCCTGGTATATCATTGTGTTCAATCCGTTTGCCGCTTTTCTGAAAATCGTTACGGATCCGCTGCATGGGCAGGTCCCGATCAACATGGTCTATTATATGGTACTCGCTTCGATCGTCTTTTTGTTCGTTGTGACGATGATCGTATTCGCGCGTTTCCGGGCGCGGATTGTTTACTGGCTTTAAACGAGGCGTATAAAATGGTTTCCATCACCCTGAAGAACGCTTCGGTAGAATTTCCGATCTATAACGCGCGCTCGCGTTCCCTGCGCAGCAATCTTATCCGTCGTGTCGGCGGCATGATTGAGCCCGATAGCAGTGATGTTGTGACCGTAAAGGCACTGCGCGACGTTTCCCTGTCTCTGAAGCCGGGAGATCGGCTTGCTCTGGTGGGGCACAACGGTGCCGGTAAATCGACAATGCTGCGGCTCTTCTCGGGAGCATACGAGCCTTCGTCGGGAGAGGCGAGGATCGTCGGCAGGGTTTCCTCTTTGCTCGACATTACGATGGGAATGGACCCGGAGTTGACAGGAGCGGAGAATATCATTCTTCGCGGAGTCTTCGTGGGAATGAGCATGGCGGAGGCCAAGGCAATCATACCGGAAGTTGCGGAGTTTTCGGAGCTCGGCGATTATCTGGATCTCCCGATGCGGACCTATTCCAGCGGTATGACCCTCAGGATAGCGTTTGCTGTTTCAACTGCGCGGCCCCCTGAAATCCTGCTGCTGGACGAGTTGATCAGCGTTGGCGATGCTTCCTTCGCCAAAAAGGCACAACAGCGGATCGAGGCGATGATGAACAAGGCCAGTATTCTCGTGCTGGCATCCCATAGTTCGCAGATGTTGAAGCAATACTGCAATCGCGCCATCCTGATGAATGAAGGCAGGATTGCTGCGGAAGGGGATGTGGAAAGCGTTCTTGATGCCTATGGCGGCGTTCTCCCCGTAGACTCGGTCGCTTGAGAAATAGGGCGGACGATGAGAAAGCCGCCTATCCAGGTGAATGACAATATTCAGCTCGATCCTGAGGAGTTGGAGGAGCAATTCATTCGCTCTTCCGGCCCTGGCGGGCAGAATGTCAACAAGGTGGCGAGCGCCGTTCAATTGCGGTTTGATATCCGCAACTCTCCTTCTCTTCCTGAGGACGTCCGTCAGAAGGCTGAAAAGCTAGCAGGAAAACGTCTGAGCAATGATGGTGTGATCATCATCACCGCTGACCGTTATCGGTTGCAGGAGCGGAATCGTGAGGATGCGCTGGCCCGTTTGGTGGCGCTTTTGAGCAAAGCCGCTGAACCTGTAAAACCGCGTCGCCCGACGAGACCGACGGCGGCTTCAAGGAGACGCCGGCTCGAAGACAAGAGCAAACGATCCGGTATCAAGCAAACGCGCCGGGCGAAGCCGAGCTGGGATTAAGGTACGCTACGATAACATCCGTCCTTTTCCCCCTGCGGAGATCGGCTTAATCCTCGCCAGGCGGCGGATAAGTGTGAGAGCAGCCTCTATAATCTTCCACCTGCCACTGACCAGATCCATCACTCTGCGCGTAATTCGGACTGATAGGAGCCTTTCCGTATCCTCCAGGAATGTCGAGCACATAACCTGGTTGCCCCAAGCCGGAGACACGACCGCGAAGATGTCGCATCAATTCCTGTCCTCTGTCGATGGAAACACGGAAGTGCCCGGTTCCGGGAGCGAGGTCCAGGTGGTGCAGGTAGTAGGGCCTTATTCGAAGCTCCACGAAGGCGCGCATGAGGGCTTCGAGAATGCCTTCGGAATCGTTCACGCCTTTGAGGAGAACGGTCTGGCTGAGAAGCGGAATTCCCGCATCGATCAATTTCGTGCAGGCGTTTCTAGTCGTTGTGGACAGTTCGCGCGGATGGTTGATATGGACCGCGACATAAATTGTCTTTTTTGCCAGTTGCAATGCCGATATTAGCCCCTCATCTACACGTTCCGGGCTAGCCACGGGGATGCGGCTGTGAAAGCGCACGACTTTGACGTGATCAATGGCCGATAGAGCTCGCATGATATAACCCAACCGCCTGTTTGACAGCAGCAGAGGGTCTCCGCCGGTCAGGATAACCTCCCAGATCTGCTGGTTTGCAGCGATATAAGAGAGGGCGTTGTCCATTGCTTGCTGCGACATGGAGCCGAGACCGTCAGGCCCTACCATTTCTCGTCTGAAGCAAAATCGGCAGTAAATCGGACAGACGTGTGTGGCTTTCAGCAAAACCCTGTCCGGATAGCGATGCACGATCCCCTCGACCGGAGAATGGACATCGTCACCGATGGGGTCGGAAATCTCGCCCGCGCTGATGGTCAGTTCATCAATGCTCGGAATGAATTGGCTGGCGATGGGGTCGCTCTTGTCTCCCCTTTCCATCAAGTCCAGAAGGGCGGGGGTGACAGCAACTGAATAACGCTCGGCAACGCGCCGAAGAGCGCCGTCGGCATCATCCGCGATCAGCCCTTGCTTTACCAGATCGGCAACGTCGTGAATGGTTTTCCTGGCTTTGGTTGTCATGGTTCCATATCCGCGACTGGCGTCCAGATGACCTGATCAATCCGCGATGCTCCGGTTGCGAGCATGGCGAGCCTGTCAAAACCAAGTGCGATGCCGCTTGCCTCCGGCATACCACGGATGGCTGACAGGAACTCCTCGTCTATCGGGTAGCTTTCGCCATAGATGCGCTGTTTTTCCTGCATTTCTAGTGAGAAGCGTCTTCTTTGCTCATCGGAATCGGTCAGTTCGCCGAATGCGTTTGCCAGTTCGACACCACATGCGTACAGCTCGAAACGTTCGGCAACTCGACCGTCGCGGCGAGAGGGCCTTGCAAGTGCCGCTTCATGCACCGGGTATTCATCAAGAATGGTAATACGGCCTTGTCCGAGGTTGGGTTCTATCCTCTCGACCATGATCCGGCTGAACATATCTGACCAGGTGTCATCTTCCGCGTATCGGATATTTGCCTGCCCCAGTGAAGTTGCAAGAGACCGGCAATCAGTGTTCCCATCACTGTCGATAGTTGCGAGAATGTCTATTCCCGCATAGCGGAGGCACGCTTCGGCGACAGACAGGCGCTCAGGTTCGGCAAAAGGATCAGCGGATCGGTTGCGGAAGTTAAAAGTCTTCGTTTCAGTTGTCTCAGCCGAAAGGGCAATGAGTTCGGCGCAATCTCGCATCAAAGTCTCATAATTCTCGCTTGCCCTGTACCATTCAACCATCGTGAACTCAGGATGGTGCAATGTTCCACGTTCCCTATTTCTAAAGACCTTGGCGAATGAGACAATTCTGCGCTCGCCTGCGGCCAGCAGCTTTTTGCAGGCAAATTCCGGTGACGTGTGGAGATAGAGCCTCTGTTCCCTGCCGTCCGGTAGAAGGGCCATCGTTTCAAAAGCATGCAGATGTGTTTCATTGCCCGGCGACCATTGCAGGGCCGAGGTTTCCACTTCGATGAAGTGTCGATCCGCGAAGAAGTTGCGCATACGCGCCATGATCCGATTACGTCCGAGCAGAAACGGACGCCGGTCCATGTGGATATGGGGGCTCCACCAGGGAGTAGGGACTGACATGACGGACGCCTTAACGCAAATCTTCAAAAAAAGCTCAGATTTTCTGCATGAAAGGGAACGGGTCGTTGTTGTTGTTTTCAGGTCAGATGTAAGGGATGTTCCCGAAAAGACGATAGTTTTTACTCAATTTCGCATAGAAGACTGGCGATCTTCCTCAAGATCGGTTACGTCCTCTTGAAGCATTTTTGTAGCGGTGGGCCTTCATGAGCCCCTGCCTGAACGATTATCAAGGATATGCCAGTGAAAGTTGCTGCCAGCTCACTTCGCAAGGGGAACGTCATCGATATCGATGACCGGCTTTATGTCATCATTACAGCGGAGAACATCCACCCCGGCAAGGGTACTCCCGTCACGCAACTGGATATGCGTCGCATCAGCGATGGCGTGAAGGTCTCCGAGCGTTACCGCACCACGGAACAGGTGGAGCGCGCCTTCGTCGAAGACAAGCAATTCACGTTCCTCTATCAGGACAGTGAAGGCTACCACTTCATGAATCCCGAGACCTATGATCAGGTGCCCGTCCCCGGAGATATTGTCGGTGACGGTTCCGCATATCTCCAGGAGGGTATGCCGGTCATGCTCTCGCTGCATAACAACCTGCCGATCGCTATCGAACTGCCGCAGCGCGTAACGCTGGAAATTGTCGAGACGGAGCCGACGGTGAAGGGCCAGACAGCCTCTTCATCCTACAAGCCTGCCGTTCTGTCCAATGGCCTGAGAACATTGGTCCCGCCTCATATTTCAGCTGGAACGCGCGTTGTCGTTATGACTGCGGATTGTTCCTACGTTGAGCGCGCGAAGGACTGACGGAGAGCGTGAAAGAGGGAAGATATCCGTGATCGGGATTTGGTTATGATTTGCATTTCCGTCTCTTCGGAAACTTAAGCTGACTTTTTCAGTCCGCTTTTTCTTCTGTTTCTTCCCTCTGCAATCTTGAATGTCGGTTCACGCGGATCATGCGTTCCGCCTGGTTCCCGCGGATGTTGCGGGAAGGGCGCTACCATCGTAACTTGGCTGAAAGATACGACGATTGATATCTTCAATTGCCCGGTGGTTCTAAGCGAGATTTCATTCTTGCGTTTCGGGATCTGATGTAACTGGATATGACTGACGCGACTGCTCCTCTCAAACCGGATTATCCCCGTAAGACGGATGTGGAACGCGTCATTCGCAGCAAAAGCAGGCATCGACGCAAGGGTACGGCTGAAAGCCGGAAGACTTATGCCGCTTTGGATCTCGGCACCAACAATTGCCGGCTTCTGGTTGCAGAACCCGTTCGCGAGGGTTTGCATGTCGTGGACGCGTTCTCGCGCATCGTCCGCCTGGGGGAGGGGCTTGGCAAGGGTAACCGCCTGAGCCCGGAAGCAATAGAGCGAACCATGCAGGCGCTGGATGTCTGTAAGATAAAGCTCAAGACAAATGAGGTCTCGCGCATGCGTCTGGTCGCGACCGAGGCTTGCAGGACGGCCGAGAACGGCGGCGAGTTTATCGCCCGTGTCAAAAACGAGCTTGGTCTGGAACTTGAAATAGTCGACAGGGAAACCGAGGCATTTCTGGCGGTGGGGGGATGTGCTTCCCTTGTCGATCCGAGAGCCAAATCCTCGATCATATTCGATATTGGTGGTGGATCGACGGAACTTGCGTGGCTTGACGGCCAGGTGACCGAGAGCCTGTCTGATCCGGGCACGCGCATCAGATGCTGGGATTCGCTCGGTGTCGGAGTCGTAACCCTTGCGGAACGTTATGGTGGCGAGCAGGTTAGCTGGGAAACTTTTGAAGCGATGGTAGCTGAAGTCGAAGATATGCTCGAAGACTTCGCGACGCGTGCAGCCGGTGCGCAGAATGCGCCCTACTTCCATCTTCTAGGGACATCCGGCACGGTAACAACTCTTGGTGGCATCTATCTCGGATTGACGCGCTATGACCGACGTCGCGTTGATGGACTATGGATGAGTGATGATGATATCTCTGAGGTTATCGAGACTCTGATGAATATGAGTTTTCCGAGCCGCGCTTCCAGCCCTTGTATCGGGAAGGAACGTGCGGATCTGGTTCTGGCCGGTTGCGCTATTCTCGATGCAATACGCAGGACTTTTCCTACCCGATTCCTGCGAATAGCAGATCGCGGATTGAGGGAGGGCATTTTGATAAAAATGATGCGCGAGGATGGTGCCTGGCGTAATGGGGCGCAACGGTGAGCAAAATGACGGATACCGGTACAGGCCAGCGATCCCTCAAGCAACGGTTGAAGACCGCACGCAAGCGTACCCTGTCATCACAAAGGTGGCTGGAGCGACAGCTCAACGACCCATATGTTGCGCGTGCCAAACGTGAGGGATATCGCTCCAGGGCAGCTTTCAAGCTGCTGGAGATGAATGAGAAGTATAAATTATTCAAGCCGGGGCAGAAAGTGCTCGACCTTGGTGCCGCGCCAGGCGGGTGGTCGCAGATCGCTGCCAAAGAAGTTGGCAGCATTGATGGCAGAGGCAAGGTGGTCGGTATAGATCTTCTGCCCATCGAGTCTATGAAGGGCGTGGAATTCGTCGAAATGGACTTTCTTGCCGATGAAGCCCCTGATCTTCTCACCGATATGCTGGGTGGATTGGCTGATATCGTGATGTCGGATATGGCTGCCAATACCACCGGCCACAAGAAAACCGATCATTTGAGAATTATTGGTCTGGCTGAAACTGCTGCAGATTTTGCGCGTCAAATCCTGGCCCCAGGCGGGGTTTTTATAGCCAAGGTTTTTCAAGGCGGCACCGAAGGTGAATTACTGGCTGGCCTGAAACGTGATTTTGCCGTTGTGCGCCACGTTAAGCCCTCAGCAAGCCGTTCCGATTCCGCAGAGCTTTATGTTCTGGCAACCGGGTTTCGCGGCAGGAGCAGCGACCAGGAACATTGAACTCCAGGCTTCGACGGGTAAAGGCCCGTCGAAGAATCACGGTCTGATGCCGCTGGCGGGCGTGGATTCAGGGAAGATAGAACTCATTGGGATTCGGGCCGATGCGGCCGTCTGCATCGAGAGCTGCAATCCTTGCCATGTCGTCATTGTCGAGATGGAAATCAAATACATCGATATTCTGCTTGATACGTGCTGGCGTAACTGATTTCGGTATCACGATCAGGCCATTGTCCAGATGCCAGCGTATTATTATCTGTGCGGTGGATTTTCCATATTTCTCGGCGATGGCGCGAAGAATCGGCTCTCCCAAAAGGGTCCCGGAACCGAGCGGACTCCAGCTTTCCGTTTCAATGCCATTGGCAGCGTGGAATTTCCGCAGCTCGCGCTGCTGTAGTCGTGGATGAAGTTCTATCTGGTTGAGAACAGGCGCAACGCCCGTCTCTGTCAGAAGCCGTTGAAGATGCGGGACATTGAAATTGGAGACGCCGATTGACTTCACCCTTCCTTCTTCCCGTAGTTTGATAAATGCCCGCCAGGTATCGACATACAGATTACGCTGGGGAACCGGCCAGTGGATCAGCAACATGTCAAGGTAGTCCAGACCCAGGCGGGACATACTCTCCTCGAAGGCGGCCAGTGTTTCGTCATAACCTTGATGGCTGTTCCATATCTTAGTGGTGATGAATAGTTCGGCACGGGCAATACCGCTTTCAGCTATCCCTGAGCCGACACCTTCCTCGTTTCCATAGATCGCAGCGGTATCGATTGAGCGGTAACCGGATAAAAGCGCTTCCCTGACAACGGAAGCTGCTCCGTCGGCGGGAATCTGCCATACGCCGAGGCCAAGCTGGGGAATAATGTAGCCGTCATTCAGTGTAACGGTTGGGACTTTGGTCATGATGCGCCTCTCGGACGTGCACAGTGCAAAAGCAGACGATGTCACGGAAATATATTACTCATAATCTTTCGGCTAGGCCAAGTCCTGCCTTATCATGAATGCCAATTTTGTATGTATATATGCGTGAACAAATTAGGAGGCTATAGAAAAAACAATCGCTTAGAAAAGATATATGAATCACTTTGTGAGGGAGCCGCTAACTCCAGAAATGGTAGAAACTTTTGTTTTCAGATACATAGAATGAAATATTGAATCATTTTCTGCTGTTGCGGGTATGCCCCGACATTTCTGAACCCGCATCGGGTGTAAGCCGCATGAAACCGAAGCCCGATATGGCGGAGATAGCTGCCACGATGAAGAATGCCGGAAGGAAGTCGCTTGCCAGAATTTGGCTATCGCCGCGAGCAAACTGGGAAAGCTCCAGTCCGAAGGCTCCGACAGTCACCCCGAGACTGAGGGAAACCTGCTGCATCATTGCGGAGAAACTGGTGGCGTAGCTCATATCACGCTTGGAAATATCGGCAAAAGCCAAAGCATTGAGGCTTGTGAATTGCATGGACCGGAAGCAGCCGCCAATGAAGAGTATGAGCATAATGAGCCAGTGCGGCGTCATCGGTGTGAACAACCCAGGTGCAGCGAGAAACAGCGAAGCGATGAAAGCATTGACGACGAGGACTGTCCGGAAGCCGAAATAGCGCAGGATTCTCGCTGCGACCGTTTTTGAGCAGAGTGCCCCGAATGCCGAAATGAATGTTAGCAACCCGGATTGCAATGGGCTGAGGCCAAAGCCGACCTGAAGCATCAAAGGCAGTAGAAACGGTATAGCCCCGACACCGATTCGGAAGAAAACCGCTCCGATGACGCTTGAGCGAAAAGTCTTAATTTGCAGGAGCTCAAGCTTCAGGACGGGATGTGCAACACGGCGTGAATGAAGAAGATAGCCTGCGCAACAGATCAGTCCGATGATGCCGCATAGAATTGAAACCCCGACCGGCATCATGTGGCGTCCGCCTGTTGCGAGGCCCAGCATGACCAGGGCCAGCCCGAAGCCGGACAGAAGAAACCCTATGAAATCGAGCGGTGGTATTTCCTCCTCCCGTATATTCTCAAAGAAGATGCTTGCGAGCACCAATCCGAGAAAAGCGACGGGAAGATTGATGATGAATATCCATCGCCAATGAAAATATGTGGTGATGAAACCGCCAAGCGGTGGACCAATGACAGGTCCGACGAGAGCAGGGATCGTCAAGGTAGCCAGCGCCTGCACAACCTCCTGCTTGGGAACGCTGCGCAACAGGATCAGGCGTCCTACAGGCACCATCATCGCGCCACCCATGCCTTGAAGGAAACGGGCTATGACGAACCATTCGAGTGATCCTGCCGTGGCGCAGGCGAGAGAGCCAACCATGAACACGCATAACGCGCTGCGAAAAACCGTTTTTGCGCCGAATTTGTCCGCAACCCAGCCGCTGATGGGGATGAAGATCGCAAGGCTGATCATGTAAGACATCAGCGCAAGCTTCAGAGATAACGGCTCGATATAAAAATCTCCGGCAATTGCCTGAAGAGATGTCGATATGACAGTGCCGTCCACATTCTCCATGAAGAGAGCGGTGGCAACTGTCAGGGGAACGATCCGGGATGGTCGCATATCGACATCAATCTTCGGGATTTTTCGCAGAGCCGAGCTGGGCTGGAATAACTTCAAACAGGACTTTTGACCAGAGCAAACTACGTGCTCGCTCCATGATATGGCCGCATTGTGTCGCACCGTATGGTTTTCGTGTGATTTAACACCGTTTATTTTCGGTAAATGCCGGAATCATCTGTCGCGTAACGAATTCTAAGTGGAAGCCCTTGGCTATTTGGATTCCTCATGCTACGGACACTCGCCAACTCGTTCCGTTGCCGGACATCGTTTCCGCGTTATTTTTCATTCTTTGGGAGTTGGCCATGGCCCGTATTGTCGAAAATAAAATTGCCGAAGGATTGACCTTCGACGACGTTCTCTTACGCCCTGGTTACTCCGAGATATTGCCGAGCGATGTCCAGATCGGGACAAGGCTTACCCGCTCGATTTCCCTTGCCATGCCCATCATGGCATCCGCCATGGATACGGTTACCGAAGCCCAGATGGCGATTGCCATGGCTCAGAATGGCGGCCTCGGCGTCATTCACCGTAATTTCGAGCCCAAAGACCAGGCTGATCAGGTCCGTCAGGTGAAGAAGTATGAATCGGGCATGGTTCTCAACCCCATCACGATTCATCCTGATGAAACGTTGTCCGACGCTCTGACTCTCATGAAGGTAAATAACATTTCCGGAATTCCGGTTGTCGAGCGTGGGCCGAACGACAGCAATGGAAGACTGGTCGGCATCCTGACCAACCGTGATGTTCGCTTTGCCAAGAACCCGGCGCAGCCGGTATCCGAATTGATGACCAAGGATCGTCTGATCACCGTCCGCGAGACGGTTTCGCAGGATGAGGCGAAACGCCTGCTGCATCAATTCCGCATCGAGAAGCTTCTGGTTGTTGATGATCATTATCGCTGCATCGGCCTGATCACCGTCAAGGACATGGAAAAGCAGATCGCTTACCCCAGTGCTTCCAAGGACGGAAAGGGCAGGTTGCTGGCCGCCGCGGCAACGACCACCGGAGACAGTGGAGTCGAGCGTGCGCAGCTGCTGATAGACGCCGGAGTCGATGTGGTGGTAATCGATACCGCCCACGGACACTCAGCCGGCGTTCTCAAGACCGTGACTCGGGTGAAGAAGCTCTCCAGCGCCGTTCAGATCATCGCCGGCAACGTTGCAACCCGCGACGGTACCAAGGCTCTGATCGACGCCGGGGCGGATGCGGTCAAGGTCGGGATCGGGCCGGGCTCCATCTGTACCACGCGCATTGTCGCCGGCGTCGGAGTGCCTCAGCTGACGGCAATCATGGAAGCTGTGGCGGTTGCGGATGCGGCCGGTGTGATGGTGATCGCGGATGGAGGCATCAAGTATTCGGGCGATCTTGCCAAGGCGCTTGCCGCCGGTGCCTCATGCGCCATGGTCGGTTCGCTTCTCTCGGGTACCGATGAAACGCCGGGTGAGGTTTTCCTCTATCAGGGGCGCTCTTACAAGGCATATCGCGGCATGGGGTCGGTTGGTGCGATGGCCCGTGGCTCCGCAGACCGTTACTTCCAGGCGGAGGTACGGGACACGTTGAAGCTGGTCCCTGAGGGGATCGAAGGCCAGGTGGCTTACAAAGGTCCGGTTTCCGGTGTTCTGCACCAGCTCGCGGGTGGCCTGCGTGCATCCATGGGTTACGTGGGGGCGAAAAACCTGACCGAATTCCGGGAAAAGGCTGAGTTCGTCCGCATCACCAGCGCCGGATTACGCGAAAGCCACGTCCATGACGTTGCGATTACCCGTGAGAGCCCGAATTATCCGACCAGAATGTGATCGATTCCGGTGCTGCCTTGAAAGACAGTATGGAGGAGCCTTCTTCCATACTGAAAACTGTTTAAAAACAAATAGATCAACGGTTTCTCTGAATCAGAAGGTCAGGAAGTCGTTGTTGAAATTCCGGGGGCTTCGCGTCGTCACGCAGACATTACTCCTCGTTGTTGTCGAGTAGTAACTTTGCTGTGCAGTTCCTTTCCCGGGGGTGTTCCATGACCATTTCGGCCATCCTGTTACCTGTCTTTGTCCTGGTTCTTCTGGTGTTCTTATTGGGCTTCTGGATGGGGAGTGCTCGCAGCGTCGCAATCCGCAATGGGCTGGTGAAAGCCGAGGATATGGCGCTGAAGCGGGCGGAATGGCCGGAACTGGCTTCGAAGATAAGCCACGCTTTCAGCAATCAGTTTGAAATACCGGTTCTGTTTTATTTTCTGGTCGCATTGGCGATCATCACCCACAAGGCGGATCTGCTGTTCGTGGTGATGGAGTGGCTGTTCGTACTTACACGTTTAATCCACGTTGCAATTCACACGGGCCCGAACGACATCAGATGGCGAGGAGCTGCCTTTGCCGCCGGTGTTCTCATCCTTATGCTGATGTGGCTTGTTTTTGCTATCCGCATCCTGCTCTCGTGATATGAAAACGAAAATCATATCTCGCTCTTTCTTTTTTTTGCTTTTTATCCGAAAAGCGGTCTCTGTTTTTTCGGGACACATTTTTCAACGGAATCCCTGACCTCATGATACCTGCTGCCCGTATTTCCGCTGCCATCGAAGTTCTGGCCGATATCGACGCCCGTCGCAGGCCCGCTTCCGATGCTTTGAAAGACTGGGGCCTGTCGCACCGGTTCGCCGGCTCCAAGGATCGGGCGGCTATTGCGAGTCTGGTTTACGACGCCCTTCGACGCAAGGCGTCCGCCGGTTGGTTGATGGGGGACGAAGCGCCGCGCTCCACAATTATCGGGATGCTCAAACTTCAACGTCGCCTGGATGTCGCCTCAATAGATGCTCTCTTCAATGGTGATCGTTTTGCTCCCGAGCCGCTAACGGGTGAGGAGAGGGAGCGGCTGGTTTCCGCTTCCCTCGATGATGCTCCCGCTGCCGTGGCCGGCGATTTCCCCGAATGGATCGAGCCCTCCCTGTCTCGCGCCTTTGGGGACGACATCGTTGCGGAGTTGCAGGCTCTGGCGGAGCGCGCCCCACTGGATTTACGCGTCAACACCCTGAAAGCCGGGCGCGAGGATTTAAGAAAAGCCCTGCATCATCTGCCCCTGCGGAACACGCCACATTCACCCATCGGCCTTCGCGTCATGCCCTCGGAAGACCAGCGCGGCCCGGCCATTCAGTCCGAACCGGAGTTTTTGAAGGGCGAGCTTGAAATTCAGGATGAGGGCTCGCAACTTGCAGCTTTCCTGACCGCTGTCCGATCTGGCGAGCAGGTCGTCGATCTCTGCGCAGGCGGTGGTGGAAAAACCTTGGCCCTTGCGGCGCAGATGAACAATTCCGGGCAGATATACGCTACCGACTCAGACCAGCGGCGGCTCGCTCCAATTCATGAGCGGCTGGAGCGTGCGGGCATTCGCAACGTACAGGTGCGGACACCGCGCGGCAAAGCCGATGCCGTAACCGACCTTGATGGCCAGATCGATTGCGTCGTTGTCGATGCGCCATGCACCGGCACAGGCACATGGCGGCGCAATCCTGATGCGAAATGGCGGCTTCGCCCCGGCAGTCTTTCGACACGCCTTACAGAACAGGCCGCAGTTCTTGCCCGTGCTGCAACGCTTGTAAAGCCCGGCGGGCGCATCGTTTACATAACCTGTTCGGTTCTGCCTGAAGAGAATGACGATAATGTAGCGGCATTCCTGCAAGCTCATTCCGCCTTCGCATCCGTGCCGGGTGCGGATGTTCTGGAGCGCGCCTTGCTGGCGCGTCTCGCGGGCGAATTGCGGATGACTGGCCACGGCCTGCAGATGTCGCCGCTGAAGACAGGAACGGATGGGTTTTATCTGGCTGTTTTGCAGCGGAAAGTTTAAATGAAGAAGCGAAGTCATCTCTGAATCAGTCGATTGCAGGGATAGTTTCGGTTCTCTCTTGCGCCACCTTCTACCTTACCTTAACGAGCTTTCATGACTGATCATCTGCACGACAAAATTCTCATTATCGATTTTGGCTCCCAGGTAACCCAGCTGATAGCCCGGCGGGTGCGTGAGGAGGGAGTCTATTCCGAGATCGTTCCTTTCCAGAACGCAGCGAAGGCTTTTCGCGAGATGAAGCCGAAGGGCGTGATCCTTTCCGGTTCTCCTGCTTCTGTCACTGGTGATGAGCCGCCCCTTGCCCCTCAGGAAATTTTCGACACCGGCGTGCCGGTTTTAGGCATCTGCTACGGGCAGCAGCTTCTTGCCGCTCAGAATGATGGTGAGGTCGAGGGTGGCCATGCTGCCGAGTTCGGCAGGGCGGAAGTTGAAATTTTGTCCGACAGTCCGTTGTTCGAGGGAGTCTGGCAGAAGGGCGAACGCTATCCGGTGTGGATGAGCCACGGTGATCGCATCACCAGATTGCCAGCCGGCTTCAGCATCTGCGCTGTCTCGGAAAATGCACCCTATGCCGTGATCGCTGACGAAAAGCGCCATTTCTACGGCACGCAATTCCATCCGGAAGTCGTTCATACGCCTCAGGGCGCAGCGCTTTTACGAAATTTCGTTCGCAAAATTGCCGGTTGCCAGGGTGACTGGACAATGAAGGCATTCCGCGATGAAGAGATAGAGCGTCTCCGTGCTCAGGTTGGCAAAGGCAAGGTTATCTGCGGCCTGTCCGGCGGTGTCGATTCCGCCGTTGCGGCTGTCCTGATTCATGAGGCCATCGGCGAGCAGTTGACCTGCGTTTTCGTTGACCACGGCCTGATGCGTGGCGGAGAGGCCGAGCAGGTCGTGACGCTCTTCCGCGATCACTACAACATTCCGCTGGTGCATGTTCAGGCGCAGGATATGTTCCTTGACGAGCTTGAGGGCGTCACCGATCCGGAAGTGAAGCGCAAGACGATCGGTCGTCTATTTATCGAGGTGTTCGAGGCGGAAGCAAAGAAAATCGGCGGCGCCGAGTTTCTCGCCCAGGGCACCCTTTACCCGGACGTTATCGAGAGTGTCTCCTTCACCGGCGGTCCGTCGGTCACCATCAAGAGCCATCATAACGTCGGCGGCCTGCCTGAGCGCATGAACATGAAGCTCGTGGAGCCGCTGCGCGAATTATTCAAGGATGAGGTCCGCAAGCTCGGCCGTGAACTCGGTCTGCCGGAAATTTTCGTTGGACGCCATCCATTTCCGGGCCCCGGCCTCGCCATCCGTTGCCCGGGTGAAATAACCCGCGAGAAGCTGGAAATCCTGCGCAAGGCAGATATCGTCTATCTCGATGAGATCCGCCGCGCCGGTCTGTATGACGTCATATGGCAAGCCTTCGCGGTGCTGCTTCCGGTTCGCACCGTCGGTGTCATGGGCGACGGACGCACCTACGATTACGCCTGCGCGTTGCGTGCCGTCACTTCAACCGACGGCATGACCGCAGATTTCTACCCCTTCGACATGGCCTTCCTCGGCCGCGTTGCAACCCGGATCATCAACGAAGTCAAGGGCATAAACCGCGTCACCTACGACATCACCTCGAAACCGCCGGGGACGATTGAGTGGGAATAATTCGCGCCTACCCAAACGCCGCCGATAGCCGCCTATTTCCCTCTATAACGCACTGAAAATAAACGATTTTCTTTCCGCTATCTTTCGCCGTCAATCGCCGAGCAAGCCTCGCGATCGACGGCGGAGCTGACGGTATGGGGCGTCTTGTGACATCGCGGAATTGCATATACCGTCATGGCTTAGAGAGCTTGTGACGGTATTTTTTTGACCTTATTCCATTGATAATAAAGGAAAATTCGCCGACAGGATTGGTCGATTTTGGCCTGACGGTATTTTTAGGGGCTCTCTGGCGTTTTTTGAACGATCTAGGAGGGGCCATGCTTACCGATGCGGCAATCAAAGCACTGAAGCCAAAGGACAAATTATACAAGGTCACTGACCGTGACGGTATGTATGTCGTCGTGAACCCGTCGGGCGCCGTCGTGTTCCGCTATGACTACCGTATGCACGGTCGACGCGAGACCTTGACCCTCGGCCGATACGGGCCAGCGGGCCTTTCTCTCGCCCGTGCTCGGGAAAAGCTGATCGACGCGCAGCGCTCGATTCAGGAGGGGCGGTCGCCCGCCCAGGAGAAGCAGCGCGAGAAACGCCGTATCAAGGAAGCAAAGAGCTTTGGCGAGTTTGGCGAACGCTGGCTGCAAGAGCACCGGATGGCTGAAAGCACCCGCGCGATGCGCCGCTCGATCTACGAGCGTGACATCCTGCCGACGTTCCGCAATCGGCTGCTGACGGAAATCACGCCGGAAGATCTCCGGGCGATGTGCGACAAGGTGAAGAAGCGGGGAGCGCCGGCCACGGCGGTGCATGTCCGGGACATCGTGAAGCTGGTCTTCGCCTTCGCGAAGCTGCACGGGGAGAAGGTGCCGAACCCCGCCGAAGAGGTCGGGCCGGCGTCGATCGCGACATTCGTTCCCAAGGACCGCGCGCTTTCGCCCGCTGAAATTCGAGTTATGCTCGGCCAGCTAGAGCATGTGGCGACGCTGCCCACTATTCGGCTCGGTCTAAAGCTGATCCTGCTCACGATGGTCCGCAAGAGCGAGTTGCAGGACGCGGTGTGGGATGAGGTCGACTTCGAGAATGCGGTGTGGTCGATCCCGAAGGAGCGGATGAAGCGCTCCAAGCCGCACAACGTCTATCTGTGCGAACAGTCGCTCGACATCCTCGTTGCGCTCAAGACATGTGCGGGCAATTCGCGCTACCTGCTGCCCTCTCGCTACGACGCTGATGCGCCGATGTCGCGCGCGACCTTCAACCGCGTCACCACGGCGGTCGTCGTGCAAGCCAAGAAGGCGGGGCTGCCGTTGGAGCCGTTCACCGTGCATGACCTTCGCCGTACGGGATCGACGCTGCTCAACGAGCTGGGCTTCAACAGCGACTGGATCGAGAAGTGCCTGGCGCACGAGGACGGGCGTTCTTCGCGCGGCGTCTATAACAAGGCCGAGTATGAGCACCAGCGCCGGCACATGATGCAGGAATGGGGCAATCTGATCGACGCATGGGTTGGCGGCCAGAAATACACCCCGACGCTCTATCCGGCCTCCATGGACCTTCTGGTCCCGGAGCCTAGCCTTTGACCGGACGGGTCTTCCTGAGCGCAACGTTGGGCGCTGGCGCACGCTTGGCCGTCTTTGCCTTGGAGGCTCGGCGGCGTTCTTCGAGCCAGGCCTCTACTTCGCCGAGGTCCCATACGACGGTTCGAGAGGTCAGGTAGAAGCGCTGCGGAAACTCGCCGCGTTGTTCCATGTCGTAGATCGTCGTGTCGGCCAGGGGAACGATCTCTCGAAGCTGGTGCCTGCGGATGGTGCGTTTGTTGAGCGGGGCCGGTGTCTGGCTCATCGTCCAGCCCCACCGTCTGCGATCCCGCCATTCCATGTATTCATATCAGACCTCCTTTAATGTGGCCGGGTCAGCGACTTGGGTGCATTCCGGGCGTCTGGCGAACCATGGCGAAGGACCGGCCGCCGGTAGCGTGCCGCATTCGCGTTCGCTCGCGCACGGCACCCCAACCAACCGGGTTCGCATGACGTGTGCGGTGATTAGGGGGCGTAAATCACCGCATCTCGTGCGGTGATTATGTGGTGAGAGCGGTATCCGCCCGACGGGATCGCAACGGCGTCGCCGGTACGACCCCCACCGGCATGGCGGTCAGCCCGTGGTGCGCCGGGCCTTGGCGAAGCCGCGATCGGTCGAGATGAACCGTTCGAGCATCGGCACGATGAGCTTGGAAGGCTCGATCGGCACGCCGCCTTCAGCGAGCAGGCGGCCGTAGTCGGTCAGGTCCCGATGGAGCGCTGCGGGCAGCTCCAGCGCGATCTTGACAGGTTTGTCGTCGGCGATGGGGCCGAGTTTCAGCTTGGTCATGATCAACTCCTGTAGGGTTCGAGCACCAAATCCTTGGTGACAATGACCCTGACTGGGAAACCGGGCCGTATGGTCAGAGTCGGCGCAACCTGCAACTGGCGCTGGACGATCTGCTGACCCGCCTGATTGACCGTATCCTGTGCGCCGTCGCGGATGGCGCGGACCAGGCGGTCGTTGTCGTCGGTCGCGAGTTCCGCGCCGACGCCAAGCAGGGTCGAGAGCGCGGCGGCCTTGGCGAGATCCCACCAGTGATAATCGACGCCATCTTCAAGACCGGCATAGCCCTGCGCGTCTGCGCCCGGCTGGCGCTCGAGACCGATCGAGCGGCCGTTTGGCATAATGAGGCGGTTCCAGACGAGCAGCACGCGGCGCTGTCCGAACTGCATGCTGTTGTCATACTGGCCGATGAGCCGCGTGCCCTGCGGCACGAGAAGGATGCGCCCGGTCGGGCTGTCGTAGATGTTTTCCGTGACCTGTGCGGTGATCTGGCCGGGAAGATCGGAACGGATGCCAGTGATGAGCGCCGCCGAGATGACAGCGCCGGCCTGAAGCACGAAGGGCGATGCCGGCGGCGTGACGCGATCGGGCGTCACGGTGCGCCGGTCGGCCGCGGCGTTGAGGAATGCAAGCTGCCGGTCCTGGGCGGTCGGTTGTCCCGCCGCACTGGCGGGATCGAAGCCGGAAAGGCCCGGCATCACGCCGGGCGTGTTGGTTGCCGTTGATCCCTGCCGCGACTGGAAGAAGACGGTGCTGAGACGCGCGGCTTCTTCTTCGGCGCGACGGCGTTGCTCGGCCTCGTCGACGGCGGGCGTCGGCACGACGGGAGGCGCGACGGGCTGGCCGGCATTTTGTGCGCTCAGGATGGGGCCGCCGAGATCGCCGGGCAGCGCCGGCCCGAGAATGGGACCGGTATAGTCGCGCGGCAGGCCGGCAAGACCGTCGGCGGGCTGGCGGTTGGACGTGGAATAGAGTTCTTCCCCACCATCGCCGCCTGTGCGCGTCTGGAGCGCATAGATCAGCGCGCCGCCGATACCGACCATGGCGACGGTCGCGACACTGGCGAGCATCTTGCGCGACAGGCGGGTGACGCGGGGTGTTTCGGCGCGCAGGCGCATCGGAGCGGCATTGGATTCGGCTTCGCTCATGACTGCGGCCTCCCGTCGGTGCGGACGATCCTGACCGTCTGCTGGCGGTCGCCGCTGCCAAGCCGCAGCTCGGCCGTGCCGAACAGGCGATCGACGATCAGAATGTGTTGATAGATGCGGGTATTGGCGATCTGGGCTTCGCCCTCGGGGCCGATAACAAAGATCGGCGGCATTTCGCCCTGCACGATGCCGCGCGGGAATTCGACATAGACACGGCGGCCATCGTCATAGACGGCGACGGGCTTCCATGGCGGATTGCTACTGCCGGTCAGGCCATAGCGATAATTGCGCGCGGCCACGGCCGGAATGACCGGCGTTGCCGGAACGGCCTGCCGCCCGCCGCCTGCCGGCTGCGGATAAGACCAGGACACGGCCGGCATGTAGGGCTTCTCGCCGGAACGCAGCTCGACCATGTAGATGCGCCGGTCGGTGGTGATGACGAGATTGGTGGTGATGTCGGCGCGCGTCGGTTTTACCAGCACATGGACACGGCGGGCGATGCCGGAGCCGGATTCGGTGTCGCCGATGATCCAGCGGGCGGTGTCGCCGGCGGCGATCGGTCCAGCGCCGGTCAGGCTTTCGCCCGGTTCGAGCGCGATATTGGTGATCTGGCCTGGTGCGGCATAGACTTGGTAGAGAGCGCCTTCCGACCACGGATAGACCTGAATGGCGTTGAAATAGCCTTCGCGGCGCGGCTGCACGCGGGCGGCGGCATTGGCGTTCTCAACGCGGCCGGTCGCCGTGCTGGCAGTCTGGCCGCCGCGTGTGACTGTCCACGCCGGCGGGACATGGATCGGCCTCAGCTGCTCGTCCGTCACGGCGGCGGGAATAGTTGGCAGCGGCGGCACGCTGTTGTCGTAGCTGATTTCCGGCGGGCGGTTGGTGGCGCAGCCAGCCATCATGGTTGCGGACAGCAACAGAGCCGGAATGGTGGAGGTGCGAAGGACTGGGCTCATTGGCTCAGCTCCCGAGACCAGTTAATGGCGTTGACATAGATGCCGAGCGATTGGCTTTCAGGCGTTCGGCGTCTCGGGGCGGCTGGAGAACGATGGTCAAGATAGCCGTCCACCGCTCCGTCGTCGCGAGCTTGCCATCCTCGTAACGGTGCTCGGTCCAGGCGACGCGGAAGCTGTCGGCCGAGGCGCGAATGACGCTGGAGACCTCAACGGCGATCTGCTGCTTGCCGACCTTGGTGAAGGGGTCGTTGGTGCGGGCATAGTCGTTGAGCGCGCCCGCGCCGCGATCGGTCGTCCATTCATAGGTGCGAAGCCAGTTCTGGCGCACGATGATCGGATCGGCCGGAATCGAGCGGACCTGTTCGATGAAGCGGGCGAGATGCCACGCGATCTGCGGATCGGTCGGCCGATAGGCGGCAGTCGCCGGCGCGACGGTCTGGGCCTGGCCGAGCTTGTCGACCTGCACCACCCAGGGAACGACGGTTCCCTGCACCGACTGCCAGACGAGCGCGGCGGCAAAGCCGCCAGAGAGAACCAGCGAGCCGAAGGCCATGTAGCGCCAGTTCTTGGCCTGCATGCGGGCCGAGCCGATGCGCTCGTCCCAGACCTGTGCGGCGCGTTGGTAAGGCGTCTCGGGCTGAGGTGTTTTGCCGTAATGCGTGGCGGGTCGTCGAAACAGGTTCATGAGCGGTCACTTTCAGAGAGGTTGACGGAAGAGCCGGAGCCGTGGCTGTCGCCGGAGCGGACGGCGTGGGTCGTGGTCTGGATGCCGTGCGAAAGGCGCTGCGAGCGCTGCATTCGCTTCGCCCAATCGGGCTGACCCTTCGCGGCGTGGGTGGTGGAAGCGGCGTCGGCTGTGGCATCGGCCGAACCGCCGACCGTTCCCATGGTCGAAGTGCCGCCCGTGACGCCGAACCCGCTTTTCACGCCATCGGAAAAGCTGGATTTGACGCTGGTGGCTGCACGGCGCAGCGGCGACATGGCGGCGGAGCCTGCTGCCCGCCCGACACCGCCCATGCCGGATGCAGCACCTGCCGCACCCGACTGGCCGACAGAACCGAGGCTGAATGCGGCGGATGCCGCTCCGGCTGTGGTCGCGCCGCCACGCACGGCGGCAGCGCCGGTGGAAAGCGCGGCTGCACCGCCCTTGGCGGCTGCTCCCATAGCCGGGGCAATCGCCGCAGAACTCGGAATTGCGGAAGTGGTTGCAGAAATGCTGCCGGAAGACAAGCTGGAGCGGATACGTGAGCTTGTTAC
>Ga0153997_1000010_pt1 | contig 74340 bp, 65 predicted proteins | sample TSNC081MetaG_FD_104750 | JGI IMG/M metagenome (GOLD analysis project Ga0153997, IMG submission 104750) | Attine ant fungus gardens microbial communities from North Carolina, USA - TSNC081 MetaG | ecosystem: Host-associated > Fungi > Mycelium > Unclassified | place: USA: North Carolina, Lumber...
TACGGCGAAAATGGAACAACGCTTTCTCAAACCGAACAGGTCTATGAAACTGGCTCTTTAACTAAAACGTTCACGGTATCTTTGCTTTTCAAAGCGATTAGTGAGGGGAAAGTAAATCTTGATGACAATATAGGTCAATATCTTGATTTACCCGAAAAGGACTACTATCCCACAATAAGGCGTCTTATTACACATACATCCGGTTATAAAGGCTATTATTTTGAAATGCAAATGATTTCAAACTTTTTTCACGGCAGAAATGATTTTTATGGAATTTCTAAAGAACAGCTGATTGAGCGCATTGGAAAAATCGACTTGGAAGACTGTGTCTACGATTTTAATTATTCAAACTTTGGCATTGCGGTTGTCGGCGTTGTGCTATCCGAAATTTATGAGGAAGATTATGCGACGATTATCAATGATTATATAACTGAAGAGCTTGGTTTGAATAATACAAAGATTTCCGATGGTTCCGGAGACTTGGGAAATTACTGGGATTGGTCTAAAAATGATGCCTATATGCCAGCAGGTGCGTTAACTTCTACCATAGAGGATATGTTAAAATACGTACAACTGCAGATGAATGAAATGCCGGAATATTTATCTGGTACACATGAAGTGCTTGCTGAGGTAAACGCAACCTCTGGAAGTAATGCAAAAATGAATATACACATGGATTTGATGGGGGCCGCATGGATTATTGATACTGAAAATAATATCATTTGGCATAACGGTGGTACGGACGACTACAATTGCTATCTTGGATTTGACTTGAATAAACAAATCGCCGTGGTGGTTCTTTCTAATCTATCGCCAAATTACCGTATACCAGCAACGGTTATGGGTGTAAAATTATTGACTGATTTGCAAAAAGAGTCAAATGGAGGTTAAGGTGAGGTTATAAGCATTTTCTACCATGCATGTGTTATCCATATACTCTGATTGGATACTGCATCTTTTTCATCAAATGATTACAACAATGACAGCTCTTTAGCTTTGCTTTAGAGCTTTTTTTAATGCCGCAAGCAGCTCATTGTCCTGCCGCTTTTCGGCTGGTTATAGATTTGCGAATTATCATCTCCAACTTTTTGCACAGTTTAATCTCCTTATGGATCGTAAATGCAGCATGCATTTGTCTACAACTGCAGATTTCCTGCTCTTGATGATGTGAAATATCTGCTCTATTAAAAGAAACCGTGGCATTTAATCCACGGCTATTTGTTTCGATAATGGTATAGGTGTTCCTCTTGCAATCATGCTCGGATTGCTGGCAGCCCTTTTCGTTGGCTTGGTCAATGGGATCGTCATCGCTAAATTAAAGGTGAATTCCATGATTGCTACGCTCGCCATGCAGATGATCATCCGTGGTTTTATCTATATATTGACCCAGGGAGTTGGTAAGCCAAATTTTCCGGATAGCTATAATGTAATTGGAAGAACTGTAATAGCAGGAATGCAAACACCCATATATTATTCTTTAATATTAGCTTATGCATTTACAGGTTTAATGGCCGGTATCTCAGGATTACTATTGGCCGCCCGTATGGGAGGCCCCATTCCCACTCAAGGACAAAATATGGAAATGAATGTTATTGCGGGATGTGTAATTGGCGGGTGTTCTGTTTCCGGTGGGGAGGGTACCATGTTTGGGTCATTCCTTGGAGTCATTGTGATGTCCTTGGTAACCAATGCATTTAATATACTGGGTGTAGATATTTATTGGCAAAGGACTATCCTAGGAACAATCTTTCTAATTGCTGTATTAGCAGATGTTTGTAAGAAGCAAGAAATTTGAATAAAAGTGACAAAGATCTGGCAAACCTCAAAAGAATGCCTTGAAATTATTCAAAATGTAATATATTATTTTATTAGATTATCAAAAATTTAGTAAAGAAGAGGTTATATTTATGTCCATTACAATTTGCAAAGGTAAAGATTACAAGGATATCAGCCGTAGGGCAGCTAATATTTTATCTGCCCAAGTCATTATGAAACCAGACTGTGTATTGGGTTTGGCTACAGGGTCTACCCCAGTCGCTACTTATCAACAACTTGTTGAATGGTATCAAAAAGGAGATATTGATTTTTCATCTGTTACAACGGTTAATCTAGATGAATATAAGGGATTATCTCCTGACAGCGACCAAAGTTATCGTTATTTTATGAATATGAACTTTTTTGATCATATTAACATTGACAAGAATCATACATTTGTACCTGACGGGACACAAGAAGACGCACAAAAGGCATGTGCTGACTATGATAATATTATAGAAGCTACCGGTGGTATAGACTTGCAGTTACTAGGATTAGGTCACAATGGGCACATTGGATTTAATGAGCCAAGTGATCATTTTGAGATGAAGACACATTGTGTTACATTAGCGCAAAGTACAATAGATGCCAATCGAAAATTCTTCGATCGCATTGAAGATGTACCACGTTTTGCATATACCGTTGGCATGGGAAGTATCATGCATGCCAGAAAAATTTTGCTCCTCGTCAGCGGAGAAGAAAAGGCAGACATTGTAAAAAAAGCATTTTTTGAATCCATTCGGCCGGAAGTACCGGCATCTATCTTGCAGCTTCATAGAGATGTTATTGTAATTGGAGATGAGGCTGCCTTGTCTAAAATAGACATTTAATATAATTGGGGGGATATAACCATATGAAGATAGAAAATATCAAAGTATTTGGTGAGGATTGTCAGTTTCATATGTCGGAATTATATATAAATGGAGCTGATATTGCCGATCGTTTTTCTGATGATGTTGTGATCGATGGAGAGGATTGTTATGCGATACCGGGACTGATCGATATCCATTTTCATGGCTGTATAGGACATGATTTTTGTGAAGGTACCGAAGAAGCTATTCAGATAATTGCTGATTATGAGTTGTCCGAGGGAATCACTTCGATTTGTCCAGCTACCATGACTTTAGCAGAAGAAATTCTTTCAAAAGTATGTATAGCGGCTAAGGCACATGAAAACCGTGAAGGTGCTATTTTATGTGGTATCAATATGGAAGGTCCGTTTATATCATTAGCGAAAAAAGGAGCACAAAATTCTGATTTTATAAAGAAACCGGATGCCGCAATGTTTTATCGGCTTCATAAGCTATCCGGTGAAATGGTACGGCTGGTAGCTTTGGCTTGTGAAGAGGAAGGAGCGATGGAATTCATCGATGAGGTGAAGAATGATGTTAGCGTATCGCTTGCACATACTACAACAGATTATGACACGGCGATGACTGCTTTTTCGCATGGTGCAAAGCAGGTAACACATTTATATAACGCTATGCAGCCCTTTTCTCATCGAGCTCCCGGACTGGTTGGTGCCGCCTGTGATACAGAGGACTGTATGGTTGAGATTATCTGTGATGGAATCCATATTCATCCTTGTGTGATTCGTACAACCTTTAAGATGTTTGGTGACGATCGAATTTGTTTGATCAGTGATAGTATGATGGCTACCGGTATGCCTGATGGAAATTATTCTCTGGGAGGTCAGCCTGTCAAGGTGAAAGGAAACTATGCAACGCTAAGTGACGGCACCATTGCCGGTTCTGCCACCAATTTAATGGACTGCATGCGTACTGCTGTTTCTTTTGGCATTCCATTGGAAAGTGCAGTCAAATGCGCTACTATGAATCCTGCAAAAGCAATTGGGGTGTTTCATAAATACGGAGGACTTTCCATTGGAAAGACTGCCAATATTCTTCTGCTGGATAAGGATCTTAATATAAAACAGATTATATTAAGAGGAAAACTTGTAGGAAGCGGGAGATAGCATTAAAAACCATCTCTTCAAAGCTGCCCAAAAAGGCATGTTGAATCTCCCTCATCTCATCTCAACTTCCATTGGCCTACCCTCTAATTCTTCGGCTAGGGCACACAGGCGGTTGATTTCCTCAATCGGTGTATATTCCTCAATCTCAAAGGGAAGCTCGTAGTCGTGGATGGCGAATTCTTCATATTCATCGTTCAGACAGATACGCTCCTTGACCTCGTCCCTGTCAACGGGTGGAGTGAACCAAGCCCCTGGTTTATGGCAGCCCTAAATCAATCAAGGCTTGATTTAGAACTGTCGTTTGATAAAAAACCATTGCTTACATTATGCACCGATAATCTTATTGAACAGCGCTAACAGAATGTCCTTAACCCCAGCAGCATTGAATACCAGACCGACGGCGAGTAGAGCAATAATCAGAAATCCAATCAGTTTGGAAAATTCACGCTTGAACCCTAAGTACAGCCCAATCACGACATATGTTTTGAATTAGAAGAAGCAGAAGAATGGGGGGGAATAACTACACCAATTCATATATAAGGTTAGTTAGTAGAGTTATAAATACATTTGTGTTTATTTACAATTTGATTATTAAAAAAAAATTATTTCACTTATTTAGTAAATCCATTCAGTACCTTAAACAAGAGATATAGTTATGAAAAAGTACAAATAAGGGAACGAGTGGGTCTGTTGATGATGTTTGGAATACGCAATTAATGCCACATCACGTAATTAGTAATCCAGATATGTTGAGAAAAGCATTTTGGGAGTAGGAGGTACAGGTACTTATGAACTTCTATATATTAATTTATGATTTTAATAATGATAGAAATTCAAATCCAGTAACCATTTTGTAAAATTTGCTGGGGTTTGATAGATATGACATTAATAAAGGAGTTATGCTAGACAAAGTTAATATAGAAATTTCGAATCAATGTGAAAATATTGTTTTAAAAGATTATATTGCAAATAATTTGGCTTGGTTCGTTGTAAGTAAAAAATTAAAAGATATAATATCAAATTTTGCTATAGGTAAAACACAATTTATTCCTATTCTTGAAAAAGGATAGACAAAACCCTTAGGATATCTGGTTAATACTATCAATACATTAGATGCCATTGATTTGTCAAAATCTCTATATTGGAAAATGTCATATCATAAAGACGGTAAGGAGCATAATTATAATTCTATAATAAAATATGCTTTAGATAAAGAGAAAATTGCTGATAATGATTTATTTAGATTAAAAGAATATTCAACAGCTATTTTTGTATCAAAAAAGCTAAAAAAGCAATGATTAAAGAGCAGATTAGTGGTTGTGATTTTCAACAAGTAAGAGTATCTTAATCCGCTTGATTACAACACGTATTAAGAGACAGAATCTATCTGGAACTAGTCACATTTTAGATAAGATGTTTATTGATTCTCCAGCCACGCCGTGACGCTCGTAGGAAGCTCAACGGTAGTGCTAAGGGGGCTAAAGTGAGCAAAGCGAATGACCTTAAAGGGCGTATTAGTAAAACCGCCCTAGGAATACAGAGTAGTTGAGAGACAAGGAAGAATTAATAATTGAAGGATGTAAAAGTTATCTATTCTTTAGCTTATACTGAGCTATTGGAAAGCATATCTATGACATTTATTGAGGAATTGATAAGGCAGGAATTTAAAATTATGGAGTATGATATTATATCTAATACCGTACAGTTTAGCCTTGAAGATAAATTTATACGAATTAAAATCAATCATGATGATCTAAAGCTAAATGAGAATATGATTCCTTCTTTGCTTAATAATATTTGCAAATCAATACATTAGATATTGGATTGATTGCTAAAAATTTTTTATCCGAGAGTATGGCGATGCCTTTACAACTATGTTTCTAAGTCTTATAATAAAGACATGCTTTGGAAATGATCCCCTTCATTGACAATAATAATTGCTAAAGATTAGAGGAGGTACATATGATTATAAAAGATGGATACCTTATTGATCCAAAATCAGGTCTGGAGGGTTATTATGATATTGAGATTCAAGATAAAAAAATCATTAATGTGGGTACTAACCTGATAGATGAAAATGATACAGATATTATAAATGCAAAAGGGCTCGTAATAGCACCCGGATTAATAGATGTTCATGTACATTTCAGAGAACCGGGCTTTACATATAAAGAAGATATTCAAACAGGTGCAAAAGCAGCAGCAAAAGGCGGATTTACAACTGTAATATGTATGGCGAATACGAGACCGGCAGTGGATAATGTGAACACGCTATGCTACATTTTGGAAGAAGGAAAAAAATCAGATATTCATGTATTTGCTGCAGCCTCTGTGACCAAAGATTTAAAGGGAAATGAAATGGTTGATATGGAAGAGTTATATCATCATGGAGCATGTAGCTTTACCGACGATGGACTTGCATTAATGGATGAGCAGTTAGCAGTAAAAGCTATGGCTCAGTCGAAAGTGTTAAATGTTCCGATTAGTTTTCATGAGGAAGATCCTGCCTTCATAACAAACAATGGTATTAACCGGGGAAAAGTATCTGAGGAATTAAGAGTAGGGGGCTCTCCTTCCATAGCGGAGGATATTATGGTTGCAAGAGATTGCATGCTGGCGCTTCACACAGGAGCCTGTGTGAATATTCAACATATAAGTTCCCGGAATGCTGTGGAATTAGTGAGAGCAGCGAAAAAATTAGGAGCTAATGTGATTTCAGAGTCGACTCCCCACCATTTTACATTAACAGAAGATGCTGTTTTAAAACATGGTACTCTTGCAAAAATGAATCCTCCATTGCGAACTGCTGCGGATAGAGAGGCTATTATTGAAGGTCTTATTGATGGCACTATTGATGTAATCGCCACTGATCACGCTCCACATAGCGTAGTGGAGAAAGAAAAACCATTAATTGAAGCGCCAAGCGGTATTATAGGTCTTGAAACCTCGCTTGCGCTTGGTATTACATACCTTGTGAAGGCAGGGCGATTAACATTGATTGAATTAATGAGAAAGATGAGTTATAATCCGGCAGAATTATATCATTTGGATGGTGGTACTATAGAAGCAGGGGCACCGGCTGATATAGTGATATTTGCACCGGATGAAGCTTGGGTAGTGGAAAATAAGTTTGCGTCTAAAGCATGTAACACACCATTTGTGGGTGAAAAGTTGTATGGTATAGTGAAATATACTATTTGCGATGGAAAGATAGTTTATAACCGATAAAGAATATCTCAACTTTTGCGGATTGCGGACATCTATTTCACGAGTAATATAAGGTTAAATCAAAAAAAATGACAAATTTCCAGCATAAATATGACATATGTAACTGGTTTTATTATCCTATATGATTTATGATACATAGAGAGAGAAAAACGGTTCTAAATTTTTATGTAACAACCTAAAATGATAAGAGGAGGCAAACACCTATGAAGAGGAAAAGAAAAGCACTTATATATATAGCTGGTATCATATTGATTATTGCAGCCATTATGGCGGCAGTAAAGCATTGGATAATTAAATAGCAAGGACAGAATTTCAGTTAATATGACACAAAGGAGTATGTTATGAGGGGGAGAATCGAAAAAAATCTGCTTTGCCTAAAGCCGCCTAAAATACTTGTATATTTCCTGCTTTTTGGAATTATCGGATGGTTCTTTGAAACAACATATGTTTGGCTACGATTTGGTAGATTTACTTATAGAGGGTATTTCTTTGCACAGCATCCTTTGGAGTATTATATCACTACCTTAAGAAATATCCCTTTTATTTCGAAAATACCGGTTGTGCTGGGAATGCCGTTTATAGAAATGTATGGATTAGGGGGGATCATTGTAGTGGCTCTGTTTGGACATCTTGAAGACAGACCGGTTACATTATTTATGAAAAGCGCAGTGGTTATGACATTATTTGAACTTGCCGGAAGCTATTTATGCACAGAAATTTTACATTCGCAGTATTGGAATTATTCTAAAGACTTCATGAATTTTGACGGGCGTATTGCTTTGCTGCCTTCATTGGCCTGGGGAGCACTGTCCGTTATCGGAATCTGTTTAATAAAGCCTCGAATTGATAAATTGTTTAGTAGGATACAGGGGAAAAGATACTTAAATGCAAGTATTACAGCATTAGTAACATTTATTGCTTTTTGTGCGATGTATAAATATCTGATTGCACCATTGATATCAGTGTAGTAGTGTGGCGGTGAGTAAAAAGATTAGAACTGCAGCAATAAAGTGTGGATATATATTTCGTACTTTGATTTATACGGTAGGGCGAGTCAGGTGGGAGTTTGGTAAAATACTTGCGTTACAAGGGCATTTTAAATCGAGGATAATGGACGAATTCCATAATGTGCTTGCATTTGGCTGCGCAAAGTCAATACATTTGACAATGGAACCATGAGAAGTATTTCTTATGGGTTTGGACAGTATTAAGAGTTGGTCTGCCAAATGTTAGGAGGGATGACAGATGAAGATATTAATTACGACAGACTGGTATGTACCGGTTATTAATGGAGTTGTGACATCCGTAATAAATTTAGAAACTGAATTGAGAAGAATGGGGCATGATGTAAGAATATTGACATTATCACGTGACAGAAGTTCACATCATATCGGCGATGTTTATTATATACAGTCCTTTAATATAGATAAAATTTATCCTAATGCAAGAGGAACCTATCATTATTATGATAAATTTGTAAACGAAATCATTGAATGGAAACCAGATGTTGTTCACTCTCAATGTGAGTTAATTAGTTTTCCATTTGCTAAAAAAGTGGCGAGAAAGTGTATGGCTCCGCTTATACATACCTATCATACAATCTATGAAGATTATACGCACTATTTTTCATTTGATAAGACGATTGGAAGAAAAGCAGTGGAGATTTGCTCAAAACGGCTCCTAATGAAAGTGGATTCCGTTGTAGTTCCATCTGATAAGATTCGTGAACTGCTGTCATTATATGGTGTGACCAATCCGATATATACCATACCTACAGGAATCAGGCTTGATACTTTTGGGCAAAAAATCAGCTCGGAGGAAAGGATTCGCTATAAGACAGAGCTTGGGATTTTGCCAGGTAACAAGGTGCTGATTAGCCTTGGCCGGGTAGCTAAGGAGAAGAATATACTGGAAATTGTAAATTATGTGAAGAGGATGAGAGGGGATATCACCTTATTGATTGTAGGAGATGGACCTTATTTACGAGAATTGCAGGAGCTGGTAAAATCAAGTTCCATGGAGAAACGTGTGGTTTTTACAGGGATGATTGAACCTGAAGAAGTGTATAAATATTATCAATTGGGGGATGTTTTTGTATGTGCCTCCAACAGCGAGACACAGGGACTTACCTATATTGAAGCACTGGCTAGTGGTCTTCCGGCTGTATGTAGAAAAGATTTGTGCTTAAAAGAAGTAATATATAATGATGAGAATGGATTCTTATATGAGAATTACATTGAATTTGAATCTGCAATAGAGGGTGTTTTAAAAAGTGAAGAGAGTTACCAGAGAATGTCAGAAAAAGCGATTGAAGTATCGCAGAAATTTTCAACCCATACCTTTGCTGAGACAATGGAAGAACTTTATCTTAGCGAGATTTATAAAAGGAAATTTTTAGATACATTTTGTTCGGCTAATGTTTCTAATGTTGCAAGTGTGTTTAAAAGAAGAGGCTCAGTATAGATTTTGTGTGATTTGCAGCCTGAAAAAATGAATTATTTTGTAAGACAAAAAAAGGAGGCACAAAGAAACGATGATTAGAACATGTCGTTACTTTGTGCCTTGCATATGTGAAATTTAAGAACATTTATAATTATTACGAAATGAAAATCATCTAAATGAGAAAGGCATATTGTTGTATTCTGTAGATAGATAGTCAGTTTGATGCCTTAATCCGTTCCGTTAAATATTTGAAAAATCATTGAAAATGCATATAGAGTCATAATGAAATCTAAACAAAATCTAAATAATCTAAAGAATGAGAATTATGCTCTAAAAAGATTGAATATACAAAAATTTAGGGTTATAATAAAACGCATGACATTTTGTATAATAATGCTGTATGAAAGGCAGTCTATTTTTATGGGGAAACCTATATTATTTCAAGTTATCGAAGAACGGACAGGAGGAATTATGCTAGAGTTAAAAAATATCAAAAAAGAATATGTCACTGGCGAAGAAAAGGTCATGGCATTAAAAGGAATCAGTATGCGGTTCCGTGAAAATGAATTTGTATCTATTCTTGGGCCGAGTGGATGTGGAAAAACTACAATGTTAAATATCATTGGAGGACTTGACCAGTATACAAGTGGTGATTTGATAATCAATGGAAGAACTACAAAGGATTTCAAGGATCGTGATTGGGATACCTATCGTAACCATTCCATTGGATTTGTATTCCAGAGCTATAATCTTATACCGCATCAAACCGTTTTGTCAAATGTAGAGCTTGCACTTACCTTATCCGGTGTTTCAAAGGATGAGAGAAGGCAGAGAGCGATCCAGGTATTAGAAGAGGTAGGATTAGAAGATCAGATTTATAAAAAACCAAATCAAATGTCAGGTGGGCAGATGCAGCGCGTTGCAATTGCAAGAGCTTTAATTAATAATCCGGATATTTTACTTGCCGATGAGCCCACCGGTGCTCTGGATTCTACAACCAGTGTGCAGATAATGGAGCTTCTTAAAGTCATTGCAAAAGATAAACTGGTTATAATGGTAACACATAATCCGGAGTTAGCGAAAGAATATTCTACCAGAATCATTCGCCTGAAAGATGGTGAGACTATTGATGACTCAGATCCGGTGAAAGGCGAACTTTTAGGTGCAAGTGTACAGGATGGTGATGTTAAAAAAACATTTATGTCATTTTTCACTGCATTATCCTTAAGTTTAAACAACTTAATAACCAAAAAGGGAAGAACCATATTAACTGCATTTGCAGGCAGTATCGGTATTATTGGTATTGCACTTATTATGTCTCTGTCAAATGGTGTAAAAGATTACATTAGCAAAGTAGAAGAAGATACCCTGTCTTCTTATCCGATAACCATAGAAGACTCAAGTCTGGATATGTCTGCAATGATTGGAGCCATGTCAGGTGCGAGTGAAACCGATGCGTCGGTGGAGGAGGGCATGATTCGTTCTAGTGCTATGATGAATGACTTGCTTGAGACTTTATCTACAAAACAAAGCAGTAATAATCTGGAGGCTTTCAAAGCGTACTTAGAAAGTGGTGAATCAATTATTCCAGATGTCAGCAGTGCGATCCAATATGGATATAATCTGAATATAAACATTTATAATGAAAATGCAGAGCAAGGCATTGTTCAGGTAAATCCGAACCAGATCATGGATAAAATCGGATTTTCAAATATGATGAGTTCAGAAGGTTCCAGCTCCTTTATGTCAGGCGGCTTGATGTCATACGATGTCTGGGAAGAATTATTAGATAATCAGGCTCTTCTTGAGACGCAGTACGACGTGGTAACAGGACAATGGCCAACAGCTTATAATGAAGTGGTTCTAATGGTAGATGAAAAGAATACGATTAGTGATTATACTTTGTATTCTCTGGGATTATTGAATCAAGATGACTTAGCACAAAATGTTGCTGCACTTTTTAGGGGAGAAGCGGTTACTACAAAAGAGACAAAGAGCTATACTTATGATGAGCTGGTTGGAATGACATTTAAGCTTATATTAAATACCGATTACTTTGTAAAAGAAAATGGTATCTGGGTAGATAACAGCACGGATGAAGAAGGCTTAAAAGAAATTGTAGCGAATGGAAAGGACATTAAGGTTGTAGGAATTATCAGGCCAAATGAAGAAGCGGTAACTACCAGCACAACAGGTGCGATTGGATATACAAGTGCTCTTAAAGAGTATATTATTAATGCAATTAATGAATCAGAGATTGCAAAAGAACAAATTGGAAACCCGGAGATAAATGTATTTACCGGAATGAAATTTCCAGAGACGACAGCAGCTGAATTTGATTATAATGCATTAACGGAAGAAGAAAAAGCATATATGGCAACCCTTTCAGAAGAAGAAATGGCTGAAATGCTGGCAGCTTATCAGAGTAACAGTGGGGCTAGTTATGAATCTAACAAAGCAATTTTGGGGATTGTAAATTTGGATAATCCAAGTAGTATTAATATATATCCAAAAAACTTTGAAGCCAAAGAAACCATTGAAGATGATATTACTGCATATAACGATAAGCAAACTGCAAATGGATATGAAGAGAATGTAATCACTTACAGTGATCTGGTAGGCGTTATGATGCGTTCCATCACATCTATTATTGATATTATTAGTTATGTATTGATGGCATTTGTAAGTGTTTCTTTGATTGTATCTTCTATTATGATTGGTATTATTACTTATATTTCTGTTTTGGAACGTACAAAAGAGATTGGTATTCTTCGTAGTATTGGAGCATCTAAGAAAGACATTTCACGTGTGTTTAATGCCGAGACATTTATAATTGGATTGTTTTCCGGAACGCTGGGTATTATCATTACATTATTGCTTAATATTCCAATTAATATGATAGTGAAAAGTGCAGTTGGAGTATCAGGAATCTCCTCACTTCCAGGATCAGGCGGACTGGGATTGATTTTAATTAGTTTAGGATTAACTGTTGTTGCTGGTTTAATCCCATCTAAGATGGCATCGAAAAGAGATCCGGTTGAGGCCCTTAGAAGTGAATAAGAATTGAGGGATTTCCAGGCGGTATCCCTTCACATTTTATGGAATCCGTTGAGGGAGTTATAACGGAGAGGGTGCAAAGGTAATTGACAGGGGCATCATCACTCATGAGTGATGATGCCCCTATTCGTTAGAGTAGCCTATTTCCCGACTGCCCTTGTTTGGCAATTATAGACTACCATTCACAATTCTACAACCAGCCATTATACTCTAAGATAATCTTTCGCTCAGGTCTGTTTTTAGGATTGCGATAATCCCTGGGAGATACCCTCATTAATTTATTAAAATACCTGTTAAAGCTTGATATAGATCGGAATCCTACCAACTCTGCAATGGATAAGATAGATCTATCCGTACTCTGTAAGAGAATGCAGGCTTCGTCAATTCTCTTGCCATTTACGTAAATAAGGGGCGTAGTACCCATGATTGACAAGAAAGTTTTCCTAAAATGCGTCGTACTCAGATGACATAGTTCAGCCAAGTATTCAACCGTAAATGAATGCATATAGTTTTTCTGTATGTAATTCAGAGCTGGTGATATGTTCAAAGAATTTTCGTTTGAATCCTCCAAAGAAATAGATACGGTGCTAACAGCCAGCAACCGATTCAGTTCTACATATAGGGAAAGAAATAATCCCATTATACCTGTGCGATAACTCTTTTGTTCATGTCTCATTTCTTCAATAATACTCATAATTAGAAAATAAATCTTTGGATACTTTTGTTTGTTCATGATATAAGGTGAATTTTCAAAGGTGGACTCTTCTATATCAAAATTCACAGCAGAGTTATGAAAGAAGTTCCAGAATAATTTTCCTAAATCTACAAATAAATAGGACCATAGACTTTTATTTCCATCGGAGCTATATGTGGTATGGGGAAAATGTCTGGGAATGCAAGTTACATCACCACCTTTAAAATTCACTGCATCATTATTTAATATCATAGTTCCACTGCCTGCAAGACACATTCCAATTTCAAGACAATTGTGGAAATGAAGATATTCACTTTTAATTTCCGAAATATGCCAACGATCTCCATCCAAAAGTAAAACTGGAAAATCCAGTGGTAAATCATATTTTCTATATTCAATAATTGACTTAGTCGGTTTAGACATATTATATCCATTCCCTACATTCTTTTATCTTAGTATTATTATATATATCTATTTTTTAGAAGTCAACTAGAAAAAACAGACTAAATTTAATAAATAAAGCAACAGGTTACTATTCAGCCCCATATCAAAAGATTCTTCCCATGTAATCTCGCTCGTCTTCGGTCACCAACAGGCTGTGAATCGTAACAGCAACAGAACTATAAATGATTAAAAATAGTTATAATAATTAAGAAAAAATACCTTAAATAGTCGAAATTGATAAGTTTTAAAAAGAAATTAAATAGAAATAGAAGTATATATTGTATAGAATAAAGATATAAACAAGGAAATATATAGAGCATATAAAGCTATAAAGAAATGCACCTCCGGTTATATAAGTTGAACTGGATATTATCTTTGGAAAGGGAATTTCAAGAGAGGGAGATATTCTTGAGTTGACGTCAGATTTTACCTATGGATTATGTCTTCAAAGAAGATCAAGTTAATTACAAATAAAATATATCATGAATTAAAAGAGGAATCTAGGGTGGAATATGTTTCGTAAAGTGTTTAATTTTATCAATTATTGGAGAAAATCCAAGGATTTCCTACTTGATAATAGAGGAAATTCAGGTTCCAACTATATACGTAGCTGGCGATTCTACCGTAGCAGATCAAAGTGCAGCCTACCCATATGTACCCGGTGCTGCTTATTGTGGCTGGGCTTCTATGTTGCCCTGCTATATAAATGGAGAAATTGCTTTGTCTAATCATGCACAATCGGGACTCACAACACAAAGCTTTTGGGAAGAGGGACATTATAGCATCATAAAAGACAACATAAAATCAGGAGATTATTTCTTCCTACAGTTTGGGCATAACGATCAAAAGATACAACATCTGGATGCATTATGGAGGGTATATGGAGGAGCTTACACACTATGTTGCACAAATGCGGGAAATAGGTGCAATACCAATTATTATTACTCCTATAGTGCGAAATACATGGCGGGGAAGTGACGGTAGTTATAATGATCTCTTAGAGGAATATGCAAATGCCTGCCATCTTGTAGGCGAAAAATATAAGGCTCCCGTAATTGATCTTCATAAAGCATATATGGAGAAGATAAAAGAACTGGGATTCGAACAATCAAAGCTGTTTTTCTTTCCCAAAGACTTTACTCATACAAATGATTATGGAGGCTACCTTGCAGCATCTTTTGTAGCGTCAGGGCTGCAATCGGCCAACATCAAGGGGCTGAGTAAGCGAATCAGTATGGACGTGGCTACATTTAAGCCTCCAAAAGATATTGAGCAAGAGCGTTCTATTTGAATCTAGTATGGGTGCTTCAATAATAACAACTTAAATAGTCGGAATTAATAAGTTAAAGAAGGAATTTAAATAGAAGTTGCAGCAAATTTTGTTTAGAATTAAATTAAGAGTTTTATCAATATATTTTTCAAGAGATTTATGGCTCTGGTTATGGCTCTGGCCAGGCAAAGGATTTAATACTATAGCAGAGAGGGAGGAAAGACAGGGTATGAAAAAAACAAAGGGTAGTGTTTCCGGCAAGAATAAGAATATATCAGGAGGGGGTATGACTGTGCGACATAAGAGCCCTTTATATGTAGCTGTGAAAAGAGACTGGCAGTTATATCTGTTATTGGCAATAGCGCTGACATTTGTTATTATTTTTAAATTTGCTGCTTATCCCGGACTGCGAATGGCTTTTATGGATTATAAGCCGGCAAAGGGATATTCGGGAAGTGAGTGGGTAGGCATTGAGATCTTTCGGAAAATATTTGCAGATAAAGATTTTCATAGAGCGCTTAAGAATTCCTTATTTTTTAACTTTGCAGATTTGGCTCTTGGATTTCCGGTTCCAATTATTTTGGCAATTATGTTAAATGAATTAAGGTTCAAGAAATTCAAAAAGGTAACACAGACAGTGTTATATTTACCTCATTTTCTTTCATGGGTAATTGTAGCAAGTGTGGCATATACCTTATTTAAACCAGATACAGGACTTATTAATATATACCTGCAGAACAAAGAGGTTATTCATTCGGGTATTCCGTTTTTAACAGAGAAATGGCATTGGGCGCTTACCTATCTCCTGCTGGGTGTATGGCAAGGTATGGGATGGGGAACCATTATCTATCTGGCAGCGATTGCGGGAATAAGCGGTGACTTATATGAAGCGGCAACTGTGGATGGGGCGACGCGCTGGCAGAAGATTCGCCATATTACGCTACCTAGTATCAAAGGTACGGCAGTAACCTTGCTCATAATGAATCTTGGCAGGATAATGGGAAGTAATTTCGAGCGTCTTGACTCATTTGGTAATGTACAAGTCAAGGATTTTTCTTACCAGTTAGCTATTTACATATATGATAAAGGTCTGAGCAGCGGTAATTTCAGCAGGGCAACTGCAGTTGGATTATTTCAGTCACTGGTAGGTTTACTTTTGGTAATTGCAGCAGACAGGGTGTCTAAGAAATTAGGTGAGGAAGGATTAATTTAGGGGGTGAAAATGAGTATGACAAAAGCAAAGAAACGCACCGAGGAGAAACCTTTAGAACACTTTGGTGTAAATAAGTTTAAGATTAGTGATGCAGTAATCATGATTGTTCTGGTCATTCTAAGTCTAACCTGTATCTTGCCATTTATACATATCGCAGCAAAATCGGTGAGCAGTAATACGGCAGTGCTGGCGAAAAGCGTTTATTTCTGGCCGAAAGGATTAAGCTTAAATGCATATCAATCCATTTTTAAAGATGGACAGCTAACGCATTCGATGCTATATACCATCTGGGTAACCATATTATTTACATTGTGTGGAATGGTTGTTACAACTTTTGCAGCGTATCCATTATCCAGGAGGAGACTGAAAGGAAGAAGCATAATATCGCTAATTTTTCTATTTACAATGTATTTTAGTGCAGGTTTGATACCGGAATATCTGCTTATGAAACAACTAAGACTTTTGGACACGATGTGGGTTTTGGTGTTGCCGCTGGCATTTTCACCATATAATATGCTGATTATGAAGAGCTTCTTACAAACCAGTATACCCGATAGTTTAGAAGAATCCGCATTTTTAGATGGCGCAAACAACTTTCAGATTTTATTACAGATTATATTGCCGCTATCGAAACCGATTCTTGCCACCTTATCTTTATTCTATGCGGTGGGCAGATGGAATGCATATGCAGATGCAAAATACTACATCACCGCAAAAGCATTACAGCCGATCCAATTACTGTTAAGCAATATGGTACTTTCTTCAGGAGATGCGTTTAGCTTATCTGAATCAGCGGCTGTACAGAGTACGCCGGAAGTATTACAGGCGGCAGCCATTATGTTTGCCACTATTCCAATTATCTGCATCTATCCTTTCGTGCAGAAACATTTTGTAAAGGGAGCTATGATTGGGGCGGTAAAAGGTTAGGTGCTTCCAGAAAAGGACGACGGGTAACATTGTGAGGTGCGTTGTTACAGGAGTGGTGAGACGGAGAATTATTTTACATAGATAGATAATCTTGTATATCAAGTTTATGCTATAAATTATGAATCATGATGCAAACTTTTGGAGCTGTTACGAAATAAACTAAACATTTTGTTCTATTTCGTTCACTTTTTACATCATGATTTAGGAATGCCCCTTTGGGCGTCACATGAGAGCTAGAGGAATCAAGAGGAGGAGAAGAATGAGAAGAAAAATGAAATCAGTCGTCGCTACCCTGCTGACGTCCGTAATGGTACTTGGCATGGCAGGCTGCAGTAATGAGAAGAGTAATGATACGACTTCTACGACTAAGGAAACCAAAAAAGCAGAATCAGAGGCGGAAGAATCAGCAGAAGCAACTGATGAAACAGAAACAGGAGGGGGCAAAGACAGCGCTTCAAGCGGGGAAACAGGTATTGACAGCTGGACAGCTTTTGAAGACAAGGTTACCATTACAGTTCCTGTTTATGACAGGTCAAAAGAGGGTTATCCGGCGGTAGATGACAATTATTGGACACAGTGGGTTCAGTCAGAATTTGGTGATAAGTACAACATTGAAGTAAAATATGTAGCCATTCCAAGAGGTGATGTTATGACCAAATACAGTATGCTGATTGCATCTGGTGATACTCCGACTATTATGATGGAATATGATTACCCGAAAGTAGCACAATGGGCCAGTGACGGTGCCATGCAGGCAATTGATTTGAAAGAATTTTCGAAAGTTGCACCCAACTATTACCAGAAGATGGTGGAGAATGATCAGGTACAATATTCTGCTATCAACGATGAGACTTTCTTTGTGCTGTCAGAAAGACCTTACTATGATACGGAATATACTTGGGTAGGATTTGTTAGAAAAGATTGGCTGGATCAGCTTGATCTTGAAATACCAACAAATTATGAAGAACATTCGGCGGCAGTTCACGCAATCATGGAAGCAGGAATTGCCGGGCATCCGATTGGGCTCTCTTTACCAACAAGTGCTTATGTTACGAACTTTTCATTTAGAGAGTTTCCTGTAGATGAAGCAGAATGGGCAATGCATTCAAGCCTGGGAACCGCTTCCTTAGGCTGGGAGCCAACTTATCAATTATTGAAGAGGCAAAACGCAGAATATAATCAGGGGTGGTTTTCACCGGAATATGATCTGGATGCAGATGGATCAAGTGGAAATAGCAGTTCACAGCAGAAAACAGACTTTATTAATGGTGAACTTTACACCTATGCAGGTTATATGTCATCAAGTGTAGATTGGTTAACTGCATTCTACGAGCAAAATCCAGATGCAGAATTAGCAATTGCAAGTCCATATGTTTTGGAAGAGCCTGGAGTAGTGGATCAAGTTGTAAATAGAGCAGGTAATTCTTTTGGTATGATTGTTGGTTTTTCCTCTTACGCAGACCAAGACCAGTTAACGGCGGCATGGATGCTTATGGAATGGATGTCACAGGAAGATGTATTATTTACTATAGAAAATGGTATAGAAGGTGTGACATATACCCTGGATGAAAATGGACTTCCGGTAGTAGATGCAGATTATAGAGGCACAGAGATGTTAAATCATAATAACAATATTGATATGACTTGTCTTGTACATGCGCTTAAAACAATTGGAACTATTGAAGATACAATAGCTGCTACTGCCCCACAGGGTCTTCCACAAGACTTTGAGCAGATGATGCTTGACAATTACTACGAAATGAAAAAGATAGCAGATTCCGGAAGAGCATATACTGACCCGGTATTTTCAATAGAGATACCTGCGGAAGCAGAATATTCAGCAACGCTTTTAAGCCTGTATCAGGAATATAGTGTAGCACTTACAAAATGTGCTCCGGAAGAATTTGACGCATTGTATGAGAAACTGAGCCAGAAATATCTGGATGCCGGTTATCAGGAAGTAATTGATGCAAGACTGGAAGCATATGAAGCAGGCTATACAACAAAATTACCCAAATAAGTCAAATACCAAGCCACAAGCTACAGGGTATTTGCTCCTTGTGTATTTGGTTCATTGTTCGCAGCAACAAAAGACATAGAAAACGGTCTCAGCCACATGGTGGGGACCGTTTTATCTCAGTTCAAGATTAGACACCTCTATGAATTGGAATTCCAACTATGTTGGTTTCGTAATAAGAAACTCTTGTCAGTGGGATCCAATCTCTCACAGAGATAAGTGAGAATAGATAATAAAACATGAAATTCAATTAGGAGAGTACCATGACACTAAATTATAATAAAAGAAATATTTTGGAACAGATTGATAAAGTAGTTCGAAAAACAATGACCATGGATCTGACCTGGGATTGGCCATGTGGAGTTGCTTATTATGGAATAGGCGAAGCCTATACGAGTACACAAAATCCGGAATATCTGGACTTTCTTATAAAATGGACAGATGAGTATATTGCGCTGGGACTGCCAGATTGGACGGTAAATACCTGTGCGATGGGTCACTCCATGATAACCCTGTATGAAGCGACTCAAGATGAAATATATTGGGATATTGTTATGAGAAAAGTAGACTATATACGAAATCATGCATTGCGTTTTGGGGACAATGTGCTTCAGCACACGGTATCCTCAGGTAATGATTTTCCGGAGCAGGCATGGGCGGATACTCTGTTTATGGCAGCCTTTTTTCTATTACGTGTTGGAATTATTCAGGAGGATAAAGGGATTATAGAGGATGCCCTGAACCAATATTTCTGGCATATCAAATACTTACAGGATCCGGCGACCAGTCTTTGGTATCATGGCTATAATAATATAAATAATAATCATATGTCAGGTTTCTATTGGGGAAGAGCGAATGCCTGGGCTGCGTATACCATGTCACAGGTGGGGAAAAGACTTCTACAGCCATATTTGTATCCTGTTTATATGGATATAGATTGCTCCCTGAGAGACCATTTGGCATCATTAAAGCTTTATCAGACACAGGATGGCTTATGGAGGACGCTAATAGATGATGCGTTTTCTTATGAGGAGGTATCGGCAAGCTGCGGGATAGCGGCAGCGATGATAACCAATCGGAATCCTTTGCATACCAAATATGTACAAAAGGCATTAAGTGGTGTGTTGGAAAATATTTCAGAGGATGGTAGAGTCTTAAACGTCTCGGGTGGCACGGCTGTTATGAATGACAGAGATGGATATTGTAATATTCCAAAGACCTGGATGCAGGGCTGGGGGCAGGGGCTGGCATTGACATTTCTTACTGCAGTTTTGGAAACCAGTGAAAAAGAGAGGGTGGATTAAGCTATGGCACAACAAACGCTACAAGAAATAGGACGGAAAGAGCAAAAATTGTGTCAGAAAGCCGGGGGATGCAGGATATGAATCACTGGAACCTTATGCTACCGTAACTCTAAAGAGTAAGTAAAATGCAAAAATGTTTTACTAAGGAACTGTTACTAACTGCAGCAACCAGAGATTCCGGGGAACGTACTGATTCTAAAGGCTTTTACAGGCGCAGGCCAGGTGAATTGCCTTAAGAATCAGTACGCTCCTTTTGGGCTCATGGGAATGCCCCGCTTGTAGGTCTTGCGAAGTAGAATGCTCCATGAAATCTCGTCCCTCTTCGAATACATAAGGCTGAACGGTTACAATTAAAATTTATAAAAATGAAAAATACATTACAAAAATGCTTATTTAGTGCTATAATATAAGAATACAATATTATATGAATCAGGAAAACCAAATGGTCAGTGTAGAATATTTTATCTCAGTGCAAGATAAGACTTCTATTTCTATGAAGTGGAAAACCAGCTATGTCGGATTCGTGAAAAGATACTTGTCTTAGTAGGAGTCCAATCTCTCACAGAGACAAAGCCTTAGGAGGATTGCATGATTAGATGCTTGCAGCAATACACCAGGGCGACTTGAATTTATCTATGTAGAGACATTAATTACAGTATGTTTTTTGAGTTAAGACGGATACCACTTCCCATTCACTCGTATAGAGATTAGAGAAATAAGAACAACGGAACACTCTAAGTTCTAAATTCACTTATATTATTTCCTATACAAAAAAATGTCTACATTTGCCAACTGCTCATAAATCAAGGGTGGTTTGAATATTGTACCACTTACTGTCTGACATAAGGAAAACGTAAAAAGTTTCACTTAAGAGCATTTTTCAAACACGATATAGTATGGGGGACGGATTGTTCGGGGAATAAAGGCACTATAAATAGTAAAGGAGGATGTACATGTTTGAAATTGGCGATTATGTAATTTATGGTAATAATGGAGTATGTGAAGTTATTAAAGTGGGAAATTTGGAAATGGGAAGTATTTGCAAGAACAAATTATATTATACATTGCAGCCTGTTTATGATAAGGGCAGTGTAATATATACACCAGTGGAAAATGGGAAAGTTTCAATGAGAAGGGCACTTTCCAAAGAGGAAGCAGAGAAACTAATAGATGATATTCCGGAAATTGAAGCGGCCTGGGAGGACGATAATAAGTTACGGGAGATATTGTACAAAGAGCTTATGAAAAAACAAGATTGCAGAGAACTGATTAAAATTATTAAGACGGTATACTTAAGAAAAGAAGAACGTTTATCTCAAGGAAAGAAAATAACAAGTGTGGATGAAAGATACACTCATGCCGCTGAAAATTGCCTGTATGGTGAACTCTCCATTTCACTTAATATTCCAAAGGAAGAAATTGAGAACTTTATAGTAACCAGAATTGAAGCGTTAAAGCAGGGGTAGAAATTAATGCATGGGTAGGTATATGGAAATAAGCTAAGGGAGAAGAAAATATGGAGGTTAACAAGCAGTTGATTCGATGTGACTGGGCTATGGGAAAAACAGTCAATGAAGAATATCAGGAGTATCATGATACACAGTGGGGTGTTCCTGTACACGACGACCATGTTTTGTTTGAAATGCTTATTCTTGAAGGAATGCAGGCTGGTTTGAGCTGGTTCACAATTCTCAATAAGAGAGAAAACTTTAGAAAGGCATTTGATAATTTTGAACCAGATATTATAATACATTATGAGGAAAAGAAAATCGAAAATCTTATGCAGGATGCAGGAATTATCAGAAACAGGCTGAAAATCAACTCTGTTTTAACAAACGCAGGACTTTTTTTAGAGATACAAAAAGTATATGGAAGTTTTGATAAATTTATTTGGTCTTATATAGACAACAAACCAATTATGAATAACTGGACCGAAATGTCACAGGTTCCGGCAAAGACTGCACTATCTGATAAAATCAGCAAAGATATGAAAAAAATAGGATTCAAGTTTGTAGGCAGCACAATCATTTATGCCTATATGCAATCCATCGGAATGGTAGATGATCATTTGACTACCTGCTTTAGACATATGCTTTGCAGGACGCACGCCACTATAAAGTGAAAAAGCAACGGAGCAGCTGGTAAGCTCACTTCAAAATTTGATATGCTTTATTCCATCCGGCAGAGTTTTAAAATACACAAGGGTAGAGGTAGAAAACATGGAAATTGCAACATCATTGCCGATAAAATTAGACGGAACATATAATACAAGAGAACTAGGCAGCTATTTAACAGAAGATGGTAAAGTCACAAAGACTCACAGATATTTAAGAAGCGATGGTTTATCGAACATCACAGAAAATGATTTGAATATATTATATAATTATGGCGTGAAATTAGTAATCGATTTAAGGTCTGCAACAGAAACAAAGAAAACTTCTTATAACCTTAAAGAGGATATGGTATATTTAAACTTTCCATTATTGGATCAAATACAATCAAGTGGATTTAGTATGGAAGAATTGCCAAAATCTATGGGAGAGCTATACATAAGTATTATGGAAATGAGTAAATCCACAATTGCAGGCATATTAAGAGCAATGGCAAATGCAGGGAATTCTTGTGTATTATTTCACTGCGCTGCAGGAAAAGATAGAACAGGAGTTACGTCCATGTTACTTCTAAAGCAAGCGGGAGTACCAAATGATACAATTGTAGCTGATTATGCTGTTACAGAAGTGTATATGGAAAAAGTTTTAAGAGCGCAGATAGAAGCAGAAGAAGAAAAAGGATTACAGATTCCTGATGATATGATATTATCAAAAGCTCCTAATATGGTTATGGCAATCAAGCATTTAGAAAATACATACGGAACAGTCGATAATTATATGCTGAGTATCGGTATGACTCCACAAGAAATACAGAATCTAAAAACAAGATTAGTATAAATGCATAATATTCAAAGAATTGCGTAAATTAAAGAATAAAAGGTCATGACGCAAGACTTTTATTGAATTTCTAATAACATTAGTTAGAAGTACAATAAAAGTTTTTTTCTGCACTATTCATGACAAATACTTTTTGAGACGGGTTGTATTAAAAAGGCGGAGACTAATATGGGTGAAAGTGGAATAAAAGCTGTCTACCAAAGGGAAAAAGTGGATTTGATAAAGGAATTACAAACAGGAAGCAGTGGGTTATCATTGGCTCAGGTGATGACAAATCAAACAAAATATGGTGTGAATGAGTTATCTGAAGGTATAAAAAAGAGTACATTTGTCATGTTTTTGGAGCAGTATAATGATTTTCTTGTAATGATTCTACTTGCAGCGGCACTTATTTCCATGTTCTTTCAAGATTTTGAAAGTTCCATTGTTATATTTATAGTTGTAACAATCAATGCGATTTTAGGAACTGCTCAGCAATTAAAAGCTGAGCAGTCTCTTAATAGTTTGAAGCAACTGTCGGCACCAGCCTCAAAAGTATTAAGAGAGGGCACTATAGAAGTAATCCCATCAAGGGAAATCACAATTGGAGATATTGTGTTATTAGAATCGGGAGATTATATTTCTGCTGATGGAAGAATTCTTGAAAATGCCAGCTTGCAGGTCAATGAAAGTGCATTGACTGGAGAAAGTGTAAGCACCTGCAAAGAAGATACCGTATTTTTTAAAGAAGTTTCCTTAGGAGATCAGGTGAATATGGTATTTTCAGGAAGCTTCGTTACCTATGGTCGAGGTTCCTTTCTGGTAACCGGTATTGGAATGAAAACCGAAGTAGGAAAAATCGCAGAATTATTAAAAGAGGCAAAAGAGAAAAAGACTCCGTTGCAAAGCAATTTGGATCAGTTTGGGAAAAAACTTTCCATTGGTATAGTAATCATATGTGCCATTTTATTTGTAATCAATGTAATGCGGCATGAGGCGATAGGAAGCGCATTTGTATTAGCTGTGGCATTGGCAGTAGCAGCAATCCCCGAAGCCCTAAGTTCTATAGTGACAATTGTCCTGGCATTTGGAACCCGAAAAATGGCGAAGGAAAATGCAATTGTGCGTAAATTGCAAGCAGTGGAAGGTCTGGGAAGTGTATCAATTGTCTGCTGTGATAAAACAGGAACATTAACACAGAATAAAATGACGGTGCAATCCTTTTATGTGGACACAGTAGTAGAACATGCAGCAGGCAATCTTCCAAAGAGTGAAGAAGACTTATTAATAGCGAGTATACTTTGTAATAATTCCACTAACATAGAAGGCGTTGAAATCGGTGACCCAACTGAAGTGGCTCTCATAAATTTTGCGGATAAGTTTCAGCTAAATGCCGTTACTCTAAGAAGACAATATCCAAGGCTTGGAGAAATCCCATTTGATTCGGACAGAAAATTAATGTCTACAGTACAGTGTCTGGAAAACAGAGATACTATGCTGGTAAAAGGTGCTGTTGATGTTCTTCTAACCAGAATGAATCTAAGCGTTGATAAAAAAATAGAAATAGAAACGGTAAACAGCGAATTTTCCGAAAAAGGTTTGAGAGTTCTGGCAGTTGCAAAAAAGCAGGTAGGCAAAACAGAATTAACGCTAGAAGACGAAACGGAACTGGAATTCATGGGTCTTATTGCAATGATGGATCCACCTAGAGAAGAATCCTATGAAGCGGTAAGGAAATGTACGAAGGCTGGTATTAAAACGATCATGATAACGGGAGATCATAAAATCACCGCTACAGCAATTGCAAGAGATATAGGTATTTTGAAAAATGATAGTGAGTCCGTAGAAGGAGCTGAAATGGACCATTTAACAGATGAAAAATTGAAAGATTTCATAAAGAATAAAAGTGTCTATGCCAGAGTATCTCCAGAGCATAAAATTCGTATTGTAAGAGCCTGGCAGGAGAAAGGCAATATTGTAGCTATGACAGGAGACGGCGTCAATGATGCACCGGCATTAAAGCAGGCGGATGTAGGAATCGCAATGGGAATCACAGGTACTGAGGTTGCAAAAGATTCGGCGGGGGTGATACTGACGGATGACAATTTTGCAACCATCGTAAAAGCAATCGAAAATGGAAGAAATGTATATGCAAATATTAAACGTTCTATTCATTTCTTATTATCAGGGAATACAGCGGGAATGATAACTATTCTATATACGTCAATAATGGTGCTGCCTGTTCCCTTTGCACCAATCCACCTATTATTTATTAATCTATTAACAGATAGTCTGCCGGCTATCGCACTCGGTCTTGAATCACATTCAAAACACGTTATGGATGAAAAACCACGACCGAAAAACGAAGCAATATTAACAAAAAGATTTATTTATGATATTGTGATCGATGGTTGCGTAATAGCAATACTGACCTTAGCAGCATTCTATATTGGATTACGCAACAACAATCAAGTGGCGAGTACAATGGCATTTGCTACGCTGTGCCTGGGGCGATTAGTCCACAGTTTCAATTGCAAATCAGACAAGCAGGTATTATTTTCAAAAAGATTTTATAGTAATTCGTATTTGGCAGGGGCTTTTATGATTGGTTTCATTTTACTAAATATGGTGCTGTTGATTCCAACCCTTGGTCAGGTGTTCCATGTTGCTTCACTGTCCATATCTTTATTATTGGTGATATATGGTCTTTCGCTATTAAATTTAGTTATCATTCAGACCTTAAAACTTCTTACCCTCTATTGACAATGGAGGGTAAGAACACGTGAGGAAGAACCTTTTCAGCTTAAAAAATAAAATTCTTTAAATATCCCTCTATTTAGTGTATAGTATACATAGGATAAAGCTATATGTAGAAAGGAAAAGATTGGGGAAATGATAGCATGAATTGTCAGGATATACAAAAACTTGTAACAGTTTATATTAAAAAAGAACTTCATGGTAAAAAACTGGAAGAGTTTATGGAACACATCAAGACTTGTAAAGACTGTTATGAAGAACTTGAAATCTATTATACGATTCAATTTGCCCTCAGACAGCTGGATAATAATGAACAGGTTACTTATGATGTACGAGAGCATTTGGCAGAACATCTGCATCAGACAGAAAAAAAAATTTATATGAAACGACGGCATAATATTTATTCTCTGGTGCTTGTATTTCTGGCACAAATGGCGGTGATATTAACCTTGGTTGCGCAGCTTCAAATATGGAGTACAGGTAATCTTGAAAGTACAGTCATTTATAAAATACGTGTAGGTACCTTTCATAGGCAGAATAATATTGTTACAGAAGAATCAGAGAATAATCAGGAAACCAAATTAGATTTGGAGAAGAAACCTGAGGATAATACAAGTACAATCGAAAATATTCAGGAAAACACACCGCAGTCAAATGACGAAGCGGGGAGAGAGACGCAATCTCGTGAGTAGTATCTATTGCAGAGCGTTAAAATCAAGAAAGCCTGACTAGCGACATACTATGTCATGCAAGCATGACATAGCTCGCAGCAATCACTCTTCGTACTTGAATCGGGGCATTTAAAAGGTAATTATGCACGCACAATATTATAGAATTGGAGAATTTTATGGACGGAAAATTAGTATTAATTGATGGGCACAGTATTTTAAGCAGAGCATTTTATGGCATACCGCATCTATCAAATGCGGCAGGTTTTCATACAAATGCCATTTATGGATTTTTGAATATATTGTTTAAAATATTAGAAGAAGAATCAGCAGATTACCTAACCGTGGCATTTGACGTACATGCACCTACATTTAGACATGAAATGTATGAAGCGTATAAGGGAACCAGAAAGCCAATGCCATCCGAGCTCCGCGAGCAGGTACCCGTCATCAAAGAAGTACTGCAGGCTATGGGCATCTGCATAATGGAAAAGGCGGGATATGAGGCTGATGACATATTAGGAACGCTGGCAAAGCGGGCAGAGAAAGAGGGACTATCCGTATCGCTTGTATCTGGGGACAGAGATTTACTTCAATTAGCGACTGATAAAATTAAGATTCGATTACCAAAGACCAAAAGCACCGGAACAGAGATAGAAGATTACAATACAAGAGATGTAATCGAGAAATATCAGGTGACACCGGCACAAATCATAGACCTTAAAGCATTAATGGGCGATGCCTCCGATAATATTCCCGGAATTCCGGGAGTAGGAGAAAAAACAGCTACTAAGATCATTGTAGAATACGGTAATATTGAAAATGCCTATGCCCACGTGGCGGAAATTAAGCCGAACAAGGCAAAAGAGTCACTGCAAAATAATTATGACAAAGCACAACTCAGTAAAATGTTAGCAACCATCAATGTGGACATCCCGGTAGACTATAAGATTGAAGAAGCTAAAATTACGAATTTATATACAAAAGAAGCCTATGAAATGTTTCAGAAGTTAGAATTTAAAAATCTGTTAAATAAATTTGAAAGCGGTTTGCTAAAAAATGATATTGAAACATATTTCAAAAACGTCATATCCCAGAAAGAAGCCAGAGAAGTATTTGAAAAAGCTTCTTCCAAGGAAAAAATAGGGTTTTACATTTTAGAGGAGGAAAAAGAAGTCTTAGGCGTAGCCCTCTCCTTTGGCGAAACCGATATATATCATATTTTGGCCGCACATGATATTACGAAGGAATTCCTTATCCAGGAATTAAACGCATTAATCGCTAAAGTAAAAAAAGCGGCAGCATTTGACTGGAAGCATGCCTTGCATTTTGTAGAAGCAAAAGGACAGAGTCATATTTTTGATGTAAGCATTGCTGCGTACTTAATCAATCCATTAAAAAATGACTATTCTTATGAAGATGTATCAAATGAATACCTGAACTTAATGACTCCGTCAAAAATGGAGCTTATAGGAAAATTAAATTTTTCAAAAGCCCTTTTGGAAAAAAAAGAAGAATTATTAAACTTAATGGGATATAATGCTTATGTGGTTTATGCTTCTATGGAGGAATTGACCCAGAAACTTTTAGAACTTGATATGTTAGACCTTTATAATGAAGTTGACCTTCCATTGCTATTTACCCTTTCTGACATGGAAAAAGAGGGCATTTTGGTGGAGCCGGAGGCTTTAAAAATATATGGTGATCAGTTAGGTATAAGAATAGAGGCATTAGAAAAAGAAATATACGAACAAGCAGGTGAAAAATTCAATATCAATTCTCCAAAACAGCTAGGGGTGGTATTATTTGAGAATTTGAAATTGCCGAATGGTAAGAAAACAAAGACAGGTTATTCCACAGCAGCAGATGTGTTAGAAAAGCTTGCGCCCGAGTATCCAATCGTATCTTCCATATTGGAATATCGCCAGCTCACAAAATTAAAGTCTACCTATGCAGATGGTCTGGCTAATTACATTGGCAAAGACAGAAGAATTCACAGTTCTTTTAACCAAACGATAACTGCTACAGGACGAATTAGCAGCACTGAGCCGAACCTTCAGAATATTCCTATTAGAATGGAGCTTGGAAGATTAATCAGAAAAGTATTTATCCCAAAAGAAGGCTGTATATTTGTGGATGCTGATTATTCGCAGATAGAATTACGTCTATTGGCGCATATGTCAGGTGATGAAAGACTGATTCAGGCCTATAAAGAGGCGCAGGATATTCATAGAATGACAGCGTCACAAGTATTCCATACTCCTTTTGAAGAAGTGACTGATCTGCAAAGAAGGAATGCAAAAGCTGTTAACTTCGGAATTGTTTACGGCATTAGTTCTTTTGGATTGAGCGAAGACTTGAGTATTTCAAAAAAAGAAGCAGAGGCGTATATCAAACAATATTTTGAAACTTATCCCAAAGTAAAAGAATTCCTGGATAATGCAGTCATACATGCAAAAGAGCAGGGGTATGTGGAAACATTGTACAAAAGAAGAAGACCGGTACCAGAATTGCAATCAAGTAATTTTATGCAAAGAGCTTTTGGAGAACGTATTGCCATGAATTCTCCAATTCAGGGTACAGCAGCAGATATTATGAAGATATCAATGATAGGTGTGAATCATGCATTAAAAGAGAAGAAGTTGAAATCTCGTTTGATTTTGCAGGTTCATGATGAATTATTGATAGAAGCCTATACCGATGAAGTAGAGATAGTAGACGCCATTTTAGAAAAAGAAATGAAAGAGGTATTTTCCTTATCTGTTCCACTTGAAATTGATGTTCATACAGGGCTCAACTGGTATGAGGCTAAGTAGGATAGGGGGAGAGAAGTGTTGATGAAAGTGATAGGGATTACTGGCGGGGCAGGTAGTGGAAAGACTGTGATTCTCGATTATATTGAGAAGAAGTATGGAGCCAGAGTGATACAGGCAGATTTGGTAGGACATGCCGTTATGCGACCGGGTAATACTTGTTATGATAGTATTGTTGAAGTATTTGGTATGGGTGTTTTGGCGGAAGATTCTACAATTGATCGTTCTAAACTGGGGCGGATTGTGTTTGCGGATAAGGAATTGTTAGAGGTATTAAATAGAATTATTCATCCGGCGGTAAAGGAATATATAGGGCGGGAAATCGAAAAAGAGCGTAAGAAAGGGAATGCTCCCTTCATGGTAATTGAAGCGGCTCTATTAATTGAAGATAATTATGATGCAATTTGTGATGAATTGTGGTATATTTATGCAAGTGATGAAGTTAGAAAAGAAAGATTGAAGAGCAGTCGGGGCTATTCGGATAGTAAGATAGAGGATTTGTTTCGGAATCAATTGACAGAAGAGGAATATCGAGATAATTGTCAGATGGTTATTGATAATTCTAATAGCAATTACCGTTTGGTATATGAGCAAATAGATAAAGGGCTAATGAACAGTACACTGGAAAATCATATTTGATCGAAAGGAGAAAGGCAATTCCTCTCACGACTAAGGTCACGAGTATTCTTGTCTAAAGAGAGTAATGAATTTTTGTAGTTTAACGAGTGGAAGTAGTGGAAATTGTATTTTTGTAGGTTCTGAAAATACGAGTATTCTTGTGGATGCCGGATTAAGTGGAAAAAAAGTAGAAGAATGTTTGAATTCTATTGACATGACAACAAAGGATATTTCAGGAATTCTGGTAACCCATGAGCATTCAGACCATATTCAGGGGATTGGGGTTCTTGCCAGAAAGTATAAGATACCTATATATGCCACGGGCGGTACTGCGAGCGCCATTTTGAGAATGCCACTACTGGGAGAGATTCCTCATGAATTGATTCATGTGATAAATGCGGATGAGAAGTTTTTCATTCATGATTTGGAAATCAAACCATTTAGTATATCACATGATGCGGCAGAACCAGTTGGCTATAAAGTATCTCATGGAAAGAAATCAGTTGGAATTGCTACGGATCTTGGTACATATGATGATTACATTATTGATAATTTGCTGAAATTGGATGTTCTTTTAGTGGAGGCTAATCATGACGTAAATATGCTGCTGGTTGGGTCATATCCTTATCGCTTGAAGCAGAGAATCTTAGGTAAAAAAGGGCATCTGTCGAACGATTCGGCAGGTATGCTGTTAAATGAATTATTGCATAATGACCTGAAAGCAGTTGTTTTAGGTCATTTGAGCCAGGAAAATAATTACGAGGCTTTGGCATATGAAACGGTGTGCCAAGAGGTGACTATGGGAAATACGCCTTATAAAGCCAGTGATTTTCGTATATTAGTGGCCAAAAGAAATACAGCGTCTGAGCGGATTGAGGTCTGAGAGAGTTTTAAAATGACTATTTGGCAACAGTTTATTCGACGTATTTGCATAATATATATTTTTAGAAAGATATTCAGGAGGAGTGAGACAATGAAGAAAACAATTATTACAGTAGTAGGTCAGGATACAGTGGGAATAATTGCGAAGATTTGTACATATTTAGCAAACAATAAAGTGAATATTTTAGATATTTCGCAAACTATAGTAGAAGGCTATTTTAACATGATGATGATTACAGATATGAATCAATCAAGTAAATCCGTTGGAGATTTGTCGAAAGAACTAGCTCAGGTAGGGGAGGAAATTGGGGTTATCATTCGATGTCAGCACGAAGATATATTTAACAAGATGCACAGACTATAATGTTGAAAGAAAGGAAAATTGATTCATTATGATAAATATGTTTGAGGTTAATGAAACCAATAAAATGATAGAGCAGGAGAATTTGGATGTTAGAACAATTACAGTTGGAATTAGTCTTTTAGATTGTATTGACCCGGATTTGAATGAACTAAATAGAAAAATTTATGAGAAAATCACATCGGAAGCAGAGAATCTGGTGGCTGTAGGTAATGAGATAGAAACGGAATATGGAATTCCCATTGTAAACAAAAGAATTTCCGTTACACCAATTGCACTAATTGGTGCAGCTGCCTGTAAATCACCGGAGGATTTCGTGACAATTGCAAAGACTCTGGACAAAGCAGCATTGCAGGTTGGAGTTAACTTTATTGGCGGATACTCCGCATTAGTTTCCAAAGGGATGTCAAAGGCGGAAGAAAACCTAATCAAATCCATTCCAGAAGCATTGGCAGGCACAGGGCGCGTATGCAGCTCAATAAATGTGGGGTCTACAAAATGTGGAATCAATATGGATGCCGTAAAGTTATTAGGTGAAATCATTCTACAAACTGCTCAATATACAAAAGAGAGAGATTCTTTAGGTTGTGCAAAACTGGTAGTATTCTGCAATGCACCTGATGATAATCCATTTATGGCAGGAGCATTTCATGGAGTGACAGAAGCTGACGCAGTTATCCATGTAGGAGTAAGCGGACCAGGAGTTGTAAAAACCGCCTTAGAGCAGGTTCGAGGAGAAAACTTTGAAGTATTATGCGAAACAATTAAGAAAACAGCCTTTAAAATAACTCGTGTGGGACAACTGGTAGCCAAGGAGGCTTCTAAAAGACTGCATATTCCTTTTGGCATCATTGATTTGTCTTTGGCACCAACACCAGCAGTTGGCGACAGTGTAGCCGATATCCTTCAGGAAATAGGACTTGAATATGCTGGTGCACCAGGAACTACAGCTGCTTTAGCATTACTTAACGATCAGGTTAAAAAAGGCGGAGTGATGGCATCTTCCTATGTTGGCGGGCTAAGTGGTGCATTTATTCCGGTCAGCGAAGATCAGGGAATGATAAATGCGGTGCAGGCAAATGCATTAACCATTGAAAAATTAGAAGCCATGACTTGTGTATGCTCCGTTGGATTAGATATGATTGCTATCCCTGGGAGCACCCCGGCAACGACTATTTCCGGTATTCTGGCAGATGAAATGGCAATTGGAATGATGAATCAGAAGACCACAGCAGTGAGACTCATACCTGTTATTGGAAAAGAGGTCGGAGAGATCGTAGAATTTGGCGGTCTGTTAGGCTATGCGCCGGTAATGCCTGTGAATAAATATTCTTGTGAAGCCTTTGTTCACAGAGGCGGAAGAATACCTGCACCAATTCATAGTTTTAAAAACTAATCGCAAATATGCAGCGTGAAAATTCATTTTCACACTAACTACCATGTGTATCGTTAGCTTGCTTACAATGTACCCAAATAAAAAGCATGATTGTGTTTCTTCTTTCATGCTGCATATTTTAGTGCAGTATCCATACAGGTTTGCGATATGCATGTTTGAAAGAAATATAAGAAATGGAGACGAGTTATATATTATATGATAATGATTTCTTTCGTGAACTCATTATATTGTTTTCCACCATACTTTTGAAGCACAACCGAATGATAAATTTCCGAGCTCTTTATATCCATATTAAGCATCTCTAAGTCGCTTGGTGATAAAATAGATTTTGCCTGCGTTAGCTTTGTAATCAGAGGAATACGAGAGTTCCTTTTCATTTCGGATAAAAGGGAGGTACTCTTCTTTTTAAATCCCAGAATGCGGGCATATTGTACAAAATCTTTCCTGCAGGAGTAATCCACCTGTGCTTTTTTAATTTCTAAAAGAATATGAAGAAGAATCCGGCGAATACGAGTGCTGGTCACATTTTTTGTTTTTACTAATTCACAAAAGGAAGAAAATGATTTATAGCTAGGGAGATGATTCATTATTCTATCAGCAAGAGAGGGAGATACATCGGCATATTCTTGCAGAGAGTAGGAATCATTCATTATTAGTTTATAATGTAATAACCCGGAAAAATCATCTTCTGTAACTGGGAAGTTTATATTATAATTCGTCATCAATAAATCTAATACATTTTCCGGAATTTGTGTACAAAACGATTCGGGTGTAACCTCCTGAAGCAGAGCTTTGCGAATAGCAGATGCAGAGCTGATGTTTTTATGATATAATGCGTCCCTCACAGAAGTGTTTAGCATTTTATCATGATAACCGGCACTCACACGAGATATAGTGACCGGTTTCATGTTACTTTTCCTTTTTATCAATGCCTTCATATACTCAATTCCCAAAATGTTATTAGGAGAAGAGATAACTGTTTCAACGGTTCGTATAAAATCGTCCGATATATTTGTTTGAGCATAATAATATGCAATAAGTGCCTTAGAACGTGCTAACGGAAAGGCCATGCCTTCCTTCAAATAACCGCTTAGATAATCTTGAAATTCCTCCGTCTCATCCACCAATATTTTGGCAATATGATATAATAAATTTACATCGCCGGATTCACTTCCAAAGCATAAATAATCAATTATGCCCAACTTATCCAATAGGGCCACCCCTGCAGAAGCAAAATATTCGGCGCTGCTGCATGCTAAAATAGAAGGAAGTTCTAATATCAGGTCCCCACCATTCATCAAGCCCATTTTTGTTCTGTGATACTTATCTATAATAGCAGGTTCCCCCCTTTGAACAAAATCCCCACTCATTACAATCACAGCATAGTCTGCATCGGTTAATCGCTTCGCTTCCTCAATATGATATAAATGTCCATTATGAAATGGATTATATTCTGTAATTAATCCTACAACCTTCAATCTGCCTTCACCTCTTTACAAACTATTGGAACACTGTGTAAACCGCCAGATCAATCAGCATCGTTATTGAATAAGTTCATAAGCGGCATTTTACTTATTGTATCACCGTTAGATTTGTAAATCAAGCGGTAACACCTGTGTATTTAAAAACGGGATGATTCGAAGGTTACGATTCACAGCCTGTTGGTGACCGAAGACGGACGAGATAACATGGGAAGAATGCTATAGAGCTGTGGTAAGTCTACTCGACCATCGCAGTTTTGCCGTAAAGTATGGAATTAAATTGGGGTAAAGTTGCTAAATTGGTCTTGCGATACATTTGTATACAGGAAAGAAAGAAAAATGAGGAACAAATGTTATAAAAATATCCATTAGACAGAATGTACGTAATTTTATACATTTTCGATAGATAAAAATCTTTTATAAATAATAAAATTGTTATTTAATTAACAAATAAAGAATTTCATATGCACTTTAGTCCATCTTGCAATTATTAGGGAATATGGGCGTACAGCCGGTTGTATATGAAGAATCAGAACGTATCATAGAATCTTTCGCTTTTGACATACAGAAGGATTTGGAGGCAATACCTTAATAGATTGTTAAATATATAATTAACTCAAATGCTTGTATACAATAATTAATTCATGTATAATTAAAAACAATATGTAATGAATTGCTGATAAAATTTTAAAAAAAAGATTAGCAATAAAATGAAAGGAGTCATTTACGAATGAGAATTATTGATAGTATTAAACAAAGAGCAAAAGCCAACAAACAGACAATTGTTTTGCCAGAAACAGAAGACCGCAGAACATACGAGGCAGCAGCACAAATCTTAGCAGAAGATTTGGCAAATCTTATATTAGTGGGTAGTGAGGCGGCTGTAAAAGAAGGCAGCCAGGGACTTGACATATCAAAAGCAATTATTGTAGATCCGGCAACATCAGACAAAACTGCCGGTTATATTGAAAAATTAGTAGAATCAAGAAAAAGCAAAGGAATGACGCAAGAGCAGGCACAGGAAATATTGCTTACTCAATATGCATACTATGGTGTTATGATGGTGCAAATGGGCGATGCAGATGGTATGGTTTCAGGAGCCTGCCACTCGACGGCAGACACTCTTAGACCTTGTCTGCAAATCTTGAAAACAAAACCAGGTACAAAATTAGTTTCTTCCTTTTTCTTAATGGAAGTACCAAATTGCGAATATGGTGCCAATGGAACATTTGTGTTCAGCGATTGCGGATTAAATCAAAATCCTAATTCGGAAGAATTAGCAGCTATTGCAGTTTCTTCAGCAGAATCTTTTCAATTACTAGTGCAGGAAGAACCAATTGTTGCATTGTTATCCCATTCGACCATGGGAAGTGCAAAACATGCAGACGTTACGAAAGTAACAGAAGCAGCCAAATCTGTAAAAGTACAATATCCGGAATTAAAAATAGATGGCGAGTTTCAGGCGGATGCTGCAATTGTTCCGAAAATTGGACAATCTAAAGCAAAAGGAAATGAAATTGCGGGAAATGCAAATGTATTAGTATTCCCAGACCTTGATGCCGGAAACATCGGTTATAAGTTAGTAGAACGACTGGCAAAAGCAAAAGCTTACGGACCAGTTACTCAGGGTATTGCAAAACCAGTTAATGACTTATCCCGCGGGTGTAATGCAGAGGATATTGTAGGGGTAGTAGCAATTACTGCAGTTCAGTGTCAGGCTGAGTAATTGTGTAAGTCAAATACCTCACAGCAATCATTCCTACAATTATTCATTGCTTAAGGGAATAAATATATAATGAAAATAGCAAAATCGGAGGAGATTCACAATGAACATATTAATTATTAATTGTGGTAGTTCATCACTAAAATATCAATTTATTAATTCAGACACAGAGGAAGTTTTAGCAAAAGGTCTTTGTGAGAGAATTGCAATAGAAGGCAGTAATCTTGTTTATCAAAAAGGGGATGATGGTGAAAAAGAAGTAACGGTTAAATCGATGCCAACACATAAAGAAGCGATCAAAATGGTTCTTGGTGCGCTGATAAATGAAAAAACAGGCGTAATCAAAGCGTTAAGCGAAGTAGATGCAGTTGGACATAGAATCGTACATGGCGGTGAAAAATTTGCTAGCTCTATTATATTAACAGAAGAAGTTTTAAAGGAGATTGGAGAGTGTAATGACCTTGCACCATTGCATAATCCAGCCAATCTTATTGGAGTTGAAGCTTGTCAGGACTTGATGCCGGGGACACCAATGGTAGGCGTATTTGATACCGCCTTCCATCAGACCATGCCAACTAAAGCATATTTATATGCATTGCCATATGAATACTATGAAAAATACAAAATTAGAAGATACGGTTTCCACGGAACTTCGCATAGCTTTGTATCTAAAAGGACAGCTGAGTTTTTAGGGTTAGACATTCATCATTCAAAAATCATCGTTTGCCACCTTGGCAATGGTTCCTCCATTACTGCTATACGAAATGGTGAATCCGTAGACACTTCAATGGGACTTACCCCGCTTGAAGGTCTTGCCATGGGAACGCGTTCCGGAGATATAGATCCGGCTATCATTGAATTTTTAGCGAAAAAAGAAGATTTATCTATTACGGCAATTACAAATATGTTAAATAAAAAATCAGGGGTTCTTGGTTTATCAAATGGTTTATCAAGCGATTTTAGAGATCTTTACGAGGCTTGTGAGGGCGGCAACGAAATGGCAGCCACAGCATTGGAGGTATTTGCATACCGAGCAGCAAAATACATTGGTTCTTATGTGGCAGCAATGAATGGAATAGATGCCATCGCATTTACGGCAGGTGTTGGCGAAAATTCATTCCCAGTAAGAAAGCAGATATGTGATTACCTTGGATATTTAGGTATTATTTTAGATGAAGAAGCAAATAGTCAAAGAGGTAAGGAAATCGTTATTACAACAGCGGATTCTAAAGTACCGGTAGCGGCTATTCCAACAAATGAAGAACTTGCAATCTGTAGAGAGGCAGTAGCCTTAGTGGGTTGATATACTGACAATTTTAAACAGTTTACTGCAGTTAGCGATCGTTTATGTCTGAATCGTAATGTGCGGTTATCTTAGAGGGTGAATAAAAATTGTAATTGAGATATCTTAGAACGTGTTTGTAAAAAATAAAATAAGTTGACAAACGAAATATGGATATGTATAATATTCTAGGTATGGATAGGAGATTATTACTATTATGCTAATTAATATATCAGAAGTATTATCCAACGACAGTAAAGTTTTGAAGAAACAAGCAGTGTTAGAGATGGGATCTTTTCTATCAAGGGAAGTGCTGATGTCACATTGGGGATTCCCTGTGGACGTTGTTTGGAAGAAGTCAGGACAGAATTTCATTATATATTGGATAAAAACATTGATTTGAAGTTAACGGAGTTAGAGCAGGTTGACGAGATAGATGAGTTCAATTATATTATTGAAAATAACCTGGATGTGGATAAACTGATTTACAATGAGATATTGGTCAACTGGCCTATGACAGTTCTGTGCAGTGAAGACTGCAAAGGAATTTGTAATAGATGTGGAGCAAATCGGAATCTGTCGGCTTGTGAGGGCGATACCACTGCAGTAGATCCAAGAATGACCGCAATCAGTGATATCTTTAGCAAATTTAAGGAGGTGTAACCATGTCTATTTGTCCCAAAAATAAATCTTCTAAAGGTAGAAGAGATAAAAGAAGAGCTAACTGGAAGATGAGCGCTATGAACTTAGTTAAATGCAGTAAATGCGGAGAATTAATGATGCCTCATAGAGTATGTAAGGCTTGTGGTTCTTACAACAAAAAAGAAATCGTATCAGTAGATTAATACTGGTTAAAAGAGGCATCTCATCAGGGTGTCTCTTTTTATGTAATAGTTTATGTTTTCCTTCTCAACTGAGGGTAATGCTAACTTGCCTGGCGTAGGGGCAAGCAATATCATATTTCTTTGCATAATGATCTTGCAAGTGCCGATGTCATGCTTGTGGAACACGCTTACATAGACCATAAACGAAACACTAAGTAGGCTAATATTAGGCCTTTTTTTGTAAGCGTTCAGCTTTATGTATTCGAAGACGGACGAAATTTCACGGAACATTCTACTTCGTAAGACCTACAAGCGGGACGTTCCCATGAGCCGGGAGAGAGTGGTCTCATGGGAACAGCTTGAAAAGGTCTTACGAAGTAGAATATTTCATGAAATTTCTTGTTACTGCGAGCCAGAACGCTCCTTCCAATCTCGTCCGTCTTCGAAATACATAAGTCTGAACTGTTACATAAAAATATATTTTTCCAACTTAACTGTTGACATGGAAATTATAGTCTAGTATATTATGTTATAGGTATTAAAGAAGTACAACTACTCTATGATTTGGTAGTTCCGAGTCAAATACCCTTTCTACGCAGCAACAGGCTATGGGGCATTTGATCCTTGCTGCATTTGCCAAGTGCAGGAATGAGGGCATTCCTGCACTTGGTTCATTGCCTGCAGGAATAAATTATTACCAGTCATATTGTGAATGAAGGGGAATTGTCGCTGGAAAGTGGACAGATGGGAGTCAAGATGCAGGAAATGGTAAAGGTTGCTGTCGATGCTATGGGCGGTGATTATGCACCGGTTGAAATCATCAAAGGTGCAGTAGAGGCAGTGAAACAAAGAAGTGATATAAAAGTTTTTTTAGTCGGTCAGGAGTCCGTCATCAGAGAAGAACTTAAGACTTATTCGTATCATGCGAATCAGGTTGAAGTCATTCATGCTGCCCAGGTAATTGATACTGCAGAATCTCCGGTATTAGCAATTAGAACAAAAAAAGATTCATCAATTGTTGTTGCCATGAATATGGTTAAACATGGGGAAGCAGATGCATTTATATCAGCTGGAAGTTCAGGAGCCATTCTGGTAGGTGGACAACTCATAGTAGGCAGAATCAAAGGCATAGAACGACCACCGCTGGCACCGCTTATTCCTACAGACAAAGGTGTTTCGCTATTAATTGATTGTGGAGCCAATGTAGATGCGAGAGCGTCCCATTTAGTGCAATTTGCAAAGCTTGGTTCAATCTATATGGAGAATGTAGCAGGTATGAAGCAACCCAAGGTAGCAATTGTGAATATTGGAGCGGAAGAAGAAAAAGGAAATGCTTTGGTAAAAGAAACATTTCCCCTGTTAAAAGAATGTAAGGACATAAATTTCATAGGCAGCATAGAGGCAAGAGATATTCCAAATGGTATGGCAGATGTAATTGTTTGTGAAGCGTTTGTAGGGAATGTAATTTTAAAACTCTATGAAGGGCTGGGAAGTGTTCTGGTTAAAAAGATTAAAAGCGGAATGATGACGAACTTTAGGAGTAAAATGGGTGCATTGTTAGTAAAACCAGCATTAAGGACTACGTTAAAATCATTTGACGCCAGCCAGTATGGTGGCGCCCCGCTGCTTGGTCTGAATGGGTTGGTAGTAAAAACACATGGCAGCGCAAAAGCGAATGAAGTAACAAATTCAATTGTTCAGTGTATACAATTTAAGCAACAAGAAATAAGCCGAAAGATAAAGGATGCTATTTAACAGAAAATCATATTTTTAATTATGGAAGTAAAGAGAGGATTAGAATTATGGAGTTTGAGAAATTACAAAATATTATTGCGGAAGTATTAAATGTAGACACAGATGAGATTACATTGGATACAACATTTGTAGATGATTTGGGAGCAGACTCTTTAGATGTATTTCAGATTATCATGGGAATTGAAGAAGAATTCGATATTGAGATTGCGAATGAAGAAGCCGAAAAAATTGTATCTGTTGGAGATGCAGTAGATCAAATCAAATCTGCTACCAACTAAATGAATGACATTGTAAGGCACTGTTTGTAAATAAACTGTACCAATCGTTGAGGACATTTTGAGTCAGGCAAGTCGTTTAAAACCTTACGTACTTGGGTACGTAAGGTTTTAAACGATAAAGTATGGCGCAAAATATACCGTCAAATGCTCCTAGATTGTTGCTGCATAGAATGGGTATTTGACTTACAAGCAGTGCATAAGAGCCACTAAAATAGAGAGATTTTTACAATATGAGGGAAAGGAGTTAAGTGTGAAAGAGAACTTGAAAGAGTTAGAGAGGGAAATAAGTTACGTATTCAAAGACTGCAATTTACTAAAGCAGGCGATGACCCACAGCTCATATTCAAATGAACACAGGTTAAACAGGCTGACCAATAATGAGAGGTTGGAGTTTCTTGGCGATGCAGTTCTTGAAATTGTCAGCAGTGAATTTTTGTTTCGTAAATATCCAAAGATGCTGGAGGGCGAACTTACAAAATCACGGGCAAGTATTGTCTGTGAGCCAACATTGGCTACTTGCTCTAATGGAATAAAGCTGGGAGAATATCTTTTACTTGGAAAAGGGGAGGATAATACAGGGGGAAGGAAGCGGGATTCCATCATATCTGATGCACTGGAGGCACTAATAGGTGCCATATATTTAGACGGTGGTTTTGCTAATGCAAAAGAGTTTATCCTGAAATTTATTTTAACGGATATCGAAGACAAGCATCTCTTTTATGATAGCAAGACTATCCTTCAGGAAATCATTCAAGGAGAATATACAGATACTTTGACATATGAGATTGTACAGGAGATAGGACCAGATCATGACAAGGAATTTACTGTAAATGCGTTGCTGGGAAATATAATTATTGGTACGGGCATTGGAAAAACAAAAAAATCTGCAGAGCAAAAAGCAGCCTATAATGCAATTATAAAGCTGAAAAAAAGTTGGAAGAACGAGCAAAGTGAATTAGAGCGTGTTTGAAAAATCATTGCACCAAGTATTTTCAAACACGCTCTAGTGTGAAAGGAACTTTCACACTTTCTATTTTGGTATATCGCAATCTTGCTTACGATATACATGGGGATTAACATGTATCTAAAAAGTTTGGAAGTGCAGGGATTTAAGTCTTTTGCCAATAAAATAGTATTTGAATTTCATAATGGCATTACAGGTATTGTAGGACCGAACGGAAGTGGTAAGAGCAACGTGGCAGATGCAGTACGCTGGGTTTTGGGAGAACAAAGCGCAAAGCAGCTGCGTGGCGGAAATATGCAGGATGTTATTTTTTCAGGGACAGAGAACAGAAAACCTCTGGGGTTTGCTTATGTTGCCATTACTCTTGATAATTCGGATAAAAAACTTCCCATTGATTTTGAGGAGGTTAAAGTAGCGAGGCGTGTGTATCGTTCGGGGGAAAGTGAATATTCTATTAATGGAACTACCTCCAGATTAAAAGATATTCATGAGCTTTTTTATGATACAGGAATTGGAAAAGAAGGATATTCCATCATTGGCCAGGGACAGATTGATAAAATTTTAAGCGGAAAACCGGAAGACCGCAGAGAATTATTTGATGAAGCCGCAGGAATTGTTAAGTTTAAAAGAAGGAAAATGACTGCGCAGAAAAAATTAGAAAATGAAAAAGCAAATTTAGTACGCATAAACGATATCTTATCAGAACTTACAAAGCAATTAGAACCTCTGGAGAAACAGTCGGAAACCGCTAAAGTATATTTGAAAAAAAGAGAGCAATTAAAGCGAAATGATGTAAACATGTTTCTTTTAGAGATGGCGCAGATAAAAGAGCAGCTGCGGGAGCTAGAAAAGAAAATGGAAATTGTAAGCGGTGATTTGGAAGAAACAACAATCCAATATGACAATGCAAAAGTAGAGTATGAAACAATTCAGCAGAATTTGGAAGATATAGAAGCGAATGTGGAGAAGGAAAAAGAGAAAGCCAATCAGGCTACATTAATGAGTCAACAGTTAGAAGGGCAGATCAATGTATTGCGAGAGCAGATTAAAACTGCAAAATTGAGTGATGCGCATTTAAAAAGCCGACTTGGGATAGTCGATAACGAGTTGGCAGAAAAAGAAGCACAGAAGCAGGTATTTGAAAAGGAAAAAGAAGAAATTGAACTTCATTTGCAGGACATGCAGGAAGTGCAGAGAAACATTTTTTCAAATTTTGAGGATTCCAGAGAAAAAACTGCTGTATTTAAGAAGAAAATCGAACAGGCAAAGAGTGAAGTTATTCACATTTTAAAGCTTAGGGCTGCAACAAAGGCTAAGATACAAAGATTTGATACCATGATGGAGCAGATTTCCATCCGTAAATCGGAGCAAAATAAACAGCTTTTAAAATTTAAGAGTGACGAAGCAGCGCAGGATGGCTACATAGAATTAAACCAAAATGAACTGGAACACATTAATCTTATTATACATGATTTGGAAACGGAACATAAATCTTTAGAAGCGGCCATTGCAGGCGTAAATGAAAAGCTAATGAAGATGAGTAAAGAACTGGAAATAGGTCAAACTACATTTCACAGGGAAACTTCCAAACTGGAGTCTTTAAAGAACTTAACAGAGCGCTATGAAGGATATGGTAACAGTATTCGCAGGATTATGAAACTCAAGGAGAAAGAATCCGGGATCCTGGGTGTTGTTGCAGACATGATTAAAGTGGACAAAGAGTATGAAGTTGCAATCGAAACGGCACTGGGTGGGAGTATACAGAATATAGTGACGGATAATGAGAATACAGCCAAATCTGCTGTTTCATATTTAAAGAAAAATAAATTCGGTCGGGCTACATTTTTACCGCTTACAAGTATTGGAAATCGAAATGCATGGGGGAATAACAAAGTCCTGCAGGAGGCTGGCGTAATTGGTATTGCAAGCTCCCTTGTCATGACAGATAAAAACTATGCAGGCATTGCGTCTTTTTTACTAGGCAGAACCATTGTTGTAGATACCATAGATAATGGAATCTCCTTATCAAAAAAGTATCAGTATTCCTTACGGATTGTTACACTGGAAGGAGAGTCTCTGACTCCGGGCGGTTCCATGACTGGCGGTGCATTTCGAAACAACAGCAGTCTCCTTGGTAGAAGAAGGGAAATTGATGAGTTAGAGTCCAATATAACGATGCTAAAAAAATCTATGGCGGATGCGCAGGGTAATGTCGAGCATACAAGGAGCGAACGAGTTGCCTTACGTGGAAAAATAGCAGACTTAAAGGAGCAATTAAACAAGCAAAGTCTAAAACAGAACACGGTAAAGATAAAGATTTCACAGTATCAGTCTAAAAAAGAAGAAATTCAATTGGATTGTCAAAAGCTTCATAATGAAAACCGGGAAATTGCAAAACAGCTGTCAGACATAACAGCAGGCAAAGCCGAAATTGATTTGGAGCTTTCTAATTCTATTGAGGAAGAAAAAGAATTAGAACTTTTGACGAGAGAATTGCAAGTTTCTTTGGATAGTCAGAAGAAAGCGGAAGAAGTGCTCTCCCAGAATGCGGAAAAAGTCAAAATGGATGTTGCAGGTTTTGAGCAGAAATCAGAATTTTCCAGTCAGAATATGGAGCGTATCTTACGAGAAATAGATAAACTGGCAGATGAAAAGCAAGAAGTTGTGGCAAATGCAAAAGATAGTCTTTTTGAAATCAATAAAAAAGAAGAAGACATTAAAAAAATTTCACTTACCATAGCGCATATGACGAAAGAAAAAGAAAAAGCAACAGTGAAAGCTGCCGCACTTCAAAAAAAACGCGAGTCATTATCTACAAATAATAAATCCTTCTTTGCAAAGCAGGAGGAGCTGTCTAAACATATTAATATGCTGGATAAAGAAGCATTTCGCTTAAACAACCAAAAGGAGAAGCTAAAGGAATCTAGTGAGAATCATATGAATTATATGTGGGAAGAATATGAGTTGACACCTGGCTCTGCAAATGAGTTAAGGGATGAAAATCTTGAAAGTCTGCTATTTTTAAAAAAGAATATTGCAACTATAAAAGAGGAAATCCGAGGACTTGGTGATGTCAACGTCAATGCAATTGAAGCATATAAAGAACTTTTAGAGCGCCACACATTTTTAAAAGAGCAATATAATGATTTAACGAAAGCAGAAGAGAGCCTACAAAAAATTATTGAAGAATTAGACGAAGGTATGCGTAAGCAGTTTACAGAAAAATTTGCTGAGATACAGGTGGAGTTTGATAAAGCATTTAAACAGCTATTCGGTGGCGGAAAAGGTACCTTACAATTGATGGATGATGATATTCTGGAAGCGGGTGTTACGATTATTTCACAACCACCTGGAAAAAAACTGCAGAATATGATGCAATTATCCGGTGGTGAGAAGGCATTAACTGCGATAGCCTTATTATTTGCTATTCAGAACTTGAAACCTTCTCCTTTTTGCCTGTTAGATGAGATAGAAGCGGCACTGGACGATTCGAATGTCACTCGTTATGCCCGGTATTTACATCAACTAACGAAACATACGCAGTTTATCATTATTACACATAGGCGCGGAACAATGGCGGCAGCAGACAGACTTTACGGTATCACTATGCAGGAGAAGGGTGTTTCCACTCTTGTTTCTGTTAATTTAATGGAAGAAGATTTAGACTAGTGGGGAGACACACTGGCAGAAGGGAGCTTCATAATGGAAGAAGAAAAGAAAGGCTTTTTTAGAAAATTAGTAGAGGGTCTTTCAAAGACCAGAGCAAATATTATTTCAGGTATTGATTCCATTTTCAGTGGATTTTCAAGTATAGATGATGATTTTTATGAAGAAATAGAAGAAATTCTGGTTATGGGTGATATGGGAATTATGACCACCACCAAAATCATTGACGATTTGAAAGAAAAAGTGAAAGAGAATAAGATTAAAGAACCAAGTGAATGTAAGCAGTTACTTATCGATAGTATAAAATCCCAGATGGATGTAGGCGAAACTGCCTATGAATTTGAAAATCAGAAATCGGTTGTGCTTGTAATCGGAGTGAACGGAGTAGGTAAGACCACTTCTGTGGGGAAATTAGCGGGTAAGCTAAAAGAAGAGGGCAAAAAAGTGGTTTTAGCCGCTGCTGATACATTCCGTGCCGCAGCAGGAGAACAGTTGACAGAATGGGCAAATAGAGCCGGCGTGGACATTATAAAGGGACAGGAAGGCGCAGATCCCGCTGCTATCATCTTTGACGCAGCACAGGCGGCCAAAGCCAGACACACAGATGTATTATTATGCGATACGGCTGGGAGACTCCATAATAAAAAGAACCTAATGGAAGAGCTTAGAAAAATAAACGGCGTATTAGAGTGCGAATACCAGGATGCATTTAGAGAAACTCTGGTGGTTCTGGATGGTACAACAGGTCAGAATGCATTGGCACAGGCGAGACAATTTGCCGAAGTGGCGGATATTACAGGTATTATACTGACGAAACTTGACGGTACAGCAAAGGGTGGAATTGCCGTAGCAATTCAGGCAGAACTTGGTATTCCGGTAAAGTATATAGGGGTAGGCGAATGTATAGACGATTTACAGAAATTTGATTCAAATCAGTTTGTGAATGCGTTGTTTGGCGTGAAAGGGGAATAGTTTTATTTAGCAGGGGGGTTCTAAGACGGACGAGATTCGGTGTGAACCCTCTGATGCTTAAGGCATAACAGGCTAACCGCTCCCATGAGCCCGCCAGGCATAAGTTTGCCTATTGGCGAGTCAAACTTGCGGTCTCATGGGAGCAGTCTGAAATGCCTTTCGCATTCAGTGGATCCACTTGTAAAACAAAGGATCATTTACAGTATATCAGTATATCTTGATTTTTTGCTACTCAAGTTCTGAACTTTAAGTCAAATTGACTTAAGTTGATGATATTGGTTATGAATAGTATATCCCTGAGAAAATATTTAAGAAAGAGGTAGTAATATGTTGACATTAGATAAATTTGAAGAGGCAGCAGAGGTGGTGAAAAGAGTCGCCACAGAAACGAAACTTATTTATAGCGATTACTTTAGTGATAAAACAGGAAATAAAGTGTATTTGAAGCCTGAGAATATGCAGGTTACCGGAGCATATAAAATACGTGGGGCTTATTATAAAATAAGTACAATGTCAGAAGAAGAAAGAGAAAAGGGGCTGATTACCGCATCGGCAGGAAATCATGCGCAAGGTGTTGCCTATGCTGCAAAAAGTTATGGTATTAATTCGGTGATTGTTATGCCTACCACAACACCTCTTATGAAAGTAAATCGTACAAAAAGTTATGGAGCAGAAGTCGTTTTACACGGAGATAACTATGATGAAGCCTGTGACTTGGCACTCAAGCTTGCCGGGGAAAACGGATATACATTTATACATCCTTTTAATGACCTGGCAATAGCAACGGGTCAGGGTACTATTGCAATGGAAATTATAAAAGAACTTCCAACGGTAGATTATATTCTGATCCCAATCGGTGGAGGCGGGCTTGCAACGGGCGTCTCTACTTTGGCAAAAATGTTGAACCCTAATATAAAGGTAATCGGCATAGAGCCGGCAGGAGCAAATTGTCTGCAGGCTTCCGTAGAAGCCGGAGAAGTAGTGACACTTCCTACCGTAAATACCATTGCAGATGGTACGGCTGTTAAGACTCCTGGCGATAAGCTGTTTCCTCTTTTGCAGAAATCATTGGATGATATTTTCACAGTTGATGATCAGGAACTCATTGTAGCCTTTTTAGATATGGTTGAAAATCATAAAATGGTAGTTGAAAATTCTGGTTTACTTACAGTGGCAGCCCTAAAACACTTAGACGTTTCAGGTAAAAAGGTTGTGAGTATACTTAGCGGTGGAAATATGGATGTTATCACGATGTCCTCTGTTGTACAACATGGTTTAATCGAAAGAGACCGTATCTTTACCGTATCCGTTTTGATTCCGGATAAGCCGGGTGAATTGGTACACGTAGCTAGTGTGATTGCCAAAGAACAAGGTAATGTGATCAAGCTTGAGCATAACCAGTTTGTAAATACGAATCGGAATGCAGCTGTAGAGCTTAAAATAACTTTAGAAGCATTTGGAACAGAGCACAAAAGCCGGATTATGGGAGCTTTAAATGAGAATGGGTTCAATGCCAGTCTGAGCACAACTGTTTTATAATAGCGTCTCTTTAAAATGGTATGGGTGTCAAGAAAAAGCACTTGACAATTATAGCGACATAAGGTATCATGCAAAGGTGAAAGGATTAATGGAGTAAGAATGGAAAAAATATTTGTACAAACTTTATTATATGATTTCTATGGAGAGTTATTGACAGAGCATCAAAAGAACATATATGAAGATGTTGTTTTAAATGATTTTTCATTAAGCGAAATTGCAGAAGTAAAAGGTATAAGCAGGCAGGGTGTACATGATATTGTAAGACGTTGTAACCAGACACTGATGGGATATGAAGAAAAGCTTCACTTGGTGGATAAATTCTTAAGTACGAAGGAGAAGGTTCATTTAATAAATATGTTAACTAAGAACAGAGAGGAATTAGAGGAATCCGATGTTTTGAGAAAAATCGGAGAATTGTCTAATGAAATCTTGGCGGAGTTATAAACGTGAAAGCGTTTTTCAAATTCGGCTTCGCTGGATTTTAGCTTTCAATCCTAATCGGAAAAGTGCCGCAAACGAGTTTGGGCATGCATGGGAGGAAATATGGCATTTGAAAGTTTATCTGATAAATTGCAAGGCATATTTAAAAAATTAAGAAGTAAAGGCCGTTTGACTGAGGCGGATGTGATAACAGCTTTAAAAGAAGTTAAAATGGCATTGTTGGAAGCGGATGTAAGCTTTAAGGTAGTAAAGCAATTTATGAATTCTGTTCAGGAACGTGCTGTTGGACAGGATGTTATGAATGGATTGAATCCTGGTCAGATGGTAATAAAGATTGTAAATGAAGAACTGGTAGCATTAATGGGTTCTGAAACAACCGAGATTGCCTTAAAGCCTTCGAATGAGATTACCGTTATACTAATGGCTGGTCTTCAAGGTGCCGGTAAAACTACTACAACTGCAAAGATTGCAGGAAAGTTAAAGGCAAAAGGCAGGAAACCATTATTAGCTGCATGTGATATTTATAGACCGGCAGCGATCAGGCAGCTGCATATTAATGGTGAAAAGCAGGGTGTAGAAGTATTTTCTATGGGAGATAAGCAAAAACCTGTGAACATAGCAAAAGCATCCATCGAACATGCAGCAAAAAATGGTTATAATGTTGTAATCCTGGATACGGCAGGTCGTCTTCATATAGATGAGGATATGATGGAGGAATTAAAGGAAATAAAAGAAAATGTTCCGGTGTATCAGACAGTTTTAGTAGTAGATGCAATGACAGGACAGGATGCAGTGAATGTAGCTTCTATGTTTGATGAGAAGATAGGCATTGATGGCGCAATTTTGACAAAATTAGATGGAGATACCAGAGGAGGTGCAGCGCTTTCTATAAAGGCGACCTGCGGAAAACCTATTTTATATATTGGTATGGGAGAGAAACTTTCCGATTTGGAACAGTTTTATCCTGACAGAATGGCTTCCAGAATCTTAGGAATGGGCGATATCATGACCTTAATTGATAAGGCACAATCCAGTATCGATGAAGAAAAAGCAAAAGAAATGGAACAAAAGATCAAAAAAGCCCAGTTTGGTTTTGATGATTATTTAGACAGTATGAATCAGATGAAAAACATGGGGGGGATTTCGAGTGTACTTAGTATGATGCCGGGAATTGGCGGACAGATGAAGAACATCGAGAGCGCCATGGATGAAAAAGCAATGGATCAGGTAGAGGCTATAATACTGTCCATGACAAAGATAGAGCGTTCCAATCCCGAGATATTGAATCCTTCCAGAAAAAAGCGGATTGCAAAAGGCGCCGGAGTTGATATCAGCGAAGTCAATAAGCTGGTAAAAAGATTTGAACAGTCAAGAAAAATGATGAAACAAATGCCTGGATTGATGGGTGGTAAGGGTGGTAAAAGAGGAAAGTTTAAGCTTCCTTTTTAACATAACTAAATAAGGGGCTGTATGTATCGGGCAGTTTATTTATATACAGACCATAACCAAGGAGGTGAAAGGCAATGGCAGTAAAAATCAGATTAAAAAGAATGGGACAGAAAAAAGCACCTTTCTATAGAGTGATTGTAGCGGATTCAAGATCTCCAAGAGATGGTAAATTTATCGAAGAAATCGGTATTTATGATCCGGGTCATGATCCAAGTTTGTTTAAAGTAGATGAGGAAAAAGCAAAGGCATGGTTAAATAAAGGTGCAAAGCCTACAGAAATAGTTGGTAAATTATTTAAAATAGCCGGCATCGAAAAATAATCAGATTAGAGGTGATATGTGATGAAAAACTTAGTGGAAGTAATTGCAAAGTCTCTCGTTGATTTCCCGGATGAAGTTGTCGTGACAGAAACGCAAAAGGATGATACCATAGTAATTGAGTTACGCGTGGCACCTTCTGATATGGGAAAAGTCATTGGAAAGCAGGGACGTATTGCAAAAGCAATCCGCTCCGTGGTGAAAGCGGCTTCGTCCAAGGAAGATAAAAAAGTAGTTGTAGATATTGTGTAACCATCTGGTTGCAAAAGATTCCGGCGCTTGCATGTGTAAAGTCGCCGGTTTTCTGTATCTTGGGTGTGAAGCGAATTGTGAAACAGGGACAGGGCATGAAGGGGGACGTATTTTTTTAAACAACTTACAATTTGACATAGGTGTCAAATTGTTCAATTAGCCGGTCTGAGAGTTGGGAGTGAGAGCAAAAACATGAGTAAATGCAAAAAAAGAGCAATGGGAGAGTAAAAGGAGTATAGTATATAGATGGAAAAATACTTTCAAGTAGGTGTAATTAGTTCAACGCATGGACTTAAGGGGGAAGTTAAGGTTTTCCCAACTACGGATGATATTAAAAGATTTGAAAATTTAAAGAGTGTTATTTTAGATACGAAAAGTGAATATATTGACTTGGAAATTGAAGGAGTGAAATATTTTAAAAAGTTTGTTATCCTTAAATTTAAAGGTATTGATAGTATAAATGATATTGAAAAATATAAAGGGATGAGTCTTCTGGTTTCACGGGAGCATGCCCTTGCATTGGAGGAGGGTCAATATTTTATTGCGGATATGATTGGTATGAAGGTTGTGCAGGAAGATGGTACGTATCTTGGAAAGCTGGTTGAAGTGATGATTACTGGTGCAAATGATGTGTACGTTGTTAAGATGGCGAATAAAAAGGAAATTCTTATTCCGGCAATTAAAAAGTGTATTTTGGATATTAGCGTGAATGAGAAGTGTATGAAGGTCCATCTTCTTGAGGGTTTATTAGATTGATTTTATGTGCGGCACTGTGTAATTCCTTTACACGGAGTTTGCGTTTTAAATGAGAATACAAGCATTTTTGCTTGATATTTGGAAGACTGTGTGTGAAAGAAAGTATAGGAGAAGGAGCCATGCAGCGCATTGATTCTATCACACCATGTGAACAAAGTTCACATTTTTATATGTCTTATAAACGAGACATTGAATATGCATGGAATAATTATGAATTATCATATATTAACTTTATTTCCGGATATGGTAATGCATGGTCTTAACGCAAGCATTATCGGCCGTGCTATAGAAAATAAGCTGCTCACATTAGAAGCAGTGGATATAAGGGATTTTTCTACGAATAAACATAAGAAAGTAGATGATTATCCATATGGCGGAGGCGCAGGAATGGTTATACAGGCGGAGCCTGTTTATTTGGCATTTGAATCAATAAGAAAAAGAGTAGAAAAGCCTTTTAGAGTAGTGTATTTAACACCGCAGGGCAAGATATTTAATCAGAATATGGCTAAAGAATTGGCGCTGGAAGAAGAACTTATTTTTTTATGTGGACATTATGAAGGAATAGATGAAAGGGTATTAGAGGAAATCGTTACTGATTATGTCTCAATTGGTGATTATGTCCTAACGGGTGGAGAATTGCCGGCCATGGTTATGATAGATACTATTTCCAGATTGGTGCCGGGTGTACTTCGTAATGAGGATTCAGCAGAATATGAATCCTTTGAAAATAATTTACTGGAATATCCCCAATATAGTAGACCTGTTATGTGGAATGATAAAGAGGTTCCAGAGGTACTTTTGTCCGGGCACCACGAGAATATCAGAAAGTGGAGGAGACAGCAGTCTATTCTTCGCACTCTGGAAAAAAGACCCAAACTGCTAGAGCTGGCAGACCTGAGTATAGAAGAGCTAGAAATGATAGAGAAGTCCGATAAAAAGGAATGGTTCAAGATAAAAGAAGATATTTCACGAACAGATACATCCTAACATAAGTTATAGAAATTATTTTTACATACACATGCCAATGCTAATACATTACTCCTTGCTGACCTTTTCGGCTATAACAAGGAAACGGTTGCTTCTGGGCGTTCCGCTTAATTTCATATTGGTAGTATTGGCAGCTTAATTCCTACATATCTATTGGTACAGGATTTGGAGTTGGTTACAACAGGTTTAGTTATGGGAAGTGTAAAGGGATAGACACGACAATTCAGCATTTGAATTCTGGTAAAAAAATGCTTGCAAATTGTAGTGAAATATGATAGAGTAAACACGTTGTGAGAAGAAGATGGTCCTCTGTTACAGATGGTATTAAGAACATCTTAAATAAAAGGAGGTCACACAAATGAACGATATAATTAAGAACATTGAAGATGCTCAGTTAAAGGCAGAGGTGCCAGTATTCCATGTAGGCGATACTATAAGAGTACATGCAAAGATTAAAGAAGGAACTCGTGAGAGAATTCAGATATTTGAAGGTATTGTATTAAAAAGACAGGGTGGAAGTTCAAGGGAGACATTTACAGTTAGAAAGAATTCAAACGGGATCGGAGTTGAAAAGACTTGGCCATTACATTCTCCATTCGTAGAGAAGATTGAGGTTATTAGAAGAGGTAAAGTACGCCGTGCTAAATTATACTATTTAAGAGGACGTGTTGGCAAGAGAGCCAAAGTGAAAGAATTGGTGAAATAGTAAATTTGGGGGACAATGACATTCTGTGTATTGTCCTTTTTTCTTTATATGAAGTGAAGAGGAATCATGTATGGCAAAGAGAAAATTTAAAATGGGAAAGCTTAATGTTGGGGAAAGAATAAAGCCAAAAAGCGGAATTATAAGAAGTATATTAACCTGGGGAGTGGAAATTGCAATTCTTGTTCTGTTTGCATTTGCAGTAGTATATCTTTTTGGACAGCAGCGTCAACTTGTAGGTTCCTCAATGGAGCCCACCTTAGCAAATGAAGATAAGGTACTCATTAATATAATAGCTTATCAATTTTCTAGTCCAAAAAGAAATGATATTATAGTATTTAAGCCAAATGGGAATCAAAGCGCCTATTCTTATATAAAGCGAGTGATTGGTTTGCCAGGCGAAACCATTCAGATTAAGGAGGGGCTTATTTATATAGATGATGTTCTATATTCAGAAATCATGGATGTTCCTTTGATGAATACGGCAGGTTTGGCCTCTGAGCCCATAACACTAAAAGAAGATGAAGTATTTGTCTTAGGTGATTCAAGAAATAACAGCGAAGACAGCAGAGCATCTGATATAGGAAATATTAGAATTGACGATATAGAAGGAAAGGCCTGGTTTGTTATGTCAGGAGACAAGTTTAAACTTCTTAAAGAATAAAGGAATAGCAAAATTAGAATTGGGAAAGCACACTAGTATAACCCACATTAGTTATTAAGTATTAAGATTGAAAGAAAATATGAAAAAGGAGCCATGCAGCTATCGCTTCTTTCAATCTTACTTATTTTAGCAGTAGCGCAAGTAAACTTGCGGTATGCATGGGCATAACAATGGAGTTTCAATGGTACCCGGGTCATATGTCAAAAGCAAAAAGGATCATGCAGGAGGATATAAAACTAATTGATTTAATTATTGAATTAGTAGATGCTAGAATTCCTCTAAGCAGCAGAAATCCTGATATTGATGATTTGGGAAGAAATAAGGCAAGACTTATTCTATTAAATAAATCAGACCTATCAGATGATAAATATAATGCGCAGTGGGCGGCATATTTTGAAGAAAAAGGATTTTATGTTTTGAAAGTGGATTCAAAAAGAGGATCCGGTTTAAGATTAATAAGTGGTATCGTGCAGGAGGCCTGTAAGGGGAAATTAGAAAGGGACAAAAGACGCGGCATTCAAAACAGACCAATAAGAGCTATGGTAGTAGGAATCCCGAATGTTGGAAAATCAACATTTATCAATTCTTATGCTAAGAAAGCAGCTGCAAAAACAGGAAACAAACCAGGTGTAACTAAGGGGAAGCAATGGATTAAACTGAATAAGAATTTAGAGCTATTAGATACGCCGGGTATCTTATGGCCTAAATTTGAAGATCAGACTGTTGGAATGCGACTGGCATGTATTGGTTCCATAAAAGATGAATTAAATAATATGGAAGAGTTATCTATAGAATTAATAAAGTATATTGTTTGGCATTACAGTGGACGTTTACAGGAAAGATATGAAGTAGATGAGGAGTTAGAACCTTATAGAGTATTAGAAGAAGTGGCTCTGAACAGGCACTGTATTTTGAAAGGAAATCAATTAGATACAAAAAAAGCTGCCAGATTATTTATTGATGACTTTAGAAGTGGTAAACTAGGAAAAATAACACTTGAATTTCCTGCGAACAGGGATTAATATATAACATAAGGTTATTTTTGCATATGTTTGCCATATGCAAGTTTGGAAGGTTGGAAGAGAATAAGAATAATATAGAAAGGCTGCCGGAAGTAGAGACTTTTTCAACTTTTTTATATGTCTCTCAAAGAGAAATATAGTTATGCGAAAAGGGACATCAGGCAGATATCGTGGGCTAGCTTATGATATGCAGGGTATAAGATGAATAAAAGAAACCGAAATAGAGATAGAGAAGAAGAGGAATATAAAGAAAAAAGTATCATCAGAGAAGTTATTATCAATCTCCTCTATATTGCTGTAGTTGTACTAATTACATTTTTAATGATTCGTTTTGTTGGACAGCGGACTCAGGTGAGGGGGAGTTCGATGGAGCCTACATTAAGTAATGCAGATAACTTGATTGTAGATAAGATAACGTATAGATTTAAAGATCCGGAGCGTTTTGATATTATTGTTTTTCCATTTGATGATGATACTTATTACATTAAGCGCATTATTGGATTGCCGGGCGAAACGGTACAGGTTATAGATGGTTACGTTTATATCAATGGAGAACTGCTGGACGAAAAGTATGGAAATGAAGTCATGCTGCGGGCGGATAGAGCCGAAGTGCCTATTGAGCTGGGTAATGATGAGTATTTCGTGTTAGGTGATAATAGAAACAATAGTACCGATAGCAGGAATGAAAAAGTCGGTAATATTACTCGTAAAGATATTTTGGGAAGAGCATGGGTTCGTATCTGGCCATTGAATGAGTTTGGGATTTTAAAGCATCAGTAGGGGGAACGTATTGAGATTTCCGGAGGTATTGAGGTTCCGAGTCAAGGGTTGGGGAGGAATAGGTGGTTTTTGTTCTAATTTAGTGAGGTAGAGTGAATATCTGTGGAAGAGGATTTAGACATTGGAAAAAAAGATTCGTGAGATTCGATGTGAATTTGAAAGGGCGGCTGCTAATGATCTACCTGTGCTATTTGAACTATATGGTAGTGATACAAGGTCTGGGGTCGTTCGTGTAGTTAAGAAGTATAGAAAGCAGTTGGAAAAGCAGGAGCTTGAATTGAAAAGGTTATATGTCATGGGGGAATATGAGAGAAAATATTCCGCTTGCTTGCATATATGTGGGATAGATGAAGTGGGGCGGGGTCCTCTTGCGGGTCCGGTTGTGGCGGGTGCGGTTATTCTGCCTAAGGATTGCCAGATTCTTTATATGAACGATTCGAAGCAGTTAAGTGAGAAAAGACGCGAAGAGTTATATGATATTATTATGGAAAAGGCAATTTCGGTAGGAATTGGATATGCCAGTCATAAGAGAATTGATGAGATTAATATTTTACAGGCAACTTATGAAGCGATGAGAAGTGCAGTTGATAAGTTAGATGTGGAACCGGAAGTTTTGCTTAATGATGCTGTGATTATACCTGAGCTAACTTTCAAGCAGGTCCCAATTATTAAGGGAGATGCAAAAAGTATCTCAATTGCTGCTGCCAGTATTGTAGCAAAAGTTACAAGGGACAGGTTGATGGTCGCATATGAAGAGATGTTTCCGGAATATGGGTTTGCCAGTAATAAGGGATATGGCTCCGCTGTACATATTGAAGCTTTAAAAAAATATGGGCCAACCCCGATACATAGAAAGTCTTTTATCTTGAAGCAGATAGGATACCCACCTCTACCAGGTGCTCTGACCAAATTTGGGGCGGAGTAGGGAAGATAAACCTTCTAATAATAACGACTAAGGAGGAGATTGGTTATAAATAAACGTGCGATTGGAGCAAAATATGAACAAAAAGCAGCCGATTATTTGGAGGAACTAGGTTACACTATAATAACGCATAATTATAGATGTAAGATGGGTGAAATTGATCTTATTGCAGAAAAAAATTCCTATCTTATTTTTATAGAGGTAAAATATAGGCTGGATTTTAGGAAAGGCTCACCTTTAGAGGCTATTAATTATAAAAAGCAGAGAACTATTTGTAAGGTTGCAGATTATTATAGAATGGTAAATGGTATTATGGAAGATATACCTTGCAGATTTGATGTGATAGGGTTTAAGCGGGATGAAGTCTGTCTTATAGAAAATGCATTTAACTATATAGAATAAGAAAAGGAGGCATTTATGGACCGGGTAATATTTGAAAGAAAAGAATCTGACAATACATTGCTTATGGAAGAAGGAAATGTTCCTTATCTCTATTTTCCAAGACTGAAAGAAACAAATCTGGTGAAACATTGCTTTACCACCAGACTTGGCGGTGTAAGTGAAGGGGACTGTGCTTCTTTGAATTTAAGCTTTACAAGAGGCGATAAAAGAGAACATGTATTTGAAAACTTTTATAGAATTGCCAAAGCGATAGATGTGGTATATGAAAATATAGTATGTACAGATCAGACGCATACAACCAATATTAGAGTTGTTACTTGTGAGGACGCAGGGAAAGGTCTTACAAAAGGATGCGACTATAGCGATATAGATGGACTGATTACGAATGTTCCAAAACTTGTATTGACTACATTTTATGCAGATTGCGTCCCTCTTTATTTTCTGGACATAAAGAAAAAAGCTATAGGGCTATCTCATTCGGGCTGGCGGGGGACGGTTAACGGAATAGGGGCAGAGACTGTAAAAGCAATGACAAGAGAGTTTGGGAGCAGACCGGAAGACATTCTAGTGGCAATAGGGCCCTCTATTTGTGTGGATTGTTATGAAGTAAGTGAAGATGTATTTTTTGAATTTGAAAGAGCATTTTTGCCGGCAGAGTTAACAGAAATCATATATAGGAAAGGAAATGGGAAATATCAATTAGATCTTTGGAGAGCCAATGCGCTATTCCTGAAAGCTGCCGGAATAAAACAGGAAAATATAGTTACTACAGATATTTGTACGTGCTGTAATAAGAAACTATTATTTTCACATAGGGCTTCACATGGAAAACGTGGTAATCTTGCAGCTTTTTTATCTTTAAAATGATGTACCAGCTCATATTTGGCGACTGTGAGCGAATCATCCCTTACTCTTTGTCTCTATTTATGAAGCAATTTATTAATCTTATCCGTTGGAGTTTGAATTCTTTCAATAGAAATATCATGATTTAAGGAATCAATAATACTAGCTAAAAACTTGGTCATATCTGCTTCCGCATAATATTCCCTTTTTAATAATTCTGGTGTACGATAGGTAAGATTCGTAGTTACTAATTTGGTTAGATATCCTTTTTTATTATACTCATCAAACTTTTCAAGACCATCTGTAAATAATCCGAATGTAGTACAGACAAATACCCGATTCGCTTTCCGTTCTTTTAGATTTTTACATACATCCAGCATACTTTCCCCCGAAGAAATCATATCGTCAATAATCATAACATCTTTTCCTTCTACGCTGTCGCCAAGAAATTCATGGGCAACAATTGGATTTTTACCATTCTCAATAACAGAATAATCTCTGCGTTTATAGAACATACCCATATCCACACCAAGTATATTAGAAAAATATACAGCTCTGTTCATAGAGCCTTCGTCAGGGCTTATAATCATTAAATGATCATTATCCAATTTTAAATTTGGAACAGTTTGGATTAAGGTTTTTAAAAATTGATAACTGGCCGAGAAATTATCAAAGCCTTTTAGCGGAATAGAATTCTGTACTCTGGGATCATGTGCATCAAAAGTAACAATATTGGATACGCCCATGTCTGCGAGTTCCGCCAAAGCCAATGCACAATCCAATGATTCGCGTCTGGTACGTTTGTGCTGACGACTTTCATATAGAAAAGGCATTATCACATTGATTCTACGAGGTTTTCCAGTAGCAGCAGCTATAATCCTTTTTAGATCCTGATAATGATCATCCGGCGACATATGATTGATATGACCATTCACACTGTAAGTTAAACTGTGGTTTACAACGTCTACCATAATAAACAGGTCTGACCCACGTACAGATTCTTTAATAATCCCCTTTGCTTCACCTGTCCCAAAACGCGGGCATTCACTATCAATTAAGTAGCTGTCTGCTTCATATCCCTGATATGCCAAAGAGGATTTGTGGTCTATTAAAGGTGAAGTGGTACGGAAATGTATTAAATGCTCATTTACTTTTTCAGCAAAGTCCTGACAGCCTCTTAGAGCAGCAATTTTCAAAGTACCAACAGGTATGGAATTCTTGTTTCCAAAGTCTGACAACATGATGACTCCTTTCGCCTACGCCGATACGCAGCAGAGAACGTATGTATAATTTTGTGTGGTTCTCATATATTTGTAATGTATACTATATAGTTATATCATTTTCTTCAAATCGAGTCAAGAATTTTAGGGATTGATGTAAAATAATTGCTCTTTTTTTGTTTTCATCCTAATCTCGTCCGTCTTCGAATACATAAGGCTGAATTGTTCGAAAAAAGACCTTGTCCTTATAGAACTCTTGCTTTTTATTGGTTAATTTAGTATTATAGAGAAAGCGAGAAAGGGTATTGTCATATTATGAAGAAGAACAAACATATAATTGCACGTATTGAACCGGGAAGTATTGCCGAAGAGATGGAATTAGGTCTCGGTGACATATTAATATCAATAAACGGAACAAAAGTAGAAGATGTATTTGACTACTACTATTTGGTGAATAATGAATATCTCGAAATCCTTGTTCTAAAAGCAGATGGTGAAGAGTGGAAACTGGAGATTGAAAAAGAATATGAGGAAGATCTGGGTATTGCGTTTAAAAATAGTCTGATGGATGAGTATAGATCCTGTTCCAATGGATGTGTATTTTGCTTCATAGACCAGATGCCAAAAGGAATGCGGGACACACTTTATTTTAAAGATGATGATTCAAGACTATCCTATTTACAAGGGAATTATGTGACATTAACGAACATGAGTGATCATGATATAGACAGAATCGTGAAATATAAATTATCACCGATTAATATATCTTTTCATGCAACCAATCCTGAAGTCAGATGTAAGATGCTGCGTAACCGATTTGCTGGTGAGTCATTGAAGAAAGTGGAGAAACTTTACGAAGCCGGAACCCCGATGAATGGTCAGATTGTATTGTGTAAGGGCATCAATGACGGAGCAGAGTTAGAAAGAAGCATATCCGATCTTGAAAAATACATTCCATATTTAAGGAGCATCTCCGTAGTCCCTGTAGGACTTACGAAATATAGAGATGGACTTGCCAAATTAGAATCTTTTGAAAAAGAAGATGCGAGGCAGGTGCTTGCCATGATTCATAAATGGCAAGATAGGATTTATAAAAAGCAGGGTATTCATTTTGTGCATGCAGGGGATGAATGGTATATCCTGGCAGATGAGCAGATGCCGGAGTCCAGCCGGTATGACGGCTATGTACAGCTTGAAAATGGCGTCGGTATGGTTAGACTTCTAACCGATGAGATAGCCGATGCACTGCATAATGTAAAAGGGGATGAGCGGGCACATTCCATATCCGTTGCTACCGGTGTTTCCGCATATGATTATCTAAAAAAATATATAAATCAGATTCAGGAGAAATTTCCTAATATTAAAGTTCATTTATACAAAGTATATAATAACTTCTTCGGTGAAAAAATCACGGTGGCAGGACTGCTTACAGGTGCCGACTTGAAAGCACAACTCACCGGACAAGACCTGGGCGAAAGATTACTATTATCCCATAATGTATTAAGAGCAGGAGAAGAAGTATTTCTAGATGATGTTACATTAACACAACTCGAAGACGCTTTGCATGTAAAAATAGATATTGTAAAATCAAGCGGTGCTGATTTTATATATGCAGTAATAAAAGGAGAAAATAGACAATGAGCAAACCGATAGTAGCCATAGTTGGGCGTCCTAACGTGGGTAAATCCACATTATTTAATGTTTTGACAGGACAAAAAATTTCCATAGTAAAAGATACTCCAGGCGTAACAAGAGATAGAATTTATGCAGATGTAAACTGGCTAAATGTGAATTTTACGTTAGTTGATACAGGTGGTATAGAGCCGGACAGCAGCGATGTTATCCTCTCACAGATGCGGGATCAGGCGCAGATCGCCATGGATACTGCCGATGTAATTATTTTTCTTGTGGATGTGAGACAAGGTTTGGTAGATGCAGATTCAAAAGTAGCAGATATGCTTAGGCGATCCCAAAAACCAGTAGTTCTAGTGGTTAATAAAGTGGATAACTTCCAGAAGTTAGGGGCAGATGTATATGAATTTTTTAATTTGGGAATAGGTGAACCATTTCCGATATCCTCCACATCCAAATTAGGAATCGGTGATATGTTAGATGAAGTCGTAAAGTATATTTTTGTGGATGATCAGGAAGAGGAAGAAGATGACAGACCACGTATAGCTATAGTAGGTAAGCCCAATGTAGGTAAATCTTCTATTATTAATAAAATATTAGGCGAGACACGTCTGATCGTATCTGATATAGCAGGTACAACGCGGGATGCTGTCGATACACCGGTTTTTTTTGGTGGCAGGGAATATATATTTATTGATACGGCAGGGCTTCGCCGTAAGAATAAGATTAAAGAAGAATTGGAGCGCTACAGTATTATTCGTACGGTAGCCGCAGTAGAAAGAGCAGATATTGTTATCGTTGTAATAGATGCAGTGGAAGGCATTACCGAGCAGGATGCCAAAATCGCTGGGATTGCTCATGAACGTGGCAAAGGTATTATTATTGCCGTTAATAAATGGGATGCCATTTTAAAAAACGACAGGACCATCTATGAGTATACACACAAGATTAGAGATACGCTGGCATATATGCCATATGCTGAGATTATATTCATATCAGCAGAAACCGGTCAGAGAATGAAAAAGATTTTTGAAAATATAGATGTGGTAATGGAAAATCAAACTCTTAGAATACAGACAGGTGTTTTAAATGAAATCATGGCAGAGGCAACTGCAATGCAGCAGCCACCATCAGATAAGGGAAAACGTCTGAAATTATATTATATTACGCAGGTGTCTGTGAAACCACCAACATTTGTTGTTTTTGTAAATGACAAAGAGCTGATGCACTTTTCATACACCAGATATCTGGAGAATAGAATTAGAGATGCCTTTGGATTCAGAGGTACTTCCCTTAGATTTATAACACGAGAAAGGAAAGAGAAGGGACAGTAGTATGGATAGAATGTATTGTCTTTTGATTGGCTATGTCTGCGGGCTATTTCAGACATCGTATATATATGGTAGATTAAATGGAATTGATATCAGAGAGCATGGAAGTGGAAATGCCGGTTCCACCAATGCTCTAAGGATCCTTGGAACAAAAGCGGGGTTGATAACTTTTGTCGGAGACTGTTTAAAATGTATATTAGCAGTGCTTCTTGCAAAAACTATATTTGGCAGGATAAATCCCCAGATGAGCAGACTATTTGGGTTATATGCGGCAGCAGGAAGTATTCTTGGGCATAATTTCCCGTTCTATTTGAAGTTTCATGGGGGAAAAGGAATCGCATGTACAGCTGGACTTGTACTGTCATTTAATCCCATTATGGCAGTGCTGGGCGTGATAACCTTTTTTACAACCTTTTTTACAACTCACTATGTTTCTTTAGGGTCAATTTTAGTTTATATTACATTTATGATTGAGATTGTTGTGATGGGACAGCTTGGCATGTTTCATATGAGCCAGGCGTTGTTAAATGAGATGTATATTGTGAGTTTATTCTTGAGTTTACTGGCTTTTTATAAACATAGAGATAATATAAAAAGACTGTTAAACGGCACAGAAAGAAAAACATATCTAAGTAAGAAAAACGCTAAGGAGTAAGAAGAAATGGTTGAAAGAAAATATTGAAAAAGGAGCCATGCAGCGAATCGCTTCTTTCAACTATACCTATCATAGCAGTATCGCAAGCAGGCTTGCGATATGCATGGGCATAAATTTGGCAAATATAAGTATTATTGGAGCAGGAAGTTGGGGAACTGCTTTGGCGGTTGTGTTACATAAAAATGCTCATAAGGTAACTATTTGGTCTGTTTTTGAAAGTGAAGTAAAGATGCTTTTAGAGAAAAGGGAGAATAAGGACAAGCTTCCGGGAGTGATTCTCCCTGATGAGATGGAGATTACGAATCATTTGGATGAGGCAATCTCTGGAAAAGATATCCTGATACTGGCGGTTCCTTCTCCGTTTATAAGAAGTACAGCAAAAAAAATGAGTGGCTTCATGAAAGAAGGACAGATTATTGTCAACGTGGCAAAAGGAATTGAAGAAAGTACTTTGATGACCTTAAGTGATATTATAAAAGAAGAGATTCCACAAGCTGTTGTTGCGGTTCTATCCGGTCCAAGCCATGCGGAAGAGGTCGGAAGAGGCATTCCAACTACTTGTGTTATTGGGGCAAGGAAGAAAGTGGTTGCGGAATATCTGCAATCTATATTTATGAATGAATCCTTTAGAATATATACAAGTCCTGATATGTTAGGAATAGAGCTTGGTGGTTCCCTTAAAAATGTGATTGCACTTGCAGCAGGGGCAGCGGATGGACTTGGATATGGAGACAATACAAAGGCGGCGCTTATAGCAAGAGGAATTTCTGAGATTGCAAGACTGGGGATTGCGATGGGCGGAAAACCAGAGACCTTCAGTGGACTGACAGGAATAGGCGATTTGATTGTTACCTGTGCCAGTGTGCATAGTAGAAACAGAAAAGCGGGTTTTCTAATTGGTCAGGGAGCAACCATGGATGAAGCTATGAAGGAAGTGAATATGGTGGTAGAGGGGGTGTATTCTGCCAAAGCAGCGATGCAGCTTTCAAAAAAGTATAATGTGGAGCTGCCCATTATAGAGCAGGTGAATAAAGTTCTATTTGAAGGCAAACCAGCAGCAGAGGCTGTCAGGGATTTGATGATTAGAGATAAAAAAATTGAGAATTCGGATTTACCCTGGGAAGAGTAGGCAAGGCAAAAGGGAGAAGCGGAGCAACAACCTATACGATGAAGAAGAATTATATTTCGTGTGGAACTGTAGCGATTAGATAAAACCGTACTTGTGGGAGAAGAACTTCATGTGCTAAAATAGACAGAGGAAAGTTGAAAGAAAATATAGAAAAGGAGCCATGCAACGTATTGCTTCTTTTAACTTACATGTTTATGTCTTTTGGAGAGATACATTGGGCGAACATCGCAAAAAAGGCGATGTGCATGGGGATAATTATGAAGTTTTTTCATATAGCTGACTTGCATATTGGAAAGAAATTGCAGGGAGAAAGTTTGATTAGAGAACAGATATACATGCTGAATACCATCATAAAGTACGCAGAAGAGGAAAAGCCGGATGCTCTTATTATTGCTGGTGATGTATACGATAAGTCAGTACCTTCGGCAGAAGCGGTACTGGCTCTGGATGATTTCATTGACAAATTGGTGAAAATTGGTCTTGAAGTATTTATGATAAGTGGAAATCATGATTCAGGAGAACGCTTGTACTTTGGTAAAAGAGTTTTTGAAAAGCAGAATATTCATATTGGATCCATTTACCAGGGGAATCTGGAGGAGTTTGCAATGAAGGACGAATTTGGGGAGGTTCATATTTATTTACTTCCTTTCGTAAAACCAACCATGGTGCAGCCATTTTTTACTGAGCCTGTTGAAACATACGAAGAGGGAGTGAAAATGGCTCTTAGCTCACAGATTATAGATACAGCAAAGAGAAATATTTTAGTGGCACATCAGTTTGTGGTAAACATTGGTGAGCATCCGGTTACATCTGAGTCCGAACAGATTTCATTGGGCGGACTTGATCAGGTGGATGCCGGTGTATTTGGCGAATTTGACTATGTTGCACTGGGGCACATACATAAACCACAAAAAGTAGGAAGGCAGACGGTTCGATATTGCGGTTCTCTACTTAAATATTCCTTTTCTGAAGTAAATCACATCAAATCTATTATGTGTGTGGAGATGAAAGAAAAAGATGTATTGGAAATGCGTAAATTACCGCTAAAGCAGCAAACGGATTTAGTTATATTAGAAGATAATCTGGAGAATCTTTTATCTTCAAAATATGAGCAATATCGAACCGGTTATTATCTGTCTGTTAAGGTTGTGGATAACAGATTCGTTTTAGACCCCATTGGACAGTTAAGAAATAAATTTGAAGGTATACTTGAATTTCATATTGATAATACCATGCAAAAAAGCTATAAGCATAGCCATTTAAGTGTCGAGGATTTGAAAGAGAAATCTACCTATGATCTATTTAAGGAGTTCTTTGAAAAACAAAATGGCGATATGATGAATGCTGCTGAAGAAGAGACCATACAGAAGATACTGGCAGAAATAGAGCAGGGAGGCAAAAGCCGATGAAGCCGATAAAACTAACAATGACTGCTTTCGGTCCTTATAAAGATGCTACTGTTATTGAGTTCGAAAAATTCAGGGAGAATGGCCTGTTTCTTATTTGTGGAGATACGGGAGCGGGAAAAACAACTGTTTTTGATGGAATCACCTATGCCCTTTATGATACGCCAAGCGGAAGTAACCGAAAATCAGAGATGCTTAGGAGTGATTATGCCCAGTCGGACGTAGCAACCAGACTGGAGCTTATTTTTGAACATAAGAGAGAGCAGTATAAAGTAGTGCGTACCCTAAAGTATTTAAAAGATAATGGTAAGCTACAAAATGCAGAGGCTGCCCTCATTTTTCCAGATGAAAGGGTAGTAACCGGCCAGACGAGGGTTACGAAAGCGATTGAAGAACTCCTGGGAGTAGATTATGAACAATTCAAACAGATTTCTATGATTCCTCAAGGTGAATTTCTGAATCTGCTCATTGAGTCCAGTGCCAATCGGGGAACTATATTCCGAAAGGTATTTAATACTAGTAAGTACAGTGATTTAGCCGATATTTTAAAAGTAAAAGCTTCTATAGTAAGAGAAAAGGAATCACGTCTAAAGGAAAGACAGCTTCAATTTCTGGAGGGACTTCAAGTCAGAGAAGAATCTGCATATTTTGAAACCTTAAGAGATTATGTGAAAAATTATTCAGAGTATGAAACAGAAGAGGTCATGAAGACCATTGAGCTACTAATAAAAGAGGATAAGGAAGCGGATCAAGTCAATAAAAAAACCGAAGAAAAACTGGAAAAAGAAAATATAAAGTTACTAAAAGCTCTGAACCAGATCCGGAATACAAATGAGAAACTGACAAAATTGGAACATTTGAAATTGGAAAAGGAAAATCTTGAGCAGGACAAGCCAGCAATGGAAAAAAGAAGACAGGAATTAGCCATAACCCAGAATATTTTAAAGTACATAAAGCCGATAGAAAGCCTGAAAGAAAGAATGGAATCAGAAGTAAAGAATATGCAAAATAAAATCACTGTATGCAGTCAGAAAAAAGAAGAACTGGAGGAAGAGTTTGCACATATAAAAAAAGAGCAGGAAAGGTTTGAAGCTAAAAAAGATACACTTGAATTGTTAAAAGAAGAAATTATCAGGTTACATAAAGAGATTGTGAAATGTGAAGAGCTTGAAACGTTACAGACAAAACGAAAACAGCATGTAGACATTTCCGTAAAAATAGAAAACGAGATGCAAGCTTTGGTAAAAAACGAGGAAACGTTAACTCTGCATATCAGTCAAAATAAGGAAAGAATATTAGCGCTTGAAGATACTGAAATTCATTTAGTAATGGTTCAGGCAAAAGAGAAAGAGGAAATTCTCATAATGGAGAAAACAGCCGAAAATCTCAAAGAGTTAAATGCATTGGAGGGTTTATTACAGAACCTTTCGCATTTGCAGTCGGATTGTTTGAATGCGGCAAATAGTTATTCCCGGAAATCCATCGAATATGAACGGTATAAAGTTCAATTTTTTGCTGAACAAGCCGGAATTCTGGCAAGTAGATTAGAAGAAAATAAACCATGTCCGGTATGCGGTTCTTTAAATCACCCTGAAAAAGCGCTTTTAACAGGGGTACATATGAATGAAAATCAGTTAATAGCATTGGAAAAGGAAAAAGATGAATATAATTTGCTTGTCCAAAAGGCAAGTGAAAAAGCCAAGTTGGAAAAACAAAAGTATGAGAACAATTTTGATAACATATGGAATAATACGCTGGCTATTTGTAAGATCCGTGAAACGAAAACGCAAGAGGATAAATCACAATACCTTCGAAAGCTATTACAAAGTCATATGAATACGGCCAGAGAACGTCATAATGAGCATTTGGAAGAAATGAAAGACTTAGAAAAGAAGCTGCAAGAAAAAATATCATTAAAATCAATGGTGGAAAGGCAACAGGTCGAACTTTCACAAATGCAGGAAACGATTAGATCAAAAAAGCAGCAACAAAAGCAGGCTGAAATAACTGGTAGTATGCTTGTAATCCAGATAGAGACTATAAAAAAGGATTTAGAGTTTGAAACGACAGAGCAGATCCAAAAAAAAATAGCAGGGAACACACGACTTGTATCAGCACTTAACCGGGAAATGGAGCATCTGGATAAAAAGTTTACCCGGATTTCCAATGATAGAGCGCTAAATCGGAGCATTTTAGAAGAGAACCAAAAGCAATTACCAATCCGTTTAGCAGAGCTTAAAATGCAGGAAGCAGAGTATAGGAAGGTAATGAAGAAATGGGGAATCGCCGGTAAAGAGGAGTATACGCTCCATCTTCTTAGTGAAGAAAAGTTAAATGAGAAGGAGAAGCTTGTAGAAAAGTATTATATGAATCTGCAAAAGAAGGAAACCATGATTCAAACTTTACTGGATGAGACAAAGGGAAAGAGTCGGGAATCGGAAGAAATCTATACAGAAAAGCTTAGTGAGGTTATGACAAATAAAAAGGAGATAACCAATAGAAGGAAGAAAATCTTTAGTAGAACCGAAAATAATACGGTCATTTATAGACAGATAAGAGCAATTGACAGGGAGCGAAGCGATTCCTTAGAATATAATGCGGCTATAAAATCGCTGGCAGATACAGCAAACGGAACTTTAAGTAAAAAAGCAAAGGTTACATTTGAAAGGTATGTTCAGGTAGTCTATTTCAGAATGATAGTTGCAGAGGCGAACAAACGTCTGGAGGTTATGACAGGTGGTCAATATGAACTTTTGGTAAAAGAAGAAGATACGAACAAACGAAATCAAATCGGCTTAGAATTGGATGTCCACGATTATCATACCGGTAAAGCCCGTACAGTAAAGTCTCTATCTGGGGGTGAGTCCTTTCAAGCTGCGCTGGCTTTAGCTCTTGGTTTATCGGATGTTATTCAGAGTTTCGCTGGTGGTATAGAAGTGGAAACGATGTTTATAGATGAAGGGTTTGGAGCTTTGGATGCAGAGTCACTAGAGCAGGCCGTATCCATACTGCATACCCTGACGCACGGAAATCGTCTGGTAGGTATTATTTCCCATGTAACAGAGCTTAGAGAGCGTATTGAAAACCAAATTATAATAAAAAAAGGGAAACGTGGCAGTGAACTTTTATGATAAAGAGTGATTGAGGAAAGAAAGCGCTTATGTTATAATGCATTGAAGTGATTTTCGGCAAAAGAGCATGAGAGGAGGATTTAAGTGTGAAAATATCAGATTTAATGAAGAAGAAAAAGACAGTTTCCTTTGAGGTATTTCCCCCTCAGAAGGAGAATCCGTTAGAATCGCTTTTACATACTCTGGATGAATTATACAAACTGAATCCTGATTTCATTAGTTGTACATATGGGGCAGGAGGAACGAATGCAGGGCGAAATGCAGAGATATGCACAGCTATAAAAGAAAGTGGGAAATCCATACCTGTGACACATTTTACCTGTATTGGAAATACAAGGTCTGATGTGAAGGCTCATATGGATAAGTATTTAGATATGGGAATAGAAAATATTTTAGCCCTAAGAGGCGATATTCCGAAAGGATGGTCGAGCGCCAGAGGCGATTTTAGATATGCAAATGAGCTGGTGGAGTTCATTCGCAAACGATATCCGAAGATATGTATTGGCATGGCAGCAACACCAGAGAAACACATTGAAAGTCTGACTTTTGAAGATGATATTAAACATTTACGACTGAAGCAGGATGCCGGCTCTAATTACATTATGACGCAGCTTTGTTATGATGTGATACAATTTGAGCGTTGGCTTGAAATGATTCGAAAAGCAGGAATCTATCTACCTATTATTGTTGGTATAATGCCCGTACTTGCAAAAGAACCCACCATTCGTATGACTGTGCAAAATGGCTGCTCTATTCCAAGCGATTTAGCGAAAATGATTGGAAAATATGGTGAGAAATCGGAAGAATTTAAAAAGGCTGGGAAAGAGTATACCGTAATGCAGATTCATAAATATGGGAAACTGGATATAAATGGAATTCACATTTATTCAATGAATAAATATAAAGATGTGAGTGAAATTGTTACTGTTTCTCAATTAATTTCATGAATATCGCAATCTTGTTTGCAATATTTTCAAAGAAGAAGTTTGAAAGTTTATTTTCACACTTACCTGAGTCCCATATGAAGAGGAGAGAGATTAGATGAATTACAAATCAGATATAGAAATTGCACAGGAATCTCAAATGCTGCCTATCACTGAGGTTGCCCGAAATGCAGAAATAAAGGAAGAATTTCTGGAACAATACGGAAAATTCAAAGCCAAAATCGATAATAATTTATTGAAAATTGCTGCAAAAGAGGATGGAAAACTTATTCTTGTCACAGCAATCACACCAACCCCTGCGGGTGAAGGAAAAACCACTACTACAGTAGGTTTGGCTGATGGACTTAAGAAGCTTGGTAAAAAAGTGGTTGTTGCTCTTAGAGAACCTTCACTCGGTCCGGTATTTGGTATTAAAGGCGGTGCGGCAGGCGGCGGTTATGCGCAGGTAGTTCCCATGGAAGACATTAATTTACATTTTACTGGAGATATGCATGCAATTGGAGCAGCAAATAATCTTTTAGCGGCCATGCTGGACAATCATATTTATCAGGGAAACAGTCTGCACATTGATTCAAGAAGAATTACATGGCGCAGATGTGTGGATATGAATGACAGACAGCTTAGATTTGTTGTGGATGGTGTTGGAGGAAGGATAAATGGTACACCAAGGGAAGATGGATATGATATTACGGTAGCATCTGAAGTAATGGCAATATTGTGTCTTGCAACGGACATTCTGGATTTGAGAAATAGGCTGGGCAGCATTATAGTAGGTTATACGTTTGAGGAACAACCGGTTACTGCGCATGATTTAAAAGCGGAGGGAGCCATGACCGCTTTGCTAAAAGATGCTTTAAAACCTAATTTAGTCCAGACGCTAGAGCATACACCAGCTATTATTCATGGTGGCCCATTTGCCAATATAGCGCATGGATGTAATTCTGTAACCGCAACAAAAATGGCTATGAAGTTGGGCGATTATGCCGTGACAGAGGCTGGTTTTGGTGCTGACTTGGGTGCGGAAAAGTTCTTGGATATCAAATGTCGGATTGCGCAGATTGTACCTTCAGCAGTAGTTGTAGTAGCTACTGTACGGGCCGTAAAACATCACGGAGGAGTTTCGAAAGAGGAATTAAATAATGAAAATCTTGATGCTTTAGAAAGAGGAATTCCAAATTTATTACAGCATGTTTCTAATATTAAAGACGTTTATGGTCTGCCTTGTGTAGTAGCAATTAATGCGTTTCCTACAGATACAAAAGCGGAGTTAGATTTGCTTGAAGAAAAGTGCAGGGACCTTGGTGTAAATGCAGTGTTATCTGAAGTATGGGCAAAAGGCGGAGATGGTGGAGTAGAACTGGCAAAGCAAGTAATAGGACTATGTGAAGAACCAAATAATTATAAACCCTCTTATGAGCTGGAATTAAGTATAGAAGAAAAATTAGATGCCATTGTGAAAAAAATATACAGAGGAAGACAAGTCATTTTAACACCATCAGCAAAACAGCAGGCGGCAAATCTGACCAAACTTGGATTTGGAAATCTTCCTATTTGTATAGCGAAAACACAATATAGTTTTTCCGATGATCCAAGGCTGTTTGGTGCGCCTCAAGGATTTGACGTTACGATTAAAAACCTAAAGGTATCTGCAGGTGCCGGCTTCATTGTAGCTTCTTCCGGAGATATTATGACGATGCCCGGACTGCCTAAAGTACCGGCAGCTGAAAAGATCAATGTAGATACGGATGGAAAGATTTCCGGTTTGTTTTAGGGAGGTATAAAATGCAATTTACCAAGAAAACTTGTGAAGAATTTATTGAAGTATTGGCTGCGAAAGAACCGGTTCCAGGAGGAGGGGGAGCGTCTGCACTTGTTGGCGCCGTAGGTATGGCTCTTGGAAACATGGTTGGAAACTACACCGTAGGAAAAAAGAAATATGCGGATGTGGAAACAGAAGTATATGGATTAATGGAAAAGGCGGATCATTTGCAAAAAGAATTTTTAAGATTAGTAGACGAGGATGCAAAAGCGTTTGAACCTCTCTCTAAGGCATATGGATTACCAAAGGATACGAAAGAAGAAAAAGAAGTGAAGGCGCAGGTAATGGAGTCCGCTTTAAAAGCAGCATGTGCGGTACCAATAGAAATTATGGAGAAATGCTGTGAAGCAATAGAACTGCATTTACTATTTGCCAGAAAAGGCAGTATCATTGCTATAAGTGATGCAGGTGTCGGAGTTGCCATTTGTAAATCGGCTCTCTTAGGTGCAAGCCTTAATGTATATATTAATACAAAATCCATGAAAGACAGAAAATATGCGGATATGTGTAATAGCAAAGCGAATGAGATGGTAGAGAAATACAGTACGACTGCAGACAACGTGTTTGCAGATGTGAGAAGCAGGCTGCTTTAAGATATTCGTTGTATAATATCAACAATTGGTTAAGGGGGGTATCCTATATATGGCAAGACTTTTACAGGGAAAAGAAGTAGTTTCGGCTTTAAATCAAAGAATAAAGAATGAAGCGGCATATTTAAAAGAACGGGGTATCAGACCAACACTCGGCATTATTCGTATAGGTGAACGTCCGGATGATATTTCCTATGAAAGAGGCGCTACAAAGAGATGCGAAACTTTAGGAGTAGATGTCGAAAAATGTATTCTTGCAAAGGATATTAGTCAGGAGGAAGTTTTAAATATAATTGAAACGGTTAATAACAATGATAAAATTCATGGAATCCTGTTATTTTGCCCACTACCCAAACATTTAGACGAAGTAGCAATAAAAAAGGCGATATCTCCTGATAAGGATGTGGATGGTATTACAGAGAGTTCTATGTCATCGGTGTACGCAGGCACGGCATCTGGTTTTCCATCTTGTACACCACAGGCGTGTATAGAGATATTGGAGCATTATGATATTCCCATGAAAGGAAAAAGAGCTGTTGTAATAGGACGTAGCCTTGTAATCGGGAAACCTGCTGCAATGATGCTTTTACAGAAAGATTGTACCGTAACAATTTGTCATTCAAAGACAGAGAATATTGAGACGATTGTTAAAAAGGCTGATATTGTAATTGTGGCAATGGGACAGGCAGAAGCGGCAGGAGCGGGCTATTTCTCTGAAACCCAAACCATTATTGACGTGGGAATCAATGTAAATGCGGAAGGAAAACTATGCGGAGATGTGAACTTCGAAGAAGTGGAGCCAATTGTTGGCGCTATTACCCCGGTTCCGGGTGGAGTAGGAACTGTGACGACGTCTGTTTTGGTAAGCCATGTGGTGAAGGCGGCAGCTAAGTAGAAGCTAGAGCGTGTTTGAAAAAATGACTGACTTTTTTTAAGTCTATGAGGAGGATGCCTCCTTTCCATAACTTATTACTAAGTACAGCAACCAGAGATTACGGGGAGCGTTCTAATTTTGAAGGCTCCCCGTAATCTTGTCTGTCTTCGAATACATAAGGCTAAACGATTCCCTTCTGTTAGCTAATCCCAGCCATCTGTCCTACCGGAATAGAAAATACAATACCTCTTGCCTCACTCTTAAGCCCGGCAATCCGGTTAATGGCTTCCATAATCGCCGGCCTATTCTCCTTAGAGGTCAGAATCGTAACAACTTCTTTTTCCGACTGAATACTAATTCCAAGAAAATTCTCAGCCTCTTCATATCCGGCTCCCCTCGCATGAAGAATCGTACCGCCTGTAGCACCAACTTTTTTAGCGGCATCCATAACGATATCGCTGTATCCTTGATTCACAATTGCAATAATCAGACTATTATGTGATGCGCTTTTCACCCGCTCCAACTCCTTTTCCAGTTCCTTTTCCACTTCTGACTGCACCTCCTTGTTTAGTATCTTTGACATAATACTGCTGATTCCGGAAAGAGGCAATGTGAAAATAATACCTTTTCCCGCCTTCTTTAAACTCATCTTATCCGTAATCTTAGTTAGTAAATCACCAACCTTGTAACCAGGAACCATGCTGAGCACAACATCTTTATCCGTCTCCCCAATTCCTAATACATCCAGAATCTCCGAAGTAGCTGTTCCCTCTCCATAACAAATGAAATGAAAATGTATATTGTCTTCATTAAATAACTGTGTAACCTTATCCCCTTTGCCACGATCTACTATGGTAACAACCAGTTTAATCATTGCTTTCTTTAAATAATCACTCATTGGAGAAACCCTCCTCGTATTCTAAAATATCATCATCATCATACTCTAAAATGTCGTCATCATTATCCCCATCAATAGATATGATATCCGAAGTAACTTTCATCTTAAGAGTATAAATAAGTCCCATAATCTGAATGGTTATCAAAGGCGTCATGGCAACCATTGCCACAATTCCAAACGCATCCGTTAATACATTTCCGCCAAGGCTTTCACATGCGCCCATAGTAAAGGGAAGGAGGAAGGTGGTTGTCATGGGACCGCTGGCAACGCCACCACTGTCGAAGGCAATACCAGTAAAAATCTTTGGAACTACAAAAGAAAGACCGATCGCCAAAACATAACCAGGTATTAATAACCAAAAAATGGATATTCCTGTCAAAATGCGAATCATTGACAGTCCAAGGGAAATAGCAACACCAATGGATAAACTATATCCCATTGCCTTTTGTGAAATAGCTCCATTGGAGATTTCGGCAACCTGTTTATTAAGTACATGCACAGCCGGTTCTGCGGAAACAATAAAATACCCAAGAACCATACCGATAGGAATTAGTATCCATGCATAGGGGGCAGCGGCAATCTCGGAACCTAATAAATGCCCCACAGGAATAAATCCAACATTCACTCCTGTTAAAAACAATACCAACCCAATTAATGTGTAAAGAAAACCAATGCCGACTTTGAGTAGGTTCTTCTTACCAAAGCGATGGGTAATTAACTGATAAATAATAAAGAATATTACAATAGGCGTAACAGCCAAACCTACTTCCTTAAAATAACTGGGAAGCTCTCTTGCAAATTCTTTTACAACATCCTGCATTGTATGAATATCTGGAATACGTACTGCCGTATAGGTAGCATCCTGAGGATTATAACAAATTCCCAGAATCAGCACCGCCAAAATGGGGCCAATACTACATAAGGCTATAAGCCCAAAACTATCGTCCTGCGAATCTTTATCACTGCGAATGGATGCAAGACCGATACCAACAGCCATGATAAAGGGAACTGTAATCGGTCCGGTAGTAACTCCCCCTGAATCAAATGCAACAGCTACAAAGTTTTGCGGAGCAATAGCTGCTATGGCAAATAAAATGAAATAGAACACAATCAACAAATGTGTAAGCTTTATTTTAAACAAAATTCTAAGAACGGCAACAACTAAGAATATCCCCACACCACAGGCAATCGTTAGTATAAGTACCATATTAGGTATGGCAGGAACTTGTGTCGCAAGAACCTGTAAATCGGGTTCTGCGATGGTAATTATAAATCCCATAACAAAATAGATTCCAATAATTAACCATAATTTTTTAGATTTTGTCAGTGACACACCGATACTTTCTCCCATGGGCATCATTGCCATGTCAGCTCCCAGAGTGAAAAAGCCCATACCGATGATAAGTAAAATTGCGCCGCACAAAAACATCATGATTGTATTGATTGGCAGTGGCACAATCGTTACACTTAATAGCAGAACAATTGCCGTGATAGGAAGCACGGAGGATAGTGCTTCCAAAATTTTTTCTTTTAGCTTTTTATTCATGTAGACCTCCTATATATTTAACCAACGCAGCAAGTAAAAAGCTTACTACTACATTGTTGTTAACGTTAAACAGTTTAGATACATCATAGAAATAAGATATTATCCATAGATAATCAGAGTATCTGGAAAAGAATACCGAATCCTTAAAAACAAATCAAATATGATGATTGCCAAATAGTTATGAAAATTTTAGTTGAACAACAGACGTTATGTAACAATACCACAATGAATCAGATTTTGCACTGGAAATCAAATACTTTCATAAATAATTTGCCCAAATGTACAAGTGGCTAATGTGTTATATTTTATTATACAATTATAAATGGAAATTTGCA
>Ga0153997_1000012_pt1 | contig 66021 bp, 35 predicted proteins | sample TSNC081MetaG_FD_104750 | JGI IMG/M metagenome (GOLD analysis project Ga0153997, IMG submission 104750) | Attine ant fungus gardens microbial communities from North Carolina, USA - TSNC081 MetaG | ecosystem: Host-associated > Fungi > Mycelium > Unclassified | place: USA: North Carolina, Lumber...
AACGGCTGTGGCTTCCGGTGTTCTTTGAGCCTGTTCCTCAAATAGCTCATGAACACATCTATCATGCATATACTCTTTTTGGGTTGCATTCCACTCATTCAATACCATCTTTTCTTCTGCAACTGAAAGCATTGGATACTCCCTCAGACACCGCTTGGGAGTTCTAATCCCCTCTTCTGCCAATCGTATCAGACTCTGATACATTCTCTGAATGGTGGAAACACGATATAAATTCGGATTATACTTCACATTGATTAAGAGATCTTCCCCCTGTTCAAATATTTCCAGCGTAAGCTCATATTCCCCCTCCTGATGTATTTCTTCTATAAAATCCACTGAAAATTCATCCGAATGATGATTGCGTTTTGCCAAAGCATTTGCGTCAATGAAATTTTGATAGAAGTAACCAACCTGAAATACAGGAGAGTTCCTCACATCACGGGGCAGTTCCAAGGCGCTTACAATTGCAGTAAATGGATAATCGGCGTGATCCATTCCATCAAGCATCGTTAATTGTAGTTCTTTTAAAAATTCATTAAAATATTGCTCCGCTTTTATTTGACTTCGTATTGGGATCATGTTAATAAAAAAACCAATTAAAGATTCAAATTGCTCTGACGGTCGTCCCTTACTTGCCATTCCTACAATGATATCCTCCTGATTGGAGTATTGGTATAATACAATCTGCAGAATACCAAGAAAAAAAGTAGCCATACTGATATGCTGCGATTTGCAAAAAGACCTTATTTGCGCTGTTTGCCCTGTATGAAGACGCATGCGGTGTGTCGCCCCTTCACCAACACTTGCCATGCTGCGATTATAATCTGCCGGCAATTCCAATACTGGTAAACTCCCTGAAAGCTGCTTCTTCCAATACCTCCGATGCAGTTCTCCTCTTTTGCTTTCCAACATCTCACTTTCCCATTTGACAAAATCATTATAATTGGATGAAAGCTCTTTATAATCCACTTTTTTCCCCCTGACTAGCTTAAGATATGCATGAAATAGGGGTTGAATCAATAACTCTATCGAAATACCATCGAAAATAATATGGTGAATATTAATTAACAGTATTTGCTCCTCTTCTCTCCTGCTAAATAAATGAATGCGCATGAGAGGTCCCTGACTTAGGGAAAAGGGGAGCCCCGCTATATTTTTAATATACGCAAGAATCTTCTCTGGTTTTATTTCTGTTATATCTTCTGTCTGAAAAGAAAGGGGTTGCGATTCCTGAATACTTTGATACGGAATACCATGTTCTTCTCTGATCACTGTTTTTAATATCGGATATTGATCCACTATATAATAAAAGGCCTGCTTTAACAGTTTCACATCAACCGCCTTATGGATACGTAAACAGATCGGAATATTATATATACCCGACTCTGGTGAAACTTTTTCAATCATCCATAATCCTTTTTGACCTTCGGATAATGGCATTCTATCTGCAGACTCCTGCTTTAGATTTTGTAGTTTATTCAGCAATTTCGTTGTTGACAATCTGCCTTCCTTATAACCAGTTAATATCTCTTCCCCTTTCATATCATCTTTCATATCGTCTCTCCTATCATTTTCTCTGCATGCTCCAGGCTTATATCGCCCTTGAGGTATTTTTCCATTGCTTCAATAACCGCCTCATTTTGATATGTCTCTTTTGGCAGTACTATTTGATCCTCCTCCAGCTTATCTGTCAGATATGTAGCGAATAATTGGATGGTAGGATAATTAATAATGTCTCTGGCAGAGACCCTATACTGAAACTGTTGTTCGAAATCTCTAATAAATCTCATCATAAGAATTGACTCCACTCCATAATCCTGGATTGACTTATTCATATCCAGCTGTTCTTTTTGCATACCTAGTTTTTCTGAGAAAAAATCTAGTATATAGTTTTTCACCACTTCCTTCAGTGGCATTTCTATTTTCTCATCCAAACCCCGCTTTTCCGGATTCTTTTCACTGCTTATGAAAGATATCCAATAGGGCTCTCTCTTAAAAGGATAGAGTGGGAGCGGAATAATCCGGCCCTTCTCCATTCTCTCATGTAAATATTCCCATATCATTTCTCCTCCATTTGTCCAATGAACCGCTATCATTTCCAGATTACAGCTCTTGATCAGTTCTTCTAATACCAGCTTATTATACTGCCTGTGGGCAACTCCTGACATGCCGCTGCTTATACCACTTACCTGTCCTGTAAAATACTTCCCTGACTGTACTCTTTCCCCCATGTCCCCGGAAGGATTCAAATAATTTCTCATGGCGGAAAGCAGCTCTTCTCTGCTTTTGGCTACAATTGCCAGACGGCTTGCCATTGGCTCCCGTCCAATTTGAAGCGTATAGGCAATATCAACTACGGAAATTTCATTATTTATTTGAATATATTCCAGCATTCTCTCAATTACTTTTTTCAGCTGTACCTCATCAGCTGCAGAAAATACATAAAGCTGTCTTTCTTGGATCAGGCTTGTCTGAGGTCCAACTTTTTCCTCTTCTGTATACTCCTCAATCACTGCAAATGCATTGGTGCCACTAATACCAGATGTACTAATTGCACCTATTCTTGGCCTTTCCTCTCTGGATGTCCATGGCTGATTATTTTTACTTATCACAAATGGTGTATTTTCAAAGTCAATACTTTCATTGCTATTTTCAAAGTTATGTACACCCAATTTCGTTTTATTCTTCATTGCCAACAGCATGGCAATGAAACTGACGATCCCTGAGGCGGCAAATGTATGCCCGACTATTGGTTTTACAGACCCGATGCTGCAATATTGCTTCTGATCCGTATATTTCTCAAAAGTATTTCTTAAGCTCTCAACCTCGGCGGCATCCCCAAGTTTGGTTCCCACACTATGGGAAATCACTAATTGAATATCCGCTGGATTTATTTTATACTTATCCATCGTATTCTGTATTAGTTCTTCTTGCCTCAATGGGTTTGGAGCCATAATTCCATGGCCTTTTCCATTATTATTTACACCGCTGCCTTTGATACATCCATAAATATGGTCTTTATCATGTATTGCTTTTGATAAAGGTTTTAGTAAAACGGCAGTAACCGCTTCTCCGGGAACTAAGCCATCTGCACGCTCATCGAATACATAAGTTTTGCCTGTAGGAGAAAGCAAATTCAGCATGCTCATGCCTACGTATGTCGTTGGTGAAACAAACAAGTTAATTCCACCAGCTAATGCCAGTTCACAATCCCTGCAGCGTAAAGCCTGGCAGGCCTGATGTAATGCTGCCAATCCGGAAGAACAGGAGGCAGTAATGGATAAATTAGGTCCTTTTAGATCGAGTGCATACGCAATACGCGCTGATAACATTGCGTTTTGATTGCTATAAAACTCTCCTTTCTGTCTGACCATATATCCATATTCGCCCTCCTCAATACCTACATATACACCACATGATTTTCCCTTAATTCTATCTCCCATGTATCCTGCATCTTCCAGTGCATGCCACGACTCCTCTAAAAATATGCGCTGGCATGGATCCATAAGGTGTGCTTCTCTTGGAGAAATTTTAAAAAACATCGGATCAAATGAATCTATGTTTCTTAGAAATCCTCCCCACCTGGAGTTACTCTTTTTGGACTCCCTTTGCGAATCACCGGCAATTGTATCCCAATCCCATCGTTCAGTGGGCACTTCTGTAATACATTCCTTTTGCTCATTTAGATTTTTCCAGAATTCCTCTACTGTATCCGCTTGCGGGAATCTTCCGCTTATTCCGATCACCGCAATCGGTTCTGTCATATCCCCGCTCTCATAAGTGATCTGCAGTTGTTTCACCTCTGATTTCTCCTGTGTGTTTTTCACTTCCACTTTCCCCTCTGTCGCATCCCCATAATACTTTAACAATGGCTTCCTCTGTGCGCTCACCAGATATTCGATTAATTTTTCCAGTGTTGAATAGCTTAATAACGAAGATGGCGTAATATCAATGCCCAGCGTATTGGATATCATTCTTGCGAATTCAAATATGTTAATTGAGTCAAATCCATAGGTGACGAACTCTTCTCTTACCTCTAATTTTTCAACAGGTATATGATGCAGCTCACTAATCAGATTTTTCAAATCGCATTCCAAATATGCTGCAAGATCAAATTCCTGCCGTTCCTCTTTATTTATTCTGGTAACTGATTCCAATTCTTTTTCTTTCTGTATGTGTAAAAATTGATAGACTTTACTTCTCTGGCCTGCTAACACCAGATGCTGTGTCTGAGGCTGCGTCAATATTTTTTCAAATAATGCTAATCCCTCTTCTGTTTCCAGACTGCGCTGCCCACTTGATTTCAAATACATCTCGTTATCTTTCGCTCCCAGTCCCATGCCCCCGTCCTTCCAGAGCGGCCAGTTAATAACCACGGATTTCCCTGCCCTTTTACCCGACTCATTACACTTATTTCTACAAGAAGCATAAGCCATTAGAAAGCGGTTTCCTACAGCGTAATCGCACGCTCCAAAATCCCCCATAATAGCTGCCGCCGAGGAAAAGTAACATATGAAATCCAGCGGTATTCCATCAAATAATTCCTCCAGAAGTAACGTGCCCCGAATCTTTGGCCCCAGAATCGTTTCAAAGCTTTCCATGTCTTTTTGAAAAATGCTCTGGTGTGCAGCCATTCCTGCAGCATGAATGATCCCATGAATCTGACCAAATTGTTTTATCGCCGCATCTATCCCTCTTTTCATCCCATTTTTGTCACAGATATCGGATTGTATGTAGAATACCTGCCCACCAAAGCGTTCTATTTCTATTACCGTTTTTTGATTCTGACCCTTTAATTCAGATCTTCCGCTTAGTATTAAATTGGCTCTGTATTCTTTTGCCAGATACCTTGCAAAAATAAGCCCTAATTTACCCAATCCGCCTGTTATGAAATAAGTTCCGCCTGCTTTCAAAAAACTTCCTTTGACCGCTTGCCCATCTTGTATATTCTTTTCAAGAATTACCTTCTCATATCTTTTCTCACCCTCATACAGTACACTTTGTAAATGATAGGATGCTTTTAGCTCTTTACAGATATATTCCAGGGTTTTTCTGTCCTGAAGTATTACCTTTACTCTTGTCTTTGACATCATAGTACCTATTGACCGTTCAAAACCAATCCATGAATCCAGATAGCATTTTTCTAATTCGCTTGTATATGGTGCCCCTAATAACAGCCTTTCGACTATCACTTTTTCTGATGCAATTGCCTGCAGGATATATACTATATTTCTATATTCTCTCATACATTTCGCATCCTCATATGCCCAAAGATAAGTCATTGCTGATATTTCTCCAACATCTGCAAGTATGCTCCGAAATGCTTTTTCGTAGGTTTGTTTCTTATCTTTTACAATAAAATAATGATCTGGGTCTGCTTTTTTGAAATCCTTTTCCTGTGAAATATAGATAACCGTTACCTCAGGATTATCTTTTCTTAAAAAATCCTTTATGACTTTCTGGCTTTTTGTGTCTGATAAAAAGCATACTACTGTTTTTAATTTTGCTGCTGTCTCCTCCGGAAGCAATGCTTCTTTCCATTCCTCCGTGAATTCTAATAATTCATAAGATTCCTCTTGCACTTCTGCCGGCTGCTTGGTATGGTGAGTGCGGATAATTGCTGCAGATGCACTCTTTTTTTGAGGTATCCAGTATCGTTCTTTTGAAAATGGATAGGTTGGCAGAGATATTCTCACTGGCTTCTCGTTTTGATATAAATATTCCCAATTTATATCCGCTCCTTGTGTCCAAAGCTCTAAAAGCTGGTCTGCCTCTTTATGTTTTAACCAGTCTTCCATGGCCTTTCGCCTTTCATATTCATTATCTGCAGCATCTATGTATTTTCCTGTCTGCGCCTTATTTCTATAAATTCTTCCCGCCTCTTCAGCCCCTGCAAGATAATTTTTTAACTGCTCTATAAGCTCCCCTATAGAGGATACGGCCAGTGCCAGACGTTCTTTCATGCTTTCCCGCCCAAACTGTAAGGTATATGCAATTCTTTCTAAATCCGAATTCGTATATATCTTTTGCGCAAGAGCCTTTAGAAATTGTACTACATATTCCTGTAACACAACCTCTTCTTTCGCTGATAATACGATAATGACAGGTCTGTCCATGTGAAATGCAGACTCTTTCTCCGTCGTAAGATATTCCTCTATAACCAGATGCACATTCGTGCCTGTTGCGCCAAAAGAATTCATTACCGCACACCGCAGTTTTTTATTTTCGGTTTTCCATTCCCTTAATTGTGTATTTATATAAAATGGGCTGTCTTTGATATCAAGTTTTGCACTCGGATTCTCGTAATTTAAACTGGGTGGTATCTTCCCATTTTTAATAGATAGCATTACCTTTATGATTCCGGCTATTCCAGAACCAAAAAAAGCATGGCCAATATTTGTTTTAACGGATCCTAATGCACAATATCCTGATTTGGCGGTGAATTTTTGAAAAGAGTCTACCAAAGCCTGATATTCAATGGCATCTCCTAAACTCGTTCCTGTTCCGTGTGCCTCGACCATAGTAATATCCTCCGGATTTATGTGAAATCGCTCATAAACCCCTGTTTGCAGGCTGCTCTGCGCCCGTCCGCTTGGTGCTGTTATTCCATTGGTCTTTCCATCCTGATTTATTCCCCAACCCCGGATTACCCCATAGATATGATCCTTATCTGCTACTGCTTTATCAAGCTTCTTCAGCACAATAGCACCGACTGCTTCTGCAACTACAGTGCCATTCGCTCGTTGATCAAACGAATAGCATTGACCATCCGGAGACAGCAGCAGAGACTGGCTTGAGCCGGTTAATATATGAGGCGTAGCATATACAGCTCCTCCGCCTGCAATTGCTGCTTCGCACTCACCCAATACTAAGCTGTTACATGCCTCTGCAATCACAGTTGATGTGGAAGAGCATGCTGTATCTATTGTCATTGCAGGTCCCTTAAAATTTAGAAGATAAGAAATTCTGGCCGCAGAATAGGAATCTGTCGGCAGATAATAGTTCTCATCCTCCTTATGTATTGCCAGCGGATAATCCCCTTTTGCACATGCAAATACGCCCCACTGCTTTCCATTCAAATCTCTTGGATTATATCCGGCATCTTCAATCGCTTTCCACGCTTCCTGTATAAATAAACGCTCACTGGGGTCCATTAACTGGGCATCCCGCGGTGATATTTTGAAAAATAATGGATCAAACTTATCAATATCTGATAAAAATCCTCCCCATTTGGCATAGGTTTTTCCATCAAGCTTCGGAGTTTCATCATAATAATCTTCAATATGATATCCTCTGTCATCTGGTACTTCTCTAATACTGTTATGGCCGCTTTTAAGATTTTCCCAGAATTCTCTGATATTCTCAGCATCCGGAAATCTCCCGGCCATTCCGACTACTGCAATAGAAGGATATATCTCTTCTGATTTATTTAATGTTAATTTATCCAAATAAAATGTTTTGCAGTCACAATAGAATTTTTCAATACTTTCTCTGGAATGAAGTGCGTCAAAATGATTTTCTCCATCTAATAGTATCGTCTGCAGCTGCGGAAACACTTTATTCCATTCTTTCATTAATGGCAGCAAGGATCCTTTTTCTCTTTGTATATTCTCCAGATAATCAGGATTCCATATTGTATCCGACACTGCCTGTGCTGATTTCGTCCGAAACAATATGCATCGCATGTGATTTGGATAAGGTATTTTTTTTGCCTGATAATCATGTATCGCCGACAGATTACACCAATGTACTTCAGACATGGAACGCAATTTAAATTCCAGATCCTCGATTGGCTGCCTAAGTCCCTTTTGTTTGCAGAGTAAGCAAAGCGATGAAATTAAATCCTCATCCCGTATGTCCTTCACCTCATCTGCAGTAATTTTAAAATCCCTCCATTCGTCCTTCGGCTTTCCATCTGATTTTGACGGACTTTGTTTCATATTTAATAAAGTCATCAACAAAAAGTTTGCATTCATTAGCAAATTATTCCGAACTGTTGTCTGAAATAAATGAGACTCTTTTCCGGAGATAAAAGGCGCTTCCACTAATGCTAATGTAGCAACCTCTTTTCCCTGCATCTGTAATTGATATGCCATTTCATATGCAATGCTTCCGCCAAATGAAAATCCGGCCAAATGATAGGGACCTTCGGGTTCGACTGCTGTTATTATTTCACAATAATATGCAGCCATATCGATTACAGACTTTAACGGCTTATCTTCTGCAGACAAAAAACCTTTTGCTTTTATTGCAATCATGCGGAAAGAACCGTCTGCCTGATTTGCCAATCCATTATAAATTCCTACATCTCCGGAAAGAGGGTGTATCCAAAATGTACAAGGTCCCCGGCCTTCCAAACTTAGAGGAACAATTTCCGGATATTCCCGCATTCGTCCACGTATTCGTTTCTTTAATGGCTCTGCTTCAATCGATATCGCTTTTTCCTTATTTCTGCCTTCACAAAGTGCATGAAGCTCCTGTAAACTTCTACTGCTTAACTCACGCATCGAAATATCGACACCCATTTTTTCATTTATAAAGACTATCAGGTCCGCAAAATCCAGTGAATCAAAACCAAGTTCTTTTAGACTCTTCTGCATATCCAACTGGTCTGTATTTCGCCTTTTATACAGGAAATCTAAGAACAGATTTCCTGTATGTTTTTTCTTATTATCTATGCTTTTAGCTATACTTCTCCCTCTCCACGGCCGGGTTTTTATATCGTATTTTATTAATACACCATATCCCTGATTTTCTGTATCTAATGGTCTGTATTGATCAATCAATCCTAAAACCTTGGCACCATGTAATTGATGAAAATTTAAAATTGGATCATCGAACTTTCCATCTTTATATATTTTATTTAAATATTCCTGCAGCGTGGCATACTTCGATGCAGGGAAGTCACGGCAGCGTGTAACCGCATATATTCCCTGAATCTCCGGATGCAGGGAAACGTATTGCAGGACGAATTCCAGCAATTCAAAACCATAGCCCCTGTCTTGATAAACGGGCTGTATATTTAACGCAATAAACTGTATATAATCTCCATGAAGCGTTCGGTATTTCTCAAGTAGATGGGGTCTTATTTTTTTTATATCACCTTTTCGTATTCGCTGTGTGTAAATCACCCCTATTGTTCTTCCCTCGTATACCAAAACAAAATTAAGACATGCTGGGTCGCTTAAACGCTGTTGAAGTTCAGTATATTCCGTCTGCAGATCAGATGCCCAGCATTGCTTTTCAATATGAATGAATGCCGGAAGATCTTCTGTTCTGGCAAGACGTATTTTATAATCTCGTTTTATAAAATACGAATCCTGACACTCTCCACTTTTAAAATCTTTCTCAAACTTAGAATCTGGAAATAATTGATGCTGCGATTTTTCAAGTAATATGTCATTTATGTATTTTCTACTCATAGTGTAACCGAACCTCCCATCTTTATTCTAGAAGCAATATAATTTGCCAACTGCGTAATATTTGGATAGTCAAACATATCATTTTCTCGTATATCTACCTGTAGCTCTCGATTTATAACTTGGGTAAGCCTGCTTACTGACAACGAATCTACTCCCAGTTCCATAAAACCCGTATCTTTATCTACTTCATCTGATTCTCCAATATATAAAGTATTGTATAGAATCTGCTGTATTTTTTTCTCTATTTCACGTATGAATGTACCACGTTTTTTCTCCTCTATAGAGGTCCTGTACTGCTTCTTAGTTTCTAAATCACTCTTCGTTGAAGCCATCATCTGGACATCGGAATCCTTATCTATAATGGCTTCTATGGAAATAAAGTTGTCTTCTTCCGCTTCCTCTAAGCGCATGTCTTTGTGTTTCTTTACCCAAAATTCTCTTTTTCTAAAAGGATAAGTCGGCAGATTTGAAATATGAGCCGGTGTACTTTCACCATACAAGGGCTTCCATACAGCACTTCCTTTCTCTACCCATAATTTTGCTGTTTCAGCCAGTTCCTGTTCCGTGGCCGGGTAATGTATCTCGTTTGTTCTGCTCAAATATTCGTAAGCGGGCATTGAAGTATCTTCACCAGACCGGGGCAGCAGATAGTTGTTGGGATTTGGTATATTCTTTAAACAGTCATCTAGATTTTTTATCAGTTCATCGATATTTAGTGCAATCGAAGCAAATCTTTTTTTCATAACCTCACGTTTTGTTTGCAAAATATAAGTAAGCTGTCTTAACGGTACCTCCGGATGTTTTTCCAGATAATCTTTCCAGATTTTAATATATGTCTGCAATGTCAGTGTCGTTTTTGCTGATAAGGCAAATATATGACTCCTGTCTGTCAAAGCATCATAAGAACTTTCCTCCATCGTTTTTTTATATTCTTCTAATATCAGATGTGCATAGACACCGCCGGCTCCAAAACTGTTTATTCCAATTCTCCTTGGAATGGTTTCTCCATTTATTTTCATATCCTTCCACTCCGTCAGATCTGTTATAATATGAAAAGGCAGAATTTCAAATTTGATATTTGGATTAAGCTGTTCGGGAAGTTTTATTGGACACAATACTTTATTTTTTAACTGTAAGATTGACTTAATAAATTGAAGCATTCCAGATACAGCTTCTCCATGTCCGAATACGGCCTTGACCGAACTCATTGTATAATATGCATTTGGTTGGTTCCTTCTTCCCCGGAAAGCTCTTGATAGTGCTGACATTTCAATAGAATCTGCCATCTCTGAACCGCTGGCGGCCGCTTCAATATGCCGGATTGTCTCCGGAGCTAACTGTGCGTTTTGTAAAGCCCGTTCAATAACTGCTGCCTGTTTTCCCGGATCGGGTACACTATATCCATTTGTTTTTCCACTATGCAGAACTGCACTCCCTCGAATCAACGCCCATATTGCATCCTTATCCCTGAGTGCTTCTGACAAAGGTTTTAAAATTACCGCTCCCACACCCTCTGACGGGATAAATCCATTGCCTCCCTTTCCAAACACAGTGCTTTTTGATGAATTTGAAATGAGTCCTGCCTGAGTCAGGCTTGTATAATTGCCCGGATGCAGATACAAGTTCACAGCTCCAACAATAGCCATTTTGATCTCGCCATGCCTGATACTTTCACATGCCTGATGCAGAGCAGCCAGCGCAGAAGAACACATCGTATCTACTGGTATACTTGGTCCATTTATGTCCATAAAATATGACAGTCGATTCACTAAACCAGCAAAAGATGTATTATAAAACCGATCAGAGGAATGATTCCATAAATCGAAACCCGTTTTCGTAATTCCGCCGAAAATTCCAACCTTTCTCCTGTAGCTTTCTTCCATTTGGGATGGAACATATCCTGCATCCTCCATTGCCTTCCAGCATTCCTCCAAAAATATACGTTGCTGTGGATCCATTCTCTCTGCTTCCGCAGGTGAAATATTAAAAAACAGGGGATCAAATTCTGCAAAGCTTTCTAAGAACCCTCCCCACTTACTATGGCTTTTCTTCTGAGCTACTGCCTTTTCAACATCCGCTTCATAAAAATCTTCCATATTCCATCTGTCTTCCGGTATCTCTGTAATACTTTCTTCCCCACTTTTTACATTCTCCCAAAATTCATCTATATTTCCTGATTTTGGAAATCGTCCGCTAACACCTATTACTGCAATTGGCTCATGTTCCTGATACTCCGCTAAGCTTTCCTCTCTTTGCACCGGTGCAATTGATACTTTGTTTTTATACTCTTTTCCTTTACCTGCCCACTTTTTGCATTCTTCCGGATACTCCCCGCATAAATATTCACCCAGATCAGTCAATGTACGGTATTCAAAAAATACGGTACTTGAGAGCTCTTTAAAATAAGGTGATATTTTCTGATTTAGTACCGTAAGCTTAATTGAATCAACTCCATATGCCTCAAAAGATTTTTCAGGATCTACTAACTCACTGTCTAACTTCATACTATTACTAAACAACAAAATCAATTTTTGCAAAACAATATCTTTCAATTGTTCTTCATTTACCGATTCCTCATATAAGAACCCAGGCACGGATTCTGCTACTTCCTCCGCCGATTCCGTTAAAGAAATAGTTTTGCAGATCTGCGCTTTATCACCTGAAATAATAATTGCCTGGGATTCTTCACGATCTAATGCTTTATAAAATGCATTTATACCCATTTCAGTCTTCATTGGAAGTAATCCCTTGCTTTCAAACATTACTTTCTGAATCTCCTTATCTATATGCATTCCGCCATCTTCCCATATTGGCCAATTGATTGTGAGTGTCTTCCCATAACGTTCTCCTCTTTCTACCAGCTTGTTTCGATACTCTGCATAGGAATCCATGAATGCATTAGCTGCTGCATAATCTGCCTGTCCGGGATTTCCAAATTCAGATACTCCGGAAGAAAACAGCAGAATAAAGTCAAGCCTGCACATCCTTGTATGATAGTCTATCTGTAAGGTTCCTGTCACTTTCGGCTTTTGTACCTTATCAAACTCTTCTTCAGATTTATTGATAATAAAATTATCATGTATGACACCGGCGCTATGCAAAATCCCATTGATCTTACCATAAGTTCTCATGATCTTATTTATCAATGCTTCAACCTGCTCTCCCCTGATTATATCGGCGGCAATATACTGTATGTTAACTCCACTTTTGCCCAATTTCTGAATATGTGCCTGCTTTTCTACACTTAACTTAGATCTCCCAGTAAGAATCAACGTCACATTTTTAACTTTATTTACAATTTCACCTGCAAAGATTATGCCTAGTCCTCCAGCTCCTCCTGTGATCAAATATACGCCCCCCTCTTTCCAGGGAATTTCTCTTTTCATAGCTGTATCCGATATAACTGTCTGCGCAAGCCTTCTGAAGAAGGGCATACCTCTTTCATATTTGATTTCCTTATCGGACAGGTATCGACAGCTTTCTTCCAATTTCTCAATGAACTCTTCCAATTTGCTGTCTCTGGACATATGAATCACCTGATATAAAATCTTGGGATTTTCTAATTTTGCAGTCTGTAACAATGCACCAAGGCTTCTGAAAATTTTCCGCTCATCATCTCCAAATATCACAAGCTGAATGAAAACGGTATCCCTTGGTTTACTTTGCAATTTCTTTTTCAACGCTCTGAATAATTGCTTCGCATACTGCTCATATCTGGCTGCCAAATCCTGCTCGTCGCTGCTCAAAACAGAGCATGTACTCCCATCTACCTTAGCTAACTTAGCTTCCACTTTTTCCATGACAATTCCTGCTGCCGGCTCACATAGGATTACTTCTCTCTTCTTATATTGAACTGGTATTTCTGCTTGTGTATTATCCGCTGCTTTCCATACCGGATGCAGTAATACCGTAACAATATCATTATATTTCTCTTGATCCTCCAACGCTGAAAACCAGCAGCGTTCTTTTGCAAAGGGATATGTTGGCAGACTTATCCTTTGGGGTTTATAATGTGTATACAATTTTTCCCAATCAATTGTGTAGCCCTCTGTCCATAATTCCAGCAATGTGGAATACTTCTTATTCGCTATCCATTTATTGCAAAGCTCTTGCAGCTCATCATTTCTTTCTAACATCGAAATAATTCGCTTTTGTTTTTGGCTCTGGCTTACATATACTCCTTCTATATATTGTTTTCTTTTAAGAAACCCTTGTAATCTTTCTTTCAACTCCTCTATAGATGAGGCCGTAACTCCAATTCTTTCATCCATTGCTTCCCGTCCAACCTGAAGCGTGTAGGCAATATTTGGTAAATCCTTGTCTTCCATTTTTTTTCTTGATAATACATCTGACAATCGCTGCACCTGTTCCTGCAGACGCCCTCTATCCCGCGCAGATAATACAACAATAGCTGGATTTTGGGCTACTTTTGCCATATTGCTCTGTGCCTTTGGTATGTATTCTTCTATTATGACATGTGCATTCGATCCGCCTGCTCCAAAGGCGGAAATACCTGCAATTCTAGGACACATCTGATCTGTTCCTTCTAAATGAGCTGTTGGTGAATTCCACGCCTCCAGCTTCTGCTGTACATGGAAAGGAGTAGTGGCAAAATCGATATTCGTATTTAAAACCTCTGAATGAATGCTTGGTACCAGCTGCTTATATTTCATCTGCAGCAATACTTTAGTTATTCCTGCTATTCCTGCAGCGGCTTCTAAGTGCCCAATATTACTTTTCACTGACCCTATTGCACAGAATCTCCGCTCGTCGGTGTATTCTCCAAAAACTTTTGATATACCTGCAATTTCAATTGGATCCCCAAGTGAAGTACCGGTTCCATGAGCTTCCATATAACTTATATTTCTGGGATTCATGTTTGCCTCTGTCAGGGCTCGGCGGATTACATTCGCCTGCGCTCTGGGATTAGGAACTGAGTAGCCATTGGTCTTTCCTCCATGATTGATCGAGGCTGCTTTAAGGATTCCATATATATGATCCCCATCCGCCTCTGCTTGCCGCAGCGGTTTCAACAGGATCGCTCCCACACCTTCCCCGGGTACATACCCGTCACCGCCTTCACCAAAGCTTTCACACCTTCCTTTACTCGACAAAAAGTTATACTGACTTAAAAACATATATTTATTAGGATGTAGTGAAACATTCACCCCTCCTACCAATGCCAGTTTACATTTTCCCAGCTTCATATTGTCGTATGCTGTACTGAGTGCAGTCAATGAAGAGGAGCACATACTATCCAGAGATAGACTTGGTCCGTGGAAATTGCAAAAATAAGACACCCTGTTTGCAATTGATGAAGTAATTCCGGATATGGATAATGGAGTTCCCTTCATCTGACTCTCAATTCCATATAGTTGGTATTCTGAGAAAGTTACTCCTACAAATACTCCTACATCACCCTCCAGTCCAAGATTTTTATATTTGCCCAGCGTCTCCCTGGTATATCCCGCATCCTCTAAAGTCTCATAAGCGCACTCCAGAAACAGACGTTCCTGGGGATCCATATACTTTGCATCTTCTGGCAAAATGTTGAAGAACAAAGGATCAAACTTGTCTACGTCATCGATAAATCCTCCCCATTTGCTCTGAATCTTTCCTGGTTTTGTTTTATTTTCATCATAATAGGGAGAATAATCCCATCGTTCTCTGGGTATCTCACTAACGCAGTCCTTTCCTGCCTTTAGATTTTCCCAGAATTCGTCAATATTTCTGGCCTGAGGATAACGACCGGAGAGTCCAATTACAGCTATATCAAAAGGCTTCTCATTATCTGAACCTGAATCTGCTTTCGAAAAGCTTTTACTATGAATTTCCTTATAATACTCCAGCTCCTCAGCTTCTGTCCCCTCACTTTCTTTCTCATTAAAATCAAATAATTCTATCAGGATATCTCTATACCTTTTTATGAAATATCCAGCCAGTGACTGCAGATCCTGATATTCGAAAAATATGGCTGCCTCTATCTTTCCAAAATTTTTCTCTAATTCTTCAGAAAGCGTCTTTATCATGATGGAATCAATTCCATATGTCCCAAGCAAAACATCTTCTTCTATCTTGTCCTCTGGCACACTGCTTACAATAGAAAATAAAGATTTTAAAAAATGTATTGTTTTCTCTTTTAACAATTTCTGATGATGCGCTATTTTCTGATTCCCCAGCGGTTTTTCCTCTAACCGTTTGCTTGCTGTGTCCGGAATCTGTATATGCGCTTTTTTCTTCCTATTAGTGAGCGTCATATTTTCCATATCTGGAATCCAGTATCTTTCCTTTGCAAAAGGATATGTTGGCAAACTTATTTTAAGAGGTTTTTCTTCGATATAAAGTCTCTCCCATGAAATCATTATTCCTTTCACCCAGAAGCTTAGTAATTTTACATATTTTTTCTTAGCAATCCATGCATCAATTGCTTCCTGCAGATCGTCATCGCCATTAAATATTGTCAGCATATCTCTTACAGATTTTGCATTTCCCAGATATAAATCGTCTATATCTTCTTTACCAGCTATGAACTCTTTTAATTTTTCTTTTAACTGTTTGATCGATGTCACTAAAATCCCCAGACGATCCTCCAGCGCCTCTCTTCCTGTCTGCAGAGTATACGCAATATTGGAAAGCTCATGTTCTTCAAACTTTCTTTTTTCCAGAGCATCCAGCAACTGCTGCGCATAATTTTTCAGCCTCTCTTCCCCTTTTGCCGACAAAAGAACCAATGCCGGATTCTCCTTTGTTATTGCGTTACTTTTTTCTTTCTTCCGGACATATTCTTCAATGATCAGATGTGCATTTGATCCTCCGGCACCAAATGATGATAAACCTGCAATACGAGGGTGTTCTTTCATCTCTCCATCTGTTCCAGTCACCGGCCGTTTCCACTCTTCAAGCTTCTGCTGAACTTTAAACGGAGTATTTTCAAAATTTATATTCGAATTTAATGATTTTGAATGCAAGCTCGGCACTAGCTTACCATACTTCATTTGCAGCAGTATTTTGGTTAAGCCCACAATACCGGCTGCACTTTCTAAATGTCCGATATTACTCTTAACCGAGCCTATTGCACAAAACTGTTTTTTAAGCGTATGCTCTTCAAAAACCTTTGATAATGCTCTTATTTCAATTGGATCACCCAGAGAGGTTCCGGTACCATGAGCTTCTATGTAACTAATATTTTCTGGCTTAACTCCTGCTTCTTTTATAGCTGCCCTGATGATTGCAGACTGTGCATTTGGATTTGGCACAGTATAACCATTTGCTCTTCCTCCATGATTTATAGCCGAGCCTTTTATGACTCCATATATCTGATCCCTGTCTTTTACAGCTTCTGCTAAGGGTTTCAGCAGAACTGCCCCTACGCCTTCTCCCGGTACATATCCATCTCCCGCTTCTCCAAAGCTCTCACATCTTCCTTTACTTGATAAAAAATTATTTTGACCCAACAGTAAATATTTATTGGGATGTATCGATATATTAACACCACCTGCAATTGCTAACTCGCACTCCCCCTGCCGTATACTCTGGCAGGCAAGGTGAATTGCCACCAAAGAGGAGGAGCACATAGTATTAAGTCCAATACTTGGACCGTGAAAATTGCAGAAATAAGACACCCTGTTTGCTATGGATGACATAATTCCATTCACCGCCACCATTTCCCCTATTGACTGCTTCTGTGCCCCATAAAGCTGGTATTCATTATACATAGCTCCGACATAGATTCCTACACTGCCTTCTAAGCCTCCCTTTTGATAGCGGCTTAATGTTTCTCTGGTATAGCCTGCATCCTCCAAAGTCTCCATTACACATTCCAGAAATATTCGTTCCTGAGGATCCATATACATTGCTTCATGCGGGGATATATTGAAAAACAACGGATCAAATTTGTCAACATCTTCAAGAAATCCTCCCCACTTACTATTCGTCTTTCCATCTTTGCTTTTATCCTGATCATAATACAATTGATAATCCCAGCGTTCCGTAGGTATTTCAGTAATACAGTCTTTACCATTACACAAATTTTCCCATAGCTCTTCCAAATGATTGGACTGGGGATAACGTCCTCCAATTCCAATTATTGCTATGTCCTTTTGTTTTGTTTTTTCTTGCTCCCTATAAGGCGAATCCATAAACCTTGTGCGTTTTGATTTTCTGAATACAGACGGCTGTGTTTCTTCATTACTGCTGCTTTTTCTATGTTCTGCAGCAACCTCAGCTTTCTGTTCTATTCCTAATACCTCTGCAAGCTTGTCTTTATACATATCGATAAAGTACTCTGTTATAGATCGAATGGTCTGATACTCAAAAAATAATGTTTTTGACAGAGAACCAAAGTTTTTCTCCAACTCCTCCGTCATCTGCATAATCATCACAGAATCAATACCATAATTCACCATAGAAACTTCTGTTTCGATTTCTTTTACCGATACTTTTGTTACAGTGGACAACAGCTTTTTGAAATAAAGTTCTGTCTTTCCTGTCAAAGTTTCATCTGCCACACTTTTTTGACGGCGGCTTTCCTGCGATACTGCTTTCTCAGAGGACACCATTCTATCGCTTTCTCCCTTAATATATACTTCCCGAAGCTTCTTTAATTCTCCTTCCACGGGCATCAACTGCTCCTCTCCATTTGCTAAGGCTTTATAGATTGCCTCTATTCCTGTCTTTGTTTTTAACGGAATCATACCCTTGTTCAAAAACATAAGTTTCTCAATTTCTCTGTCAATGTGCATTCCGCCCATTTCCCATAATGGCCAATTCATAGAGATTGTACGACCCTTACATATCCCTCTTTCAACCAGCTTATTCCTGTAGCAGGCATAAGCGTCCATAAAAGCATTGGCAGCTGCGTAATCTGCCTGACCGGGATTCCCTGTTTCACCTGCCATGGATGAGAATAAAAGTATAAAATCCAGATTACAGGTTCTCGTGCATTCATCTAACAGTAATAGTCCACTAACCTTAGGTTCTAACACCTCCAGAAACTCTTCTTCGGATTTGTGAATGATGTAATTGTCCCTAATCACCCCGGCGCTGTGAAATATCCCATTTAATGCTCCGAATGTATCTATAATATCTGAAACCATTTTTTCTACTTCTTTTCTTATTGCAATATCTGCCTGCCTATACATAACGGTTCCGCCCATTTCGTTTAACTCTTTTAATTGTGCTTTCTTTTGATCATCCAATTTGGATCTTCCTACTAAAATTACTGTTACGTTCTTTACTTTTTTTACAATTTCCTGGCATAATAATAATCCTAATCCGCCTGCGCCTCCGGTAATGAAATAGACACCTCCCTCTTTCCATGGAGGGGTGTACAAATTTCCATCATTCTCAATTTCTACTTCTCCTAAATACTTACAATACCGAATGCCCTGCTCATACTTTATTTCTTTGTTCCCCATCACATTTCGAGTACTTTTTAGTTTTCGAACTATTTTTTTTACATCCCTTTCTGCAGGAATTAAAATAATCTGATATATAAGACTGGGTTCTTCCAAATTCGCTGTTTTCAACAAGCCGCCTAATCCTCGGAACACCTCCCTTTCCCCTTCTGAAAAAAGAACAAGCTGAATCAGGACATTTCCTCTGGCCTTATTTCGAAAGATTCGCTTAATCTGATCAAATAAACGTCTGGCATATTCTTCATACCGGGTGTCCAGCTCCTTTTTGGTACTTCTTAACACCTCACATTTGGCCCCTGACATTAGCTTCTCGACATCTTCAGCAGCAATATTTTCTTCTGGCTCACATAATAAAACACTATGCTGTACATAAACTGTTTCCATTTCCGCTTTTATATCCTCCGCTTTCTTCCAAAACGGAAGCAACATGAGTGCGCCAGTTTCTGATTTTTTCTCATAATCACTTTCTTTCTTACGATCCGCACATCTAAATGACAGCCTGTTCATACGAATACTGACCCTGCCGCTTTCATCAAATAAATCAATATCAAATTCCTGTATATTGTCAGATAGATGTGGGCATTGGGCTCTTTTTATAAACGCCCACATATTGTCCCTGCAATTGTGAAGCACTTCCAGCTTCTTAAGGGCAAATGGCAGACTTAGATTCCTGCTTTTGCCGTCCGCATCCTTATCATTTTCCAGCGTGATCGCTATCGTCGCCTGAATTGCAGAATCAATCATACTTGGATGTAATACATACTCACCGGCATCTTTTTTTAAGAATTTTGGAATGGAAATTTTAGCCAATACCATATCCTTGCCGGTATACAATCGTTCTATTCCTCTATGCCCGCTGCCATAATCAATACCTGCATTTCTGAATATTTCATAACAGACATCTCCACTTATTTCTCTGCGATTACAAAAGCTTTTTCGTTTATTAAGATCTATCCGGTCTGCACTTATCGATTTATCCGGATGTTCCAGTACAGCACTTCCCCGGCAATACACAACCTCTTCTTCATCCTCTTTTAGAGTATAAACTTCGCAGCTGATTTCTACTTCACTTTCCGGATAAATACTTATATTCACATCCAGGCTGCTGCCATGTATCTTAAGAGGTCTAAGCCATACAACATTTTTAATCTTAATCCTATTGTCTTCTATTTCCGGAACAGATGCGCGAATCGCCGCTCTTATCATTTCAAGATAGGCTGCACCAGGTAATGTTTTTTCTCCTTGCACTACATGATGTTCTAAGAAGAATTCATCTCCTGTCAATGTAGTGCAAAATCTTTGTTCCTCCAAATTGGATGTATTCCTGTGAAGCAGAGGATGCAGACAACCGCTCACATTCGATGGTGTTACTGCCATCTCCAAGGATTTTGTCACTGGAAGCCAGTATCTTTCTTTCGCAAATGGATAAGTTGGCAAACTTATTCTTTGTACGCTGTCTTGTGTATACAACCGCTCCCAATTCATATCAAATCCATTTACCCACAGTTCCAGAAGTTTTTCATATTTTCCCTTATCCATCCACACTTTTATAGCCGCTTGTATATCTTCATCATCCCTTAAAACTGTTTCCAGTGTTTTGTGTACTGTCACTCTTCCTCTGTAAACATGGTTTGCAGTCTTTTTCGTATTCAGGTATTCACTAAGATTTTTCTGCAGCTGCTCCAACGATTCTACAACAAACCCGAGTCTCTCTTCCATTGCAAAACGTCCCGTCTGAAGTGTATACGCTATATTAGCTAAATCTCTATTTGCAAAATGCCTGCCTTTTATATAGTTTAATAAATTTTTTACTTGTACATGGAGCCTGCTTTCATTTTTAGCCGATAATATGATTATGGCAGATCTCTTAGAATCCTCTTCCCTTTTTGTTACCTGAGGAATATATTCTTCAATAATCACATGTGCATTTGAGCCTCCGGCACCAAAAGCAGACAACCCTGCTCTTCTTGGATATTCTTTCTTCTCTCCATTTTCATCTAACTCCACTCTATCCCATTTAGAAAGCTTTTGCTGTACAACAAAAGGAGTCTGCGAAAAATCAATATTGGTATTTAATGTATTAGAATGTAGAGACGGCACCAGCTGACCATATTTTAACTGCAGTAGTATCTTAGTTAAACCCGCTAATCCCGCTGCACTTTCGCAGTGTCCAATGTTGGATTTTACAGAACCAATCACACAAAATTGCTGTTCATCCGTACTTTTTCCAAATGCCTTAGTAAGTCCGGCTATTTCAATTGGATCCCCCAGTGCTGTCCCTGTTCCATGTGCCTCTATATAACCAACTGTTCTTGGATTCACTTTGGCCTGCTTCAAGGCTTCTTCTATGACATCTGCCTGTGCATTTGGATTGGGCACGGTATATCCGTTCGTTTTTCCACAATGATTGATCGCAGTACCTTTTATAATTCCATAAATATGATCGCCCCCTTGAATGGCTTTCGACAAAGGTTTGAGTAAGACTGCTCCTACCCCTTCACCAGGTACATACCCATCTCCTCCATCCCCAAAGCTTTCACACCTCCCCTTACTGGATGCAAATTTTCCCTGCGCCAGCAGCAAGTACTTGTTGGGATGAATCGACACATTGACCCCTCCTGCAATTGCAGTCTCACATTCTTTGCTTCGTAAGCTTTGACACGCTAAGTGAAGTGCCGCCAGAGAAGAGGAGCACATAGTATCTATAGCCATACTTGGACCCTGCAGATTATAGAAATAAGATACGCGGTTTGCGATTGATGCAATCGAACCAGATACCGCAATATGGAATCCTTTCTCCTGCTCCTGAGCTGCATATAATTGATATTCTTGATACATAACTCCGACAAAAACCCCCACTCTGCCCTTTTTGTTCCCATTTGAAGTTCTTCCCAGGTTTTCCATGGAATATCCGGCATCTTCCATTGCACTGTGAACCGTTTGTAAAAACAGCCGCTCCTGTGGATCTATTTTTTGCGCTTCAGCAGGTGATATATTGAAAAATAAAGGATCAAACTGATCAACTCCATCAATAAATCCCCCCCATTTACTATATGTTTTTCCTTTTTTATTTTTATTGCTGTCATAATATTTATGATAGCTCCATCGCTCCTCAGGAATTTCTATCACACAGTCTTTTCCTTCTTTTAAGACTTCCCAAAACTCTTCCATCGTTTCTGCTCCTGGATATTTACCTGCAAGACCGATAATCGCAATATCCTCCCTGGCAGCAGATTGCTGATTTTCAGAGTTATCCCTTACAAATCTGCTCTGATGATAGGAGCGTGGAATATTTGTTTTACTATTCTTCTCTGCATTAAGGTCTTGCACTGCTTCCATCTTTTTCTCAGCTGTTCTTTTTTCTCCTAAAACTTCATAAAGCCTGTCATAATATACTTCAAGAAAATATCTGGTCAGCTCTTTAATGCTCTGATATTCAAAAAAAAGCGTTTTTGACACCGTACCAAAAATCTGCTCTAAACGCTCCGTTAGCTGCATTATCATAATGGAATCAATTCCGTACTTCTCCATGGGATAAGCCGCATCGATCTCCTGCGCCGGAAGTCGAAGAACAGAAGACAGCAGCTCTGTAAAATAATGAACTGCATGTTCCTCTAAAGAGTCTTGTGTAATGGAACGCTCCCTGTCTTCTTTGGGCATATGTGCTGTCCGGGTCTCCCTGAATGGTTGTAATATACTCCGCTCAATCCGCTCTTCTATCCCCTCTATAATCATAAACTGTCTTTTATCCATACCAAAACAGGTATAGAACGCCTGTATTCCATTTTGCGCACACATAGGCACCATACCCATATTTTGATACATCATATGTTCTACGGCAGCATCAACTTTCATGCCGCCTTCTTTCCATAACCCCCAATTGATGCACATGGTATGACCAGAGCGTTTTTGGACATCTGCTAACTCATTTCGATAGGCTGCATACCGATCCATAAATCCATTCGCTGCCGCATAATCGCTCTGACCTGCATTTCCCAGACTGGCTGCAACAGAGGAGAATATCAGGAAAAAGTCAAGGGAAATATCCTTACTCTCCTGATCCAAATATACAACTCCATTCACTTTTGGAAGAAATACCTCTTTTAACTCTGCCTCTGTTTTTTTCAGTATGAAATTATCATGCTTTACTCCGGCTCCATGTATAATTCCATTTAGTTTTCCGTACTTTTCAATAGTCCTTTTTATCAGAGTCGAAACTTCCTGCCGCTTAGATACATCCACTGCCTTATATTCAGCGTCTATTCCTAATGCAGCAATTTTTTCAAGCTCACTCTTCTTACTCTCATCATACCCAGACCTTCCTGTAAGGATCAGGGTTATGTTGGTTTCCTTTTCTGCGATCTCCCGCGCAAACTGAATCCCAATTTTGCCCATTCCGCCTGTAATCAAATAAACGCTTCCTCGTTTCCATGGAATATTCGTTTTCTTGTAATCATCCTCTAACTTATTCCATACTTCAGTAAAGCGTTTCCCTTCGTTATATTGGATACACACATCTTCAGGATGCTTTGCATTTTCCTCTAATATTTCATCTGATACCGATCTCCAGCTGTCTAAGCATATAAACTGCCCTGTTATCTTTATATTTTCCAGTCCGGCAGTTTTTAACATACTGGACAGTCCCATATATACTCTGTTCTTTCCCTGCCCCAAAGCTATGAGTTGTAATAAGGTCTTTTTTGATGCCTTATCTTTTATTATTTTCTGAAGTTCTTCTAACAGCCGGACTGCATAAATCTGGTAGTTTTTCTCTAAACTTTCTCCTTCTTTTTGCAAAATTATGTAGTTTTGCCTGTCACTTATATTTCTGATAATCTCTTTATCTGGCTCAAGCAGCATTACAATATGTGAATCAAAATACACTCTTTTGTTATCCTGCAAACGATTCGATTCTCTCCAAAGCGGGGCATATATATGTGTCTGGTTATTTCCAATTTTATCTTTCAGAGCAATCTTCTCTCTTGCCGGTACAAGCGTCAGCTCGCAAAACTTTACACAAACCACACCGTTGTTGTCAAGGATATCAATATGATACTTATTCACCTTACGCTCTTCTACTATGTGATCCAGACGCTCAATCCTTGCCCACATATTTTTGCTGCAACTGTTGATGACCTCTACTGATTTTACCGAATATGGGAGATATACTTCCTCAACGGTATCTTCTTCGAGCGTCACGGATGCCTGTAATGCTGCATCTATAATACCAGGGTGCAATACAAACTGCTCAAATGTATGAGAATCAGATGATGATACCGATAATTTTGCCAGCGCAAGATTTTCTCCCACAAATACTTCCTTAATTCCCCTGTGACTTATGCCATATTCTATACCCAACCTGCTGAAGCGATCGTATATTTCTTTTGAAGATAGCCGTCCTTCTTTGCACTTTTCCTTTAACTCATCCAGCCTCCATGTTTCCTGCTCGCTTTTGAAAGACCTGATATGCCCCTGACTGAAGATTTTTTTCTCTGCTTCATCGGATGCTTCATATATTTTAAAAGAAACGTCGCCCTCTTTTGATGGCAAAAGTCCTATATTTACCAATACTTCTTCCCTGCGCACGGTAATTGGATTTGTCCATACTACATCTTCAATCTGAATACTTTCGCGTATTTCTTCCATGGAATCCAAAGCATTTTCAAAAGCCAAACGCACCATCTCCAGCTGTATCGCTCCTGGCAGCATGCTCTGACCAAATACGATATGATGCGCTAAAAAGCTCTCTTGACCTGTAAAAGTTGTACTGAATCTTTGCTCTGTAAAACTTGAAGTATTTCTCATAAGCAGAGGATGTATTTCAGATAATCTATTTTTCGTCCATACTCTGCTGCTCTTGTTGTATTCAGGTATCCAATATCTGCGTTTTTCAAAAGGGTAGGTCGGAAGGTGAAGTTTGCGGGATTTCCCTGCTCTATGAAAGATACTCCAGTTGATATTTCCTCCCTGTACATAGCATTCTGCAATTTTCTCAAGTTCATTCTTTGCAATCCATTTCCTTATCAATTCTTCTGAATCTTCATCATTCCCCAGTAACCTGCTAATGCTGTTTCTCTCTTTTATATTTCCATACCAGACATCAGCTATCTTCTCCTGACCGGATATAAACATTTTTAATCTATCCTTTAATTCTTTTATACCATGAACCAGGAAAACGATTCTTTCTTCCATATCACTCCTGCCGGTCTGAAGGGTAAAGGCTAGATCCTGCAGTTTAACTTCAGGCTCTGAGGCGTCCTCCAAGTATTCCAGCAACTGTTTTGCCAGACTGATTTGTATTCCTTTCTTTTTTGCAGACAGGGGGATTAAAGCTCTCTCTAGATTGCCACTCTGGGAAGTTTCCTGTTCTGGCTGTTCATATTCTTCCACGACAATGTGCGCATTTGCACCGCCATATCCAAAAGAGCTAATACCTGCGCACCTTTTTATTTCTTGTCCGTCAGAGCCTTTTCGCCTCTTCCATTCCTGATTTTTATCCACTATATAGAAAGAGCTCTCCTCCATTGATATATATGGGTTCATTTTTTTATAATGAAGAATCTGGGGCAGCGTCTTATACTTCATGGATAATAGCACTTTGATTAGCCCTGCAATCCCTGAGGCTGATTCTGAATGTCCAATATTCGTTTTTACTGCACCAAGCCCACAGGTTTTCTTCGTCTTCCCAGCGCCCATTTCTTCAAAAGCTTCCTGTAAAGCCTGAAATTCGATAGGATCACCAAGAGACGTTCCCGTTCCGTGCGCCTCAATGTAACTTACAGAATCCATAGAAATACCTGATTTTTGGTATGCAGATAAAATAAGCTTTTTTTGTGCATTTAAATTTGGCGCCCGCAAAGAATTTGACTGCCCATCGTGGTTAACCGCAGTTGACTTTATCACTCCATATATATTATCGTTATCCCTATGTGCTTCACGTAATGGTTTTAGTAATACGGCGCCATACCCCTCTGAACGTACAAATCCATCTGCTGACTCATCAAACGTTTTACAACGGCCATCGGCTGAGAGCATACCCGCTTTATGGCTGGCGGTATATATTCTTGATGACAAAATTATATTGATTCCCCCGGCTATTGCCATCTTGCATTCCTGTCTGTCAATTGCCTGAACCGCATGATGAACCGCCACCAGAGAGCTTGAGCATGCAGTATTGACAACTTCACTTGGACCATGGAAATTAAACCATCTTGATGCCCGATGTGTAACCATACTCATATGAAGTCCGGAATCCAGATAGGCACCATAGGTGTCCATAAGTTCAGGCTGTTTCGCAATTAATTCAGCATAGTCACAATTATGCACCCCTATAAACAATCCAGTCTCCGTATCCGCCAGCTGTTCTGGATCGTATCCACCGTCTTCCAGAACACTCCAGGTCAATTCAAGCATCTTTCTTTGCTGCGGATCCATACTTTCAGCTTCTAACGGTGATATTCCAAAAAAAGCGGCATCAAACATATCGACGTCTTTGATAAATCCTCCCCATTTGGGAAAAGAAGAAATATCACTGCTATATGAGCTTTTATAATCTTCTGCAATTTGGCTGCGGCTCTCAGTAATAAATGTAATACAATCTTTTCCTGATTCTATATTATTCCAGAAAGCTTTGGGGCTATCCGATTCTCCAGGAAAGTTACAGCTGATTCCAATAATGGCTATATCATCTTTACAATACGCAGGCACTGCCTCCAAAGCCTGTTCCTGAATACTATCATTTGACATTTCTGTTTGTTCTGTCTGATTCAGCTGTGCGCAAAGATACTGTGCTAATGTTTTTATGCTTCTATACTTAAACATCATTACTGGAGCAAACTGTATTTGAAATACCTCTTCAATTCTTTTCGATACCCGTACATATTTAATAGAATCAAATCCCAGTTCCCCGAAGGCTGTACTTTCTTCTACTTCCTCTGCCGCAATATTAAGAACAACACACAACACATCGTTTATAAGTGTTTTAAGGACATCCGTATCACTCGTAATGGTTTTCACCTCCAGCATTTCCTGTACATGCTTTCTTTCTTTTTTATATTGGTAAATAACCTCCATTTCCTGATTCATATATAAAGCTTTACATTTTCTTCTTTGAATCTTTCCACTCCCAGTTCGCGGTATGCTCCCCTTTTTCACTAAAATAATCCCCGATACATCCAAAGCATAAGTTTCTGATATACATTTTCGAATTCTTTTGATTGTACTCTTCCACTCATTTTCGTCCTGCGTGCTTTCTATTTCTTGTACAACCATAATGCCTTCTTCTCCATCTATTTCACGTGAGAAAACACTTAATGGCAACGTTAAGTCAGGCAGTTTCTTTTGTATTGTCCATTCAATATCAACCGGATAATAGTTCTTTCCACGAATGATAATAACTTCTTTTTCTCTCCCTATAATATATAAATATCCTTCTTTCATAAATCCAAGATCCCCTGTCCTGAAATACTTTTTATGATATCCGGCATCTAACTCTGCACAAAATGTTTCCTCTGTCTCCTTTGCTTTTTCATAATATCCAATTCCTACAGCCGGAGAATTTATCCACACTTCTCCTATTTCATGATCCAAACAAGGCTTATGCGTACGGACATTTACACACATTACCTCTATCTGCGGCTGAATACTTCCACAGCTGGCGACATATTTACAATTATTATTATCTTCTACATACTGAATCTGACCGGTTTTAAGACTTTCAATATCCAGAGCCATAAAACGAATATCCTCCCCTGACTGCAGTGTCGTAATAGAGCCAGCCTCAGACATTCCATAGTGAGGATAGAAAATATTTTTTTTCAATCCAATTACTTGAAATTTGTCCATGAAATTATCATACGTTTCTTTTCTAACCGGCTCACCTCCAGATACAATTGCCTTCAGGGTCTGTAGAGATGTATCTTTTAACAACTTCATATCAACTGCTGCATGACAGTAATCAAATGCAAAATTCGGTGCTGCGGTGTGTGTACACTCATAAAAATCTATTAATCGAAACCATAGTTCCGGATTTTTGATGAAACTTTCTGGTGGCAGAATTACACTTTGTGCGCCTTGCAGTAGAGGAGTCATAAAATTGAAGTAAAGCCCAAAATTATGAAACTGCGGCATCCATGAAACAATACAGCTGTCTTCCGTTATCCCCCATTGGGCAACGCCAGCCATAGCCTGATACAATACATTCCTCCGGGTTAGCATAACGCCTTTGGGCTGTGAAATGGAACCAGAGGTGTATAACAAAAGAGCAAGGTCATCCGGACTATGCTCTTTCTTGTTCCTCCCTCTTTCTTTTTCTGGTTCGCATTCATCTACATTTAAAACAGTAAGCTTTTCAAAGCGCTCATCAAATTCCAAAATCCTCTTAAAATAACTATTCGTTATGATACCAGCAGCATTGGAATCATCAAGTATTGGTACTAGCTTTTCGTCCATTTCAGTCTCTGCCTGATTTTTAGTAATTGATGTAGGTACTGCTATCACATTTGCATCTAAACATCCCAGCATGCTGTAAATATAATCCTGTCCCTGCGGAAGAATAATAACAATTTTCTCTTGCGGCTGCAGAACTTTTTGTATCCTATCACTCATTAACCTGATCTTCTGTTCTAGCATTGCGCCTGTCAAAAAGCCGCATTCATCATTTCCATCATGGAATATAAATAACTTTTTCTCTGCATATTTTTCTTTTAAATTGTTATAAAACTTTTCCGACGTATATGCTTCTTCATGATTTGTTAATTTCATCATCTTTATCCTCCTCGAAATAGGTAACCGAAATTTTTCAATAATCAACAGAAAAAGGCTCACCTAAAGCAATACTTCTTTAGGTTAAGCCTTTTTCTCTCTATCCGGTTTTACTACCCTGTATTGACAATGTACTTCACAGTCAACAATGTTGGGGTAACGTTATCGTTATTCTTCTAAAATCGTCTGAAAATTAATACTGTTAAGATGCCTCCTTCCCCAGATTAATGCAATGAGTGCGCATGCTATATTTCCAACAGCCACCGAAATAAAGATCGCATCTATACCCCAATTTAAGACATATAACATAAATACTCCTATAATAATCGTAATTACTACTCTGCTGTAAAGTATTATTACTGCTGGGAATTGCCTATCTGTGGCTTGAAAAAATGAACCGGTTACCCATCCCACTGCCATGCATCCAAAGGTGAACGCTGTTATGAGCACTTCTCTTATTGCAAGATCAATAACCTCATTGATCAACGTAAATCCGGAAAATATAAACTTCGCCAATAATACGTACGCAAGGGCTATCACGGTACATAAACCAAATACAAATATCATATTTACTTTTAATGCTTTTCTTATCCGGTCTATATTTTTCCGTCCGTAATTTTGTGCCATAAATACTGTTGTCGCACCACCAATTGCAGTAATTGGAATAATTAGAACCTGATTAATTCTCTCTGCCAGCGTCCAGGCATTCATTGCATTCTCATTAAACCTTGTGATTATAATTCTATTATATACTATGATAATCACATAAAAGGACATTGTCATTAAAAATTGCGGCATCCCAATCTTTATAATCTCTTTTACTATAGGTTTACTAAATCTCGATATATCGAAACTCAAGGGTATTCTGGATTTACCTTTATATACAAATCGTATTATATACACAAAAGAAAAAATAATAGATATAGATGTTGCTATACCTGCTCCCGCAATTCCCCATCCCAGAACAAACATAAAAATCGGATCAAGAATAATATTAATGATTGCCATACCCATAAAAGCAATTGCCGTAACATAGGCCAGACCTTCCCCTAAAAGTATACCGCCGTATACCTGAGTTAATACCATAACGACGAGACCAATTACCAGAGAATATAAATAGTGAAGACCATATGTCGCCGCCTCTGCACTTAGTTCATTCCCTGCTAATAAATTTATAAGCTGAGGTCCAAAAAGAAAACATATGATAATCAATGGTATCCCAAATAACAAAGTTATTACAATACCACTAATTCCTAAGCTTTTGCATTCTTCAAACTTCTTTTCTCCAATCATCCTTCCTGTCACTATATTCAGTCCAACCGCTATACTTGATGCTATTGTTGTGACTGCAAAAAATAAAGGATAAATTACACCTGTACCCGTCATAGGTGCAGAAGACTCCGGTGATAGCATTGAGATAAAATAGGAATCTACCATTAAGTTCATATAATTGAATAAATTTCCAATTAATATAGGTATGGATAATTTTAAAATCATTGTAATGATCGGTCCTTCAAACATTCCCTGTTGCATTTTTTCTTGAAATTTGCTCATATTGCTCCTCCATATTATTATTTTTTACCATTCTCATTATTTCATGTTAAAAAATGGATTTCAACAAAATTTTTAAAATTTTATAAAAGTACGAATGACTAATTCACCCTGCTTCCTTCCTGTTACTTAAAAGTAAATATATTTTTTTGATTTCCTCTCATCCGGAAATGAATAAACGTCTCTTTCGAATGAATTTGAAAATAAATATTATCCTGCATTAGCTGAGCCACCGTTTGTCCTACTTCTTTACCATAAGAATGTCCTGGATAAACTTTTACATGCCTGCCGATTTCTAGTTTTATCTTCTGAATACTGTAAAACATTTGCTCGGCTGAACCTCCGTCCTCACAACAAATCCCGCACCCTTCGCTAAAAATAGTATCTCCCGTAAACATACTATCCTGTAATAAATAACACATCCCTCCAAGGGTGTGCCCCGGAGTAAGAATGCATTTTATATATGTATCCCCAATTTTAATAATTTCTTTGTCTTTTAACATTTTTAAGTTCTTGCAATTATATTTATAGTATTCACTTTCCTTCTCTGACATATATACTGTTGCATGATATTTTGAAACAAGAGGGTCAACCAAATTTACATGATCATAGTGGGCATGTGTTAAGAAAATCGCAGTTATATTTGCCTCTAATACCTTTACTACATTTACTATCTTTTCTAATTCCCAGGCAGGATCCACTATCATTGCATATTTCGTTGCCTTATCAAACACAATATAAGAGTAGTTGACCCATTTATGAAAAAAAGTTTTTACTGGATATACTTCATATTTATAATTCATAACATACTTTCCCCACAATTTCTAAAGATACATTTACCAATTGTGACTCCCTTCATTATCATCTCTTTCAAATTAACAGGTGAATGAATGAGTACATGAAATATTACTCATCTGCCATTTTTTGCATAAAGAAAATCAACAATCCCTTGAAGACTGTTGATTTCTTCCAGCCATATGGAAAATATTTTTAAATTAAAAATATTTTCCATATGGTATTTATTCCATTTTTTCCTCAAACCAATGTAGGAACCAGTTCAAATTTAGACTTTAGAGCGCTGAATTCATACAAATTCCATAGATATAACGAGAGGTATCAAGTTGCGCATCACATACACCTACTTCGTTTCCCTTACCAAATATTTCACTTTTTTGCATGGTTTCTACATCAATCTTTAAATTCAGAAAAGACCATAAAAACACGATATGTAAAATCAAAATTCTAACTAGCCGTAACATAGATTAGCATTTTTTCTTATTTTTATACGAATCTTAGTATATGTTTGCATAACAGTCAATACATTAGGGATGATTTGTCGTTATGTGGGACAATTTGTAATGTTTTCCAAAAATAATTCAAAATTTTCTTTACCGTAAACTTTTATTATACTCTGCAATCAAATTGCCGTGCCGTCCCCGGCTTACGGGAAGGTATTTTATGCCACGATGAAAGAAAATTGCAACATTCGTCTTCCTGATGAATTGAATATATTTTACATTTAACAGATATCCACTATGTATGCGTACAAATCCCTTTCCTTCTAATTTCTTCTCAATGATTTTTAGAGTTGAGCGGTATGTATATTCCCCTTTTACTGTCACAAGTTTGACATTATTATGTTGAGACTCGAAATATATAATATCTACAATCCTGACTTCAATATTCTGAACGGTACTAATCTGTATATTTAGCACTTCATTTTTGGCCTTAATCAACGAAACCGCACTTGATACCGCCTCCTCTATTTCCTCCAGATGTGATTTTCGTATAAACCGGAAAGGACGATACTTTAACGACTCATATACACATAAGTCCAAATTTGTCACAAAGATAACAAGAATTTCTTCATTATGTATCTTTACCTGCTTTACAGTATGAAAGCCGTCTATCTCGGGCAACTCTATATCTATAAATAGTATATCAATATCAATTCTTCTTGCTAATTGAATAACCTCTTTTGGGTTTGTTGTTTTAAAACAATCGTACTCAGCCATAGGCTTAATAATGATATCCAGCCGATCAGATATCATATTCACTATTTCCGGCTCACTATCACATATTACAATCTGCAGCATGGCACTCCTCCTTCAATACCCTCCATTGACAATGTACTACACGCATCAGCCCCCGGTTTTTACTGATTTACTGTGTTATCGCCAATCGACGTACGTCCAGTACGACTCTCTCCTCCGCCTTGCTAATCAGTAAAAGCCGGGGACGAGATCGAAGAGTTATATACAATATGAAGCTTTATATAATACAAATTGCAAAAGAAGACACATTAGAAAAAATTTCAGAGAAGATGGCATATCTGCAATTCGGCGATTTTTATTGGTTCAATTTTTTAAATACCGGTATATACATCCCCCAGGCAACTATAATTGAAAGACTGCAGACTATTATAAGGAAGGCCTGAATATTTGTATTCATATACGGAAAGGCAATAAAAAAATAGAGACAAATATACAACATGGTTGTCATAACTTTTCCCCACCATATAGCACCATCCAGTTTTTTAGCTTTCGACTTTAGGGTATAGATATTGGCTATAATCATAAATAACTCTTTTCCCACAAACAAAATAACTACAAGATAAAACCCTTTCACTTTAAATAACAGGCAAAATATAATTGCTGCGTGGGTTAATTTATCCGCCACAGGATCGATTAGTTTTCCCAGTTCAGTAATCATGTTAAACTTTCTTGCTATCTTTCCGTCAAGTAAATCTGTTACTCCTGATACCAGAATGACGAATCCCGCTCTGATGTATTCTCTTGTACTCTGGGCATTTAAGTACCAATAGACAAATAAGGGAATTAACGCTATTCTAAAATACCCTAACACATTGGGTATACTAAATATTTCTTTCTTGCTTATTTTCATACTCCCTCTCACTCCTTGTAACCTTAAGCAAATTCGAAAAATTATTGCACAAAAAAAATACACAGCTTGGTACAAGCATTTTTCAAGCTCGTTCATGTCTGAATCCTAAAAATAGTGCTACAATCTATGAACTATATTGCAGCACTAATCGTACAGGTATTTGATGTCAGACCCTATAGCCTGCCCGGCAATAAATTTATATACATCCGTTGTATCACTTTTGCAATCTGTTGAATTAAGATACCAAATACGATTCCCAGCCCTGTTCTTAGCAAAAGCAAGGATGTTGCGCTTAATTCCAGATTAAAAATAAAACTGATACAATAATACAGAATTATAAATATTGAAATTGTCTTTATTATTGAACTAAAGGATAGCCATTTGTTTCTCTTAGTGATTAGTTTTTTGGAACCTTCATCACAATTTTGGATCACTTTTTCTAAAACTCTCTTTTCAGTCTCTTTTTCTTGAAAGCCTATTAATGTTGCTCCTGAAATGTGCTCCTGAATGAATGCTGGAGCCTCAATACCATCGACTAAAATGAAACATTCATATATATTATACTTTGCCTCTTCTACAATTCGGTTTAAACCTTTTACGGTACCACCTGCTGCCTGCAAATCACCTAAAAACATAATCCTCACTCCCTTACTATATGATTTCTAAGTAGAGCCTATATTGTCTTTTACTTTTATAATATACCATATTATACATTTAAGTTCCATAAAATATATCTAAAATTTTTGTAATAATCCAATGAATCATTTTTTTAATGATATTGTATTCGAAGTGGTGATTTATAGAAATTTTTGTATGTGTAATATAAATGGTATTTTATGGGTATACTGTGATAGACTATGTACTTGAATGTACAACCGGTTGGAGGAAAATAAGAATGGAAAGGCTGCTCAAATATAGCTTCTTTCAACCAATATGATAGAACTTTACATTCCTATTATGTCTTGAAAAAAGAGACATCGAGCAGATATCGCAGTTATGTCAGCGGTATATATGGATATACTTATGGAGCTTGAAATGAGCAATTCCTATAAACGCATTCCTAAGCATATTGGTATTATTCCTGACGGCAACAGACGTTGGGCTGAGAAAAATAATTTGAAAAAGCAAGATGGCTACGGTCACGGTGTGAAGCCCGGCTTTATTTTATATGAACAGTTACTGGGATTTGGTGTAAAAGAGGCTACTTTTTATGGATTTACAAAGGATAATACAAACAGACCAGCAATTCAAACAGCCGCATATACCAAGGCCTGTATTGAAGCTGTGACGTCTTTGGAGAATAAGGACGCTAATTTGTTGGTCATCGGAAACACCAATTCCAGTGTTTTTCCGGATGAGTTAAAAAAATATGCAAATAAAAGAGTGCAATTTGGTAAGGGATTGATTAATATTAATTTTCTTGTTAACTATGACTGGAATTGGGATTTGGCACAGTGTGATTTTCAGTCTAATCGCAGTAAAAATTTTATTGAAAATATTGCTTCCAGAGATATTTCCAGAATTGATTTGATTATACGGTGGGGAGGCCGGACCAGATTAAGCGGTTTTTTGCCCGTGCAGTCTGTCTATTCTGACTTTTACGTTCTTGATAAATATTGGCCGGATTTTCAAAAAACAGATTTGCTGGATGCCTTAAACTGGTATCAGGATTGTGATGTGACTTTGGGCGGATAGTGTGATTACTGAGATAAAAAGCTTTTGCAAAAGGATGTATTCCGGCTCCTTTTACAAAAGCTTTTGTGACTGGATCGTTGAAACTTTTTTCATTTTTTACATTTACATAGATATTCGGTCGGCTATCTCTGCCATCTTCGCCTCATTTAATCTGGTATCTCCATGAACTCTGCTGTAAGATAAGTAGCCATTCATTCTATCTATTTTTGTCAGGTTGCCTGAACCACATTTTGGACAGACATCCATCTCCAGTTCCTGGTGTCCACAGTCATCACAGTAGGACAATGACAGGTTTACCCCTTCATAGAACCCTTTATCCATTGCCCGGCGAATGAGTGATTTGATGGCTTCCACGTTATAGTTAACTGGATAACGTACGTATTGAATTTTGCCACCATTGCATAATTCCCAAAATCGGCCTTCTAAATCTTGCTTTTCTATTGGTGTGATATCTTCGGATACATGACAGTGGAAGCTGTTGCTTACATAGGGTTTATCCGAAACATTTGCAATAATACCAAATTTTTTGCGGAATTGCTCTACTTGTAAACCGCACAGGCTTTCTGCTGGTGTTCCATATATCGCATATAGAATGTGATCCTTTTCTTTAAATTGATTTACTTTATTATTAATATATTCTAAGGTTTCAAGAGCAAAGGCTCCATCCTCCCTGATAGATTTTCCATTGTATAAATATTGCAATTCATTTAACGCAGTAATGCCAAAGGAAGCTGTCATCGGTCGTAAAATGGATTTTATCTTTTCTGTAGGCTGTAATGTTCCTCCATAGAAACCACCTTCACAATAGGCCAAAGGATTGGTGGAGGCTCTCATTTCTCCAAGGTAATCATAGGTTCTAATATGCAACCCGCGAATCATCTCTAAATAATAGTCCAATACTTCAAAGAAATCTCTGCTTTCTTTCTTTGCTTTTGCTAATATCATTGGTAAATGAAGACTTACTGCACCTATATTAAATCTTCCTGTAAATACCGGTACATCATTTTCATCCGCAGGCTTCATACCGCCCCGTTCATACCAGGGGCTTAAAAATGCGCGGCATCCCATTGGACTGATTACTTTTTTATATTTTTTATACATGCTGGAAATATAACCATCTCCACACATAGACAACCAGTCCGGATACATCGTTTTGGCGGAGCAGGCAATACCTGCCTCAAATACATCTTCTGCTTCTTTTCCTATTCCATGTATGTTTTCATCAAATAAAAATACAATTTTAGGAAATAAAACCGGCTTTTTATTACCTGGTTTACCCTGTCCTTCTTTATGAACATTTAAAAGGGCAATCGCACCCATTTTTTCAAATCTTCTGGTTCCAAGCCCCAAGGTCATGGTAACAAAAGGATAATCGCCTCTTGAGGATCCAACTGTATTTAACTTATATTCTATTCCCTGCCATCCTTGCTCGAAGTCTCTTCTTACTTTTTCCATAGCATATAAATCTGCTTTTTCTTCATAGCCTTTCCAACCAGCTTCTCCATAAGATAAAAACTCTTTATAGTATTTGGAATAGCTTTTTTCTGCATACGAACCCAACAGAGTGTCAACTTCCGGAACTGTAAATCCACCATATTGCTGGGCGGCAGTACTTAATATGATATCACCCATAACATCAAACGCCGTATCCAACGTTTTTGGCTCATTGTACCATACATTTCCCATTTCAAATCCGCCTTTTAATACCGTTGCAACATCAAACAAACAGCAATTCATCGTATCTAATCTGGCAGATTGATCATGGATATAGATATAACCGTCTTTACATGCCTGAAGCTCGCTTCTGTTCATGAAGAATTTTCGGTATAGTTCTTTGTTTAATTCATTGAAAATAAGACTTCTCTTTGTGGCCACCAACGCACTGTCTGTATTGGCATTGCTTTTATCTCCAATATACCTGATGGACTGACTCTTTGTATATACATCATCCATCATGTGAATAAAGTCCTGCTTATAGTTCCGATAATCTCTGTAGCTTTTGGCTACTTCAGGTTTGATTTTTTCCAGTGCCTCTTCCACAATGTTATGCATCTCGGGAATAAGTATCTCTTCTCTATGAAGAGACTGCGCATGTTCCATTGCCGCATCACAAATATATTTTATTTCCTGATCTGTAAAGGCATATAAAATTCTAGCTGCCGATTTATTAATTGCATTTATTATTTTTTGTACCTGAAACTCTTCTCTGGTTCCATCCTTCTTGATTACATATACCATTTCTCCACTCCTTCCACACCATATATTGTGTGCCTTTACTTTTCTTTTCTATATCTTGTTATATTAGTATATATCAAAGTTTATTTTTAGTAAAGGTTAAAAATCACCAAATTTATACCAAAAAAATCTATTTGTTGTTGTTAAATATGATTCTTATCAAAAATATACCCTATAAAGGATATCCTATAAAGTAAAAGACCATCCTTAGTCTAAAACTAAAGATGGTCTTTCTTAGGATCTGTCGATAAAGAAATGGCAATTGGGCGATCGAGAGCCTTAACCTGATTTATCTTTGAACTCTTCCTGAACCGTCCCCACCAACTAATGTTTGAACATCCGCTTTGGATACTAAATTAAAGTCACCAGGAATTGTATGTTTTAGCGCAGAAGCTGCAACTCCAAACTCTAAGGCAGCTCTAAAATCATCTTTGTGATCAAGGAAACCACAAATAGTTCCGCCTGCAAATGAATCTCCTCCACCTACGCGATCCACAATCCTAACATTGTATTTCTTAGAGTGATAGAATTCTTTTGTATCTCTGCTGTAGATACAAGCTGACCAGCCATTATCAGATGCAGAATAGCTTTCACGCAGAGAGCTGATTACATATTTAAAGTTGAATTTTTCTACCATTTGCTCAAATATATCTTTGTATCCGGCTAGTTCTAATTCGCCGCTTGTAACGTCAGTATTTCCTGGTTTGAATCCCAATACTTTTTCAGCATCCTCCTCGTTACCAATACAAACATCAACATATTGCATTAAGTTAGACATAACTTTTTGTGCTTTTTCTGAAGACCATAATTTTTTACGGAAGTTTAAATCAACAGATACGGTGATACCTTTTTCTTTTGCTGCTTTACAAGCTGCCTCAGTTAGTGCTGCTGCCAAATCACTTACAGCTGGAGTAATTCCTGTAAAATGAAACCAGTCTGCTCCTGCAAAGATTGCATCGAAATCAAAATCATCAACAGTCGCTGTAGAAATGGAGGAATGTGCTCTGTCATAAACAACTGTAGATGCGCGCATAGATGCTCCAGTTTCAAGGAAATAAATTCCAAGCCTTTCTCCGCCTCTTGAAATGTGTTTTGTCTCTACATTCATTTTACGAAGCGCAGCAACTGCACAATCACCGATTGGATTTTCCGGAACCTTCGTAACAAATTCTGCTTCATGTCCATAATTTGCAATAGAAACTGCTACATTTGCTTCTCCTCCGCCATAACACACATCGAATTCATCTGCCTGAATAAATTTTTCAAATCCTGGAGTGGATAATCTTAACATTATCTCTCCCATAGTAACTACTTTTGCCATTTATATTCTCCTTTTCATATAATCAAAATCCCTATGATACCACAGATGAAAATTAAGCTCTACCCTGTGCTTTTCTTACTGCCGCTACAAACTCTCCGGCTGTTTTTGTGACCGCTTGATAATCTCCCGTTTTAGCACCAACTGTTAAGTTGCTTCCGGTACCAACTGCAATTGCACCTTTTCCTAACCATTGATCTACGTTTCCGATAGATACACCGCCTGTTGGCATAAAGTTACCCTGTGGTAAAGGTCCTTTGAAAGAACTGATGATCTCTGGTCCAAATGCATTTCCAGGGAAAATCTTCAATACATCAACACCTAATTCTAATGCTTCAACAGCTTCCTTCACTGTCATGATGCCAGGCATAACAGGTACTCTATAACGGTTACATAATTTTACCGTCTCTGGATTTAAGTGAGGGCTTACTACATATTCTGCTCCTGCTAAGATTACTGCCCTTGCAGATTCGGGATCCAGTACGGTTCCTGCTCCGATTACCACATCTGGATTGGATGCATATTTTTTAGCCAACGCTTTGATAATATCTACCGCACCTGGTACTGTCAGGGTAATTTCAATAAAGTTAATTCCGCCCTCAACGATTGCATCAATGATTTTTTCGCCTTGTTCCTGGCTTTCTGCACGAACAACTGCTACTATACCCTCTTCTTTTAACTTGCTAATTACTTGTTCTTTATTCATTTTACTTCTCCTCCATATTTTATTCTCATAAAATGAAAACAACTTTCCAAGCTATTCGTATATGCGAACTGTATTCCCATATGCGACTGCATCTCATGCTTTCAGTTTAAGTATAACAGCTGCTTTTGTCAACTGTTTTTTACTTTTTTTTCTCTCATTGTTCTATATCAATTTGTGATTCCATAAAAATAAAATATTCAGTAAGGATTCCTCTACTTAACTCCATATTCACATAAGTGGAATTTTCATGAATAATAATCCGAGACTAGCGCATAATATCCTTAATATTAATCATCTTTGCCTAATTTAAAAGTTTCTTTCAAAAACTTTACTTAATCTATATTTCATATTTAATTTAACTTGAAATAAAGATTGTAAAATTTCGATATATAATAGAATAGAATAGGAGAATACTATGCCCAATAGGAAGCATTATTACTATATAAAAATCATTGTGACTATTGGAACCATCGTGGGTGCACTTTTGACTATCGTGCTTTTGATTTTCGGATACAAAGCAAAAATTTTTACTTCTCCGAAGGTCCTTAATGCGTATTTACAGCAATATGGTTTTTTTGCTCCAATTCTGTTCCTATTGCTCCAAATAGTACAAGTCGTGCTCCCTATTATCCCGGGAGGTTTGACTTTAGCTGCAGGTGTTTTATGTTTTGGACCTGTCATGGGTTTTCTTTATAATTATATTGGTATATGTATAGGATCATGTATAAATTTCCTGCTTATACGGAAGTATGGAAAGCCCCTTTTATTAAGTTTTGCATCACAAAAAACCTATAACAAATACATTGGCTGGCTGGAAAAAGGCAAGGAGTTTGAACGCCTGTTTGCTTTAGCCATTTTTTTTCCCCTGGCTCCCGATGATTTTTTATGCATGTTAGCCGGCTTGTCTAAAATGACTTTTAAAAAGTTTATGACTATTATTGTCATATGTAAACCTTGGTCCATATTGGTTTATAGCCTCGGTCTGAAAACAGTATTGACTTATATTACAAACCTCAATTGGGCATATTGTCATTAAATGTGGAGGTATTTATAACAAATAGAGGAGAGATGTTATGAAAGTCTTAATTACAACTGATGTTTATGATTCAATGATCAACGGAGTGGTTGTATCAATTGCTAATTTAATGATAGGTTTAAAGGGTGAGGGGCATGAAGTTAAAGTTCTCACCCTTTCGAAAGATATCAGGTCACATAAGCAGAATAATATACATTACGTCAATTCATTCCCACTTAAAATTTATCCTAACGTACGCGCCACTTTTTCTTTTAAACATCATTTTATAAAAGAATTGGAAGCCTGGAAACCAGACATCATCCATTCACAATGCGAATTTTTTAGTTTTATGTTCGCAAAAAAATTGGCTGACCATTTAAATATCCCTATCGTGCATACTTATCATACACTTTACGAATATTACACTCATTATTTCATCCCAAGTAAGAGAATTGGAAAAAGATTGGTATCCAAAGGAACAAGACTCATTTGTAAACATGTGGACTGCGTCATAGCGCCTACCAAAAAAACTGCATCTATATTAAGGTCTTATGATATTCATGTCCCCATAATCACCATACCCACGGGGATTTCATTGAGAGATTTGCAAAAAGAAGTAACACCTTCAGAAATCAACAGTTTAAAGAACTTCTATAATATACCTGCTGAGTCAACCGTATTGCTAACAATCGGACGCATTGGAAAAGAAAAAAATATCGAAGAACTGATCGACTATATGGCAAGGCTCAAAAAACTACAAATGCCTTTTACCTTTGTTATTGTCGGTGATGGACCTAACAGAACCGCTCTGGAAAATAAGGTCAGCCAGCTTAATCTACAATCAAGCGTTAGATTTACCGGGAAAATCCCACCGAAAGATATATATCTCTATTATCGGCTTGGAGATATATTTGTATCCGCTTCATCAAGCGAAACCCAGGGTCTGACTTATATTGAGGCATTGGCTTGCGGGCTTCCACTTGTCTGTAAAAAGGATTCTTGTCTGGATGAAGTATTATTTATTAATTATAATGGTATCCAATACGATACTTCTGATACTTTTATTGAGGCAGTACTAAATATTCAGGAAAATGAAATTTTGCGAAAAGCAATGTCAAACGGCGCAAAAATAATTGCAAAAAATTATTCTAACATAGCTTTTGGTAAAAAAGTCGCTAAATTATATCAAGAAACATTGACACAATATAATTCAGCCCATTTTACCAGGCAGTCATCAAATGATATTGCTTTATGATAAATAGGAGGCGAAAATAATATGTACACAATTAATATGCTTTCAAGAGCAGATATGACAGAGGGTCATGGGGTTTTAAGTGCCTATAATGAGCAGGTTGATTTATTAAAATCATTCCTTCCAAAGGATTTCGCAGTATGCACAAATTCCAGGAAGCACTGCCATATTAATCATTATCACACAATCAATCCTAGCTTTTTACTAAAACTGCCTTATGTAAAATTTAAAAAAACAAAGTCGGTTGGACATGTCCATTTTCTTCCTGTAACCTTAGAAAAAAGCATTTGTTTACCAAAACCTGCAAAATTGATATTAAATCAATATGTCCTGCTTTTTTATCGTTCCATGGATAGGCTTGTGACCGTAAACCCTTTTTTTATTGATTTACTTGTTAATAAGTATAAGATACCGCGCCATAAAATATCTTATATTCCCAATGTTGTATCTAAAAAACGCTTTTATAGTATTTCTTCTGAAGAGAGAAAATCTGCCTGCCATTTTTTTCATATACAGGAAGACAGATTCACGGTATTATGCGTCGGACAGCTCCAGCATCGCAAAGGTGTCCTTGATTTTATAGAAGTAGCAAAAAGTATACCGGAAATTGATTTTCTTTGGGCAGGAAATTTTTCTTTCGGAAAAATTTCTGATGGATATGAACAAATCAAAAAGGCGGTAAAGACACACCCGAAAAATCTACGCTTCCTTGGGCTTGTAGACCGTGAAAGGATGAATAAACTTTATAACAGTGTCCAAATGATGTTCCTGCCTTCTTATGAAGAATTATTCCCCATGACCATTTTAGAAGCAATAAAGTGTGGTTTGCCCATATTAATCCGGGATTTACCTATTTATGATAACATATTATATCATTACCCACTGCGTGGTAAGAATAACGAAGAGTTTATTCAGATTATAAGACAACTGAGTAACGACATTGGTTATTATAATGAGGCCGCCTCGCAGTCTCAGAAATGCAGCGATTTGTATAGTGAAGAAAAGGTGGCTGGTTATTGGAAACACTATTACCATGCCATTTTAAAGGATTTACCCTGGTCATTAACGAAAGGATAAGGGAATCGGTATCTGCCAATTCCCCTTTTTCCGGACGAACCTAACCCTTAACTGCACCTGCTCCAGTCTGCTGATAGTATTTCTGCAATTTCATAAACAATAGAGAAATCGGGATAGATACCAGCACTGCACCTGCCATAAATCTTGTATAGAAATTAGTAATATTTTCTCTTGTCAGCATATTCCATAAACCGATTGCTACTGTATAGTATTTTGCCTCTGATCCGATTATTACCTTAGCAAATATAAAGTCAATCCATGGAGCAATAAATGCATTTAAAACTGTCTGCACTATAATTGGTTTTGACAAAGGTATGGTGATTTTGTAAAACACCTGCCATTTCGTGCATCCGTCTATAATGGCCGCCTCATCAATGGACTTCGAAATCGTATCAAAGAATCCCTTTTGCACAAAGAAACCGGCTCCACTACCTGCTGAATAGATCAAGACCAGAGCTACAAGCTTTAATGGTCCACTTGCTAAACCAATACCCTTTAAGATATAATAAACAGCAATCATAGACATGAACCCTGGAAACATGCCAAGGATTAATGCAACATTCATAAATGGCTTTCTCATTTTAAATCTCAGTCTTGACATAGCATAGGAAACAGATAGTATAAAAAACGAACTAATCATGCAGCTAAAGACTGCAACAATAAAGGTATTCATAAACCACTGTGGAAAATTAAATATATCTGTCTCTGCAAATAAGCGAGTATAATTGCTTAAGGTATAGGCTTTGGGCAGAATGGTTGCTGAATAAGAGCCTTTCTGTGCACGGAAAGAAGTCAATACAATCCATGCAATTGGAACAAGCCAGACTAGTACCAAAAATGATAACATTATGTGAACAAATACATTTGAAATCTGTTTTTTCTTCATTATTGAAATCCCTCCTCATTCTTATAAGAACCAGTCCTTCTATACACAATGAGTGAAAAAAATGCTGAAATAGCAAATACCATGATACCAATAACTGCACCCAAATTATAATCCCTGTTATCAATGGTTAATTTGTATAGCCAGGTAACCAAAAGATCTGTCTTTCCCGCAGTCATCCTGTAATATTCCATGGTGTTTGGCTTACCACCTGTCAGCAGATAAATTACGTTAAAGTTATTAATGTTTCCAACAAAAGTTGTAATTAAATATGGTCCCGTAACATGGAGCATATAAGGAAGTGTAATTTTAAAGAAGGTAACAAACTTATTCGCACCATCCACTTTGGCTGCCTCATATAATTCAGGTGGTATATTGTTCAGGATACCAGTTGTTGTAAGCATTGTATGAGGCATACCAACCCAAAGGTTTACAATAATTACAGTAACTCTGGCCCATGTAATATTCGTTAAAAATGGAAGTGACTCTGCGCTCCCCAAAATCCCTGTGTTTCTAAGTACAACATTTACAATCCCTTCCGGCTGCAGCATCTGGCTGATAAGCAATAAAGAAACAAATTGTGGGACTGCTATTGTAACTACAAAACACATCCTGTAAAACCCTTTGAAACGTGTTTCTTTTCGGTTTATAACCATCGCCAGAAGCATACCAAATATATAATTCAACCCGGTAGCGAAAACCGCCCAGATTAATGTCCATCCTAAAACATACATAAATGTACTTCCAAAATTGCCTGCAAAATTAAATAAAAGCCTAAAATTGTCTAACCCCACCCATGTAAATAAGTTACCTGGTGGCTGATGGTCTCTGTCATAATTCGTAAATGCCATACTAACCATATATATAATAGGCATAATCGTAATTGCAATAACACCTATGACAGGTAAAGTAAGTAAAAGTTTATGTAATTCTTCATTCAAATACGTTTTCATTTCCTGCATAAAGCCAAGAATCTTAATATTGTTCTGCGCCTTATATTGCACTTTATATGCGGATTTTTGTGCTGCTCTCCATAATACAACAAATGCTGCAATCATAAAGATAGAGATAATACCATACAGTAAAATCAGCATGGAGTTATCGCCCTGTGTGTATTCATATAGCTGTGTCGTTTCATTAAATACTTCCTCTGTTGCAGTAAGACCCAAAGACGGAAGCATACCAAGTGCCGGCATGAGGAAAGATACAAATAAGTATAAGAAACCTACCTCCGAAGTCAGGAAGAGAATCCCTTTGGCCCTTTCTCCTCTTGCAAAATTTCCCAGCCCTAAAAAAATCATGGAAAGTCTGGTAAATACATCTCCCTTTTTGACTGCATTACTTACCGTATACCCGGTCACAAATTCTTTCTTCTTTTCACCTTTCTTCATTATCGCTCATACCTCCAGCTTTCTGCAAATTTACCACTGTATAATTATCTATCATTAAGGAGCTGTTACGAAAAAAAACGAACAAATTGGTGAAAATATTTTGTGTCAGAGAACAAGGAGCTCTCTTTTTCGAACTCTTGCGCCTCCGGCGGTCGCATGCGACATCTTCCTCTTACGCCGGAGTGCGCATCCCCAGGAGGGTTTTTGCTTTATAGAACGCAATTTCCTATAAAGTAAGAAAGTGAAAACCTCACGTACTGAGATACATAAGGTTTTCACTGACGCAGTATGATGCAAAATCTACCGCAACTTGTTGTATTATTTCGTAACAGCTCCTTACTCCTCTGCGCCGTTCTCTGATTGACATACAAACCATGAGAATCATGCTGCGATTCGAATGAGGATACAACAACCCTGTAAATCCAAAATTTGAATTCAATTCTCGAAACTATTCACTGATTGTATCTCCCATCAGTTTGGTTTTCTCAACACAGTTATCAAGAGTAACCTCACCGGTTGCAATACCACTTACAAGTGATTCCATTGGAGTCCAGAATTTTGATAAATTACTAACTAATGGCTGTGTCATAGAAGCTTCCTTAATCTGTAAGATTTCAGCATTAACAACCGGATCTGACTGTACCGCTTCTAAGGATTCTACCGAGGCCCAAGTCGGTGTAAATCCTCTGGTTTCATAACGAACGGTTTGTGCCTCTTCGCCGCCTAAGTAGGCTGCAAGTTTTACTGCTACTGCTAATTTATCAGAAGCTGCATTTACGATAACTGCTTTACTTCCTGCAAATGACATTAATTGATTATCTTCACCATTAATGTGAATTGCAGGTAGTTTCGTTACGCCAAAGTTATCTCCAAGATATTCTTTAATTGTAGCTGCATCCCATGAACCACTAACATATGCACCTAATGTACCTTCTTCAAATCTTGCTAATGCGATTTTGTTATCATCTTCCATAAGGAACTTACTGTCAGCGTAAAGATTGATTAAATATTGTGTAGCTTCCGGATGTTCACCGAATGTAGTTTTCGCATCATTATCGGATCCATCAGAACCAAATAATTCGCCTCCTGCTGCATAGAAAAATCCAGGTGCATACCAGCTGTTATCAAGGTCAAAACTAAAATTAATGATGCCATCGCCCAAATCTTTTGCCATCATCGTTTCAAGGCTTAATACTTCTTCTTCTGTATACAGACTTGTATCATAATACATAAAATATGTGTTGGTTGTATAAGGAATACCATAAATACCACCATTATATGTAACCGAGCCTAACATGGATTCACTTACATTTGCTGTAATTTCGTCTGCTGTAGTTCCACCTAATCTGGCAATGGCACCTGCATCAGCTAAGGCTGCAATATTATCATTAGACATCAGGAAGACATCCGCTGCTTCATCTGTATCTTTTAAAACTTCTTTGTGGACATCCGCCTCTGATACAACACCATACTCAAATGAAATATCATATTCTGGATTTAATGCAGCAAACTGCTCGCATAATGCTACTAAAAGACCATTTTCATAACCATCATACGCAATCTGATCCTCCTGTGGCCCCCATACCTTTAATGTGATGACACCTTCGCTTGATGCCGTCGTCTCGCCTGCTTCTGTTTCACCAGATTCTGTTTCTTCCGTCGTCTCTGTTTCATCTGTTTGCGTTTGACTGCTTGTCGCTGCTACGTTTGCAGTTTTCTCTGTCTTAGAATCATTACTGCTGCATCCCGCCAGCATACTTACCGCAATAACTGTTGATAGGGATAATGTTAACAACTTTTTCATCTTCATTTACAATTCCTCCTTGAATTTAAGGTAGTGTAAAGTTTGATAGGCTAAAACGGTTCAAACCAGTAAATACAAGGGATTACGGTAAAATAGCCTTTCCCCCCATTGCGCCCTCTTAGCGACCAATTATTTCACTTTGTAATTGCTGTCAAACCCGGGGTGAAAGCCCGTTTATTTAGGCTTTACAGAGGGTAGGAAGGTACACTGTTTTTTCATAAATCACTTTACACTACCGAATTTAATGAATAACTTTTGCTATATAATATCCAATTGTATAGCTTGAAATCGATTTCAATTTGTATTAAAAAAAATTGTATCTGAAATCGGTTTCTGCTTACATTTTATCCGGATTTATCCATTTTGTCAATTATATATGGAAGATTCTACAAAAAATTCGTAACAGTTCAGCTTTTGTATTCGAAGAGTAACAAGATTTCATGGAACATTCTGAATTTGCAAGACGCTTTCAGGCTGCTCCCATGAGACCACTCTCTTCGGGCTCATGGGAGCGTCCGGCCTGTGGGTCTTAAAAATCAGAACGCTCCTTCCAATCTCGTCTGGTTTTGAATGCTATAGACCTGTGAATGGTAACGTTTTTTTGGAAGCTTTATTTATCTGATTTATCTTCTATCTATTAATTATGCCTGCATCCTTTTTTTCTTCGGTTTTTCCAAGAATAGTTTTACATACTCAGCATCAGACAAACATTCCATGTATTTATCACCATACTTCTGGCGCCTCTCGTGACCTTTCCCTGCAACCAGTATAAGGGTTTTGGATTTTGCCTTCATGATTGCCTGCTTTATTGCTTTTCCTCTATCTTCAATTATCTCATAAGAGCAATTTTTCTCTTCCAGATATTTAGCAATTTCTCTTGAGATATCATCCGGTTTTTCAAAGCCTGGATCATCTGCCACAAGATAAACCTTATTTGAATATTGCCCTGCTACCGTCCCCAAATCTTCTCGTCTATTGTATGCCTTTCCACCTGGGCATCCAAAAATGGTAACGATCTGGTAGGCAGGATAGTACTTGGCCGCATGAGTATATAATTTTTCAAAACTTAATTTATTGTGGGCGTAATCTACAATCACTACAATATCTTTGTCCTGACTTGTGTATAACTCCATTCGACCATTGATATGTGCCTTTTTAAGCCCTTCAGAAATATATTCGACGGGGATATTCAGCACATATGCTGCCCCGATTGCTGCTAATGCATTCTCTACATTAAAATCACCCTGAATGCGAATTGCAAAGGCTTCATCAAAGGCATCGCATTTAACGCAAAAATGAAGCTCCTCATCAACATATCTGACATCATACCCATAGATATCATTTTCAGGTTCTTTACCATATATGACTACTCTCCTGCATCTCCCGGCAGTAGCTCTTATCTCATTATAGCAGTCAGCATCCGCATTAATTACAGCTGTATTCACTTGCTCAAACAGCTTTAACTTTGATTCAAAATAGTCATTAAAATCCAGGTGCTCCCCCGGACTTATATGATCTTCTGAAATATTTGTAAATATTCCCACCTCATATTGTATATGCGACACTCTATTGTATTTTAAAGCCTGACTGGAAACCTCCATTTCCACAAATTCAAGTCCACTATCCACTGCGTTACCGAGTATTTTCTGCACTTCTAAAGCCTCTGGAGTAGTAAGACTTGACTCACGCCGTTTTTTACCATCATAAATCTCTATAGTGGATATGAGTCCACTCTCTTTTTTCTTCTTGGCTGCCAGATATTCATCAATAATCGCTTTCACATAGTTGATTGTTGTTGTCTTTCCTTTTGTACCGGTAACTCCAATAAGATTTAACTTTTTACTTGGTGAATGATAGAACATATCCCCTAATAAAGGCATTGCTCTTCTTATGTCTTTTACAATTATATACGGTATTTCTATTGGCAGCGAGAATTTGGTTTCACTAATATATATAACCGCTCCCTTTGCGATTGCTTCTTTTAGATATTTTTGTTTAAAAGATATTCCCTTACAGACAAACATGGCTCCCTCTTTAACTTCCTTTGAATTATAAGTCAACCCACTAATATCTGTTTTCTCCTTCTCATTCAAATGAAAGGTAACAACCAGATCCTCAGATTTCAATCTTTCAAAATAATTTTCTATCTTAAAATACTCCATCTTCTTCCCCAGCTTTCTTTTGTAACACTACCCTCCATTGACAATATACTTACACGCCTCAGCCCCCGGTTTTTACTGATTTATTGCGATATCGTTAATTGGCGTAGTAAAGTTCGCCTCTCTTCTCTGCCTTGTAAATTAGTAAAACCGGGGGCTGATATTGAAGAGCTTTTACATAATATATTATAATGCTACATATTATAACATATTTCAACTTATAAATGTTTTCCTTTTTAGTTTGTTAAGAATATTGTAATATTCTATATTGAAAATCGGAAACCTAATACTTTGGAGGCTAAAAAAGACTTATTCATTAAACTTTTACAAGCATTTGAATAAGCCCAAAATCTACTTTCATTTTATATAAAACCCTATATCTATTTAACTATTAACGTTAATACAGCTATATTTGAAGTATTGTTATCAGAATCAACAACGTGATAACTTAATACATAAGTACCTGCTACACTCATATCATAATCACCGGTTACAATAATACCTCTATAAAGATTATTCGTCTCATCAATGTCATCCACAATATCTTTCACATACTCCAGGGGACTAAATATACTTCCTACTTCTTTTGTTACATGCGTTCTGCTAAGTGTTATGTATGGCGCTTCCGGATTCAGTATTTCTTCTTCCTCCGTCACTGTTTCACTCTCTTCCGTAACTTTTTCGTTTTCTTTCTTAGATGCCTCTTTTTCTGTTTCCAAAAACTCTGTCCCTACAACACTTACATGGTTGGCACTGCCCTCTTCTGGATCAATTAGGTTTTCGCTATCTGCACCTTCATCCACATATATTAATGTAGTTTCCTTCAATGTCATATTATTGCTATTATCTTTTGCAATGTATATTACTTTTACATTATTACTATTTAATGGAATTAAATTATATATTCTGAGTGTTGAAGATACATCTTTGTCTATGTTGTCATAAGCTTGTACGCCTTCCAATAAAACAGATTTTTCATCGCTACTGTGATAGATAGTAATATTCTCATTTAAAGTTATTTTCGGTCCTTCCCTGTCACTGTAAATATATAATACTCCACTAATCGCCAACAGTATAACGCAAAAAAAACAAAGCGTAATAGTAACTATTTTTTTACTCATTTGTCCTTTTAGTGTACATGACTATCTAAGCTGTACATTTTCCTCCGTCCTCTATTGATTTTTGTCAGCATTCCTCAAAACACGGATTACTCATTATTTGCTTATTCACTTCCATAAGTTCCGTAATAACCATAATAACGATAATTATCTTTGGTTAAATCCACTTTATTCATAACAACTCCAAGCAACGGTGCGCCAGACTTATTTATCTGCTCTTTTATCATACGTGCAAATTTGTAGCTAATACTGTTAGATTCAATTACCATAATCACTCCATCACACTCCTGTGATACAATGGCACAATCAATCACACTCCCTAGTGGAGGGGTGTCAATGATTACATAATCATAGTTTTCTCTAAGAACTTTGATCAAAACTTTAAAATAAGAACCGCTTAATAGTTCTGCCGGATTAGGAGGAACCGGACCAGAAAATATAACATGCAGATTTTCTTTGTTCACTTCCTGAATTACTTCACTACATAGGTTCTGCCCTGAAAGATAGTGTGTAAGACCTTTAATAGACTGATGAATCCTATATCTATGCATCATAACAGATTTTCTTAAATCCGCATCTATAAAAACAACATGTTTTCCAGATTCTGCTAGCGAGACTGCCAAGTTAAATGAAACACTTGATTTTCCCTCTTCGGGTTGGCAGCTGGTAATGGCAATTACTTTTTTATCATCTCCACAAAACTGTACATTTGTACGCAATATCTTATATGCTTCGTTTCTTTGATAATCTTTTATCTGTAACATATCAAGGTTTAAATTTATCACTTTTTGCTTTTCCCCTTTTCCGTTTTTTTATCTTTGCTTCCAACCTTCTTGGGCTTCTTTTCTTCTTTTCCTAAAGGAATTGTTCCTAACACACCAATTCCTAAGTATCTCTCCACGTCTTCTACACTCTTTATTGTATCATCCAACAAAAAGGTTAGTATCGCAATAAAACCAGCCAAAGCGGCTCCAAATATAAGACCTATCAAGGTATTCAATATTATATTGGGACTGGACGGACTTGTTGGTAAGTCCGCTTCCGTCTCTGTATTAACAGCTGCTACACCTATTACATCTTTGATATGTTCTGCTGCTGCAACTCTGACTGCATTTGCAATGTCCTGCGCTAAGTATGGGTCTTTATTCTCAACCGTAATCTTTAAAATTCGGGTATCAGACGGGATGCTGAGAGTAATGGAACCCGCTAATGCACTGGAAGTCATGTCCAGACCTAATTTCTGAATCACAGTATCTAATACAGGTTCGCTTTTCGTTAATTCTTTATAATCATTTGCCAATAAGTTACTTGACTGCAGATCACTAAATACTATGGATGCATTATCTTGTGTATTCATTACATATATCCTTGTTGATGATTCGTATACTGGATTTAATATAAAACTACTCACTATAAAGGTAAGTAACATAAAGAAAATACCTGAAATTGTAACAATCCACTTTTTATCCCATACTGCCATAAACAAACTTTTTAAATCAATTTCTATTTCATTTTCATTTCTATTCTGCTCCACAACGGTCTCCTTTAGTAGTCTAAATATAATCGTTATTGATAACCTTCATAGGATTATCACATAATATCTGTTTTATATAGTCAGTATCATATTTCTTTCGTAAATAACGGGCGCACTTTGCAATTTCAGGCGGCCTTTTGTATAAATCATGTGCGTCTGTAGCTACAAAATGTATATATTCTTGTTGCAAAAGTTTTTTCAGGAACTGCTTTATTCCAAATCCGAAATCTCCCATAATGCTTCCTGCATTCACCTGTAGATATATGCCCAGATTATATAATTCTCTTACTCTGTCAAATTCTTTGTGCAGACAACTATATCTCTCTATATGGGCAAGTATGGGACTATAGCCATTCATCTGCATTCTTTGAAGCCCTTGTCTCATTTCCAGAAAATCAATGGAGGGAGAAAATTCTACAAGTATATACTTTGAGCCTGCCATGGTTTGAAAGAAACCTTGCTTTATCCATTCAATTGCATCATAACTGTAATATAATTCATTTCCCAGGTACAATTCAAATGACTTGTCTATTTTTCTGGCAATTTCTTGTAATTTTTTTAATTCGCACATCAATTCTTCAGCTGGTACCTTTTTAAAGCGTTTATGATAGTGTGGGGTTATTATCATCTTACGAATCCCCTCTTCATAAGCCATTTTTAGCATTTTTTCTGACATTTTCCAGTCTTTTGCACCATCATCCACACCAGGCAAAATATGATTATGTATATCTACCCAACCCTCTATTTCGCACATAACTATATCTCTTTCCATTTTTTGAAAACAACAGCTCTTTATAGTTTTTTTCTATAATATAGTTTAACAAATGTTAATTTGCACAATAAAACAGGATTCACGAAGATTACTTCATGAAATCCGAATGTTTATACTATATTATTATAGCATTCTTTTCTATCCTGTCAACTTATTTATAAGTATGTATTATTTTCGCTGTGATCATTTTATGCCGATCCGGATTTATATTAGGTGTTTTCAGACGAACGAGATTTCATGAGGAGAGTGCTCAGTTTGGGTACACAAAGGCCAGCACTCTCCCCATTACACTTCGGACTATACACAGGGATATATCATAAAAAGTCATAAAATCACATCCTTTCGCAAAATTATACTATTGTCAAACCAATGCAGTCAACTTATAATATATAATCATTATTGAAATCATTATTGAAAGCAACTATTAAGTATGGTCGTATTTTCACAAATCAGTGAACAGGTTTGCAAGTCAGGGTCAGGATAGTGGAAACAGGCAAAAAAGAGGGGAAGCTATGGATAAAAAAAAATATTTGGAGAAAATTGATAGTGTTATTAGCAAAGGCAGATACAAAGATACTTGGAGTTCACTCTCGCAGTATGTAGTACCTAAATGGTATACTGATGCCAAATTCGGTATATTTATTCACTGGGGAATCTATAGTGTTCCGGCTTTCGCCAGCGAATGGTATTCCAGAAATATGTATATTCAGGGAAGTCCGGAATATGAGCATCATATGAAAACCTATGGAAAACACAGTGCATTTGGATATAAGGATTTCATACCAATGTTTCGTGCTGAAAAATTTGAACCCGATAATTGGGCAGAGCTATTCAAGGCTTCAGGAGCAAATTATGTGTGTCCGGTAGCGGAACATCATGATGGATTCCAGATGTATAAGAGCAAATTATCAAAATGGAATTCTTCTGAAATGGGCCCCAAAAGAGATATATTGGGGGAATTGAAAGGGGCAATTGAAAAGAAAGGCTTAAAATGCTGCGCCTCCTCACATAGGGTAGAACATTGGTTTTTTATGGGACACGGGAAGGAATTCGATAGTGATATAAAAAAATCTCTGTCTTGTGGTGACTTTTACTGGCCGGCCATGCCCGAACCTGATCATAATGATTTGTCTAGTGAGCCATATCCAACTCAGGAATTTCTTGAAGACTGGCTGCTCAGGTGTTGTGAGATCGTAGATTCTTATCAGCCAGGCATGATTTATTTCGATTGGTGGATTCAACATGAGTCCTTAAAGCCCTATCTGAAGAAATTTGCAGCTTATTATTATAATCAGGCGGCAGAATGGGGCAAAGAAGTGGTTATTAATTATAAACATGATGCATTTCAATTTGGATGCGCTGTAGTAGATGTAGAAAGAGGACAATTTGCCGAGGCAAAACCATATTACTGGCAGACTGATACCAGTGTAGCCCGTAACTCATGGTGTTATACACAAGGCAATGACTACAAATCGGTAAATGAAATTGTCTGCGATCTTGTAGATATTGTGAGTAAAAATGGCAATATGATGCTGAACATAGGCCCTAAAGCAGATGGAACCATTCCTGCGGAAGATGAAAGCATATTAAGGGGCATCGGAAAGTGGCTGCAGGTAAATGGAGAGGCCATTTATGGCACTCACGTATGGAGATTTTCGGGAGAAGGCCCTACTAAGATTAAGGAAGGGCAATTTACCGATGGCATATCCAAGGTATTTACTTCAGAGGATATTCGATTTACCACCAAGGGTGCTGCTATCTATGCAACTGTGTTAAAATGGCCGGAAGATGGAAAAGTATCGATTCGATCGCTGGGTGAAAATGATGCCAGTAAACTGCCATTATTCCATGGGATTATCCGGGATGTGGATGTATTGGGTTGTGAAGTAAAACCCCAATATATAAGAACAGCAAATGGATTGGAGGTGGAAGCGAAGGGAATCCAAAGTGAGCTTCCTGTTGTTATCAAGGTCACCGTGGATTAGAATAAAATCACATTAGGAGTTGTTTCGAAATAATCGATACAAGTGAGAGAGGGTGTTTTTTTTGTATCAGGCACAGTTTCCCGTAAAAGGGCTGTCGGGAAATGCAAAAACTTCTCCAGTATACAAAGACCATGCATAAATTCAGCAACAAAGCTTGAAAATGCATGGTCTTTATTCATCTCATTAATTAAATATTAATTTCCCGACAGCCTCTTTGTAACTTTATCCATAAAACTACAAAGAATCAATTATCCTTGGAAATGACCAGTTCTCGATGAAACTATCCATTTATATTTTTCATTTTCAGCTTCTGACTTACCATCTTGTCCGTTCCTAATATAATCTCTGGTTTTTTCAGCAATATTATTTTCTTATGATGCAATTTCACCAAAATATAAATCAATTAGCTCCAATGTTCTTTCCTTTGTCAAATTTAAACCAGTTATATTTCTTGTATATGCCTCCAATGTCCCACCGGCATATTCTTGTCCTGCTTCCTGTACCTTAGCGTCTCTATCAATTATCCAATGATACTCCTCAATGGATAAACCTTCCATTTGATCGGATGATAGTATTTCTTCCAAGAGTCCATATATCCGGTTAAGCTCATAATCCCATGCTGCTAAAGCTTCTCCAGACCTCTGGTTCATTTCCTGCTGCGTCTCTGTCTCTGCAATCATTTTTTCAAGATCGTAAGCGTAATGAATGCTCTCCAAATACGCTAGTTTTTCATTACCACTATTTTCATCATCCGTATCACTTTGTTCCTGCTCTGTCTCTTCTTTTTTACTTACTGTCTCTGTCTTTGCCTCTGTCCGGTGATTTGACTCCTTTTCTTCTGTTTCTATTGTTACGGTTACTGCTTCCGTTATCTGTTCGCTTTGCATACTTGTTTCACGGGACGATGACACTGGCTCCTGCTCCATATCTTTTTTTGAACATCCTGCTGCGCTTGCTAATAGCAATCCTAAAATGCATAATTTCCCTATTCTTTTCATGACATTCTCTCCTGTTTAAGGTTTATTTTACATTATATTACACAACGGACATTGTCATGATTTTTCCATTTGACACTCTGAATGATTGACCGTGATTGTCAGATAACGTATACTATAATTATATTAGCATTCTCCACGAAATATCTCTAATATTTACGTCAGTGCAAATTGAAGGAAACTAGTGCAGTAACCAGTACTTTGTGCTGCTTATGAGAGATAGCACGCATGTTTCATGGGGGTTTTTGTTTTAGCAATAAATACTCAGCGCAGATAGGAAGGTAACATATGGAAGATAATACTATCATTAATTTTATTCGTGGAATTCAGAATTATTCTGAAAATTTTGTTACGAGAAACACTTTCCATTCAAACGCAATAGAAGGCAGCAACTGACGAGGAACTATCTGCACGCCTGATTAAGGACATTGCAATACGAATCAATAAGAACATCGAAGAAATTTCCGGCTACCGCACAGTATCCGCATATATTCGTGGTGCCGAACATATGCCGCCAATTCTAATTCCCAAAGAACAGCGAACCGCTTATATTGATTATCTGGTTCAAAGAGATTCTTCCGGATTAGCCGCTTTTGTGAAGTCATTGGTTACTCTTGAACATGAAAATATGATGAAATTTTAGAAAAACAGCAGCAGCGCAAAAAGTATAACCTGCGCTTACGCTATTTCTTGAAATAAACTGGGGGTTTTTCCTATTTGATAAGTGCCATCAAATCTTCAAATGATGCTAACATTGCCAAAACATCTAATTTATTGACTAATGCAATTCGGGACAAGCCTTCTGTTTCAACTGCATAGAAACTCGAATTATATGTGTAATACCTGAGAATCATCTGACTTTTATCCGATAAATGAAATATAAACGTAAAAAGTGGTTCACCCTCTAATAATGTTATCTCATCTGTGTAAGATTCTGCAAGCATATCTGCTACATTCGTATAGAACGCAGCTAAAGTTGTATAGTCCACCTCAATACCATTTACATAACAGGTTGTTACTTCCGTAATTTTAGTTTCTGTCTCTGTTTCTGCAAGCGATTCATCTGTAGTTTCTGCTTCTACAAATGATACTTCTTTGTGCGTCTCGGCATATATCTCATACTCTTCGCCGCCATAGACTACCTTAAAGCTATCCAGATCGGCAAATGAAATATTGCTGATATAGGTATTTAAGTAATTATTTACATCAATGGAGAATATATCTTCCAGCAGTTCTTCGCTAACAAGACTAATCTGATGAGAGCCTTCCAGCCTTACATAATAATAAAGAGTTTCCTCTTCCGTTTTTGTATCCATTTCTACTTCATCTTCAGAAGTCTCTGCTTCTGTTTCTTTCATTTTCTCTTCCGGTACATATACCGCACCAATATAGAGGACAGCCTGTGCATCTACTGTAATTGTTTTTGTTTCGTCTGTGCTTGTTTCATCTGTCTCATCATTGGTGTCATTGAGCACCTCTTCATAGGTCTCTGTATAATCAATGGTTACCGTTGCCGTAGGATTATCAAGTCCATATATACTCAAATCATCTGCAGCATAATCCACACAGGAATTATATGAAATGCTGGTCAAACTGGTAAGTAAGGTACTGATATTTGTATCATCAGCAACCTTCTCCTCTTCGCCATCTTTTGCTATTGTATAAGTAGTCGTACTATCAACTTTATATGCATTTATATCTATGATACTATCTTCCAGTTCCATTGAAACATGACCAATTGCTGTAGAATCAATGGTTGGGAAAGCTTCTGCTTCAACAAGATCATAGAGTTCTATATCAAATGCAGCAGGTATGGTCGGTGCAATTGTAAATAAATGTGTTTTATCATCCAGATATATATAATAATATCCTGTGGTTTTATTCACATTTCCAATATGAATATTGGTCACATTTCCTTCTGTATCCTCTATGTGAATTATTCTCATTGGCTCTGAAAGTCCGAAATCTTCCAGATTATCTATATCTGTGAGTTCATGATATGACTCTATTGCCGCCAAATTGGAAAGCAATGTTTCTACGGTATCCTGTAACACCGGAAAGGCCTTGTCTTCTTTATAATACCAGACGTCTTCTTCTTTTACCAGCGTTACTTCTTTGCCGGCACTATTTGTAAAAGATAGTTTACGAATGGTATCTGTATCCAGTTCTAATATGGTGGTTGCAGCCGATTCTATCTCCTTCGTTTCATCCTCCGACTCTCCAACCCCTGTCATGCTCATAACTGCATAAATAGCTATAAGTAAAATTAGAATAAGCGAAGCATAAACAAGACCTAATTTCTTTTTCTTCTTTTTCGCCATTGTATACCCCTTTGCTACTATATATTTCTTTATTTTTTTCTTTCAAACATACATATCGGGGAACAAGCCCGCGATACCTCACTATGCTCTTCTTCTCCTGAACCAGATGATTCCTCCACAAAGAACAAAGAACAATGGTAATATAGCTGTCGTTACTGCACCCCAGAAATTCACGCTTCCGGCGGTTAATGTTAAGTATTCTATTGAAAGGCTCTTTTCTGCAATGGATATGGGAACCTCATGATTAGACATCCAACTTAATGAACCTACCAACAGATTGGTATTTCCGCCTGATACCGCTGCATCCACATTTTCATCAAGCATAGCGTCGCATGCGATGTATACAATTTGTGTTTGAGCTCCATTATAAGTTTCTGTAATTGCTGCTGCAAGTATAAAGGGTCCTTCGATATCGCCTGATTCTTTTTCCGTTGTTGCTGCATTATCTATATCGACCTTTGAATAAGCTGAACTAGAAGTTTCCAGTAAGGTTTCAATTGTCAAAGTACTTCTAGTATTGTCTAAAATTTCAATTCCCTGTGCCAACGGAAGCATTACATATCCTGTTTCAAGAGCTGTTGCAGTTGCATCATGACTACGGATCGTTGGTATTAAATAATGCATGTAGTTAGGGTAATGATAGTTTGAATTTCCTTCCAGAACAACACCTTCTACTGTCTGTACTCCATAAGCGGCTAAGACAGAATTAAAGTTTGTCATATCATTCCGCACTGAGGAAGCAGAAAGGATAAGCGCTTTTCCACCACCTTCCAGAAATGTGATGATTTTGTCAGCTTCATCTTCTGAAATATCTGTTGTTGGTCCCGAAATCATAAGGATATCCGCATCTTCCGGTACCGTTTCTTTTGTTAGAAGACTTAATTCTTTCAGTTCCAGATTCTCTTTTTCTATTGCGGCCTGTAATGCGGCACTAATGGCTGCTTCATTATGTCCTGTCAAATTATATACAACTGGTAAATCCTCTGAAGTTACATAGGCAATTGCGCTGGTAATCTGACCTTCACCATCAAATCCGGTGGTTGTATAAGAATAGATCGTATAATTAAGCTCACCCATATACATATTTTCATAGGGAATTACTTTACTGCGGCCTTCGCTGACAACAATAATACTGTTTGCCGCCACTTGCGTATCCGTATACTGTTCTACAAAAGTCGGATTGGCTACAACATCTTTCAAAGTTACGGTAATGTGACTGGAAGCCCCTTCATAACGTCCCAGTAATTGCCTGATGGCTGCGTCTTCCGTACTGCCTGACTCTGTAATATAATATAGGGTTACATCCTCTTCCAGAAGTGACAGCACTTCTTCTGTCTGCTCTCCAATGGTATATAGTTGATTCGCACTTACATCAATCTGCGTGTATTTCGTTGGTATTTTTGCCACAACCATATTCATTACAATTAATATAGCGAGCAGCACAAATATGGAGCCCAGACTATAAGACCCTTTTTTCATATATTTTGTGGTTAATTTCTCTTTCAATTTCATCATAGTCCTCCCTTAGCTCCAACGTCTTTTCTGAATTGTTTGTATTGCCATATATAGGAAAAAAACGATAACCGATATAAAATATACAAGGCCGTTCAGATCAAGAATATCATTTAGAAAATTGTTAAAATGCGTATGTATGTCAAATACACCCATAAGATTTTGCACTGCGCCTTCCAAAACACTGGATTTTACAAAGTAAACTATAATAAGTGCTGTTTCACATATTGCTGCAATGAGTGCTGCAATAACAGCATTATGAAGCAAATAATAAATAATAAATCCTATAATTAGGATGATTCCTGTAAACACAAGAAGAGAGGCAATTGCTGTTGCTGGTACAAGCGAACTAATACCGCTCATCATATAGGTACATATATAAAGCACACCGACTGTTAGTACAGCCGCAATAATTTGACTCTCTGTGATCGATGAAATAAACATTCCGATTGCAATATCTGCACTGCCCAACAGAAAAAATCCAAGTATCGCTGTATATGATCCTGCAAAAGCTACAGTACCAAACTGAGCCAGGATAAGTGGATACAGGCAAATGATGAAAATAGGGATTAAAAATACGGTTAACAACGCCAAATATTTTCCTAAAATAATCTTTCCGACAGAAACAGGTGCGGTGTAAAGAAGCTGGTCTGTTTTCTGCTTAGTCTCTTCTGCAATAATACGCATCGTTAAAAGTGGTACGGTAATAAGAAATATAATGGTAACACTGCTAAGTGTATATGCAAATAATGGATACCCATATTGTAGATTATATGCTGTAAAAAATATTCCTATAATGACTAAAATAAATGCGATAAATACATATCCAATCATTGAAGTAAGATAGGTTCTTAATTCTTTTTTATAAATTGCTATCATGCTATTCGTCCTCTCCCTTTTCTTTCCCTACAGATTCAGCTGCTTTTTCATCTGACTTCTCTATAACTTCTTCTGATGCTTCGTATTCTAATATGACATCCGGAATTACCTCTGTTTCTTTTTTCCCTGCAGATTTACGAATACGGAATAAAATATTTTGTTTCTTTCTCTCCTGCGGTGCTGCCTCCCCAGTTAATTCTAAAAATACATCTTCCAGAGACATATTAGATAGCTTCATCTGTATAATTGGGTATTGAACTTTTGCGAATGTATAAAAGAGTTCTTCTCTAATATCTACATCCTGCCCTGTCTTAATTAGAACGTCAAATGCGTCTTTTTCTGTAGAATTGTGAATTTCTGCTACTTTTATGCCTGGAATTTTCTTTAAGGTGGATTTGATTTTTTCTTTCGATCCTCGTATGGTAAGTTCAAGTGAATTTGCGCTTAACATCAGCTTACTTAAATTCTCTGGTGTATCACTTGCTACTAATTTGCCATGTGCAATAATCATGACATAGTCACAAACCGCACTCACTTCTGATAGAATATGAGAACTCAGAATAACCGTATGTTTCTTAGCCAAATCTTTAATCAAATCTCTTATCTCAATAATCTGTTTTGGATCAAGGCCTACAGTTGGTTCATCTAAGATAATGATTTCCGGAAATCCAAGAATTGCTTGTGAAAGCCCAACTCTTTGCTTGTAACCTTTTGAGATATTTTTAATGAGGCGATGCTTTACATCTTTTATTTTTGTAATCTGAATTGCCTCATTCATCATTTGTTCACGTTTTTCTTTCGGAATCCCCTTTAATTCTGCTGCAAATGTAAGATATTCCATTACCGTCATATCCATATAAAGAGGAGGGAGTTCTGGTAAATAACCAATACATTTCTTCGCTTCTTCCGGCTCTTCTAAAATGTTATGCCCATTTATGAGCACCTCACCTTCCGTTGAAGCAATATAACCTGTCATAATATTCATGGTTGTTGTTTTTCCTGCGCCATTTGGGCCCAGAAATCCATAAATTTGTCCTTTTTCTACTGTAAAACTCAAGTTGTCTACAGCCGTATGGTCTCCATACCTTTTGACCAAATTCTTAACCTCTATCACAATATGATCCTCCTTTAGCCTATTTCTGAAAGCTTATTTCACAAATTTACCAAATTATTGTGTTTATTTCTTCATTTTTCTATGTCGAAAGGATGAAAATTCTGTGATCAATGTGTGAACATGTGGATAAATGCTTTTCTTCTATCATACCCTCCGCTCCCATTTTCTTTATTTTTCTCACCCAAAATATTTATTTAATGAGATGAATAAAGACCATATAGTTTTCAGCCTTGTAGCTGAATTTATGCATGGTCTTTGTATACTGCAGCTGTTTTATGCATTTTGATCCGGCAGCCCCATTTTTATGATTTATGTGCTTGCCATATTGCAGTTACCCGTTTTTTTATCTACGCCGTTAACAAAACAGGCAAGGGAAAAAGAGCCAGTACATCTACTTCCGGCAATGCCTGTGGCTGCCTCACTATATTAGGCCTGCACTGCCTGAGACAGTATAATACTTTCCATCACCTCCATGACCCCATACTCTTCATTGGTCTTAATCACAACTGAGGCTGCCTGTTTTGCTGCATCAGTAGCATTTCCCATGGCAAAGGAATTAGAAAATGTCTTTAGCATCTCAATATCGTTACCACCATCACCAAAAACAGCTACTTCACTTTTGGACAGATTACATATTCCTAATAATTTCTCAAGTCCCTTTGCTTTATTCACACTTTTATCCGTCACTTCAAAAAATGACGCTTCAAATGGTGCATTCACCACTCTGTCACCCAATGATTCAAGATAAGCATCTATCTCTTTGTATTTTTCTTCATCCTCTTCGCTGCAATTTATTTTCAGAATTGTACTTTCCAATATCTCTTCCTTCGTACTATCAAAGACATATTGCTCCATAAAAGAATCAAGCTCCTCAATTGAAAATTTATTTGCTATCATATTTTTGAACTCTGCTCTTTCCGTAAATGCTTTTATTTGCGCTTCTTTACTAAAGTTCACCATTATCTTTTCCGCTGTAATGTATTCGAAAAACTGATTCGGAAATGTTTCATATATCATATCAACTACGGAAGAATCTATAGGCTTTTGAAAAATAACATTTCTTTCTTTATCTAATACCAATGCTCCATTCATGGAGACAATATAGATTGGGAGCTCCCATAATTCCTTATTTCTTCTAATTCCTTCTATATTTCTACCCGTCGCAACTGAAAATTCATAACCTTCCTGTATTACATTTTTGATGCAGGAAATAATTCTATCATCTGTTGCATGGCGGATATTTAGCAATGTTCCATCCAAGTCACTTACAAACATTTTTATCATATTAAGCCTCCATAGAAATTTAGTTCGATGCAATTTTCAAGCCTGCCCGCAATACTGCGGCGATAGAAAGTGTGAAAGATATCTTTCACACTTTCTATCTTAATTCCACTCAAATCCAACAGCATCCAGAATTGCTTTTGCAATAATCATATGACCCTGCACGTTTGGATGAACTCTATCACCGCTAAGTGTACAATTAGGCAGTGATTCCATAAATTCATCCATCTTTTCCTGCACATCTACAAAGATTAAGTTATATTTCTCAGCCATTTTTTTCCCTATGGCGCCATAGCGTTCTATCATTTTGCGCATAGGGTCTTCCCTATTTGTTTCCAACATAAAAGGACTTACAAGAATCATACCTTTGGCATAGGCAAGTGTTTTCTGAATCAGCTCTGCATAAATCTCTGTAAACTCTTCTTCCTCAACTTGCTTGGCCTGTGTAAGAATATTATCAAAATGTCTCCATGCATCATTGACACCAATCATTACACTGACCCAGTCAGGATTTAGAGCCTTTACATCTTTTTCCCATCGTTCTTTCAAATCAGTGATACGGTTCCCACTAATCCCTTTATTGATCACCATAATTCTGGCATTTGGATTAAGTCCGGTCAGACATGCATTTACCAAATTTACATAGCCCTCACCAAAAGATGACGGGCCTGCCGGCGGTGCATCGTAATTCCTGCCACAATCGGTAATCGAATCTCCAATCATTACAAATCTTGTATTTCTTTCTAATATCACTATCTTATCTCCTAATTGCTTTTTTATTATTCACATTCCACTTATTTCACAGATATTTTCACATGATTCACACCATTTCCAGCCATTACCTTTGTATGGTTACCAAATACCTTAATCTCATATTTTTGCACTGTCGGAGTCGCATCCACTTCAATTGTATTACCATTTCTCTTCGCTGCTAATTTCAAAACTTCATTTGCTTTTGCATCATATACGGTAAATTTGGCTGTCTTTCCATCTGCTAATTGATACATAATAAATTTCGTATCTTGTACATAATCATAAACCACATCGTTATCAAACTTACCAAATCCAAGAATCGAATTCTCTTTCGCAAGTATTGGCATTTCTGTATAGGAGCAGCTTCTTTTCACATAACGACCCCCTTCATATACATCGCCAGTCACAATGTCAGTCCAGATTCCATTTGGTAAATAGAACTCCGCCACACCAGCAGGATTCATAACAGGAACAACCATCAGAGAATCACCAAGCATATACTGTGTATCCAGGAATCTGCAAACCGCATCTTCCATAAAATCAATAATCATGGCCCGCATCATTGGCACACCGGTCTCATGTGTTTTTATCGCCTGTGCAAACAAATAAGGCATTAAACTTCCTTTTAATTTTGTATAGAACCGTAATACATCGCAAGCCTCATCATCAAATAGCCATGGCACGCGATAGGTCGTAGACCCGTGCAGTCTGCTGTGCGTGGAAAGCAGTCCAAATGCACACCAGCGTTTATACAAATCAGGTGTCGCTGTTGCTTCAAATCCACCAATATCATGACTGAAGAATCCAAATCCACTGGCACAAAGAGAGAGTCCGCCTCTAAGCGTTTCCGCCATAGCTGTGTAATCTGCAAAACAGTCTCCTCCCCAATGCACTGGGAATTTCTGTCCGCCTGCAGTCGCACTGCGTGAGAACAAGCAAGCCTGATCCTTACCATAAAAATCTTCTAACGCTCCAAATATAGTTTTATTATATATGTATGTATAGTAATTATGCATTTTAACAGGGTCTTTCCCATTGTAATACACCACATCGGTTGGAATTCTCTCTCCAAAATCTGTCTTTATATTATGAACGCCCATTTCAAACAGGGTTTTTAATAAACCGGTATACCACTCACAAGCCGCAGGATTTGTGAAATCCACAATCGCCATACCCGGCTGCCATAAGTCAGATTGATATACACTTCCATCCTTATTTTTCAGGAAATATCCTTTTTCTAATCCGATATCAAACAAATATGAGCGTTGACCCACATATGGATTAATCCAGACACAAACCTCCAAGCCTTTCTCTTTCAACCTTTTCAACATACCTTCCGGATCCGGAAATTGTCTGGTATCCCACTTCATATTACACCATTCATACTCTTTCATCCAGAAACAATCAAAGTGAAATACCTGTAACGGAATACCCCTTTCTTTCATCCCGTCAATAAATGACATTACTGTCTCTTCATTATAATTGGTCGTAAATGAAGTCGACAACCAAAGCCCAAACGAATATGCCGGCGGCAGCGCCGGTCTTCCTGTCAATAATGTATAATTTGACAATACCTCATGTAAATCATTACCGCCTATTACAAAGTACTCCATTTCTTCCCCTGGCACTGTAAATGCAACCTTAGAAACAGTCTCTGATGCTACCTCATAAGAAACCTTATCCGTACTGCTTACAAATATACCATATCCTGCGCTTGATAAATAGAATGGTACGCTCTTATAGCTAGCCTCCGTACAAGTACCGCCATCAGAGTTCCACATCTCTACCACCTGACCATTTTTTACAAACGGGGTAAACTTTTCTCCAAATCCATAAATATATTCACCTACCGATAAAGTCAATTGCTCTCTGATATAAGCCAAATCTTTACCTGTTGGATATTGAAAAGTTTTTTCATCTGCCTGTAAAGCCCGTTTTGCCTCTGCTTTATATGGGCTTTCCAACACATAAGAAGTGCTGCGCCATCCATTTCCGGTAAGTTTCTTCTCATTATAATAATAAGTAACCTCCCATTGTTTTCCTGTTTTAACCTCAACTCTTGTATTACCGCTCGTCAATACTACTTTACCATCCTCTATCGTAATCGTCGGTGTATACCCCTGCTCCTCATCCAATTCAAATTTAGGGCAATTATCAAGTCCCCCCCTAAAGTGGCTTACATTTACCTTAATAATATCTTTGGCCGTTGATGAAAAACAATCTCCAAATTAGGTCCGGACAAAGTCTGTCCTCTGTGATGAATTACTTCCGGTACAGCCAATACCATGATTGCATTCTCTGTTGTTGCAACCTCATATGCCTGAGAAGCATATCTTATTTCATATCCCTTTTTGGTTAACCAAAATCCATCAATGACTTTCATTTTATCCTCCTTCATTTAAAAGCAGAAAAACGCCGTACAAGAAATTTTCCTTACCTAATCTTTATTGTGGTCCTGTTCTATGATCATCCCTTCTCTAGATGGGATTTAAATTCTCTCACCTGACGGATATCTATTAAGTCTCCAAAAGAGAAGTAAACTTCCCTGCCGTATTAGCATATACCATCCGCCGTTATTATGCAACCCTATTTGCCTTAGAGATTGATTGTATTGTTTTTAAAACAGATAGTAGTGAATGGTCCGCCTAATTCATCTATAAGCCATCACAGAATATGTATGATAGCAAAAATAACACTATGGATGAAAGTATAGATCACATAGTGCTATTACATATGGCGTTTATTCAACAATTGGGAAGATATTCTTGTAACGCATGATACAGACTTCTGGTATTACTAAGGTTTTCACTAGAACCTTTTTTCATCAATAAATGCCTGCAGCTTATCGGACATAGTATTTCCCAGCGATACCTGGGTCGCTGCGTCCAAGGATCTCAATCGATCGTCTTCTGCAATTCCTATTCCGGTATCCTCAATATATAACTCCTTTGTATCTGAAATATACCTTATCTTTATTTTCCCTTTATATGTATATTTTAAAGAAATAAAAAGAATCTGTTCAATTATAAATTTCAACTACTTTTCATCTGTTAATATCATATTATCAAAATATTCTAAATCCAGTTCAATATTTTTATTAATAAATATAACTGAATATTTTTTTACAGATTCCTGTATGATTGGATATAAGGGCAAATGGCATATAT
>Ga0153997_1000013_pt1 | contig 65863 bp, 57 predicted proteins | sample TSNC081MetaG_FD_104750 | JGI IMG/M metagenome (GOLD analysis project Ga0153997, IMG submission 104750) | Attine ant fungus gardens microbial communities from North Carolina, USA - TSNC081 MetaG | ecosystem: Host-associated > Fungi > Mycelium > Unclassified | place: USA: North Carolina, Lumber...
CCGGCAGGAATTACTTTCCGGAAATAAGATAAAAGCGTTAGACTTCTGTAGTTTCTCTGCAAACAAACCTACCATAATGATTCTCGGCGGGAGTTTGGGTTCCGTCACCTTAAATACGGCTATCCGAAATATTCTGCCCCAACTGTTAAAGGATTTTCAGGTAATACACTTGTGCGGCAAGGATAAATTAGACTCTGCGCTCACCCATACCGGCGGTTACGCCCAGTATGAATACATCAAAAAAGAATTATCCGATTTGTTTGCTCTCTCAGATTTAATAATATCGCGTGCCGGAGCCAATGCCATCTGTGAGATACTTGCTCTAAGAAAACCGAATCTATTAATTCCTCTTTCTGCTAACGCCAGCCGCGGTGATCAGATTTTAAATGCAAACTCTTTTAAATCACAGGGGTTCAGTCAAGTATTGGAAGAGGAATCGCTCTCTGATGAAACGCTTTTATCTGCCATACATGAGCTGTACCAAAACAGAGCTATTTATATTAGGCGCATGTCAAAAAGCGTCCAATATAGCTCTATCGGTATTATAACGAAATTAATTCAGAATGAAGCCATCTAATATATCAAATATAGTCAAATACCATGCAGTAACAGGCTGCAGCGGTATTTGACTCTTGCGTATTCGCCAAATGTGAGCCAGCTCCCACTTCGCTTCTTATAAGTGCAGGAATGCAAGCATTCCTACATTTTTTTCATCGATCGCTGTAATAGACACGTCATCTATACGTTACAAATGTAGTATACTATTCTATTCACGTTTCTCGCCGCAATCATAATCATGACCGTAATTGTCTCGTATCCAACATCTGGCTCTATATAACCTTGCCCGCAATACGGACAGAGAAATACCTAACTCCTCTGCAACCTCATTCTGAGGCCTTTCCAGAATCGCTATAGATACAATAATTTCATACCAAATTGGATTCATTTCTTTTAGTTCATATAAAATCTCGTAGATTAATTCTGTCCGCATAACTTTATTTACCACTTTTTCCGTACCAGAATCACATACAATCTCATAGCCTATCGCTTCTAAGGCTTCGAGACTTTCCGTGTCTCTTCTAACGTTCATTTTTCTTAAATAATCTATGGACGCATTTCTTGCTACTAACATTAACCATGGTTTGATAAATTCTTCTCTGATATTATTCATCTGTATATAATATTCCATAAAAGATATTTGACATATCTCCTGAGCGGCATCGTAATCATGTATTCTATCTACTGCCAGTTTCATAACTAAGTTTTTATACATTTCATATATCTTGTTAAATTTGCTATCACTTAAGTTCTGCATATTTAGTAGTTACCTCCCTTCTGTTTTTTTTTAACACTCACATATAATTTCTTATGTCTGTAAGCATCTTAACTTTGATTTCTTCTTCTAATAAACCTGGTGTCCAGTTCAGTCGCAGATTGTCATCCTGGTATCTTGGAATAATATGCACATGAAAATGAAATACAGTTTGCCCCGCTGCCTCTTCATTATTCTGCACTAGATTGACTCCATCACATTTTAAGATATCTGTTATGCCAATCATCAGTTTCTTCGCTAATACAATCGATTTTGCTGCAAGATCGCTCGGTAATTCTAATAAGTTTTTGTAATGCTGTTTCGAAATTATTAATACGTGCCCCGCAGAAGCAGGGTTAATGTCTAAAATCACTTTGAATACGTCATCCTCATATACAGTCGAAGATGGAACCTCACCATTTGCAATTTTACAAAAAATACACTTGTTCTCTCCCATATGCACTGCCCTTTCTATTTTATACTATTTTTGATAATTCTACTGCTTAATATATTAGTAATCGCTATATTTTCCATTATACTACAATTCACATACTTTTGTCATAATTTGTTGTAAAATTATATTTGCCAATCTGCATATAGTATGCTAAACTAGATTATGGTAAAGGTTGGGAGAAAATATAATAGAAAGTCTGCCAGAAATAGAAATTCTTCCAGTCCAGTTTTGTAATGTCCGCAAAGCGGGATATATAGCAGATATTCCAACGAAAATTGTAATATTTATGGGTGTAAATATGTTAAGCGAAAAAAATCGATTGTTGTTGCAAAAACTAACCTGCGAGCATAAAGAGCTGGCTGAAATTATAAAAGAAATAAATGAAGAACATCAATATACCATTTCTAAAATTGCTCATGAAATTAGTAATCCACTGACATTAATTAATAGTTCATTGCAATTCATTGAATCACACCACCCAGAAGTAAAAGAATTTCAGTTTTGGTCGTCTGCAATAGAAGATATTAATTATTTACGGGTTTTACTAACTGAATTATCCACATTTAATAACAGTGAGAACGTGAATTTAGAAACGCTGACTATTGAGGATATTATCATATCATTGGAATCCTCTTTTAAGCCTAAACTCTCAAATACCAAAAAAAAGTTGATTGTTAATTTTTCTGATACCTCCTATCCTATTATAGGCGATTTGACTAAACTCCGTCAAACAATTATCAATCTTTTGAAAAACGCTTTTGAATCCATAGAAGATGATGGTATTGTACAAGTTACCGTTACATATTCCGAAACAGATTTATTACTTACTATCTCAGATACGGGTATTGGTATGAGTGAAGAAGAAATAGAAAAGATATTTACTCCATTTTCAACTACGAAGCCAAATGGAACCGGGCTTGGACTACCCATATCCCAAAAAATTATTGAATCGCATGGCGGCACAATTAATGTGACTTCAGCAGTCGGCAAAGGTACTGTCTTTCGCGTGCTTTTGCCTCTTATGTAAGTTGAAATTCATTTCCCAAATCTGGACGAAATGGGTTGCCGCAAGGTGTACAGCCAGCCATTACCTTTGTACCTTACTATTTCCAGAATAGCGTTGTTTGCACAGTTGTTATTTTTCTTGCATAATTGTATACCCTTTGAAACCTACTTTTTTCCCTCCTTTCACATCCTCTATAGAGAGTAGTTCTCACAAACATTTCTTTTTTTTATCTGCGCTATTATAAAAAATACAAAATGTAATCCAAAGCTAATAAATCATATTTTCCGAAATAAATTGTCCTACATCCTACAATTGGATAAATATATTGAAGATAAGGATAAAATCATGTATAATACATTCTATGTATTGTCAATACGCCATTTCGGTAAAGGGTACAAAAAATGGGAATATATACCTTTATGATACCTGCAAAGACCTACTGAGAGATTTCGTTCAATATCTCCACATGACCTTTTCCTTTCAACCATATATTATATTACAGAAATTAGTATGGCAATCGACATATTTTTGAAAGTGTAAACTAACTGACAGGAGGCACAAAATGTCAGAAAATTATAGAAAAGAAGATATAAGAATAATTAAGACGCGAACGGCGTTATCGGTCTCCATGTACACTCTGCTCCAACGTCGAAAATTTGCTAGAATAACCGTAAATGATTTGTGTGATGAGGCACTCACAAGCAGAGCTACTTTCTATATTCATTTTTGCGATAAATATAGTTTGCTAAGTTATTGTTTAGACGATATAAGAGATAACCTGACAAATAAAATACATCATTTTACATACGCACATATTGAAAAAGTCATAAATCAATTTATCTGCGATAACTCTAAAGTAATTACAAATTTAGTTGAAAATGCAGATAGTGAGGTTTTAAATTTACTACGTAACTTTATGTTTTCTATGATAAATAATTTATTTAAAAGGGAAGAAAGTATACCATCCACCCCCAGTAATTCCATTTTATATACTTTTTGCAGTGGCGGTATGGTAAATTTACTTTTGTGGCAAATAGAAAACAGATTCCCTGCAGAAACTCCGTTTATGAACAACTATTTGTATGATATGTTAACCTATATAATGGATTGGGATAAAATAATGAGTAAATCTAAACTGTTGCGTATGGATTAGCAGTTTATCATACTGTATTTTGTGAGCAATTCAATATTGGAGAGAAATTTGAGATAAATTGCAACATTTGATTCGCATTTTTTCTCTACGAAGATATTGAAATGTTTTCCATGCCAGGTAAGAGTTTCTATTATATACCGCAATCCCTTGTGTATCATGGATTGCGGTTTCTTCCATTTAACTTATGAAAGCTTGGTTCAAATCAGCGATCAAATCAGCCACATCTTCAATTCCTACAGATAGTCTAAGCAGTCTTTCATCGATTCCCACCCTGCTTGTCAGCCACTTTGGTACTTCTGCATGAGTTTGGGCAATTGGATAAGTCATAAGGGTTTCCACACCACCAAGACTTTCTGCAAAATAAATCAATTTTACTTTCCCAAGCACCTCTTTTGCTATCTCTGGAGTTTTCACTTTAAAAGAAATCATTGCTCCGAAACCTTCTGTTTGCTTTTTGGTTATCTCATATCCCGCATGATCCGCTAATCCTACATAGTATACATCGGTTACATTCGCAAGCGTTAGTAGATGATCCACTATTTTCCCCGCATTTTCCTGCTGCCTCTGTATACGAACAGATAAGGTCTTGATACTTCTTATCATGAGCCAGCTGTCAAATGGTGATAATATTGCACCGGTCGATTTATAATGAAGCCCCAATTTCTCTATTATTTTCTCTCCTTTTGCAATTACAAATCCAGCAATAATATCGTTATGTCCACACAGATATTTCGTTCCGGAATGTAAGGATATATCCGCACCCAGTGTAAGGGGTCTTTGAAGCATAGGCGTCAAAAAAGTATTATCTACTATAAACAGACCATCTGCGGCATGGATGATGTCCGCCAATGCCTGTATGTCTGATACTATCATCATAGGATTGGATGGAGTTTCAATGAATAAAGCTTTCGTATTTTCTTTTATACTGGATTTTACAAGCTCTAAATTGGAGGTATCAATAAACTCGAACTCAATGTTATGTGCCGCAAAGAATTCAGCCGCAAGACGAGGCGTGCCACCATAGAGATCCTCGCTTAACAGAATATGGCTTCCCCCCGGAAATAAATAAAACACAGATGTAATTGCTGCCATTCCGGATGAATAGGCAAAACATCTCTCGCCGCATTCTAAAGCAGCAAGTGTACATTCTAATTCTTCTCTAGTAGGATTTTGCATACGTGAGTAATCATAACCTGTACTCCTGGAAAATCCCGGATGTCTAAATGTGGAAGACATATATATAGGATAGCTTATTGCTCCAGTTTCTTTATCATAACCTTTTTGTCCATGTACTATCTTTGTCTCTCGCTTCATGTTTTCCTCCTATAAAACCTATCAATTTGGTATGATTTTTTATTTGATTTTACTGTATTATGAGGAATTTGTCAATTTGTTTTAAATAACGCTGGCAAATAGACTTGGTAAAATGTTACTATTCACAGCCTGTTGGTGATAAAGACCATGCTGTTTTTAGCCTTTGTTGCTGTATTTATGCATGGTCTTTGTATACTAAAGCTGTTTTATGCATTTCCTGAGAGTCCCTTTGTTAGGGTCAAACATGGGCTATACTGCAATTACAGTTAACTTTTTACAATAGCTCTTTATATTTCCTGATATATATATTCTTTGCAAGCGTTACAACAACCATATAAAGACATATGGTTGCGATCAGATACGGATAAAATATAGCCGGCAATGGGCTCATTCCAAGAACCTCACCTAAACCAGTATATGGTATAACGGTTCCCACCAGAATTCCAAGACTTGTTAACACAGTCAGCTTTGTTGATGCTCTGCTCTGTATAAACGGTACCTTTGGTGTTCTAATTAAATGGATTACCAGTGTCTGGGTCCAAAGTGATTCTAAAAACCATCCTGCGTGAAATAAGGCAACAAAGGCTTCTTTTCCGCTATCTGAAAGCGTTCTGTAGCCACCACCTAATACAGCAGGACATATAACAAAGAACATCAACAGGTATGTGGAAATATCAAAAATAGAGCTTGTTGGGCCAATGTATATCATAAATTTACTGATGGAGGATGCATCCCATTTTCTTGGTATCATTAAAAAATCTTTGTCAACATTGTCCCATGGAATTGCAATGCAGGACACATCATATATTAAGTTTAGGACTAAAATCTGTATCGGCAGCATTGGCATAAATGGTAAGAATGCGCTGGCTGCCAAAATGGAAAACATATTACCAAAGTTGGAGCTAGCTGTCATTTTAATGTATTTAATTATATTGGCGTAGGTCTTTCTTCCTTCGATGATACCTTCTTCCAATATCATTAAATCTTTTTCTAACAGAATGATATTAGCTGATTCTTTCGCAATATCTACTGCGGTATCGACAGATATTCCCACATCTGCTTCTTTCATAGCCGGGGCATCATTAATGCCGTCACCCATGAAACCAACTGTATGACCATTTTCTCTGAGTGCTGCAACAATTCTTGATTTCTGTGCCGGTGATAATTTAGCAAATACATTTGTTATTTCTACTGCCTCTTTTAATCTTTCTTCACCCATGACCTCTACATCAGAGCCAAGCAGCAGATTATCCACTCTGAGACCGACTTGCTTGCAGATATATCTGGTTACGCCATCATTATCACCTGTTAAGATTTTTACACCTACACCATGCTTATTTAGCGCTTTTATGGCCCCTTCCGTACTTTCTTTTGGTGGATCCAGAAATGCAAGATAGCCAATTAACACCATGCCAGATTCGTCTTCTATGGAAAATGCCCCTACCGGAGCTGGATTTGTCTTTTGTGAGAGTCCCAGAACTCTGAATCCATTTTCATTATATTTATTCACTACATCAAGAATTTCTTTTTTTAATGCCTCTGTCAGTGGCTGTACATTTCCTTTATACTCTGCGTGGGTAGAAACAGACAGCATTTCCTCTACTGCACCTTTTGTAATAAGCTGTGTCTTTCCATTGTCATCCGCCACTACTACACTCATACGTCTACGGTTGAAATCAAATGGTATCTCGTCAACTTTATGATATTTTACTGTCAGATCCTGTAATGCTTTTTCATTTGCATGATTGATAATGGCAATATCCATTAAGTTTTTTAATCCTGTCTGAAAATAGCTGTTCAAAAATCCATGGCGCAATATGCGGCCATCCTCACCTCCGCGTATATCTAAAGAGTGCTCCAGTATAACTTTATCCTGTGTGATAGTTCCAGTTTTATCCGTACAAAGAATATCGATTGCTCCAAAATTTTGAATGGAATTTAAATCTTTTACAATTACCTTCTTTTTAGACATGGCAACGGCACCTTTTGCCAGATTTGCGGAAACAATCATAGGCAGCATTTCCGGTGTCAAACCTACGGCGATGGATAAAGCGAATAAAAAGGCTCCCATCCAGTCTCCCTTTGTAAATCCGTTGATAAAGAACACCACCGGTACCATAATCATCATAAATCTGATAAGTACCCAGGAAACAGAATTTACACCTTTTTCAAAGCTGGTGATTATTTTGGCTCCTGAAATTTGTTTTGCAATGGAACCAAATATGGTGCTGTCACCAACAGCAATAACAATGGCCATGGCCGTCCCACTTATGACATTTGTCCCCATAAACGCAAGGTTATCTAGCTCTAATGGATTGTTGTTATTGGCAGGTTTTACGTGACTAAATTTTTCAACAGGCTCACTCTCACCAGTCAAAGAAGACTGACTTACAAATAAATCTTTTGCCTGCAATATACGGACATCTGCCGGCACCATATCACCAGCTGCCAGATAAACAATATCACCTACTACAATTTCATCCATGGAGATTTCAAAGCTGCCTTCGGGATCTCTTTGGATTAGAATGGTATTTTGTACCATTTCTCCAAGCTTTTCTGCTGCTTTATCAGATCTCGCCTCCTGTATAAAACGAAGTGCTCCGCTTATCATAACCATGAGAAGTACAATAATCACAGCCGTCGGATCTTTTTCTCCCGGAGCTGCATACAATATATCGGTAAAGAAGGAGATGATTGCAAGCAGTAATAATACAATTGTAAAGGGATTCACGAAGGATTCCACAAATTTTTTAAGTAGAGAGTCACCTTTTTGAGCAGTGATTTCATTTCTGCCATATTTATCTCTCATTTCTTCAACGGTTTCTTCTCTATATCCTTTTTCTGTTATATTATATTTTGTAAAAAGTAGTTTTTTATCATTACTGGAAGCAAATAATAGTCTTTCTTTTGCCTCGGTAATTTGTTTTGCTATATTATTTAAAATTTGTTTTTTTAATATCCTCATAGTCTAGCTCCCATCTGCCGTCGCGGCGGTGCCTGATCAGGAAAAACTCCCTGTTATTGTATGGAAGTATTAAGCTAATATACATGAAGTCACTAATTTTTGGAGCTTATCTCCCGGCAATGAAAAAAATGCAGGAATATTTAATAACTTCATAATTCGTTTATTACTTCTGCTTACTTTTAAAACTTTTAAAGTTTTCTTTATTCCTATTTATCGATCATTTTATAAATGGAAATTTGTTTAAAATATAAATGGTAAACTATAAGAGTTGAATATGGACACTAGAATAAATAACAAGAATATACTATTTAAATAATATGCGTTAACTATGATAGAGAGCAGGAAAATAAATCCGGCTTTTTCTCTCCCTCTTTTCACAAAACTGCATATTCTTCCCAGGTGGTTCAACATTACGACTCTTATTACAACTGTGACTTATACTTCCTGATTCCATTTTCCTCACCTCCTGTTTTTTTGAATTTGGCCTTTTTTATTTCATTCATTTTAAAGCACTAAAAAAACCCTTACTAATAATATAACGATGGTAAGGGCATATATTTTCCCACAAATTATTGCAAAATTAGAGTTTCTTCATTTAGCGCATCTGTTAACAATATAAAGCATTAAGCTCTACCACCATTCAAGCTTCAGCTTCGCAGGGCAATGTAATTGTATTAGTTTATGCCTTGGCTTCGACATAAACTGCTGACCCTCTCATAGTGTCTCCACTATTTTGCGGCAACAATCCGTATCCCTTGCGGTAACCTCACCTACTGGAATTATTAAATTTTAACCTTAACTGAATAAATATTTTAACCTGCTTTTATTATAAAACACAAGGATAGTTTTGTCAATCTTTTTCTAAATTGTTCCAGCTGTTACAGTTTAGCCTTATAGTAAAAGACGGTCCCTTCCTCATGGCTGTACAGACGATCAAAATTCAATCGTTCCTGTGCCTTTTCATAAAGCGGTCAGAAAAGATATTCCAGATTCTAATATACTCAATACACCGAATAGTGCGTTTGTGGATGCTAACACCTTGATGTTGGTATAACAGGAAATGCAGATTCTTAGTCTTTTCACACAACTTTCATCATAGAATTATATAAACTTTATAAGCGCAGGCATAAGAATGAAAGCTTGGATTCTACAAATTATGAATTCCTTTGGTTATGTAGGTATCGCTCTACTAATTACTATAGAAAATCTCTTTCCCCCCATTCCCTCCGTAGTCATTCTTGCATTTGGGGGCTTTATGACTACGTATACCAAATTGGGAGTATTTGGAGTTATAGCCGCCTCCACATTTGGCTCTGTAATCGGAGCTGCTATTCTTTATAAAATGGGAAGTCTGCTTTCTAAGGAAAAACTAATACATTTATTAGATGGGAAGGTCGGTAAGGTACTTCATTTTAAGAAAGAGAATGTTTTAAAAACAATGGATAGCTTTAACCAATATGGAAACATTTCGGTTTTGCTTGGCAGATGTGTTCCTAACATCAGAAGCCTTCTCTCCCTACCAGCCGGAATGTCTAAAATGCCTATGGGAAGATTTTTACTTTTTACCACAGCAGGAAGCCTTGTGTGGAATACAGCTTTGGTCTGTTTGGGTGCTTTCTTTGGAGCCTCCTGGAAAAAGATATTTTCCTATGTAAATACATATGGAAATATTCTTTTTATATCTCTTGGCGTAACGATATTGGTGGGATATTTGTTTTCTAAAATCAAAGAATAAGCAGAGTGTATAATATAGCTTATTTAGAAGGTAACCAATCGTAACACAGTGAGTATTTGGTTTCACCTGAAAAGATATCCGCAGATCGCAGGCCTTTCGTATCATGACGCTTTTGGCTTATTATAAATATTGCAGCTGTGCTACAGATAAATGTTCTAATAGAAAAAGCGACCGAAAGGAAATTTTTCAATCTCTTGTACAATAACTCTGACATTTTAATTTGCTTTATAACTTTATATAATAATTAAATCCGTGCGCCGCACTTCGAACCATTACCCCAAGCGTTACCTCTACAGTTAACTCAGTCCAGGTGACCTTACGGCACACAGAAGGTTCTACTTAGTGCTGCTTCATTCCTGACCTGACACAGTTCATAGATTCCTGTTGCGTAAGACCCAAACGTCATCGCCACTTATAAAGGGCAGCCTCACAATAATAAGCCCTCAGATTGACATTACCCCTACTGTAGCGGATTGTAGGTACAGGGCACCGCTAACTCCCCGGCTGCACGGAAACTTTATAACATACTCAGCTCACATCTACTACTGAAACGTGTATTAATAATTATACCTTTTTATATTACAATTGTCAAATTTATTTTATTTCTCTAAATTATGGCATTAAAATGACGGACTATTTACAGCCTAAACTGTTTCCGCTTGCAACAACCAGATTCTGGATGAAACCGTTCCTGAGTACAACAGACTGAAATTACATGGGGAGAATGCTGCTTCCGTGTATCCATTTCACGCTCCGTAAGTGAGCCCCCGAATTTGCCTCTCCACAAGATAATTGGGAACTGAATTGCTATTATTCAGCCTTGTGGTATTCTTTCACTCTCGCCTTTTCTAATCTTAATTTCCTAAAGAAATCAGACAACAATGTACTGCATTCCTCCTGCAGAACACCATTTATAACTTCAACCTGATGATTAAACTGATCCATCTGTAATATATTCAACACCGATCCTGCGCAACCTGCTTTTGGATTCATGCTTCCCAAAACTACCTTTGTCATTCTGGATTGTACAATTGCACCCGCACACATTTGGCAGGGTTCTAATGTTATATACATAGTACAACCTTCTAATCGCCAATCACCCAATTTCTTGCTTGCTTTTCTTATGGCTGTCATTTCTGCATGAGACATGGTATTTTTATCTGTATTTCTTCTATTATAGCCTCTTGCAATTATGCCTTCTTTATTAACAATAACACAGCCTATCGGCACCTCATCTAAGGCATAGGCTTTTCTGGCTTGCTTTATGGCATCTTTCATATATTTTTCATGGATATTCATCTATTTATACCTCAATATACCTGAACGAACTGGTCTTTCAAAATTTTTGGTTCTAAATAAGTTCCTTAATACTAGATCTAGTTTGAAATGGCAATGCATTCTCCATTGCCATAAGCAAAAAAAAGAAGCTAATCACTATAACAACCTTTGATGTATCTCTCACATGTATCTTTTAAAGAAAGCAGCTAGCAGAATCCCTATGGCTATGCCCAGAATAAGACCCAGAGTATTAAACCTTGAAAGACCCAGCCAAGAAACATTCCTACTAAGAAAATCATAGCTAAACTTGTAAGCATGGATTCCTTATCCGAAAGGCAAATCTGGAGGGTTTTAAATCCTTTGTCCAGTCTTCTTTTATATATTTGTTGAATTATTGTTACTGATATGTAGTGACGAATTATTTACTATAATATCGCATTTGCTTTCAAAGCACAACTAAAAAATATATTCTACTCACGAATAAATAATCTCTTATTTTCCTAAGGAATATTCTAATTAAAATAATATAATATAATAAATAGAAATAAATTGCCAGTTTGATGTTTCATCCAACTGCGGTACCCGCCATTGATAATGTACTGCACGGTTTTGAAACATCGATTTTCCACTCTGCTTCGTTATCGTCAATGGAGGATACCCTTCTTAAATAAACTGGACAATTTAAAGGTATTATATGAAAGGCGTTTGCAATGATTAATTTTAATGATGCTGAGAGAAATAGATTTTCCTATAGCCCTCTCGAACAAGAGGTTATATCCCGCATCTATGGAATCTCCTATAAGGAAAACCCTAATATCGCCTTGGATGACTTAAGGTATATAACTGTCAGATATGTTGATTTTAATGGAAATAAAAAAAATGGGGAATTGATTTCGCACAAACAAATTGCCTCCTGTCTGATTGATATTTTTTATGAATTATTTAATGCGGGATACCCGATTGAGCGTATTGGTCTTATAGATGAATATCGCGGGGATGATTTACTATCTATGGCAGCGAACAACAGTTCTTGCTTCAATTATCGCCGGGTTGCCGGCAGGGATACACTCTCTAAACATGCTTATGGGTTGGGCATTGATATTAATCCCTTATACAATCCTTATATAACAATCCTAAATAACAAGGAAATTGTGCTGCCCCCAAATGCAAGTCCTTATGTTGATAGAAATCGGAAATTTAATGGGAAAATCGATACCTCCGATTTATGCTACAAGTTATTCACCTCCTATGGATTCACATGGGGTGGAAGCTGGGCAGGCCGTAAGGATTACCAGCACTTTGAAATTGAATTGCAATAGATAAAGTGCGAAAAAACAAGGTATAGAATGAATTCAGGCATTTTCATTCTATACCTTGTTTCTTACCGCACAGTTCTATACCAATATCCAAACTCGCCAGGGGCAGTTGCTACATTGTGAGCTGGTTTGAAGTTAGAAAACCCAAACATATTCGCCATAAGTTTTTCTTGATTTTCATACACGCCAGGAACACCTAGTACAAATAGGGAGTGATTATCTTTCTCTACTCTGGCCATAATTAGATATCTATAATTATAGTAACCGTGGAGTAAAAAACTATTATTCCCTAATACCCAGTCTTCTTTCTGTAGATGAACGAGATCTTTTGGTTGGATTTCTATGCATTCTTGAAACTGATCATCTTCGAAAGGTCTTACATTTTTATATGTAGTTCTCAGCTTATTCCATTTATCCATCGGGCTTATATACCGCTCTGATGCATCTTCTGTTCGTTTCATTCTGTTTTGCTGCATCCCAAAATTTTGCTTACTATGATGGGCTATCCTCCCTTCATTTCTTACTGAGGTTCTCCCCATTCTACTAAGATCGCTGCTCTCTACGGACTTATCCGTGATGTTTACTTCGTTACTCTCTGCGGTTCTTCCTGCGCTGCCGACATTGCTGCTCATAACGGCTCCTAGTGCGCTGTTTACTTCACCCCTCTCTTCGGTTCCCCCAGCGTTATCTCCGTTGTCTCTCTTCTGAGCTCTCTGCATGCTATTTACGTCGTTACTCTCTATGTCACTATCTTTTACATGATTTGTTTCAATGCGATTGTTTCCCGGTATTATTTTATTAACAAAAGTGCTGCTTTCAGAAACATCTGTGTTCTTCTGCATTACTTCCTCTCCGGTATCTTCATTACTGACAGTAATATCATCGCTCCTATCGCCAGACTCCTTTAATTCTGCCGCATGTATATATCCTTGCGTATCATCTATTAAAGTAAATAATTTAACATTTATTGGTTTTTCTACCCAGCCGGTTGCAAATACTTTTCCTCTCCCCGGATCCACCAGCACACCACAAATTTCATCCAGTGAATATCTGCTGCCGCCAATAGATGAAGCAGGTGTTGTTAGTTTATAATCAATTACACCATTTTGGGATGGACACATTCCAAGGTATATACCATATAATGACTTTCGTTTTTGAACTAAAGCGTAAACTTTACACTGCTCATTCTGACCTATAAAAACCCCTCTTAGGTTTATGGCAATTCTACAAGCTCCATTTCTGGACTCAACTTTAGAAAATCCCATATTTTCACCTTTTTCGCCTTTTTCATACTGGTATAAATAGGATATAAACCTTCTATAATCAGCCAATTTTTTCACTCCTTTTTGCACGGTTCCAGTTTCTATTTGTAGTATATGATGAGTAAGTTAAAAAAATGCTTACTATTTTATATAACTAGACAGTACACTAGAATCGCATTGCGCAAATATCGCTGCATAAAATGTTTGATATTTACATCAGCATAAGGTAGTACTGATGAAAGCAAGTCCGTATACAATATATATAGTGGAAGGCAAAAAAAAGAGTATTTATAGTTTTTTCTCAGTGGAAAATATCTATAAATACACTTTTTTTAATATCCGATCAATAGAATACATGATTTCCTAAAATAGTTCCAGAGGTTCCATCCGCTACTTTAAAGAATAAGCAACTTCCTATTGGATTACTCCCTGCAAGTGCTGCCTGAGCTGCTGATATACAACTTGAACTAGGTCCTTGTGACAAAACTACTAATAACCTTCCGCTGGTAACTGGAGAAAACTGTCCGCCCTGGTAAATGACTCCACTAATTGTGCCTGGAAATGAGGGACTGTTTACTCTGTTCAATACAACTGCCCCAACAGCTACCTGGCCTTGGTAACTCTCTCCTCCAGCTTCACAATAAATCAATGCTGCCAGTAACGTTACCTCGTCCGTTGCTACGTTTGAAACAGGTGTATCACCACTTGTCGTATTGGAACTTGTGCTGTTCCCGGCACCTGTTGTCTCATTACTGGTGCTTGGGGCAGACTCTGTAGTCGTATTTGAATTCGAACTGCCTGTCTTTGTCACTTGATTTGCAGTAGCACTTGCCTGTTGGGCAGCCGCCAATACCGCCGCTTCTTCCTGCGCTTTAACCGCAGCCTCTGCCTGTTGCCTTGCCTGCTCCTGAGCTGCCTGTAATGCCAACTCTTCTTTTTCTAACTTCACCAGTAAATCATCTAAAATGGATTGCTGAGAAACTAATGCACTTTCGTAACTGGATACTTCGCTCTCTGCGGATGCTATCTGGGATATATAACCGCTTATCTCGTCAGAAGTAGATGCAAATAATGTTGCAATTTCCTGTTGCTTCTCTTCTGTCTTTGCCTGTAATTCTAAAATTTCCTGCTGCTCTCTTTCAATTTGCGTTTCCTTTTCTACAATCAGATCTTTTGTCTCCTGGTATTCTCTCAACATCTCTCTGTCATATTGGGATATCTGTGAAATATTCTCTGCCTTATTAAGGAGATCGCTAAAACTTTCTGCTCCTAACAGTAGCGCTATGTAATCAGAATCTGACTTCTCATACATAAACTGGATACGTTTCTTCATATCCTCATATTGCTTTGATTCAATCTCCTGTGCCTTGCGCAACTCCTCCTGTGTCTGTACAAATTCTTCTTCTTTCCCTTGTGCCTGAGTCTCTAAATCACTCAAATTATTATTTAACTCTGTTAACTGATTACTTAAATCAGACAGATATGTTTCTAATTCCGCCTTGGCAGCTTCTAAATCATTTACCCGCCGCTGCGCAGAATCAAGATCCTCTTTTGTCTGGTTTTGCTTTTCCTTAGCATCTGAAATTGCCTCGGAAGTGCTGGAAGCTTGTACAGGTATTGCTATGATAAAAATAAGCACCACAGCCAGTAATGTACTTTTCCATTTTTTTAGTCTCATAATAAATTCTCCTACTACCACCATATTTTTTGTGACTGTTCCATTACGTTTACTTACTTTTCAGTCCTACCAGTTTACTTTTCTGCAACGCAAAAGTAGATACTTTTATCATTGTACCAGTATTTTAACATGTATGTAACAATTTTGTAAAGTATTTTAATTATTTTTAATAAAAAAAACTCTGTCATTCTATTTTAATATCATTACTTTTCATCAATTTGTACAGTAACAGTAAAAATTCCCTCTTCACTTACCACTTTACTCACTGTTCCATGTAAAGCCTCCAGCCGTTCTCTTATGTTGCTTGACATAGCTATCGCATTTTTAATGGTATAATAATAAACTATGCCCGACATAGTATTCGCAATGTCTTCTTTTAAGTCGACTTTATCACCTTCTTTAACTAAGCCTTCTCTCTCCATTCTGAAGTTCAATTCTCTTGCCATACTTTTGCCCCTTTACTGCCAATATATCCTTTTTGTTTATTCCGTTATCCTGCGTACTTATCTAAATATTTACTTATGTATTTTGTTCAGAGATATTATTATAATATAAATCAATATATTTTACAACCAGACTTTTTATTGAATTATTTTCGCTGTAGCCATTTTGCATTCTAAGACGGATGCTTCTTCCTCTTCAGGGCTCTCAGTTTTTAAAATATAATATTTGCTTTCATCAATTATTTCTAATTCAACTTTACTTAACACGTATTTTCATGGAAAATAAAAGCCCCTAATATTTAAGAAATATTAGCAGCCTTAAATGTTAGGGGTATGTTATTTATCCATGAATATTCTTGACCCTGGTAATTGTCCATTAATTCCAATAAAAAGGGCAGGATCCTTTTTCTTTTCAGCCTGACCTCAATAGTGGTATCCGCCACACTGACCTCACCGGCATTGTTAACTTATTGAATACCGTTTTTGCCTCACAGTGGGCATACCCATCGAGTCCACTGGCAAGCAGCCGGTATAAATTGTTGGCCAGTATTGTCATTGTCAGGTCAAAATCAATCTTGACCACTATTTTCAAACAGTTCCTGTTCAGGCGGAAAAAATGTATCTGTTCGGATATTCCTTTTTCGACCAGCCAGCGTTTGCTGTATTTACGGATCGCCTCTTTTAAGGGGAAGTCAATTACTTCTTGTTAACAAAAACTCTATTTTTGTCATACATAATATTACCGACTCTTCCATCTGCTCTTTCACCCAGAGGCGTTACATCTTTCGCATAATAAGTATCATATCCAAAAAAGTTAATTGGTATATCGTCCGATTCCCCATTCATAATATCTTCACAAACCGCTATCACAGTATGAATCAATTCTTTTGAAGAATCCCCTGAATCATGAGAAATATACACTTTATCATAACAATCTTTTATACTTTTATTTAGTTGTTCCAACTCACCTTTATAGGCTTCTACTGGACTGGAACCTTCAAGAAATAGAACCGTATTCGGATTGCAGGCATCACCAAGGATTAGTGTTCTTTCTTCCTTTAAAAGGATAACTACAGAACCCTGTGTATGCCCTTTGCATTCGTAAATCTCCAATGTAATTCCCCCCAGATGGAACACATCCCCAGTATTCAATGGCTTAAAATCTATGCTTTTGGGCAAGACAAAATCCTCATCATTTATCATTTCAATCCGATCACCCATACTTAATTTAAGTATTTCTTTGCGAAAAGACATCTGACTGTGCTCTTTATAAACATTAAGATCTGCCAGACCCATATATACTTCTTGAAATTCGGATGCTCCCAAAGCATGATCTGTATGACCATGAGTCAGCAAAACTATGACCGGCTTATCTGTAAGGTTTTCTACACAGGCTTTTAAATCCCCTATTCCTACGCCAGTATCAATCAAAGCCGCCTTCTCTGTTCCTACAACCAGGTACATTAATTCTCTCGCTATCCCTGTTATTCGTGTTACTGTTTCCGAAATTTTTTCAGTTTTAAAATAAGTTCGTTTTTCCATCTCTGCACCTTTTCCCAAATTAATCTATGCGCTTACCATTGTTTGAAATATTCCTCCAGTACTTCGAGCGCCTTATTATCTGTCTTTATTTTTTTAATTAGGTCAGCCACATAATCTGCTGCATATTGAAATCTCTTTTCACCCAGGTCTTTTGAAGCATGTGTAGGGTCACCTTCCTGATGTGTAGGATGATCAGAATACCAGCTAATTGGAGTATTTGCTCCTTTTATATGATCTAATCTATGTAAATTAATTGCACCTTCCGGATTAACACACTCCATATGCACTAAGTCATCTCTGACGGCCATCACAAACTCTGTTTCCATTTTAGCAGCATGACCATCTTCATCAGAAAAAGATTGCATGAGTTTTTCATTAGCATATCCAATTATATCAAATATGCCAATTTTATAAACGATATAATCTCGTTTTTCATGTAATTGCCCTTGCAGAAAATAATTAAGCCAGTTAATATTTCCACCATGAGATTCCAACAGAACAATTTTTCGGAAACCATTTCTTCGTATTTCTTTTATAACCTCATCCAATAAGTCCATCTGCATCTTTGGAGAAACAGCTATAGTCCCTGGTACATGCCTTGCTTCGTTAATCTGTCCAAAATAATAATATGGAAATATAACAAACGGTTCTATCTTTGCTGCTAATCTGGCAATCTCTCTTCCCAAAAGCATATCTGTTGCAAGTGGAAGGTGGCTTCCATGCTTTTCAATAACGCCCATTGGGATCACACACACCTGTTCTTCCTTTACTGCTTTCTCAAATTCCTCTGCGGTAAGCTCTTCCCAAAACATATAATCCTCCTTTGATAGTTTGTTTATTTGCGTCTACGCACCTAACCCTTAACAGAACCTGCGACCATACCATCAATAATTTTCTTATTAAATATAATAAATAAAACTAACATTGGTACCGTAATAATCACAATATTTGCAAATAATACATTATATTCATTTGAAAATTTCCCCATGAAATTATAAAGGGTCATTTGAATAGTTGCATTCTTATTACCCGGCAGGAAGTATAAAGGATTAGTAAAATCATTAAAAATATTTACGGCTGATAAAATAACGACCGTAGATGTGACTGGTTTTAACACTGGAAAAATAATACGAGTAAATAAACCAAATACATTACATCCATCGATCAATGCTGCTTCTTCTAATTCCTTAGGAATAGAACCCATATAACTGCGATATAGCATCGTGGTAAACGGTATACTAAGCGCTATCTCAACCAGCACTAGACCAAGGATAGATTTATACACTCCAATTCCCTGCAGTACCCATATAGTAGGCAGTATGGAAGGTGGAACCATAAGACCCGCCAGAATAAAGGCATTTACTGTACTGCTGAGTTTATCGTTACGTCTCTGAATGACATAACCTGCCATAGAGCACACAATAATCAAACCTGCAACTGAGAAAAAGGTAATATAAGTACTATTCCAGAAAGAGCGTATAACCATATAATTCTGTGCTGAAAATGCTTCTTTATAATTCTGTACAATCTGCAGTGTCTCAGGCCAGGCAATACTAAGCATTCTGGCTTCCTTCTTATCTTTAAACGTATTTACCAGTAAAAAATACAGAGGTGTTCCGAATATAATCGTTGTTATAAAGACCGTGAATATATCCAATATCAATGTTTTTCTTTTTACTGTTCTCATCAAATCTGTACCTCCTTTGCAGACAAGTATCGAAACAGTGGAAATGCAATAACCGCAATCAAGAGAAACATAATGACATTCCCCGCTGTAGAAAGTCCATAAAAACCAGCTGCATATTGCTTGTAAATAATCGAAGCTAACGTATCGGTTGCAAATCCCGGTCCCCCTTTTGTCATAGCCCAAACCAGTTCAAAAGTACGCATACCACCAATAAATGACAGTAATATAACGGAATTCACAGACGGCCGGCATAGGGGCAGGGTAATCTTAAAAAATTGCTGAACCCCATTTGCTCCATCAATTGAGGCTGCTTCATAATAATCCTTTGAGATTGCACTTATACCCGCAATATAGATTACGACTGCTACACCTAATCCCTTCCAGACATCAACCATGATCACGGAATAAAGTGCCAAAGAAGTATTTCCTAACCAGTCTATACCGGATATTCCAAACCAGGATAATACTACATTAAAGAATCCTTTGGACGGATGCATCAAAGCACTAAATATGATGCCTACTGCTAATGGGCTGATTAGATTTGGAAAATAAATGATGGAGCGTACCATATTCTTTGTCCTTATCTTAGAAGTAAGTATAAAAGCAAATAACAGTCCTATCGTTACCTTTAACAAACAAGTTAATATAGCGTAGATAAAGGTATTCTTAATTCCTATATTTAAAGAATATTCCGAAAAAAATGTAATAAAATTTTCCAGCCCTATAAACCTAAAGCTGTTTAATGACCATACCGTCAAACTAAAATAAAATGAGACAATCGTTGGAAAAATAAATAATCCACCATATATCACCACCAGAGGAAGTAAAAACCATGATGGATATATTTTTTTATTATTCATATTTTGCCTTCCTTCCAGTTCTTACTCCCAGCCTTCCAAACCAAGCTGCTGTGCCATTTTTGTACAATCATCATCGTATACTTTTGCTGCTTCCATGGCAGACATAGAACCGCTTCCACATTCAGCACAGATTTGCGCCGCACTTGCTCCTTTTAGAGACGTCATAAATTCTAATGCCAAGGTAGTATTTCCATCATCAAAATATTTCTGTAAATCTTTTACTCCATCCAATGTATCCTCTGGTAATTCAATTCCTTCTACCAGGAAAGGACCATCAGCTCCACAATATTCTTTAAAGATCTCCATGCCTTCATCTGAAATATAGAATTCCATGAACTTAAGGGCTGCTTCCTGGTTTTCACTCGTGTTGGAAATATACCAAGAAGAAGGCATCCATACTGTTACACCATTGGAATCTTCATGATCACCCGGCAGTGCAAAGAATCCGAATTTATTTGCATCGTCCGCAGATGAAAGGTCTCTGAAATAGGCAAAAAGTTGTGATGTGATTGGCCAGTGTACTGCCTCAAAACCTAGCATCTTATCAATGCCATCCATAATGTTGGTAGCAAGATAATCGCTATTTAGATATGCATTAGAATCACTTAATTTTTCCCATGATCTAAGAGCAATCTCCGTATCTTCAAACTTGGCCTTATTCTGCTCCAGATCCAGTGCGAATTCAGGATATTCTGCGATCACATTATAGTTATCAGACAATATGATATATTGTGAAGACCAATCATCTTTGTAAGCTCCTAATATTCCATCATACCCTGCTCCTTTACAAACCTCACAATTTGCCAGGAATTCTTCCCATGTCAGTGGTATTTCCAAATTTAATTCCTCATAAATTTCCTTATTATATACAATACCTCCTGCAGTGGAACTTGCCCCCGGTACCCCATAGGTCTTTCCATCAACAGTGACAGACTCCAGATAGGTTTCATCCAGTTTGCTCGTGAATTCCTGATCTGATAAGTCAAGAAAATATTCTTCCGGATTCAAAACCTTGAAAAGAGCTCCTGCATTATAAAATAAGATATCGGTCATTTCTCCGGCTGCTAAACGTGTCTTTACCAGATTATCGCCCTCCGTCCCATTCGGCTTGTTCTCAAATTCGACAATAATGTTATATTTCTCTTCCAGCCGTTCTGCAATTGCATCCCAGGCATCTCCATAAGTTCCCTGTGCATCCGTATCAATCAATACTGTTATCTTAACAGGTTCTTCATAGTATAAATCCGCTGCCTCTATGTCGTTCGTTTCTTCACTATCTTTTGGTGTTTCTGTCTGAGTCTCGTCATTTTGTGACGCCTTTTGGGCACTGTCCTTTGAACTGCATCCAGCGAATGCTGTGCAAATCAATACTGATGACAATAGTAAAGTGATCCATTTTTTTCTCATGTCTTTTCTCCTCCGATTTGTTTTATAGATTTCCGCCCATTAGAAGTACTTGCAATGTGTTTCTTATGGTTGCGGCTTATGATGATTATCTTCTGTATCATCATACTATGTTCTCTAAACACTTTACATGGATAAATCTGCAATATCCAATGTGAAAAATCGGAAAAGATATTATTTCAGATCTATTCAGGCTCCAATAGATGTTCCTTTAGATTAGTACAATACTCCGTAGGTGTCTCACCGGTAATGCTTCTGAAGATACGGCTAAAATAAAACTGATCCTGATATCCCACCAAATTAGCAACATCCTTTATTAATAGTGAGGGGTTCTCCATAAATAAGTTCTTCGCTCTCTCAATCCGCTGTTTGTTCATGTAGTTGTTAAACGTACTTTGTGTATATTTACGAAACAATCTGCTTATATACGACTGGGATATTCCGAGTGCATTGCAAACGTCAGTTACTGATATATTATCTTCCATATGTTGATTCACATAAGAAATAATCTCACGAAAAAATTCCGGAGTATTAATCTTGTGGTTAATATCATCTTTGCAATCCATCACATTTAGCAAGATATCATAGATACTTGCCTCCAATTCCTTATAATTAGTCGCATAATAAAAAGCATCTTCAATTTGAAAATCAATGGAAATCTTCTCCTCGCCCTTGGAATTTGTAATGTGCAGAATAAGCTGTTTTATCAATTTCTCAACATATAGCTGAGGATATTTGTTTTTCTCAAAGTCAGACATCCATTTATTAATCTCTGATTTCAAATCATCTGATTTTCTATTGTGCAAATAGTATCGTATTGTATCATGATTTAATGAATGCCTTATGTTTTGTGTCTCATCTATTTCTTCTGTATAGAGCACTTTACTTTGTCCGATGGTTACACTCTTCGCTAACGCTTTGTATAACTCGCTTATTATTTGGGATATTTCATTTGCGCCAAAAGGTATTCTTTGTATAATTGTAGTTGTATACGCATTTTTATTTTCCTGCTTTTTCTTTATGGAAGCTTCAAATTTCTTCACGCTCATTAAATTTGTTGGCCATATATAGAGACACTCCATCTCATCCCTGCCATATAGACTGATTAATTCTGATGATTCAGCTATTACTTCAATACCATGATTATCAAAAAAACGTCTCGTCAGACCATTCTCTCTTTTTATAGCACCATAATATTGTTTATAGGGAAATATTTTATTAATCTGGCTTGCTTTTACTTCTTTTCCCCGCACAAGAGCACGAATCACCTCTTCCCTTTGCAGTTCAAAATCTTTTCGAATCAAACCTTCTAATCTGGACAGTGTATCACGGAATTGGGACAGATTAACAGGTTTCAATAAGTAATCAAATGCACCGTGGTGAATGGCACCTTTCGCATACGTAAAGTCTGCATAGCCACTTACGACGATGGTATATATATGAGGATTTATTTTCTTCACACACTTTAATACCTCTATTCCGTCATAACCAGGCATTCGTATATCCGTAATTAATACATCCGGCATATACTCCCTGACTTTTTCAATTGCTTCTTCTCCGTTTTCCGCAATATCAATCACCTTATAATTATGCATCTGTTCTGTAAGAATCTCCAGTTGTTTTGCTGCGAGAGGCTCGTCTTCTGCAATAAGTACCCGAATCCTATTCATAATTGCTCCTATCTGCCGTCAAAGTGGCACCGATTAATACACATGCACCATTTTCTTTGTTTTGAAAATCAAAGATTACCTTTTCTCCATATAGAAGCAAAAGCCTGGCATACGTATTCATAATTCCCAACCCCCCAATGTCCAAATCTCGTATTTTACTGTTTTTAAACAATTGATACTTTATTTCTTCTTTTTCTTTCATCAGGTTTTCCAAAACTTCTTTTTGAAAGCCTGTCCCATTATCTTCTATTTGTATATACCAATAATCATTCTTGGTCCACCCCTTAATATTAATTTCAATTTTTTCATATATCTTTTCATATCCATGCTGTACACTGTTTTCCACAAGCTGCTGTATTACTATTTTGGGAATATTTTGATCCCATATATCATGAATGATAGAAATATGATAAACGAATTTCTCGCTGAACCTGCTCACCAATAGATTCATATAATTCACTACATAGTCAATTTCCTGCCGAATCGTCACAACTCTTTGTTTGGTCCCGGTTGAGTACCGCAACATAAATGACAGATTATTGCACATGTCACAAATATCTTCATCGCCTAAGATCAGTCCTCTGCTTGATATTATGTTTAAAGTGTTGTATATAAAATGGGGATTAATCTGAGCCTGTAATGCATCAAAATTCGCCTGCATTTGTAGGGCAGTCAGCTTTTTTTCCCTTTCCATACCCTCATTTAGACGAACCATAAGACGATTATATCCTTTATTTAAAGCAACAATCTCATCAATATTATTTTCTTCCGTAATTTGTAATTCCAGACTATTTATCTCAGTTTTATCCATTTGGGTTTTCAACTGTTGAATCGGCTTCGTTAAACGTTTTGCAAAATAATTAATATACATATAGGAAAGAAGAAATATCAAAATTAATATGGATACAACTGATAAATACAGTTGTCTTGCCTCGTTTACTATTTCTTTTTCATCTAAGATAAGCATAATCGTAAGGGGAGATTCCTTTTCTGAATGAAATGCAACCATCTCCGTTTTCCGGTTTACTGGATTCTCCAATTTCATATTATTATTCCCCTGCGCTTCCTTTAGAGTCTTATAGTACTCCAGAAGTTCCACATCCTTGATTGTCGAAAATATTGTCTGTTCATCATGCCAGATTGCTATAATATCCATATCATATTGACTGGACAAATGGAACAGCCTTAAATAATCCTCATATTTAATCTGAACCTCAAGATATCCTTTATTGGTTCCCTGAATTTTTCTTATAATTCCTGCAACTTCTTGCGAATCACTTTTTCCCCTGTTTTCTTTTATCCATGAATCTTGATAAGCAGTTAAGAATTCTATAGCAGGCGAGTCGTGTAGCATATACTTTGTATTTAGAATACTCAACACATCTTCTTCATCAGAAATACTATCTATGCTGAAGTTGCTTGTAAGAAAATCTCCCTTTTGATTAAAATAATTCACTCGATAAAAATATTTACTAAGACTATAACTATATAGAGATTTTTTAATTGTATTTCTTAATGCTGCTCTCTTAAACGGAGTCTCATCTATATCCATACAGGATAACAGGGTAATTGCATTAAGTACTTCCTGATCTGACAAAAGAAACGTGGTTGAATATTCCATATTATCAAGGAGTGCACCAACATTAGTATGCATATTCTCAGACTCATGCTGCATATTCGCAAATACGGCTTTCTTCATCTGGTTAACCGAGACCTGCGTAAATATAATTGCAAAAATGGTTATAATTATAACAACTAAAATTCCATATACTAATAATATTTTTGTTTTGTATTTCATATAAGGCCTTTCTACGTATTCTGGTTATTCTTTATCCCATTTACCGAAAAAATAGCATTACCATTGTAACCTTTACGATAAATTAAGTATATAGTAGATCGCCTTTATTGTACAATCAAAAGTGGAAAATATAAATCAATATATTTTACAAACAGACTTTTTATTGAATTATTTTCGCTGTAGCCATTATGTAATCTAAGACGGACGCTTCTTCCTCTTCAGGGCTCTCAGTTTCTCTTCCAGCACCTCTGCCTTGAAGTGTTCCAGGTGTGACAGGGATTTCTGGGCCTCCTTTTCTTTCCTCTTTATCTTCATGGCGCTTTCATCAATTTAGAAATAGTAACATGATATGGAATGCTTTATATGAATAATAAGGTATTATTCATATAATATCTTGGTATGTAAATAAGTGCAAATAAAAATTAGTTGAAAAGGCATTGTTACAAAATTCTGATTTATACAAAATGAAGTAGTCCTTAATATAAAACTTATCTACATCCTGTGTAAAATTATATTTTGCAACAACGCCCTGCTATTTACATTTTTATTTTATATTTATAAAATATTCACGCTTTTACTTCATTAACCAGTGGATTCCCATGTTCCAATGCATACGCATTTTCAAGTGTATCGATAGCAATGGACTGCATTGCTTCTCTTGTGAAAAAACCCATATGAGAGGTTACAAGTACATTTGGAAATGTGGTGAGCCTTGCCAGAACCTCATCCTGAATAATTTCATTGGATTTATCTTCATAGAATACGCCGTCTTCCTCTTCGTATACATCTAAGCCAACTCCGCCAAATTTTCCACCTAAGAGTCCATCTACAAGGGCTGAGGTGTCAATTAGCGCCCCTCTGGATGTATTGATTAAATAGACTCCATCTTTCATTTTATCAATGGATTCTTTATTAATGATATACTCGGTTTCCGGGGTTAGAGGACAGTGTAAGGAAATAATATCGGATTTTTCAAATAGCTCATCCAACTCTACATATTTTACGTCCAAATCGTGATTCGGATAAGGATCATAGGCTAAAATCGTCATATCGAAACCACTTAGCATGTGTATCATTGCCTGACCTATCTTTCCTGTACCAATAACACCGGCGATTTTGTGGTGAATATCGGTTCCCATTAGCCCGTTAATACTCATGTTAAAATCTCTTGTTCGACTGTAGGCTTTGTGAGTGTATCTATTTACTGTTAAAAGTAACGCCAATGCATGTTCGGCTACCGCATTTGGAGAATAGCTTGGAACTCTCATTACTTTTATTTTGTCTTTTGCCGCTTTTAAATCCACATGATTGAATCCGGCGCTTCTAAGCAAAATGGCTTTTACTCCCATTTTATAGAGTTTCTCTATAATGGGAGCGTCTATTTTATCATTTACAAAGATACATATGGCATCATAGCCTTTCGCAAGTTCAATTGTTTGCTTAGTACACCAGGTGTCTAGAAAGTTTATTTCGAATTCGTATTGTTTTCCCAGTGGTTCGAACCATATTTTATCATAAGGTTTTGTTCCGTAAAATGCTATTTTCATACTTATACCATGCATATTGCAAGCTCGCTTGCAATACTGCTCAAATAAAAACAGTTGAAAGAATCGATGTTGAGCAGCCTTTCTATTTTTATTTTCTTTCAACCTCTTCCGGAAATGTCTTTTCCATAGTGACCCACTGGATCTGCTTCTCCCGATACTATAAATATTGTTAGGTACTTCCTTTATATTATTTTCATTAACAATAAAATCTATACCTCTAAGTAGGTGTTACTAAATAAACTGTTCAATTTGTGATAATATTTTGTATCAGACAAGTACGTTAAAGCTGCGCAAGGCACTGTAATTAGTAACTTTTCAATTTCTTTATTCCGGATTGGATAGTAGAGTGTTTAACGTCTACTATAAAGCATTGGTAAATCAGCTATGCTGTATTTTTACTTCAAAGAAGTAGGAGTCTTATCCTGCACTCATTTAAATATTATAACACAGAATTCCTATTTTGCTTCAATAATTAGTCTAAAGAAAAAAACACAAAAAAGCACAGAACTGTCCGGCTAAAATAAACCTGCCGAAGTGTTCTGTGCTTGAAGTAGTATAAGGTGAGCGTCTAATCACCTTTCAAGATAAACTATATATCTCTGATAATTATGGCGGTATGGATGGCAGGTAATCAGCGTCACCAGATCCCTTCCATCCTGAATCAGTATCTTATCAATATCAGTGGGGCTAATGACTGCAACCTCCGAAACATAGTATGTCAGCGTCTCCCTGAAATTGGTGATGGTAACTTTGTCACCGATTTCCAACTTCTCAATATCCCGGAACATAGCCGCAGTACTTAAGCCGCGGTGAGCTGCTATCACTGCATTCGTATTTTCTCCGCCCACGGGCAGGGAAGTCTGAGTCAGGTGAGCTGCTCCTTTCCTCAGATTATCAAGATTCGCTCCGAGATAGATAGGTAACCGGACATCTATTTTAGGAATAGACAAATAACCGATCATTTCCTCATCAAAGCCAAATTCCATCAGGCTAAAATCCACCTGCTGATAGGAAAACGGATCCACCAGGGCTTCTTGCTTTCCTTTATACAGTTCCTGATTATACGCTACCATCAACTCATAGAGCCAGTCCCAGTTACTACCATTATCTCCGCTATTCTCCTCATTGACACCGTCATCTGCTGACTCAGACATCCGTTGTTCATATTCCTTTATCATTTTATCTGCATGGCGCTGAAATATTTTTTGACAGATATGGGGATAAAATAGCACAACGATTCCTGCCAGAAGCAGGATAAGACTCGTAAAGCCCAAAATATTTTTAAAGTTCTTATTTGCACTTTTCATTGTCCTCTCCTCTGCCTGAACCTTATGATGAAAACGTAAGTACCATAGGAGACCACCAAAAGGATAACGAATGCAGCAATGATTATCATGCGCCAGTTAACCGGATCTGCGACGGTTTCCTCCGCCTGTTCCTCATGAATCACTGTATAAGGGATACCCATGCCGCGGACAAACAGACGATGGCTGTTTATCCCATATGGCGTACATGTCACAAGCGTTACATAGTCCTTGCCCGCCACCGGCAAAAGCTCATCCGTATCACTGGGGTCAACCACCAAAATCTGATCTACTTCATACGCCAGTATCTCATTAAGAACATGAATATAAAATACATCGCCAGCCTCCATTTGATTAAGGTCGGTAAATAGCTTAGCGGAGGTCAGTCCCGTGTGGCCGGTCAGGACTGAGTGGTTTCCCTCTCCGCCAATGGGAAATGCGGTGTATTGCAAATGTCCCACGCCTTTTTCTAAAATCTCCTCGCTGGTACCATGGTATATAGGCTGGTATACATCTATTATTGGAATTTCAATATATCCGATTGTACAATCTACATTCAGAATGGAAGTGTAGTTTACCGGCAGAACCATTCCACTGTCCGTGACAAACGGATCCTCAATATTGGCTCCTGACAGGGCATCATTGTATTCCCGCGCTTTTTGCAGTTCCTCCTCCAGAATTTGTGCAGCCATTTCGGCAATGCTTGCATCATATTCCTGAATCGCAATACTTTGATTCCGCTCCATTAGCAAATTACTGATTGTTGGATACAAAAGCAGTAGCAAACCGACTAAAAACAAAAGGCAGACAAGCACCCATGGTAATTTTCTTTTCATTAATACTCTCCCGCTGCGCCTAAAACAAAAGGCAGATGCAAAAAGCTATGCATAAGCAGGATCTGTTCCATGAAGTATGCATAGCTTTTATATAGTTTGAGCTTTTATGCATTTTGCATTATCCACTCATTAATAGTGATTTATACGTCCGTTTTCATGTTGACTCTTTTTTTCTTATATGCTGCCAGAAAAATACCGGCAGCAGCAATTAGAATAATACCAGTCATTGTGAAAAGAATGGTACCGGTACCACCAGTTATTGGTAATGTAAATCCTTTTACGTTTGTAACGTTAACATCTGTTAAATAAGTTGTACTATCTGCAGTAGTGCTGTCAACAACGACCGTTATCGGACTGGTCAGCAAGTTATACCCACTGGGAGCAACTGTTTCCACAAGATAATAAGTACCTTCTACCAACCCGAATATGTAGCCAAATCCATCACTTCCCGTCGTTACGGTCCAGTCTGCAGCGGTATTGGGATTTGTAAGAACACTGGCAGGATCAACAGCACCACTTCCATCTAGTTTTGTATAGATTTTAAATGTGGCGCCTGATAGAACCTCCTGATTCATGTTTGTTTTAGCTATTTTTATCCCATACAGATCCGTATCATCCTCATCTGTTATTTGATCATATATATACCCTGCAGAGTTGGTGTAATCCAGTTGTATTCCATTTTCAATATTGCCTACGTCAATCGAATTCTCCATAATATCCTTGGTATCAAAAGAAAAGATTACCTCGGGAGTACCTGTTCCTGTTACTGCTTTCGCAGCCGCCAGCTTTTTCAACCCATTCTCAGTCAACTTAATAGTCATCACTTCGATCGTATTACCACTGGCATCAATAGCAGATGTTAATGTTAATGTGTAATCTCCTGTCAGACCACCATCGGTGCTTAAATCCAGAGTGGATTCCATGCCTGCCGTATCTGTATAAACACCTGTAATTGTGCCAGTCTCATAAGCTAGACGGTAATCCAGTGAATCTGTAAAAATCATTTCCGCATTACCAGTAGAACCTGATTCATCGACTTCTATACCATTGGGGATTGGTGCAGAAATTTCCCATTTAAGGACATTACCGTCGGCAGTGCTTTGTGTATTTCCCACATACTCTTTATCAACATCCGATTCAAGATCATTTTTGGGATAAGCGAAAACATCATACATCCAGCTGTCGTCCGACGGATTGGTCATTGGCAGGCTCACAATAAACGTTACACTGGTGTCGGGTCCTGACGTCTCCGTAACCTTGTAGATGCCCTGTCCGGGAAGTGCCACAGCTGCAGTGCTGACGGTGCCGCTGCCGCTGGTACTGAATACGAGTTTTCCGAATGCATCGGTGGTTCCTGTGGTTGAAAATGCATTTGTGCCGGTTACAGCCTCATAGTCACTGGGGGATATTGACGTCGCAGATGCAGTACTTTTTAATGTCACCAGCTCGATTTGAAACACAACGTTTTCAATCGGAACATAATCAGTGTCGCCGGTTATGCCTGTCTGCTCAGTACCGTCAGCATTATAAGTAGTCGCCAGAGTATCCGGGGTCACATACTTGTAAAGCGTAAGGCTAACCTCTTCGTCTAAATCTCGTCCGGTTGCGTCCACATTTGCCGCCAGAGTGCTAAATGGCAATGCCATTACCATAAGTGCAAGTGCTAACATAACTGCACTTGCGCATTTTACTTGTTTCATGAATTTCATCATTACTACCTCTCTTAATTAGATTATTTTTGTTATATGATAAAAGAAGATGCTTTTCTCATGGTGTTTGACTACTTTTTACACCAGAGAGGTAAGCTGCCTCTAATCAATGTTTTACCTTGCTGTTTTTTTCATCACTGAAAATCGTCTGTGACTGCGGCGCAGAATCAATGCAAGTCCACCACCGCCAAGGATCATAAGACTGCCTGTCAAGGCATACCACCAGCCGCCTCCGCCTCCCGCTGCAGGCAGTTGATAAGGCTTCATGTTTCCCAGTAAATAGTCAGCATCTGTGTCAGCATCCCCCGCTTGCTCAAAGGCAGGGGGCATTGTATCCCCGACAGCTGCCGGACTGCCTGCTTCTCCATTCGATATCATAATCTTCCATTGTCCCGTTGGAAGCTGATAGCCGCTAGGGGCTTTGGTTTCCACCAGCATGTATTCGCCGTCAGCAAGTCCGGTGAAGCTTACAAGTCCGTCACTCTGACTTGTCTGTGTATCGACTACCACCCATGAACAATTTGTAGAGGAAGGCAGCACACTTATATCATGAACATGTCCGCTTGTGACGGTTGTACAGGTATACAGGGTAAACTCCGCATCCGGCAGCGTTACGGTTGTATCCGTCGCATCCACTTTACGAAACGTAAATTCTGCCGCTTCCTTTGAATTCGTCACCGTAAGTATTTTACTGCTATCGTCATATGATGAGTATTCGTCAAGAGCGTCCTTTCCTTCATTTGTCGTTATATTACCAAAAATGTCTACATATATATAAACTATCCGCCCCGCCTGAGCCTCGTTATAGCCCGCTGGAACCTTAGTTTCTTCGAGAGTATAGATATATCCACTCGGTATATCATTTATTGAAATTGTACCATTCACCGTAACCAGGGTTTCTGCATCGGCTCTATCGGTTCTCCACTTATTACTTCCTGTCGAATTATAATAATACGTTGTACCATCCTCTATGTAGTAGAGGATGAATTCTGCGCCGTCCAGCAGTTCAATGACATTCCCCTCCCACTGATCGGCATCTACTTTCTGTACGTTTAAATTTATCGCACTCCTATTCATAACTGTAATTATAGGCAATGGATATTCTTTACTGATGGTAAAATCATGAGAGGCCAGGTTCGGCAGAACGTAGCCCATGGGCGGTGTTATTTCCTCAAGTGTGTAGCTGCCGTAATCCAGTCCTTCCAGCTCAATGAACCCATTCACATCCGTTATCAGACTCTCTGCATCGGTTTTATCTTGCGTCCATGCAATATTGCCACTGCCATCTATACAGTAATATTCTGTTGTACCACCTACCCTGCGCCAGAGGATAAACTCTGCACCGGGCAATGGCGTATCATCGGCATCGACCTTAATAACCTTTAATAATGTATAGCTGTTTGTAAATTCTATTCCATCCACTACCGTACTACCATTACGGTAGGTCACGGTAGCCTCAAGACCGCCGGTAGCACTTTCTGCGACATTCACGGCTGCGTAGAACACACTTTCGTCGTAGATAATACCGCTTTCGGTGCCGATGACCTCTTTTATCGTATAACCATGGGTTCCTATATCTTCATAGGTATATTCAATTCCATCGAATACAATGTAGCCATTTATATCATTGGTTCCGGTTGCTACCTCCAAATTGGTAGTATTGTCTATCAAAACAAATTCAAACTGACCCGCCGTCAAATTTTTACCTGTCAAGGTTTTTTCCGCTTCCAGAGCAACAGTCGTTCCGGGAGCGTTATAGGCAATTATCGCCAGCCGGTCCCTGCCCACCCAGCAAAGCAGATTACCATCTGCATCCAGGATTTCAGTACCGTAAGATGCATCCGTTGGTACAGCGGTTCCGTTAACACTAATGATATATCCATCTGCATCCAGTGTAATTTCCAGCAGACCATTGGTTTTATATCCATCTGGTGCAAGAATCTCTGTCAATATATAAGTTCCGTCATAAGAGTCGTTTTCTTTTGCTATTGGGAACTCCAGCGAGCCATCCGAATTTACCGACACTGTTATGGATGCTGTACTGCCCTCTTTCTCCAATGTAAAATTCGCATCCGTCAACGGTACCATTTTGTCACTATCTTTCTCTTCAACGCTTTGCTTGAATAATAAAAGCCTCCCGGGTTCTCCCTTGATAGCGTTAACCGTGGCGTTCGAAGAAAGATTAACCTCCTCTGTAGTCGTAACGTCCAGTGCCGTTGCTGTATTTCCAACAACCTCCAGTGGCCTTAGCGAGGTTATTTCAAACCAATAGTAAATTTCAACACATTTACCGTCCAGTGCCTGATCTGCAAACCCAATTTCAAATCCATTTTCTGTAATATTTATATATTCAATATCATCCTTGGGATCCAAATAGCTTATGTATGCCCAATAATTGGCAGCGTCATCCCACTTCCAACGCATTTCCTCATACATATAATCGCTTATGTCGGGCGCAACTACCAGGCTGCCCGATATTTCACCAGACGTAATCATTGCATTATAGTCATCTCGTATTTTATTCCAGTCTACAACAATGATTTCAAAATAAGCATGATCTGTATATCCTTCGGTATCCGCCGCATATTTACCCCAGTTATTATCTATACAATCAACACATGCGGAAGTGTCATGGTGATGCAGTGTATCAAGTACATACCCATCACCAAACACATCCGTTAGGACAAGTCCAACACCTGAGTCAAACGAAGACTGTTCCTGATTCATGGTGATGCACCAATACTGCTCCTGTCCATAGGCTCCATTCTGCCCCTCGTATCCATATTTGCTTAACAGTGTGTTTGTTTCCCTGATTGTGGATAAATCCCGACCGTCCGCTGTGCCGGTATAAGTATATATATTACCGCCAAATTCAAACTCCCATATAACCGGCGTTCCTATGGTAGTTTCCGTGTATGTTCCACCCAGAGACATGGATCCCCCAAGATCTGACACCTGTCCAACATTTCCATTAAAAACAGCTTTCGCATTCCCATTTTCATCAATCGTAATTGTTCCATATATCAGTCCAGTATCCGGATCTACCATATCCAAAGTCCGTCCTCCAAATTCTTCCGGAACCTTAAATGTGAAATAGTCGCCGGCTTCATAACTCTCAAGCCAATCGAGATCCGCAGCCTCCCAGGTTATCACATACTGATAGTCACTGCTGGCTGGGAAAGAGTTGCTCAGTGGGAAAGGGTCGTATATCTCATAGACGCCGTCTATATTAACCTGCAGTATGCCTGTGCCCCAGGTAATCTTGTCCGAAACATCCGTTCCACCCTCAGAAACACCCTGATCGTTGATAAAAAGTGGGGTGACCTGGATAGTCTCCGCATTGTCCTCGCTGTCGCTATCTGTATTTATATCTGTGCTGCCCTCTTCACCTTCTGCCGCAGAATCTGCGCTGATATCTATGCATTCTGCCTTATCAATGGCTACGATCCGGCTGTATGTATCCAGCACTTTGTCCTCTGCGTCAACTGCATTGTAATCGACCGTATATGTCCCAGCTTCCGACGGTGTGACGGTGGTATCCGTACCATTCCAGATGTAATCTGCCACCGTGGAGGTTATCCGGACAATTTCCACAGTCAGTGTACTGCCATCCGTAGTTGTTGCCGTGACCTCATCCATTAGGTTATATTCTTCTCCCACAGCAGCGTCTATTTCCGGAACGCTCCAACTGACCCTCGCATCGGCAAGAGCAAACATGGGGAAAAACTGTATTACCATAAACATAGCAAGCAGAATTGACAGGGGTTTTTTGCCCTTTGTTTTCAATCGTCTCATAATATTACCTTTCTTATTTTAAAAATATGCCAATTATTCTATCTCCCAAATAACAGCGGTCCAATCGCTCCTCTTCCATACGCTCTCCGGCGTAATCATGGTATCGGTTTTCACTGAATGAGATTCATATTATGTCTATCCTGCAATCATAGTTTGAATAGCTCCCGAATCGTAAATATTGACAATTCAGCCCCAAGATGTTCATTGATCTGACTACATCTTAGAAAAAGCCTATTTTCTTTCTCCCTGGGCTCTTCATCCAGATTCGTACAGATATTGACCTCTTCCATAATTTTAAGCAGTGTTATCTCATCAATACCCTTATTTAGTGAAAAAACACCGCAAATAGAGCCTCTTCCATGATGCACAGATTTATACCTTCCTCAATTAAGTATTCGTAATATTTTGATTATCACCCCCCTGAAATATTCCTTCGCTCTGGGCTATACGATTCGAAGTACTATCTGTTTATTATCCAGATAAATCATACGCAAAGCACACAAGGAATAATATGTTTTTTCCTAAATCTTCATTTGTTTTCTCCATTATTTTTATCAGCAGTACAATTGCCTTTATGCAGTTTACGTATCTTCCATTAATAGATTTTTCTCTATTTCTGCAACTGTCTATTTTATAAACAGACTATGGTGTCATCCTCCGTACCTTTTACAAAATACTTTTCTTTGCATGTGTACCCATTTGTAATTACTCCTGAGCCACAATTACCGTATCTGTATTGTTATTTATTCAAGAAAGCCTTACGTACTTGCTGCGGGCGATGCTTCAGCTCTGCTGGCATAATACAACGCAAGTCAAGCTTTTCTGACTCTGGCGCCCTGCAAACCGCCGAAGGCTTTATCTTGCTCTGTGGACAAGGATTGTTTCTTACATTTTCCTTTATTTCCCATAAAGTAATTATTAAATTCTGCATATACTAATAAATGTAATATGCCTTGTCCTTGAACTACTTTCTCATAATATGCAAATACCAGAAATAAACTGCAAATCCATTGCAGACAAAGAACCGCATGAGACGCCGACGGACATTCTGACGGCCTATATTGTCATATGGTACGTGATTGATAAGGCACCTGTTCAGGTTGTAAAACTTAAATCACAAAAAGTCATCCCAAGGGGTGACTTTTTGTGATTTAATAATGGATATAATCTGGTTGCTATACTATAGCTGGTACTTCCTGCTCAAGCAGAATTGTCAATTTACGGACAAGTGCGTCCCGCTGTTTCGTAAACTCCCCCATACTGCCTGTATCTGCTGACGTCAACAGATTATCTATTAAGCACATTGCGTTTCTCTGCTGCTCCAACATAGAATCAGTATAAATATCCAATGTTAACTTCACCGAACTATGCCCAAGCAGCCTGCTTAATGTGGTGATATCTATATTTTTCTCTATACACCGTGTCGCAAATGTGTGCCGAAGACTGTGGAAACACATGGGTGCCAAACCCAGAGTTTCAAGCAGGCGCCGAAAACGGTAATTCACAACACGGGGTTCTGCAAAACCGCCTCGGCAGGAGATAACATATTCACTGTCTGCTTCTTCTTTTTTCTTCATCAGGTACTCCATCAGATGCTTCGGCAGCGGAATAGTCCGGTATGAGCTTTGTGTTTTGGGGGTATCGAATATAAGCTTTGTTTTTGCCCCATCCTCGCTGTAGACCGCTATACGCCCCATCGTTCTTCTGACATAAATGAACGCCTCCGTAAAGTTCACGTCCTCCCAACGCAAGGCACAGATCTCACCAATTCGCATTCCTGTCTGAAGTGCCAGGATAATTGCAGTCCCATTTTTTTCCTGTAATGCCCTCTGTTCCAGTTTTTCTTGTTCCAACTTGGAAATAGCACATCGCCTTGCCTTCACTACCTGCGGCAGTGTTGCTCCACTGCACGGATTCAGTAAAATCATGCGACTGTCAGTTGCTTTCTGCAATGCGGCTGATAATATACGAAACACCGCACGCAGAGAATTTGGGGCAAGGCCTTTTGAAGCAAGGTCATTCACAAACTGTTGTACATCATCATGTGACAACTTATCCAGGCGCCTCTCCCCTAATGCTGGCAGGATGTGGTTCTGTATCTTATTATAATAGCTGGCGAAAGTGGACGACTTGACTCCTGGTCTAACCACATCCTGTAGCCAGTAGGACATCCAATCTGTCAGATTTCCCTGAAATTCCGACAAGTTGATCTTTTCCTTATTACTGTATTGTGCCTTTATCAGGAGTAGTTTAGACTTGACTTCTGTATATTTCCTTCCATAGATAAAACCATACATGGCTTTTCCATTGGGTCTGCGACCCTTTATATAACGGCCTTCCCATCGCCCATCCTTTCTTTTGTAAATATTTAATCCTTTTCGTGCCATATTTTCTGATCTCCTTATTTCAATTTCCGACGGCTTACTTGACTGCTTATAATAACAAGCAACAAACTACTGTCCTTTTTCCTTTCCTGACATTTGTACGCTTTTCGACTTTTATCAGTCTGCTTTAGCAGATAGTTTGTCCATTTGCAAATTCGTTTTGTTACTATTCACAGCCTGTTGGTGACCGGAGACGGACGAGATTACATGGGAAAAATGCTATAGAGCTGTGAATAGTAACTTCGTTTTCAATATTTATCAAAGTTTTATTTGATTACCAATTGACATTTATTTGTATATTTGTTAAAATATGCCTATTATTTATTCATAATAAAAAAATATCTATTTACTTTATTTTTATCTTATTATTTTATTTCTGGTATTTGCATATTACGAGAAAGTTTAACTATTCATGGAAACACGTCAGCCTTAGATATCTATAGGGCCGTGAATAATAACAGAAATAAAGTAACCATAAGTGTATCTGGAATTGTTACATTTCTTACATACTTAAAGGATGGAGGTAAAAAAATCACCCAAACCAACGTAGAGGGCACTGAAAAAGGAGCATTTAAGATTTCCAAATGCTCCTTTTTCAGTGCTCTCCCAAAGTAAGGGGTGATTTTTTTCATAATCCATTTTGAAAGTCACTTATGTGAAGGTACTCTCCATTGACAATGTGCTAAACGGTTTCGAAACATCAATTTTCCATTCTGCTTCGTTACTGGCAATCAGCGCACGTTCAGTACGATCTGTAAAGTGCTTGCAGAATAAAAAATTGTTGATTCGTAACTTTTCGGCCTCAGCCCCCGGCATTACGGATTTACAAGGCAGAGGAGAAAGGCGTACTGGATGTACGCCGGTCGGCGATTGCAGTAAATCAGTAAAAACCGTCTAAAATGCCATTCACATATTTAGCTAAATCATCGACATATGGTGGATATAATATATTAAAATGATTACCAGCAATTTTTTTTGATGCAGCAGGTTTATGTAAGTACTTATTCCATTCATTGATATCGATGGATACTGTCGATTCATCAGCGCAAATCAAATTCACATTTACAGCAATTTTTCCTTTGGGACTGTATCGAATAAGTGTATTTACAAAAGATCTAAATCTATTAATATATAGCATGAGGGCTTCGACAGATTCATAGTCATATTCAACAATACTATCAGCTATAAATGGAAACTGATCCTTAATTGTCTCTTTAAATTCCCGGTACTTTTCTTCATTATTCTCAAGAATATATTTCAGGCTGGTCCATATTCCTTCAACTGTTTTTTCGGACTTCAACCTGGAAATCAATTTTTCATCCTGAAGATATGAATGTATTATCTCTATTTCATCTTCTGCCTTATATTCTTGTACCGCCTTTGTACCTCCTATATCATATTTTCCAGGCTCCATCGAATCCAGTAATATTAACTTATCAACTACTTCTCCTTCTAGCTCAAGTTGTTCAGCTGCTGCATATGCTATAACGCCGCCTGCTGACCATCCAATTAATGTATATGGTCCGGTTTTCTGAACACTCCTTATATCATTCATGTATGGATGGATAATTACCTCCATTAGCCTTGTCTGCGGTGCTATGTTATTATGATATTTGGAAGACAAGCCCCAACATCTATACTTTTTATCCAATCTCTTGCACCAGTCGATAAATGTAACTGACTCACCAATTCCGCCGTGAATAAAGAAAACATTCTTATCCTTATCCCCACTTCTTAAAAGAACTAAATTCCCCCTATTTCTGCTTTCATTGTCCAATTCTTCATCAGAGTGTAGCTGCCCATCAATATATTCCGCTACAACACGAACGGTAGGATCATAAAATAATTGTCTTATTGGAATTTGTATTTGATATTCTTCCTGTAGCTGTGCAACTAATTGCGCTGCCTGCACAGAATAGCCTCCAGCCTCAAAGAAATTATCATCAATACCAATTTCTTCAATGTCTAAAACTTTTCTCCAAATTTCAACTAATCTTTCCTGAGTTGTAGTAGTTGGCGCAGTTGTAATTTTTGCCTCAGATACGTCTGGATTTGGAACAGGTAATACATTCCGATTTACTTTTCCATTCCGGATCTATCCCAGCAGATTCCCAGGATTTTTTTAAAACATCTATCTGAGCTAACATATTAGGTGCTGTGATTCCAATAGAATTACCATCTTGATTAATCGCACTGCCTTTTATGACAGCGTAGATATGATCCCCCTGTTCAATAGCCTCATTCACTTTTTTTAAGACAATTGCTTCACTTCCTTCACCCCAAAGGACCCCAAAGGGTTCCTTCTGCATCATCACTAAAAGCTCTTACTGCTCCGCTTTTTGCTTCTATACCAATACTTAAATCATCTTTTTTGGATTGATATCCATCTTTATGCTTCCGACAATCCCCATTTGGCAATCTCCATTCTGTATCCCTTTACATGCCAAATGTAAAGCAACCAAAGAGGATGAACAAGCAGTATCAATATTAATAGCCGGACCTTTTAAATCTAAAAAGTAAGATATTCTACTAGAAATGATTGATTTCAAGTTACCCGCAACCGCCAGATCCTTTGAATTTGGTTCTACTTCATCTATCATTTTATAATAACCTGCATCTTCTATAGCATGATAGACTGTTTGTAAAAATATACGTTGGTTTGGATCCATGAGCCCTGCTTCTTTAGGCGTAATTCTAAAAAAGTCATGATCAAATTCATCAATACAATCAATATATCCGGATAATTTGTAATCACTTTGCTTATCCCCTATATAGTTATGATATGAATCAGCACCTTGCTCAATAAAATTATCATAAAACCCTATATCATCAATGCCAAAACATTGTATACACATTTCAACTAGCCGCTCTTTTATATCAATACTATTTAACTTATTTATTTCTTTGCATTTTCCGGATTTAGATACTCCAATAAGACTTTTTAATATTGAATCAAGCTCCCCGGATTTATAGGATTCTATAAGCTTATGACGTTGTATTTTCCCACTATTCGTTTTCGGAATTTCATTTACCGGTATAATTTCACCAATATACAAAGACATTTTTTCGTTTAAAATAGTTCTTATATTAACCATCTCCTTTTCCAACTGAGTATTACTTACATAAAATATAATAATCGTCTGTGTATGCTGTTTCATATCATCCACTCCACATACTGCAACGTTTCCAGGTGTACAAAGATTGCTTTTTATAAGTAATTCTTCAATATCTGTTGGATATATATTGACTCCATTGATAATTATGATATCCTTCAGGCGGCCTGTAACTGTTAGATTTCCATCATTTAAAAATCCTATATCTCCTGTTTTAAGCCATCCATCTTTCGTAAAAGCTAGTGACGTTGCCTCATGATTATTGATATAACCAGAAGTTACATTACTTCCTCTTATTTGTATTTCTCCTAAGTACAAATCTTCAAGTATCTCGTCTTCTTCCCCGCAAATTCTGATTTCGCAATTACCCAAAGCCTTGCCTACTGGAACAAGTTCCGCTGTTTCAGTTGATTTCTTATTCGCTTTAACTATTTTTTGATATAAAACCAATGAATTTTTCAGTACAATTGTTAGTGAAATAGGAACGTATAAATATGATATAGAAATAGCAGCAGTAGCCTCCGACATTCCATAGGCAGGCCGTACTGTATTTTTTCTCAAGCCGTATGGTTCTAATTTTGTTTCAAATTCCTCGCATAACTCGTAGGAAACCGGCTCTGCAGCATTATAAGCAGCCTTAATATTGGAAAGATCCCAATTATAATTACCCGAAGTTTTTTCATAATTGCTGACAAAATGTTTAAATCCATAATTGGGGGAAGTAAGGATCGATATTTTGTGCTTACTTGCTACATCCATCCATAAAAAGGATTCATCGTAAACGTTGCAGGCATCATATGATATTGATCCGCTTTCGCATATAAAGGCATTAGAAAGTTAATAATTAAAGCAAATATATGTGTTAACGGAAGCCAATTTAAAGTTGTATCTTCCTTTCCAAAATTTAGCCTTTTCATTGTTTCTTCAAGACAACAATTTACATTTTTATTTGTAATCATAACGCCTTTTGGAATTCCTGTTGTTCCGGAAGATATTTGTATCATTACAAGTTCATCCTCTTCTTGAGGAACAATAACCGCATTATCAGATATATATATCAACTCTTCAAATTCATACACAGCTCTGACATTATTGAAATTATTCAAAGAAAAAATATTGTCTTTACTACTTGTTATTATGATTGAATCATTTGTAATTGCCTCAATATTGCTTAGCGCATTACTGATATCGGCATTTTCCTTTTTCTGCACGGCAACGGATACTGGTATAAATTTACCTAAAATACAAGCTGAAAAAGCTACTAAATACTTTTCAATATCATGAATGTATATAATAACTTCTGTGCCTGATTTAATTCCTCTTTTTTGAATGCCGCTAAGTATTACTATGGATTTGTAAAAAAAGTTTTTATAAGACACGTGTTTTTCCAAACCATCAGGAGATATGATTGTTATCCCTTTTTGATCTTCCTTAGATACATCTAAAATTGCTTTTTGAATACTCATTATTTATCCTCCAATCGATCTATTCTTAATTTTCTAATTTTTTGTTTATTTCACTTGCAACTATTTGAGGTGCATCACTAACATAAAAGTGATTACCTTCTACCATTACAACATCAAAATCGCTGTTAACTAAGTCACGCCAATAGGACAATTCTTCAAACGTTAACTTATCCTGATTTCCAGAAATTACGGTAGAGGGGCAATGAACTAATATCCCTTTGTCAATATATTGATATTCCTCAAGAATTCTATAATCATTTCTAATAATCGGTACATACGTTTCAGCAAGATCTTTATGATCAAAGATTAATTTAGGTGTTCCGCCAATTTTAAGAATTTCCTTCTGAAAATCCTCATTATTGAGATATGCCAATTTTTTCTCATTTTTATGTATATGTGGCGCATGATTACCTGAGAAAAACATGTGCGAAGGTGCTTTATAATCTTCCTGTATCAAACGGATATATAATTCATATGCCAGCCAACTGCCCATACTATGCCCAAATACAGCATATTGCTCTACATCTATTAGAATATTTTTCATTTGCAAAAACAAATCATCTACAGCACTATCAAAAGAATCACTGAAGGGGATTCCAAACCTTTTGCCCCTTCCACACATTTCCAGTGGAATTATTTCTATTGTATCCACAATATAGGGAGACCATCTTCTGTATACCTCTGCTGATGCTCCAGCATATGGAATACATAATAGTTTTATCATAAATTTTACCTCTCTTAAATCAATATTTTATTATTTAGTATACTATGTAATAAATTGTCGAATCAAATGCCCCGGGGTCTCTATAGCATTCAAAACCAGACGAGATTCTGTGTGGGCTGTCTGTATACTGCGATCGAAACGGTTCCTGAGTGTAACAAACAGAGATAACATGGGAAGAGACCGGGGGTGCCTACTTTACTTGCACTTGCATTCGAATCAATGTGGATATCCACAATCCGCATCTCTACTTGCTCGAATTAGTTCCTGAAATCAAATAAGATTTTTTATTTATTTTTTCCCAGGTAACATTTTTAAAATGAAATTTATTTAATAGTTTCGTCATTTCCTTTTTAGAGTACATTTTTACGTCACCACTTTTTGCAAACAATATTGCAAAATTAACTATACTTCTTATAGGTCCATAATAGAATCGGTCGCAAATTAACAATTTACCCTCCTTTTTTAATACTCTTCTCATTTCATCTATTACTTTCTCAGGATCTGGGTAATGATGAAAAGAGTAATTACATATGACTATATTAAAAAGATCACTATCAAGTGGTATATTATCAGAATTTCCATGTATTAAAGTAACTTTTTTCCCTAATCTTGAGTCGGCTTTTTTCAACATTTCTTCTGATATATCTAACCCGTATACATTTATCTTATCCCCCTTTATTTGGATAATTCTTGATAACATTTTGCCTGTTCCACAACCTACGTCTAAAATATTATTAAAGTTAAGTTCATTCATTTTATTTAGAAGATATTCATATGCTCCGCGAGCATATGAGCCGTAATACGTAGAATCATATATTTCGGCTTGCTTATTAAAAGACTTTTTAGACAAAGATATATAGTTTGGCTTTCCTGTTTTCATTGATTGTACACCTCCTTCCTATTATCTTTTTTTATTCTTAATGGAAAGGTTATTCTGATGCTGAAATATTTAATTCATCTATATCTTTCATCTGCTCTGAACGATACTGGGCGCCTTTCATCCTTTTTGCTATCACAAAATATTGTAGCAATAAAGCTACGATCAACGCAGCAATATGACTAACTAACACTGCTGTCCAAATTCCATTTAGTCCATTATATATAGATAGAATCTTTGCCAATGGCATTCGAATGGCCAGGTAATAAATAACCATTAGTATCATTGCAATAGTTGGTCTTCCAAAACCATTTATTTCACCAATAATACTATTCGTGAGACAATTGCAAACATATCCCACTCCAACTATTGTAAAATATGTTTTTGTTATGAAACCAGCCTCCATTCCTGCACCGAAAATAGATGATAAATTTATTGAAAAAATTGCAATTAGAGGAGCAATAATAATTGTTATCCCACCAGATACGATCATACCGCATTTTAAATATTGTTTTAGCTTTTTAAAGTTCTCCCTCCCACAGCATTGACCGCTGGCAGTTGTTAAGGCCATATTCATTGCCATAGCAGGATACAGTAAAAGAATTTCTATTTTACCTATGACTCCAAAAGCGGCTATAGATAATATCCCAAACGTACTTACTATAGAAGTAATAAAAGCTGTACTTATTGATGGAATACTCTGTTGAAACATTGCTGGAATTGATTTCGCCGCAATCTCTTTCAATACTCCCCTGCTAAAATCTTTTATATTTATACGAATTAATTTTTTTCTATAAATATAGGCTACTATAATAAGCATCATTATTCCTTGTGTTAGTACAGTGGCAATTGCCGCCCCATTTATTCCTACAAACTGAATCAACACCGGATCCAAAATTCCATTCAAAACAGTACAAATAATTACTGCTATCATCTGCATGGAAGAATTTCCATAACTGCGAAGTACTGCCCCCAGATACATATATAATAGTACAATTGGAAAACTAACAATATGAATTGCAAGATACCCTCTAGCAGCAGCATATATTTCATCCGGAGTGTTAAGGACATGAAGCATCAAATCCAATCCAAATTCACAAATTATAACTACTACAATCACTATGAATAGTAAAGTGAAGAAGGAGGTTGCAATTATACCATCAACCTTTTTTTGCTCTTTCGCTCCTATCCGTTTCGATAGTAAAATCGAAATACCATTCGTTGCCCCCATGCACAAAGAATTAAAAATTAATATGATTGGTATACATATAGTTTGTGCGGCTAATGCCGACTCTCCCAACATATTTCCTATCCAAAAACTATCCATCAGATCATAAAACATATTGAAAATGTAAGCTATTAGCAGCGGAACAAATACTTTTAGGAGATTTTTCATACTATCCCCTTGATTAAAATCAACTGTCTTTAAATTCATATACTTTTCCTCTCTTTCCTAATATATGATTATTCACTTATAACTCAATATTTTTCATTGAATAGTACCCATTGACTATTGTGCACTGACCAATGTTCATTGAGGTGTGCTTTTTTTACTCTGATGAGTATCATCAGAGTAAAACGTTCTATTCGATATCCAGTATTTTTTTTATATAGTACTCTACCATTTGAAACCGCTCTTCAACAGGTATTGTCTGACTTTCCCAGAGACATATTTGACCATACAGAATAAATTCAGCTTTCATTTGTGTGTTTTCAATCTTTAGCTCTCCATTTTTACATGCTATATCAAGTTCTTGCTTAAAATGTGGAATAAAGTATTTACAAATCTTTATTGATAGCTGTTCGTGCAAGCCTTCATGTCCCTTCTTGTGAAAGAAAGATAAAGACACATTATTAATATCACTTTCTTGCGCCAATCGCATAAAACGATTTAACCTTTCAAGTATTGATTTTTTATTGTTGTGAAGAATCTCTAAATATGGTTCACAGCATTCCCGCACATATTGTTCCATTGCAATACTAAATAATTCTTGCTTTGAAGAAAAATATCTATAAACTAGCCCTTTTACTACACCCATTTCTTTCGCAATATCCTCAAGGGATGTATTTTCATAACCCTTTTCATAGAATACTCTCATTGCAGTATCAATAATTTCTTGCTTTCTGATCTCTGGCGGTTTTGATATTCTCACCAACTTTACACCTCTTTTTTTCCGCAATATTGCACACTAATGTACTCCTTTCTTTTTTAGTATAGCGCATCAATAAACAAAGGTCAATAACTTATGTTTATTGATGCGCTATTTGGGTTACAGTTCAGCCTTTTGCTATTCAAAGAGGGAAGAGATACCAATTCTTTTTTCCAATCATAATTAAGAAATTTCTCTTTTGCTTTATTTCTTTGCATTTTACCACTTGTAGTCCTTGGTATATTTCCTGGTGGTAAAAACACTATAATAGCCACGCTCACACCATGCACTTTAAAGACATTTTCTCTAATTTGCTTTGCCCACTTTTCACATTGTGGAGATTTTCTTGCCGCTCTTGTAATTTCCTGTATTATTACCATGATCTCGTTTTCCAGATGAGTTATTGTAAACGCAGCTGCTCCATCTGCCTCTAATTCTGGCACCGCATTACAGGATGTCCTTTCTATATCCTGTGGGAAATAAACTAAATTATTAAGCATTATCAGATCTCTTATTCTGCTAACTATGTATAAATCTCCATTATTATCTAGAAATCCCATATCCCCTGTTCTTAGATATCTTTTGTTCAAAGATTTATTGTATATGAAGCTTTCCTCAATATTCTTTTTCTCATCCCAATAGCCTTTCGTAACGGATGGACCAATGATACATACTTCTCCTATTTCTAAATTATTTAAAATAACTCCATTAGCCTGATCCATTATGAGCAATTGATGCCCATCCGTTATCATTCCATTACTTAGGATATAAACCTCTTTTTCGTCATTTTCATTAATAAAATTTTGGATATCAACTAAATTGCCACGTTCTAAAATATTGATTTTGCCTTTTCGTAATTCATTTCTGTCTAGTTTTAACCAGAATGGATCATCATATAAACTGGATCCTGTCACAATTAATGTACCCTCTGCTAATCCATATGCTGACATAAACACTTTATCTTTTAACCCAAATACTTTCGCTTGTTTTAAAAATTTCATAATTGTATTTATACGGATAGCCTCCGCTCCACAGATAACTTTTTTACGAATTCAAATGATATTTCTTTCGCTTCTTTATCTGTTGCTTTATGTAATCTATCTGCCAAAAGTCCATATGCAAAATTAGGTCCACATATATGTGTAGCCTGATATTTTTTAATTGCTTTACCCCAATTAAGTGGTCTTTGAATAAAATCATATGGTTTAATCAGTACAACAGTATTTCCGTTGTATATTCCCTCTAACATTCCAAAAATTAATCCCATATCATGATAAAAAGGAAGCCAACTTAATATTATGTCCCCATAAGTTAGATTAATCTTTATTTTTAATTGATTCAAGTTATTAAATAGGGAAGAATGAGTCACCATAACACCTTTAGGATCACCTGTTGTTCCAGAAGTAAATTGCAAAAAAACGATTTCATTAAAATCACCTTCAAGTTTAGTTGAATCAAATTGAACTTCTGAATATATAGGCAACTGTGATAATATCATAGACTTTTCGATTATTTTTTCTAAAGTTGACCGCTTTTTTTCTTCAGTTAAAAGATATTTCACATTCGTATTTTTTTGAATATCTTCCCACTTCTTAATGGACTTATTTTTCGAAGGTATATTCATAGGTATCGGTATTGCACCCATGAGATTACATGCAAGAAAAGCGACAATAAAATCAATTTGTCCGTAATATAATAACATACATCGATTGTTATTTTTAACCCCTTTTGACAACAAGTACGAAGCCATAGACTGAACTCTTTTGTACAAATTGGCATATGTAATTTGCGTTTCACGAAGTGTATCATCTAATGAATAATAGGCAATATTATTTGGCATTATTTCTGATCTTTTCTCTAAAATATTAACTATAATCTCATTGCTTTTCATATTTTTCTCCCAATCATTTAATAGGTTGTGAGTATTTACCATTGACGTCTCAAGGACATGGATAAGTACTGTTTTTTTATTTTCTCTCTATATACCTGACAGCCTCTCTCACCTGAGATAAACCCTACGGCATTTTACATAATAATTTTCCATCCATCAGAAAATAATAATTTTTTTAATATCATTTTTATTTATTTTTTTTAATAATCTTACGCCTATATCTACCTTACCATCACAGGTCAAAAAATTAAGCGAGATCTTAGCCCTTTCCTTTCTTGGATTTACTTTCTTAATCGTCCCTGAGTAATTAATTAAGGGACCGTCTGTAATAATCACTTTATCTTTCTCAAGAAAAATAGTAGATATACTAATGATTCCTTCATTATCAATCATATTAATTATTGGTTTTATTTCTTCTGACCGTATTTCCTGAAAATAATCCTTGGTTCTTAACAAAGCATATAGATCTGAATGCCATTGATTTCTTATCGCATTGTAGATGCTGACAATAGACTCAGTACAGACAAAAATATATCCTGGAAACAACGTTCTGTAAACTATTTTTTTTAACCCGGATTTGTATTCTATCAGCTCTCTTTTGGGTATAAGCATGTCATACTTAATATCTGAATAATTTCCAAGAATGTAATTAAGATAATCGCATACAATTTCCTCTTTACCCGTTTCTACAAAAAATGTATACCAACTCATAACCCCTCCCTTTTTTTAGGCATAGCTTCGCCATTGGTCTCTTCATACATAGACCTGAAAAATCAGCTATGACAGATTAAAATACCAACTAGCCGAGACATAGATTAGTACTTTTGCTCATTTTACTTTTATAAATTTGTTAACTATAAAGACCCGTTTATAGGTTAATAATAAGTATACTGTATTTTTATTAATTTAAATATTTTTGTCCTAAATTGCATGATTTTGTCCTTTTTCGGTTAAAATTTAAAGAAAAAAGGAGGGAGGCTGTATATGACTCTTTCTGATATCTGGAAAAAATATCCATTGTATAACGTAATAAGGAGTTTTAAACCTGTATTTATCACAGATTTAAAACTCCTTGTTTTCGAAAACTCTAACTTTTATTTGAAGGTAAGGCACCACTCTTAATCTTGAGGATATTGACTTTATATACTTTGAATACAAAGGACTGAACCGTAACATCACATCTCTTCTGGATATTTTGCTTTTACTTTAGTGGTTAGGTGGGTTGTTCCCTTTTCTATTTTATATTTTATGGCTGGTATTAATGTCCTGGGATGAATTATATTCGTATTTGGGTCGGCGTTAATGATAAATCCTGTTCCCTTGCCTTCTTCTGCTTCCACGCTGCAGTAGATAGACCCATGACTTACGGCAGCCTTGCTTCCTGCAATATAATCAGATTTATCCTTTAGTGGATTGTATGGAACGGAAAATCCACAGTCATAGGCTGTACAGTTTATTTCACTGGTTATTTTATGGGTTCGGATATGTCCGCTTTCATTTGGAATTATGGTGGTTTCTATAATAATTCCTGAGTATGGGCTCCACTTTCCATAAATGCCATCGGCGAGTATTTGACTGACTTCGCAGATGCGGCGTACGTAGGTGTATCCATTTATATCAAATGCAAGCATGCTGTCGGGTGCACATTCATGTAATTCATAACTGGATTTGGAAATGCTGAATCCAAACTTTGTATCGTAAGCAAATTTTCCATATTTGGATGGGGTTTGACCATGTCCGTTCGGGCTGTATTTTCCCGGTACAAATGCGGTTGCATGATGAGGGTATTTGTATGTGATCATATCGGCATAAGGCATTGGCATGACTGTCGGGAGGTCTGGATAAGGTGCGGATTCTATACTCCAAAATGGATGTTCGTCCGGCAACATAAGAAAAGCAAATGTTTTGAATGCCCAGTATGGAGATCCAGGTCCGTTATAACGTTCCCCCATAGTCAGATTGGGGTATCCGTAACCAATTGACAGGATGCCATCTCTGTCAAAGATGGGATGTGCAAGCCACCAATCAAAATGCCGTACGATCAGACCCTTCATCACGGGTACCGGAACTGGTTCTATTCCTGCCACCAGGCAAGCAGACCAGAAGCTTACCTGTGAAAAACGGTAAGCTAAGGAACGGCCGAAAGGAATCGCTGCACCATCTTCGTCGAACCAATGGATAAACTGGTTTGCAAATTCACAGGCTCTTTCTTTATAAAGGTTACATCTTTCCGGGTCTTCTTCACTCATGCAGGCTGCATAAATAAGTCCATAAAAATGCATTGCAAAGGATATATAATAGTCCTTCTGCTCACTATCTCCATCCTGATACCAACCCGCTCCCTGATAAAAAGATTCAATAAGAGACAGACTTTCTTCTAATCTGGAAGCATTGTATTTTTTGCACACCTTTTTCATGGCTACATTTACCAGAATCATAAAGAACTGCCAATTACATATGGGGATCGCATGCTCATTTATTCCATATAAATAGTTTGCCAGTTGATCCTTTTCTTTCTCACTTAAAGGACTCCATATTTTCTCCGGTGCCATTATAATACCATAGGCAATTGCGCCCATTTCCACAAATTTTTGATCATAATCTTTCAATGTTCCCCAATATTCCAGTGAATCCGGATTTGTCCCTGCTACGAGACCACTACGATAGATGGTCTCAAACTCCTCTGACTCACCACCTCCCCTCCAAAATGGAACCAGTCCCCACAAGGGGCGTGAAAATCCCTCCATCCATATAGATTTTTGATCATAAATGGTTGCAGTGACTCCTAAGTGCAAATTTGCCTTTTCTTTACTATAGTATTTTTGAACTGGCCGCAACATTTCTATGAAGAGATGTTGAAACTCTTTTTTTGTGTGTAATTTCATTGAAACTCCTCTCCGGCTACTCGTTGGTTTTTTTACTTGCACTCACTTTCATTCTACAGCACGCCTTTGTTTCTATGGGCACCGACCAGCGAATTAAGTAGACCTTCTCTTTCTTGCCCTTATGATTGCTATGAGCTTTACACTCTACTTCAATTCTTCCTGCAGCACCTTCAATTTCAACAAATCCATTATACTCTTTACCTTCCACTACTATAAGCTTGTTCTGAATTTTCGGTTTTATCTGGGTTACTAATGTTTCTTTTATACACTGGGTTTTATCAGATGTCTCAATTTGATCTTCAATAATTAAATTTCCTTTTTTCATGTCAAATGTAAAATCTCTTATGAGTTTCTTTATACTGTTTTTTTCATAGGCTCTGTGGAAACTGACTATCGTTCTCCCATTTCCATCTGTTTTAAAGAAATCGCATGCATACTCTTTTCCTGGATTTTGCCCTTTTCCATTTATAATGGGTACGCTGTGCCCAAAAGAATGATTGCACAAAATATGATAGCGTCCTTCTGCAAAATACTCCCTGGTATATTCACCGGCTCCTAAGTCTGTAAGCAGCATATCACCTCCTGCAGCATATACAAAGTGTCCTATATCATTATGGTTATGGCTTTCTTCATTATGCCCGCCTTTAGCTGCCATTGCGATACCATTCTCACTCTTTGCTATGCTCCACTGCAAGTCTGGCAAAGCCAAATGGCCTTCCTTTTGGCATATTGTCTTTATACAGTTTTTATCATCGTTGCTGCTTATGTGATCCAAATATTCTTTTGTCCAAAAATAATCTCTGTATATTGCCGCCCATCGGAAACATTTGTCTGCAGAAAAGGAATTTACACTCTTCATATTTGGTATCTCAACTGTCTGATAACGCATTGCCAGAAAACTGGTCAGTCCCATTTTAAAATAGTCGCTGCTGTCTCCATCTGAAAAACTTAATGTTCGGCCGCCTGGGAAAAAACATTTTTGCTGAAATTCGGCAATCCGCTGGCATTTCTGACTTGCCATCAGGTCTATTTTTCCCTGACTGTAATCAAACAGCATTCTTGCAAATGCGGTATAGTAAGTCATCCCATATGTATAATATGAAAGACCCTCTGACAGTCCACCATCGTCACAAAATCCGGCAATATAATGGGTAAGGGAGTCACAAATACGCAGCAAGCAGATATTTAATTTTTCAGGCTGGTCTGCCATTAGGCAGATGCTTGCGCTTCCTATTGAACCACAGCAAACAGCACACCAATTATGGTGGCAGTGTTCCCAATGACTATACGGTGCGGGTGTATGATAAAAAGGAGTGAGCACACGCCTGTATACTTCTTTTCTCACCCGTTCCCTGACCTTTTTACTGAGCCGACCATCCAACAAACGAATGATTTCAGATAAACTCCCTGCAGTCTCTGATGCAAATAGATCTATATATATCCTCCAATTCGAATCATTCTCTCTATTTACATGTGCCGGAAGTGCCCAGCATGTTTCGTCACAAATGTTTATAATAACCTCTTCTAGTTTCTTAATACCCTCATTCCCCTGTTTAAAAATTGCTCTCATAGCAAATGCCCCCAGATATTTGCGGCGCAAAAAATAGGCTTTCTCATACTGTAAGCGATTTCCTGTTTTTTCAAATAAACAAAATAATTTTTCCGTTAGGACAGGCATATTGCCTACTTCATTTTCTCTGGTAAACTGCATTATATCTGATTTGTATGTTTCCAAATAAGATATTATTTCCCCTGTTTTACTCATTCATATCCCCCTCAATGACTATGCTGTATCCATCGCAAATGCCATATGAAACAGCTTTCTCATATTCATTTCTCAGTGTTATCCACAAAAAGAAAAGAGAATAAAAAAATATCCACATCGAATGTCATAATAAAGTTACTCCGAAACAGGAGAAACGTCAGTTGAAATAACGGTGGGATATAGAAGGCATCAATTTGCCGCATGGTTTGTGAAAAAAGAACAAATTATAATTTTTTTGCTTATCTATATAGGTAAGCAACGCAGTAGTCTTTTCAAGCAAAATACTTCACAGCAAGCTATTGAGCATGTAACTTGCTTGTTTGCACAGGAAGTCACATAATACTATTTAATTACAATAGCCTGACTCTCCATTGCGATATAATTTTCATTAAATGCATCAAAATCATACTCCTCTATATCTCGAAGAGGATCACATACTGTTACCGTATTTTGAATTAAATCATAACCAGATAGTACCATGCAATGTTCATTGGCATACCACCAAATAGTCTCACCATCAATCTCCCAGAAATCAGAAAAATAAATTGAATTAACGATGTCCATAGAACCCCAGACAATAACCGGGTTCCCTTTTCGAACTTCATCATAAAGAGCTATTAAACTCGAACCTGTTAAATCGTATACCCTTAATTCACTGTCCATATCTTCTAAATATTCCTCTGCTGCCTCCACAATAACCGGTGCAAAGCAACCATAAGCAGCTTCTGTTTCCGGATCCCCTAAGAAGGAATCCCAGTAACTTGCAGTTCCTATTTTAGCTGTGTCCAGATATTTTTGTGCCATTGTAACTTTTGAAACGTCAAAGCCCAAATAGTTAAGAACAATGGTTAATGAAGTGATTTCGCATCCTGTAGGTAATTCCGGATATTGGCTGATAGTATCTATATCTAACAGTATTTTATTAAAACCGTAATATGTATTGTATTTCCAATTCGTATGTGAATATTTAAGAGAGGTATTGGTTTTTGTTATATCAATTTCGGCTGTTTCGGTTTCTATTAAATCAATTTCCGGCATATCTTCGTTTGATTTTTGTTTGCTAATCTCTTGTCTATTTGTTACAAAATAGGGTGCTTCTACTCTTTTACTATATCCAAACGCTTCCGTATTCAATATATATGAAATTCCAAAACATATAGATAATCCTAGATACAGCATTCTTTTCATCTTCGTCTCCTCTCTTAAATATCAAAATGCTTTACATAATATATGCTAATATTATAATTATATGATGCAGTATATTTGTATACCCACGAGTGCATATTTGAAGTTCTTCAATCAAAGCTAATAATAATGATCACCTCTCTGCAATCCGCCGACGCTTTATCTCAGTGGGAGTCTTATCCTGCACTGAGATAGAATTTTCATTTTCTCCTCTTCACTTTTCATATTCATTAAATTTTAACTCCTGTTGAATAAAATTGATTTCACTCGTCAAATTTGATGGTGTTTTCTGCAAAATAAATTCTATACATGTATCATCAAAAAGCCAATTTTCTATCTCATTTCTATCTAAAATCAACGGCATTCGCAGATGTACATTTATTACTGATGCATTCGCTTCAGTTGTAAATATTACAAATCTGTCTTCGGCGTCATATTGATTATAGCATCCTGCCATATATAGTATGGAATGATTACTATTCATAAAGGATACTTTGTTTTTGGATTTGTCCCACTCGTAATAGCTTCTTGCCGGTACAATGCATCTTCTATACAACACACTGTTTCGAAATATTTTCTTTTCCACAGCAGACTCTGCCCGTGCATTTATAATTAAGCCCTTTTTAGCAAAGTTTGGAAAACCCCAGATCATCCCTGTAGCCTCCTTCTGCTTTTGGTTGGCGCATAATACCATGGCATGATTAGAAGGATAAATATCTCCTGTTTTATTTCTTAAACTTTCATCCATTCTTTTTACTAATTTCTCTATTTCCTTTGCCATATCATCGTCAACATAATACCGTCCGCACATATGAACCTCCATATATTATTTCTTCTTACTTTTATATCCGGTCAAACGTTGCTGAAGCAGTGACTCAAAAGAGAGTAGCTCAGTGCATTTCTCTACTCTTTTACTATTCTAACACCTCAAAACCTTTTCGTAAAGATGAAAATGGGTCTTTTTCCCAAATGGGAAGGATAATTTATGTAATTCATCTGATAGATGGTATGATCCCGCCGCTTAAAAGTTGTCAAAATGACCTATCAAGCCTTCCTCCTGGATTTATTCAAAAAGCAGGGTACTTGATAGGTCATTTATTTTTCTACTCAATCGTTAAGGGATTGTGAATCCAAATTAATCTTTATATACTCCTTCATTTCCATTTGTACAAACCTTGATATCATTTCCCGGTATAGTGCTTCAATCATATCTGGGTCAGCACCATACTCTTTCGCCTTACTACGAACTTTTTGAAATAACACTCTCCACTCTTTGAGGCGATTTGACACTTTGCGAATCTTTTTTGAATTTCGAAGCCAAAACAACGTGCATTTCTCGCTCTGCAATCAACTTAATTATTTCATTGTCAATTCTATCAATATTTGTACGTACCTCTTCCAAACTATTACATTTCATATTTAATCCCTAATAGCACCTTTCATAGATTTTACATATACCTTCACATATTCCACGCATTCTTCCTTGTATGTAGCACACAATTTAACAATAGAAGACCCTACAATAACACCATCCGATACATCCGCCATCTTCTTTGCCTGCTCCGGCGTTGAAATACCAAATCCGATTGCGCAGGGAATATCCTTTACTTCTTTCACCAACTGAACCATCGCATTTACATCTGTTTCTATTTCATTACGGACACCGGTCACACCCAGAGAAGAAACACAATACACAAAGCCGTCCGCCTCTTTTGCTATCATTTTGATTCTCTCTTTTGAAGTCGGGGCAATTAAGGATATGAAATCAAGTCCATACTGTCTGCAAACAGTACTAAATTCTTCTTTTTCTTCAAACGGAATATCCGGCAAAATAATTCCATCCATCTTAAGCTCTGCTGCTGTTTTTACAAAACGTTCTGTCCCATAAGAGAACACTACATTTCCATAAGTCATAAATACCATTGGAATGCTTGTATTCTTTCTGATACGACCTACCATTTCAAATATTTTATCGGTAGTAACGCCGCCGGCTAAAGCCCTCATATTGGCTCCTTGTATAACCGGACCTTCCGCAGTCGGATCAGAAAAAGGAATCCCCAGTTCAATCAAATCAGCCCCTGCCTCTTCCAAGGCATATACTAATTGTTCTGTTATCGCAAGTGTCGGGTCTCCACATGTGATAAATGGTATAAAAGCCTTTCCATTTTGAAATACATTTGCAATATTACTCATAGATTTCTTCCCCCTTATAGCGGGCAATTGCTGCACAGTCTTTGTCACCACGCCCGGAAATATTGATTACTATAATCTTATCTTTATCCATCCTACCTGCTATTTTCATTGCATGGGATACTGCATGAGCACTTTCAATCGCCGGTATAATTCCTTCTATTTTTGACAAGTAATAAAATGCATCTACTGCCTCATCATCCGTAACCGCCACATACTTCGCCCGTTTGATATCATACAAATAGGCATGTTCCGGACCGATTCCCGGATAATCAAGTCCCGCCGAAATCGAATAAACCGGCGCTATCTGCCCATATTCATCCTGACAAAAATATGATTTCATTCCATGAAAAATACCTACGCTTCCGGTTGCTAACGTAGCTGCGGTTTCTGCTGTATTCACGCCCCTGCCGGCAGCCTCACATCCGATTAATTCAACACTTTCATCCTCAATAAAATTATAAAAAGCGCCGATAGCATTAGACCCGCCACCTACACAAGCGATTACTGTATCCGGAAGTTTGCCCTCAACCTCTAACATCTGCTCCTTTATTTCCTTTGAAATTACACTCTGAAAGTCCCTTACTATAAGTGGAAATGGATGCGGACCCATAACAGACCCCAGCACATAATGTGTATCATCAATACGATTTGTCCATTCACGCATGGTTTCCGATACTGCATCTTTTAAAGTCGCTGTTCCCGAAGTAACCGCATTCACTTTGGCGCCAAGTAATTTCATACGATACACATTAAGTGCCTGACGCTCTGTATCCTCTCTTCCCATAAAGATTTCACATTCCATCCCCATTAAAGCTGCGACTGTAGCTGTTGCAACCCCATGCTGTCCGGCTCCGGTTTCTGCTATGACCCTTGATTTACCCATTTTTTTAGCAAGCAGCATCTGTCCAATTACATTATTAATCTTATGAGAGCCTGTATGGTTCAAATCCTCTCTTTTCAGATAAATCTTCGCTCCTCCCAGATCCCCGGTCATATGCTTTGCATAATACAATCTTGAAGGTCTGCCCGCATAGTCATGAAACAATTCCTGCAATTCCCTATTAAACTCCGGATCATCTTTATAATGATTATAAGCCTCTCCCAATTCAATTACTGCGTTCATTAAGGTCTCCGGTACATACTGACCTCCATGATTTCCAAAACGTCCATTCATCATCATTACTCCCATGCATATTCAATTTGCCCGCAAATTGTAAAATACTGCGCTAATAGAAAGGTTGAAAGGGTCAATGCGCTGCATGGCTCCTTTTCTTATATTTTCTTTCAACCTAAATTCTCCTCATCCCGGCCATAATCCGCACAATTTTTTCTCTATTTTTGAATCCACCCACTTCGGCTTTGCTGGACACATCCAGACAAAATGCACCCTGTTTCCTTGCACTTTCTATATTATCCTCACCTATACCACCGGCTAGAAAAAATGGTTTTTCCATTCCCCCTACCCCATTCATAAAAGACCAGTCAAAGGTTACTCCGGTTCCGCCATTTCCATTATCCAACAAAATATATTCCGCCGAAAATTTATCTGCTTTCCTTATATCCCCCGCAGTTTCCACCTTTACTGCTTTAATAATTGGCGCATCCAACTGCCGCTTTAAATTTGCAGTATATTCTACACTCTCCTGCCCATGAAGCTGAACAATTTGAATAATTCCACTTTTATATAAATCAACTATAATATCCGGACTTTCATTCACAAAAACCCCAACTGCATTTATAGAAGGTTTTAATTTCTCCCGTAATCCGGCTGCCTGGTCTTTTGTTACCCGTCTTGAACTTTTCGCAAATACAAAGCCAATATAATCCGGCTCCACTTCATTCACAATTATGATATCCTGGGGACACTTTAATCCACATATTTTAATTTTCTCCGTCATTCGCCGTTCCTCTTAGTTCATCTAACATTTTCCTTTTATCCGCAGCAAGCATTAGCGATTCTCCAATTAGAACTGCATCCGTTCCTGCTTCTGCCAACTTACTAATCTGCTTATTTGAACAAATACCGCTTTCAGACACATACACGAACTCATCCGGTATATTCTTTCTCAAACTCAGGCTAGTTGATACATCCACCTTAAAGGTTTTCAAATCCCTATTATTCACGCCTACAATTTGAGCCCCACAGTTAATTGCTCTATCCACCTCCTCTTTCGTATGAGCCTCCACCAAAGCAGAAAGCCCCAAAGAACGTGAAATTTCCAGATACTCTATCAGTTCTTCATCCGTAAGTATAGCACAAATCAACAATACAGCCGAAGCTCCATAAATTTTCGCCTCATAAATCATATAAGGATCAATCGTAAAATCCTTTCGAAGAACTGGAATCGACATCTCCTGCGATATCTCCTGTAAATATCTGATATCCCCTTTAAAAAAGAAAGGTTCCGTCAAACACGAAATAGCCCTTGCACCCGCTCCCTCATAATCCTTTGCAATCTGCAAAAACGGAAAGTCTTCCACAATCACCCCTTTCGACGGCGACGCCCTTTTCACTTCACAAATAAAAGAAATCCCGGGTAATCTCAAAGCCCTCTCAAAAGGAAATTCTATATTTATCTCCATTGCATATGCCCTATCCTTCATTTCCTGAAACGAAACAACCCCTTTTTCATACTCCATGCGTTCTTTTGTTTTCGCAACAATCTCATCTAATATCATAGTATACCCCCATTCTCTCAAACATCTCATCACATATCCATCTTCAACAGGGAATTACCTCTCCACTACCCGTTAGATTTTTCAACAAAAATCTCCAACTGTTTTTTAGCCATTTGGGAATCGATTAAGTCCTCCGCCATCTTCGCCCCCTCTTTAAGCGATTCCGCTTTTCCTACTATATAGAGAGAAGCACCTGCATTTAACACAACTGCATTTCTTCTGGATCCTTTTTCACCATCCAGTATTGCCTGCGTAATCTCAGCATTTTCGAATGGCATACCGCCAACTAAATCTTCCTTTTTACATCTAGCAAATCCAAAGTCTTCCGGAGTGATAACATAATCAAAGAACTGACCGTCTCTCACCTCGCAAACAGTCGTTGGCGCTACCATTGAGATTTCATCTAAGCTGTCCTGTCCATACACTACCATACCTCTTTTAACACCCAAATTAGCAATTACATGTGCCAAAGGTCTTACTAATGCTTCCTCATAAACACCGATTAACTCATAATTTGCTCCTGCTGGATTTGATAATGGACCGATAATGTTAAATACCGTTCTGATTCCCAGTTCTTTACGTATAGGGGCAACGTACTTCATGGCAATATGATAGTTTTGTGCAAAAAGAAAACAGATATTTATGTCTTCTAATAATTGTGCGCTTTTTTCCGGTGTAACACTAATATTTACACCAAGTGCTTCTAACACATCTGCGGCTCCGCATTTACTGGATGCAGCGCGGTTCCCATGTTTTGCAACCGGTACACCTGCTGCTGCGATAACCAATGCTGATGTAGTTGATATATTAAAGGAATTCGAACCATCTCCGCCTGTTCCTACAATTTCAAGAACATCTTTATCATGTAATAATTTAATACAATGTTCTCTCATTCCGGCAGCGGCGCCGGTAATCTCATCGATCGTTTCTCCCTTCATGGACAAGGCTGTCAGATATGCACTCATCTGTACATCCGTAGCCCGATTAGACATTATCTCATTCATTACTTCTTTTGACATTTCATAGGAAATATCCTCTCTTTTTGATAGTGCTAAAATTGCTTCTTTAATCATTTACATATCCTCCACATTATACTATTTTTCTTTGATTTTCGCTTGTTTTTGTAAAGTGATTTGACACAAAAAAACCGCCCTCGACAAATACATTGTCAAGGACGGGTATAAATATCATATAAACACCCGCGGTGCCACCTCGATTTGTAACAACTGTTACACACTCTACAGGATACATACATATCCCAGACAACTTACGTATGTCTGCACGTCGTAGAATACTCAGCAGCTTTACTACTTTTGACTACGCCCTCCACGGTCCATTTAATAGTCTGCGTTCCATTCGGCTCTCAGCTTCCCGAACTCTCTGTGCGTGCACGATCTATTTTTATCTCCGCTTCAACGGTTTCTATATAATACTATAATATAATATTTGAAAATTATTGTCAACTCTTTTGCTTCAATTTCCAGTTTTAGTTGTAACAGTTCGTTACTATTCACAGCTCTATAGCATTCAAAACCAGACGAGATTCTGTGTGGGTTGTCTGGTTACTGTGATCGAAACGGTTCCTGCGTGTAACAAACGAGAGCTTACATGGGAAGAATGCTGCCCCAATCACTCTTTTATATTAGTATGCTAAATTTTCAACTTTTTTATCCTTCTTTTTTCCATCTGCAAAAAACAGTTTAATCCCTTTTTCCTTTAGTTTTTCTTTCCATTCATTCGAAACATCTGAATTCGTAATAATAGTATCGATTTCATTCAGAGAACCTATGTATGAATGGCTGATCTTTCCAAATTTCGATGAATCAACTAAAAGAATCTTCTCATTAGAATATCTCATTGCAGCACATTTGTATTCCAGTTCATAGCTATTCGCACAGGTTAATCCAAATTCCATATCAACCCCTGCTGCCGACATATAATACTTATTAGGCCTAAATTTCGATAAATATTCTAATCCTTCCGTAGAAACACATATTTCTGTAGACGGATGATATATTCCCCCACAAAAGTATATCGTTATATTGGGATATGACTTTAATCCCTCTAAAACATTGGCACTAAAGCATAAAACTGATATTTTCTTATTCTTTGGGATATGAGGGATGATTTGACTGGTTGTACTGCCTATATCAATAACAATTAACTCCTCTTCTTCTAGTAACGTGCCGGCGAATTTCCCTATACTCTCTTTTTTTTGTACTTCTTTTTGAAATGCATGAAAGAGATTATATTTATGCTCATCAATTTTTAACTCTTCTAAATCTCTTCTGATGGTCATTTCTGAAACGAATAACAAATCAGCAAACTCTTTCACAGATAAGAAACCTTTCCTCTTTACAATATCCAGTAATTGTTGTTGCCTTAAAGCTTTTTTTGACATATCGATTTTAACACTTCCTTTTTGATTGGTTATGATCCATCCAACCGTTTATGTTTCTATAGTACATTCTATCATAGTTTCCGATAAAAGGACAACATTAAATCATACTAATTTACTTAAAAAGCTTTTCCCGTTTTCTGTGGATGGCACACCAAAGTTTTGGGCTATCGTAGCAGAAATATCAGCAAAATTTCCTTTTGGAAGAGATCCAGAACCAAGCAATGATTTGGAAAATACCATGAGTGGAACATATTCACGAGTGTGGTCTGTTCCTCCATAAGCCGGATCATTTCCATGATCAGCAGTTATCATTAACAAATCATCTTCATGCATTGCATTTATGACTTCAGGCAATCGATTATCAAAATCCTCTATGGCTTTTCCATAACCATACACATCTCTCCTATGGCCAAATAATGCATCAAAATCCACTAAATTAGTAAAGCTAAATCCCTTCTTGAAATATGATAAATGAATGACCTCAATTAATTTATCAATGCCTTCCATATTATTTGCAGTATGTCCCATGTCGTGGTCTATCCCCTGACCATTGAAAATATCATAAATCTTGCCAATCGAAAAAACGGGAATATCATTTTCTATTAAATGATCCAGAACAGTGGGGGCAAAGGGTGATAAAGCATAGTCGCGACGTCCTTTCGTACGTGTAAAGCTTCCCGCTTCCCCAATATAAGGGCGGGCAATAATACGCCCGATTTTATAAGGGCTCTCTAATGTAATGGAACGCACATATTCACAAACCTTATAAAGCTCATCCAACGCAATGATTTCTTCATGAGCCGCAATTTGAAGAACCGGATCTGCTGATGTGTAGACGATGAACTTTCCAGTTTCCATTTGACATGGACCAAAATCATTTATTACTTTTGTTCCGGAATATGGTTTGTTTGCTTCACGAAGGATGCCCCGCCCAGAGAAATCTTCTATTTTTTTTAATAAATCTTCCGGAAAACCATTTGGAAATGTTTGAAACGGCTTGGTGATATTGAGTCCCATAATTTCCCAGTGCCCAGTCATTGTATCCTTTCCCCTCGAAACTTCTTCCAGTTTTGTAACATATCCTACATGATCCATAATGGCTTTAATTCCCTTTAAAGGAGAGGTTCGCCTAATCATACCCAGACCCAGATTTTCCATATTGGGAACATGCAGGCCAGCCTGTTCTGCTATATGTCCAAGTGTGTCACTGGAAGTATCCGGAATCTGCTCTCCGGCAATATCCCTGTTAAAAAAAAGATTAGCATCCAAAGCGGCGCCAATGCCAACCGAATCCATAACAATAAGATGTATCCGTTTAAACATTTCATCACCTTAGCTTCCTACTATATTATCTTCAGAAATAAGTAATTTGATTGCTTCACAAGCCGAAGTAATTGCTTTTTCCACTTGCTCTGACGGATTCTTAGTATCTGAAAATGCCATAATACCTGCTGCGCGGCAGCCGCGAACAGATGAAATAACAAACAATGCGGCTGCTTCCATTTCCGAGCAAAGAACCCCTGCCCGTTTCCAAGTATCCATGCGCTCCATCATAATATTTTTTGATGGTACCGTTTCTGGAAACACTTGACTATAGAATGAGTCTTTGGATTGTGTGATGCCTTCAATAAATTGATATCCTAATTTTTTTGAAGCTTTCGCTAATGCATTAACCACGTTACGGTCAGCAACTGCAGGATATTCAATGGGAATGTATTGTTTGGTTGTTCCTTCATCACGGATTGCCGCAGTAGTAATTACACCAGTTACGCCTTCCTGATGCGAAGGTTCTGCAATACGGCCTGCCGTTCCAACACGAATCAATGTGTCTGCACCTGCTGCGATTAATTCTTCTACAGCAATGGCTGTTGATGGACATCCCATACCCGTTGATGTAACCGATACTTTCACACTATTTAATTCCCCTGTCCAGGTTTTATGCTCACGATTATGGGCAACCAATACAGGATTATCTAAATGTTTTGCAATCATATCCGTTCTGAATGGGTCTCCTGGCAGTAAACAATAGCGTCCGACATCGCCTTTTTTTAAATCAATATGATAAAATTTCTCATTTTTAATATACATAGTAATATCTCCTTTCAAGAGCATCCTTTTTAACGATCATTTTTGTTGTATGGAACACCCGCTGATGCTGGGCTTCTCGAATTTTTTGATGTAAACATAAGCAATACTAGTGTGGCGATGTAAGGAATCATCTTATAGATTGTATTTGGAACCGCAAGTTGACTTAATACCGGGATTCCAGAATAGGATGCTGCAATGGTTTTCATCAGGGCAAAAAACAATGCCGCCAAAGCAATTCCACCCGGCCGCCATTGACCGAAAATCAAGACCGCTAAAGCTAAGAAACCATAACCGGAAACGGTTGAACTAAATGTTGTAGTTGTCGGAATCACATAGACTAATCCTCCTAATCCTCCTAAAGCACCAGAGATGAGAACACCTGCATAACGCATTTTTTGAACATCAATCCCAGCAGAATCAACCGCATGAGGATTTTCTCCTGCTGCTCTAAGGCGCAGGCCAAATCTGGATTTATTAATCACAATCCATGCTGCGATAAATAAAACTGCCCCAATAAATGTTGTCAAATATGTTTTTTGAAAGAGGATTTCACCTATCAATGGAATGTTACTTAAAATTGGAACTTCATCAATTCGATAATCATTTTCAAAACCAATTTGCTGAACATTCTGAACTACCCTTGCTGTGAAAACACAAAATGCCGGTGCAAATAAGTTCAGTGCAGTTCCGCTAATGGTTTGATCCGCTTTCAGGGTAATTGAGGCAAATGCATGGGGCAGGGAAAATAACATTCCACTAAGCATAGAGACAATAAGCCCCAGTATTAAGAGAAGCTGTGGCGCTATGGAACCGTGAAAAGCATTGATAAATAGCAAACCACAAAATGCCCCAAAAATCATGATTCCCTCTAATCCAATATTTAACACCCCGCCTCTTTCAGAGAACATGGCTCCAATCGCCACCAGTAATAAAGGAATAAAAAAGATTAACGTTTGCTGTAAAACAAACCCAAGAGTACCCATCATTTTTCACCTGCCTTTTTCTTAGAAAAACGGTTCAAGACAAAAACAATTTTATCTAAGTTTTGTGATATAAGTAATGAAAACGAGCTAAAATAAAGGATTACAGCAACAATAATATCAACAATTTCCGGAACAAACCGATACGATTGCATATAGAATCCTCCAACCGTGATATAACCAATAAACACAGAGGACAAAATGACACCCAATGGATTATTGTAGGCAAGCAACGCCACTGATATACCATTAAAACCTTCCGCTGCTAAACTGTCCACAACCGTAATACTCTTACCACTATTTGCCAGATACATAAGTGCTCCGCCTATCCCAACCAGCGCACCGGAGATTGCCATAGTCAAAATGGTATTCAACTTTTCATTCATTCCCAAGTATTTGCTTGCATTCGGATTAAAGCCAATTGCCACTAATTCATATCCTTTATTTGTTTTCGTTAGAAAAATATATAGAATAACAGCAAATATGACAGCAATGATAAACCCGATATTGACACTGCTTCCTTCGAATAGCTTTTCCAATCCGGCAGTTGGAAGCTGACCTGCTTTCGGTACAGGAAGTGCTCTGTTGGTTCCCGGATCATAAATAGTCTGTTTAATCAAATGGTTAACGCAATACATTGCAATATAGTTTAGTAAAATGGTACTGATCACTACATTTACTTTAAAATATGCTTTTAACATCCCGGCAATGGATGCCCAAAAAGCTCCTCCAATAGCTGCAAATACAATTGGCAAAATCCATCTCATTGGCCCTTCAAAGGGAAGTTGAATCGCAAAATATGTCGCCAGAAATCCTCCAATTACAAATTGACCTGGCCCTCCAATATTGAAAACTCCGGCTTTAAATCCTAACGCTATCCCTAACCCAACCATCATCACTGGTGTGGCATAATATAAAACATTCCCAACTCCGCGTACTCCGCCAGAAAAACCCCCAAAAAGGATTGTTCGAAACCCATTGAATGCTTCCTCTGGATTTGTCAGCAATAATACAAAGAAACCAAACACTAACCCCACTAGAATACATAAAAAAATAGGCAATATTTGTTTCAGTATATTTTTCTTACCTATCATTTACTTCTCACCATCCTTTTCGCTCCTGACATATAAAGGCCCAATTCTTCTGACGAAGTTTCATCCGGATTAAATTCTCCAACAATTTCACCTTCATAGAAAATTAAAATACGGTCACTCAACCGGAAAACTTCATCAAGTTCAAAGGAAACGAGCAGTACAGATTTTCCTGTATCCCGTTGCCTGATCAGTTGTTTTTGCACACCTTCAATTGCTCCTACATCAAGTCCCCTCGTTGGCTGTGCTGCAATAAGTACCGGAGCATCCATATCAATCTCCCGTGCAATAATAACTTTCTGCTGATTACCACCTGACATTTCCTTCACTAATGTGTTTTCATCACCAGAACTGCGAATATCAAACTGCTGAATCATTTCTTTTGCAAATGTATGCCGGCTTGTAGATTTAATAAATCCGTGTTTCGAAAAAATATGGGTAAAATACTTTTTTGAAACCAAATTTTGTTCAATGGTATAATCTAAAATCAATCCATCTTTATGACGGTCTTCGGGGATGCAGCTGATTCCATGAGTATTTCGATATCGAATACTTTTTTTGCTAATTTCTACACCATTTACCACTATTTTTCCATTATAATCCTGATTCATTCCTGTAATTGCTTGAATCAATTCACTTTGACCATTTCCGTCAATACCCGCAATACATACAATTTCTCCGGAACGAATGGAAAAATTAATGTTATTTAATACATATTTCCCTTGATTTTTATCAAACATGTTTAAGGAAGAAACTGTTAGCATTTCTTCACCAGGTGTAAATGGTTTTCGATTGATATGAGCAGATATTTTACGCCCAACCATCAGCTCAGCCATTTTTTCCTGAGAAGTCTCGGCTACGCCAATTGTTTCAATACTTTTTCCCTTTCTAAGAATCGTGCAGCGATCCCCCACTTCTTTTATCTCTTTTAATTTATGGGTAATGAAAATAATAGATTTACCTTCCTTTGATAATCCTTTGATAATATTTAATAATTCACCGATTTCCTGAGGAGTTAAAACCGCCGTGGGTTCATCAAAAATTAATATCTTATTATCACGATATAACATTTTTAAAATCTCGACCCGTTGCTGCATACCCAGGGAAATTTCAGATACAATAGAATCCGGATTAATATGCAGTCCGTACCGCTCACTTAAATCAGTCACTTTTTTCCTCGCCCTGCTTACATCAACTAATCCGCATTTTCTGTCTTCCACACCAAGAATGATATTTTCTAAGACTGTAAAACTTCTTACCAACTGGAAATGCTGATGTACCATACCAATTCCGAAGTCAGTGGCTTCTTTAGGCCCTTGAATTTTTCTTTCGATGCCATCAATTTTTATATGTCCTTCATCAGAAGTGTTCATACCAAACAAAATGCTCATTAAAGTGGATTTCCCGGCACCATTTTCTCCAAGTAAAGCATGAATTTCACCATGCTTTACTTGGAGGGTAACATTGTCAAGAGCTTTATTCCGACCGAAATTCTTTGTAATTTTATTCATTTCGATAATATATTCACCCATAATATAAGCTCCTTTTCGTGGTGGGCTATTTCACTTCATCAATTTCAATTAAGGGACAGATTTCCTTAATATCATCTAAAGTAACCTCTTCACCATCCTTAGATTCATTTCCTATGATATTTTCCAGAAGACTATCATTTTCTTTCATCTTTGCATAAATAACATCATATTGATCTTGATCAAAACGGTTGAAACGTGAAAAATCACCTGGCAATCCAACTGCATCCTCCTGAATTCCCAAACGGTCATTTTGTCCCCCTGGAAACGCCCCTTTTTCTTTCGCATCTAATGCTTTATATACTGCATCTGATAACATTTTCATTGCTGATGTAATAACTGTTTTAGATTCTTCCTGCTGATCAACATCCACACCAATTACTTTTCCAGAGCC
>Ga0153997_1000014_pt1 | contig 62929 bp, 57 predicted proteins | sample TSNC081MetaG_FD_104750 | JGI IMG/M metagenome (GOLD analysis project Ga0153997, IMG submission 104750) | Attine ant fungus gardens microbial communities from North Carolina, USA - TSNC081 MetaG | ecosystem: Host-associated > Fungi > Mycelium > Unclassified | place: USA: North Carolina, Lumber...
ACAGAGGAAGAATATTCGATTTTAAAACTGACGAATAAGTCGGGTGAGATATTGAATGATAAAATGAAAATTTTTATGAAAGTTCCTGAGGAGATTACCAGGAAGCCTTCTGAAAAAAGCCGCAAATCATCTGGAAAGAAAAAAAGCAGTGTATCCGGTCAGAAGGATTTGGCATATGATGAAGAGCTATTTGAAGAGTTACGGGAGATACGAAGAAAACTGGCAGTAGAGCAGAAGATTCCACCATATATTGTATTTAGTGATAAAGCTTTAAAGGAAATGTCTTTCTATAAACCGGCGAACAAAGAGGATATGTTGAATATATCAGGGGTAGGTGCATTTAAGTATGAGAAATATGGAGAATTATTTTTGGCTAAAATAAAGGACTTTAATAAACCGCCAAAGTAAGTCCCCTGCTTCTTTCATCACCTTGAGTGTAAAGCATACAGATTGGAGTTGATATGGAAAAGTATAGAGAAATAGAGAAAAGTATTATTAAAAAATTCAGAAAAGAAATCTGGTCAAAGTTCATAACCGGAATTAATGAATATAAATTGATTGAGGAAGGTGATAAAATTGCAGTCTGTATTTCCGGAGGAAAGGACTCTATGCTGCTGGCTAAATGCATGCAGGAAATTCAGCGTCATGGCAAAATGAAATTTGAACTGGTATTTCTTGTTATGGATCCAGGATATAATGAGGTGAACCGAGAGTTGACTCGAGATAATGCAAAATTGTTACATATACCAATTACAATATTTGAATCGAATATATTTGAGGCTGTTTCCACGATAGATGATTCCCCATGCTATCTGTGTGCCAGAATGCGCAGGGGCTACTTATATAAAAATGCACAGGATTTAGGATGTAATAAAATTGCACTTGGTCATCATTTTGATGATGTCATTGAAACCACTCTGATGAATATGCTTTATAGTGGGCAGTTTAAAACGATGATGCCTAAATTGCTCAGCTCTAACTACGAAGATATGGAATTGATTCGTCCGCTGTACATGGTTAAAGAAGCTGATATTATTGCATGGAAGAATTATAATGGTCTGGAATTTTTAGAATGTGCCTGCAGGCTGACCGAGCGGTACATACGGGGAGATGATGGTGTCAAATCTAAGCGTGAAGAGATGAAAATCTTAATAAAAGGATTTCGAAAAATAGATCCAATTCTTGAAATGAATATCTTTAGGAGTGCCCATAATGTAAATCTTGATACTGTTTTAGGATACCGTCAAAAAGGAGAGTTTCATAATTTTTTAGATGATTATTTCAGGGAGCAATAAGGAAAGAACCAATGCCAAAACATCCAATCGTGCCAATATTCCGGCATATGCCTCTTTTAAAATATCCACAGGCGGTTGTACCTCACAGAATTCAATCGCATCAAAACCCATGTCCTTCGCCTTTTTTAAACAATCAAACTCGCTCAAACCGCAGGAACTAAAACTATATGTGCTTACCGAAAATTTCATTTTAGCAGCCCTTTTTCTTTATAAGATTACCTCATGTCCTGTTCTTGCTGACTCGTAAATTCCATCCAGAATCTTCATTATTTCAATCCCGTCTTCGGCGGGCGAGAGACATTTTGTGTTATTTTTTACACAATCCACAAAATGTTTTATTTCGTTTTCAAACAATCCGTCAAAGCTAAGCGCCGTATTGGCTGCCAATTGTGTATTTGCCATATATCCGTTTTCTATGCTATAAAATTCAACCTCAGGGTTTAGCCTTGCTCCGGCTTTTGTTCCGAACAACTCAATATCTCCCTTATCCTCTTTCAGGTTAAGACTAAAGCTTGCCTCAATGGAAAGCACAGCACCGTTGTCAAAGCGGATTAGCGCTGATGCCAAATCCTCAACATCGCAGATATTTTTGCCAGAATCTGAACCCACATACTCTTTTTTGTCCTTGATACCCTTGCGGTCGAATAGTTTATGGAATGTTGCTCCATATACAGATATCGATTTCGGATTACCCATCAAGTATCTCACCAAATCTATTACGTGAACACCTAAGTCGATCAACGGACCGCCGCCTGAAAAGCTTTTATCCCCGAACCAGCCGCCCGGATTTCCGAAACGTCTTAAATAGGTAGCCTTTGCATAATATATTTCACCAAAGTAATCGTTCCTAATGAAATCAGACAATATAGCAGCGTCATTTCCAAAACGTCTGACAAAGCCTATCATCAGCAGCTTACTGTTTTTGTTAGCAGCTTCTTTCATTGCTCTTGCCTGTTCTGCATTTATTGCCATGGGCTTTTCGCACAGAACATGCTTGCCTGCATTCAATGCCGCTATCGTACACGGTGCGTGCATTGCGTTCCATACACATATGCTCACCGCATCAAGTTCCGGTAGTCTCAGCATTTCATTATAGTCTGTAAATGCTTTTTAAACATTAAATTTCTCACTTTTTTCCGTCAGCTTCTTTTCGTCTATATCGCAAAAAGCATATAATTGAGCATCATGGCTCTTCAGATAACCCTCCATATGGAACTCTGAAATATTTCCTACTCCAATAATACCAATCTTAATCATATGTACATTCCCCAATCTTACTATTTAAAAATTCAACAGCTGCTCCAATATCCTTTTTCGGATTTTCTCCAACTTCACGTTCGATCGTTAAAAATCCCCTATAGCCGATACTGTCTAATGCCTTTGGATAATTATCAAAATCTACGCAGCCCTCGCCCAGGGGAAGTTCCATAAAAGCTGTGCCCTCCTGAATCTCGTCCTCAACCAAATTCGGTCTTATCCCATAGATTATCTCAGGATCTTTATCTATTAGTTTTCTGCCGTCTTTTGCATGCGTATGGAAGATATAATCCTTCAAATTGTATACGGCTTGAACTGGATTGTCTCCCGTCACCATTACCAGATTAGCAGGGTCAAGATTCACACCTATCCCTTTTGACCCAATGCTGTCAAGAAAGTTTTTCAAGACTATCGAAGTTTCAGGGCCTGTTTCCACTGCGAAATGAGCATTTAGGCTGTCTGCAAACTGCGCAAGTTCTCTGCACGCATCCTGCATTATTCTATATCTCGGATGAGCTGAATCATCCGGAACAACACCGATATGCGTTGTTATCACATCCGTCTCCAGCTCCTTTGCAAGATACAGGATCTGTTTTGATTGTTCAATCAGTTCCGGATTCTTTTGAGAATGACCGAAGCCATGTCCCAAATCACCGCATAACGCAGAGATCATAAGCCCGCTGTCTTTACCTTTTTTGAGAAATTCCTTTCTTTTTTCACCTGTAAGGTTTTGAGGTGCAAGTTCGCCGTATGTCGAATACACTTGTATACCCCTTGCCCCCACTTCTACAGTACTTTTCAACGCCGCATCAATATTCGTTTTAAAAGAATCCAAAAGAACGCCTATGGGAAATTTATACAAGATTTTCACTCCTCTTGACTTTTATTTATATTTATATTTTGATTCAAATAATAAATAATTTGAATGCTTAATCGTGCTGTTTTTTATCACTATATTGCTATTCGAGGTGTTTGATATGTTAAAGTCATTTTATGAAACACATTCTCTCGCAGATGCAGGATTTCCGATTATTTTTCATTATGATATTATGTCAATGCATACACCCTTTCTTGCTCATTGGCATGAAAATATTAAAATTATATATTGTACCGACGGGGAAATGCTTATCAACTCAGACTTAGAAGCCTATACAGTAAAAAAAGGTGAAATAGCCATTATAAATTCCGGAATGGTTCACACCTTTATCTCTACAAACGTTACTTGTGGATATTATTGTCTGATTATCGACATATCCCTTTGTGATATGTATGGCATAGATATATCTGAAACTAAATTTAATCAGGTGATCAAAAACGAAGATTCCATTAAAATTTTTGATGAGATTGTTCAGGAGCTGAGTGAACGCAGAGTGAAATATAAAACTGCAGTTGTAGCTTTATGCTTAAAGCTTTTAACAGAATTTTGCCGTTATGAAATAAAAGAGCATATAAAAAACAACTTCGCTAATCTAAAAGCTATTAATATGGTTAAAATTGCAATCAACTATATAAAATCCAATTTTGAAAATAAGATAACCGTCTCCGATATTTGCACCCATACAGGCTACAGCAAATATCATTTTTGCGGTACCTTTCATGAGATAACCGAAAAAACTGTTGTTGAATATATCAATTTAGTGCGCTGTTTGAATGCAAAAAAAATTGCTTTCCTCCGGTGCAAATAACGTCGTAGAAAGCGCTTTTTTAAGTGGTTTTAACAATTTATCCTATTTTTCAAAATGCTATAAACTATATATGGGGAAATCACCCTCCAAAGAAAGAACACCGGATTAGTAATGTCCGGTGTTAGTATCACCTTCAAGGTTAACAAAATATACATTTTTAAATTGTTTTTGTTTCTAACTCATCCAAACATTTGATAAATCTATATGAAAAGGTTTGCAGTTTTTATTATTAAATTAGTGAAAAACAAACAATAATTTGATATTAAGATGTGTAACATCACTGATTAACATTGTATATTATACAATTTATAATTGAAACCGTAAAAAAGGTTATAAGAATTTCTATTTTTAATTCTAGCTATATGCAAATTATAGTATTTATAAATAAATGTACTATTAAATTTGCAAACCTTTGCAGCCAGTATTATGACAGAGAGGAATTATGATGAAAATGTACAAAAAGGGAATTGCTTTATTGCTGGAGGCTATAATAATTTTTACATTGGCAGGATGCAGTGGGGAATCAGACAAGGAAACTACAGCAGCAACAACAAAGACAGAAACAGAAACAGTGGAAACAGAAGGAGCAGAGTCAGAAGAGGAAGAAACCAAGGCAGCAGAAGTGAGCGGCGATGCACTTAAAATCAATACTACAGATGGCATAACAATTACATTCGGCTGGTGGGGCGGAGATTCAAGACATCAAGCTACTTTGGCGGCAATTGAAGCTTTTGAAGCAAAATATCCAAACATTACAATTGAACCTACATATGGAGCATGGGGGAATGGCGATTGGGAAACCAAGATGTCAGCACAGTATGCAGCTGGTACTGCCTCCGATGTAAGCCAGATTAACTGGAACTGGATTGAAGCTTATTCAAATGAGGGTCAGACTTTCGTTGACTTAAATGATTATGCAGGTATTATTGATTTATCACAGTTTCCGGAGGCAGCTTTAACAGATTCTACCTTTGCAGGTGAATTGCAGGGTATTCCAATTTCATTAACAGGCAGAATTTTCTACTGGGATAAGACAACATTTGATGAAGCGGGAATCCATACACCAACATCTCTTGAAGAGTTAAGAGCTGCAGGCGCAACCTTTAAAGAAGTGTTAGGCGAAGAGTACTATCCATTAGCAATGAATGAATATGACAGAATGGTATTCATGGTATTCTACTTAGAGTCAGTATATGGTAAAGCTTGGGTGGAAGACGGGGAGTTACAATATTCCGAAGAAGAAATTTTTAAAGGCTTAGAGTTTATTCAATCATTAGAAGATGATCATGTAATCCCAGGTATCCGGAAATTAGCCGGTGATGGAGCAGACTCTATAGATAAGAATTCAAAATGGACAGATGGAACATATGCAGGTATCTTTGAATGGGATTCATCCGCATTTGATAATAAAAAGTATTATGACGATATTATTTCCCAATATAAAAATGTTAGAGAATTTCTTTATTGCGAAGATGCCAGATTATATTACCACGGATATGATGAAGCGAAGATTCAAATGTGGGCGGATAAAGAAACAGGTCAGTCGGGGAATTTTTGGCTAAGAGCAATGGGCTGGTTCCTCATGTCTCTTACAGACAACATGTACATAATGGACAAAAACAATAGAGAAGACTTTAAAGTGTTAGAGGATATATTTATAGAAGCGTTGACGGGCATTTTGAATTACCAGGACAAAGAAACAAACCTTTTCTATCAGATAATTGATAAAAAAGAAGTGGAAGGTAATTATTTAGAAACGTCTGGTTCTGCTATGATTGCCTATGTAATTTTGGAAGGATGCAGATTGGGGATTCTTCAGAAAGAACAATATGAAGAAATTGGAGTCGGAATTATTCGTTCTTTAATGGATTTGAAAATAATTGAAGAGAATGGGGTGTTAAAACTGTCTGATATGTGTTCGGTAGCGGGTTTGGGTTCTGACAATATGAGAGATGGCACTGCCACGTATTATTTATCAGAACCTGTCGTATGTGATAACCAAAAAGGAACCGGTGCATTTATGATGGCTTATGCACAGATGCTTCTTCTACGAAAAGAAGGTAAAACTGTGCAATGTGAACACAGCTGACAATGAAACCATATGCACTTCGCACAGCGTACTTCTATGGTTTATATAAATACAATGGTTTAAGAAGCATTTTAATTCGGAGGAAAAGGAATGGCAAAGGGAGCAAAAAGTGGTAGTGTGCAGGCACCAGTGAAGAAGAGAAGCCTTAAAAAAGCTTTAAATGATAACTCAGGTTTCTTTTTTGTTTTACCATGGTTAATTGGCTTTTTCGTATTTAAGCTTTATCCATTTGGTTCATCTTTGAATTATAGCTTTACAGATTATGGTCTGCATAGTAAAACTACGGAATACGGAATCATGAACTATTTAAATATTTTCACAGATACAAAGATCCTAAAATCTTTAGGGGTAACATTTAGATATGCTTTTTTAACAGTACCGCTTAAGATGGTATTTGCTTTATTTATAGCATATATTCTAAATTTCAAGATAAAAGGTGTTAATATTTTCCGGACTGCTTATTATATTCCATCCATTTTAGGTGGTTCTGTTGCAATTGCAGTACTGTGGAAAGCGATTTTTAATGATTCTGGTTTGATGAATACCATATTGGGAATTTTCAATATTAGTCCTATAAGCTGGCTGACGGATGCAAATTATGCATTGTTTATTATTTGTTTATTACGTGTATGGCAGTTTGGTTCTGCAATGGTGATTTTTCTGGCTGCCTTAAAGGGAGTGCCGGAAAATTTATACGAGGCAGCTTCTATAGATGGAGCCGGGAAAGTAAGACAGTTTTTTTGTATTACATTACCAATGATTGCACCAGTTGTTTTTTATAATCTTGTCACACAGTTGGTGCAGGCATTTCAGGAATTCAATGCACCGTATGTTATTACGCAGGGTGGACCTAGAAATTCAACCACATTGATTTCACTGCTAATCTATAATAATGCATTTAAGATGATAAGGTTGGACTTGCAAGCGCACAGGCTTGGGTGCTATTTGTCATTGTCATGATATTTACTGTTCTTGCATTCACGACTCAGAATAAATGGGTTTATTACGCAGATGAAGGGAAATAGAAAATAATGTCACGAAAGAATAAAAAAATGCTTTCTTCATTTTTAAGATATTTTGTATTGATAGCAGTGGGAACGGTTATGGTTTATCCACTTTTATGGATGATTGGTGCAACATTTAAACCAAATAATGAAATCTTTAGTGGAATTGGTCTTATTGCGAAAAACCCAACTCTTGATGGTTATAAAGGTGCAATGATTCGCTATGGAGGCGAGATCGATATTTGGAAATCTATGCTGAATACATATAAGATTGTTATTCCAAAGGTAATCTTTACTGTATTTTCCGCTACAATTGCGGCTTATGGGTTTGCCAGATTTAAGGTTAAGGGAAGAAACTTACTTTTTGCATGTATGATGGCAACATTATTCTTACCGCAGGTGGTACTGAATGTACCTCAGTTCTTAATGTTTACAAAATTTGGATGGGTTGATACCCCTTGGTACTTGTCTTTCATTGTACCTTCTTTATTTGCTACAGATACATATTTTGTATTTATGCTAGTTCAGTTTCTAAGAAATATTCCCAAAGAGTTGGAAGAGGCGGCTAAAATTGATGGATGTAACGCAGTTAAGACATTATGGTATGTAATTGTACCTATGTTAAAACCATCTCTTGCTTCTTGTGCGTTATTTCAATTTATGTGGTCATCGAATGACTTTATGGGACCATTACTATATGTAAATACATCTAAGAGATATCCGGCAGCTATATTTGTAAAGATGTCTATGGATGGCGACAGCGGATTTTCATGGAATAAGGTACTCGCATCATCATTGATTTCTATAATTCCTTCACTTATTCTATTCTTTCTGGCTCAGGATCAATTTGTAGATGGTATAGCAGCCGGTGGGGTGAAAGGTTAATTGTCGTACCGTCATTGAATAGATAGAGCCTGGTATTGAATGCTTAAAATAAGAATAAAATAATGACAAATTTTATTTTATGCTGTAAAATGGGAAGCGGGTAACTTGGTCATGGAATATAAAATAATAAGGAGAATTATTTATGCAAATAGGTATACGCGCACATGATTTAGGAGAGTATTCTTTTGAAGAATTAGTTCAGGAAATAGGAAAGCGAGGATTCAAATGTACGCATTTTGCACTTTATAAAGCAGTTATGGATTTTCCGACTGATAATGGAGCATTAACTCCTGGGCTTGCTTTATATATGAAAAAAGTGTTTGAAAAATTTAATGTAGATGTAGCAATTCTGGGTTGTTACAAAAATTTGTCAAATCCTGATCCTAAACAATTAAAAGAAATAGTGAAAACCTATAAAGCACATGTTAGGTTTGCATCTCTATTAGGATGTGGAGTGGTAGGAACTGAAACAGGAGCCGTCAATACAGAATATAAATATGAACCGGAAAACCATTCTGTGGAAGCGCTGGATATATTTGTCCAAAATGTAAGAGAGGTAGTAGACTATGCAGAAAAGTCAGGCGTAATATTAGCCATTGAACCAGTGTGGAGTCATATTGTAAATACGAATCAAAGATGCCGCGAAGTGCTGGATCGGATTGATTCTCCCAATCTTCAGGTTATTTTTGATCCGGTAAATATTTTATGTGCTGCAAATTGTCAAAGACAGGATGAAATTATAAAAGAAGCTTTTGCATTGTATGGAGATGATATCATTGCAGTGCATGCGAAAGATTTCAAAATCGTTGATGGGGAACTGATATCTGTAGCGGCTGGTCAGGGAAATTTAAACTATGACTTGGTTATGCATTATGTTAAAAATAAGAAGCCTTTTATGCATGTAACATTAGAAGATGTGAATCCAAATGAGGCGCAGGCCGCAAAGGCATATGTAGAAGAAAAATACAATGCAGCAATATAACAAAATAATCTATTGCAGTGTAGAGCTGCTAGTTTAAAGTACGAGTAATGAAGCGGATTGTCAGTATGTAATAGTTAATCGTATTCGCTTTCAGTAGTTAGAGGTGATAGAATGGCTGTGACAATTAAGGATATTGCAAAAAAGGCAGGGGTGTCATATTCTACAGTATCGAGAGCATTAAATGGACTATCTGTAGTGAGCGATGAAAAAAAAGAAAAAATAATTGAAATATCGCAAGAGATGGGTTACATTCCCAACCAGACTGCAATTAATTTAAAAACAAATAAATCTTATACAATTGGACTTTACTTTTCTACGATTAGTAAAATGACATCACCTCAGGTATTACATGATGTATTAACTGCAGTCTACGGCGTGGTAGGCAGTAAATACTTAATTGTGGTTAAGGGTATTGATATGCATGAGGAAGGAACGCTGAACCCGGCTGTTTTTGACGGGATTATTTTCCTGAGTCAAATGAGTGAGGATGAAAAGGTTATGGGAGAAGTCCTGAACAAGAAAATACCGTTTGTCGTGTTAAATCGTATTGTTCATTTTAATGTTCCAACTATTTTGACAGATGAAGCAAAAGGCGTAAAAAGGACTATGGAATATTTGTTAAGCCATGGTCATAGAAAAATTGCTGTGATTGAAGGTTCCAAAAAATTGGATTCAACAAAAACCAGACATAGAGGCTGGATGGCAGCTGTTCGCCAGAGTGGAATGAATCCATATGAGATTCCGGTGGAATATGGTGATTATCGTTATGCCAGCGGCTATTATGCAGCAAAAAAGTTATTGCCTTTTAAACCAACAGCCATTTTATGCTTTAATGATGAGATGGCATTTGGCGCTGAGAGAGCAATCAACGAAATGGGTTTAAAGGTTCCGGATGATATTTCTCTGATTGGATTTGATAACTGGAATTTATCAATGCTGTCAAAAATGCAAATAACAACGATTGAAAGAAATATGGGATTAATTGCCAAAAGAGGCACGGAAATTTTATTAGATTGGCTGGAAACTGGAAATACAAAAGAAAAACGCGTTTATCTTGATACTTTATTAGTAGAAAGAAACTCTGTAAAAACAATCCAATGAGAGGCACTCTTTTGCTTATGGGGATAAAGATATTTATCAGGGAGAACATAGATGATAAAGCAAATAATTGAGGATTTTGATTTACAGCAGGTGGCGGCTTCCGGGCAGTGTTTTAGAATGAATCCCATAGGAAATGACACTTATGCAGTGGTAGCGGGAAGTTCTTATATCGAAGTGTCACAAAATGGCAGTGAGTTTATTTTTTATTGTGATGAAGGAGAGTTCGAGAATATATGGTGGGAATATTTTGATTTTGGTCAGGATTATGGTAAGATGAAAGCAAGTGTTGACACCACAGATCTTTATATGGAGGAGGCTATAAAGTATGGTGCTGGAGTCCGTATATTAAAGCAGGATCTATGGGAAATAATTGTGACATTTATTATTTCGCAGCAGAATAATATTCCCAGAATAAAAAAATGTGTAGAATCCATTTGCACTTATTTTGGTGAAGAGAAAGTCAATTTTAAAGGGGAGACTTATTACACTTTTCCAAGTATCAAGACTCTTGCAAAGCTTCCGGAGGATGGTTTGAAGGCTTGCAATCTGGGATATAGAAGCAAATATATCTTGAAGACAGCCAGGATGATCTATGAGGGGGAAATATCACTGGATACAATAAGAAAGATGGACTATGAAATGTCGAAAAGTGAACTTCTGAAATTATTTGGTGTAGGTACTAAAGTGGCGGAGTGTATCTGTTTATATGGTCTGTATCATATAGAAGCATTTCCTATTGATACCCACGTAAAACAGATTTTAGAAAAACATTATCCTGATGGCTTTCCGTTTGAACGGTATCAGGGATATGCAGGAATCTTACAACAGTATATGTTTTACTATAAGATAAGCAAATAAATGAGTCATAACAAAATACGAATACACATATAAATAAGAAAGGGTATATGTGATGTGAGGTGTGGTTCACTTGGCTTACAAAATAGTAGTAGATGCAGGCGGTGGGGGTGTAGACCCTGATGGTGTATACGGTGTACGCAATGCAAAAGAGGACAGTATACGACTGGCAAAAGAGGTAGGAAAGATATTAGAAAATAATAATGTTGAAGTAATTTATACAGGAACCACCAATATATATCAAAGCCCTTATGAAAGAGCGGAAATTGCAAATGAGGCAGGGGCGGATTACGTTATTTCGCTTCACAGTAATTTAAGTGATTATCCCAATAATTATTCGGAAGTTACGTCCTATGTTTATGAAATGAGAGGTCGTAAATTAGAGATTGCTGAAAATATCAATTTACAGTTGGAGAGTATTGGATTTCAGAATTTAGGGGTATACGCAAAACCCGATTTGCCACTATTGTCAAGTACGAGAATGCAGACGGTAGTTGTTATGATTGGCTATAGTAACTCCGATATAGATCATGAGATATTTGATCATAAAGTTAAAAAAGTAGCGATAGCAATAGCAACTGGCATTTTAGAGTCTTTTGAAAATAATGCGAGTATCTATAATCATTTGTATAGTGTACAGGTTGGTATTTTTAAAGTGAAATCCCATGCGGATAATTTGTTGTATGAGCTTCAGAGTCAGGGATATCCTGCCTTTATTACAAAGTCAGATGAATACTACAGAGTTCGCGTGGGACTATATGAGGATATGGAGAGCGCAGTAAGGTTAGAGTCTAAACTTCGTGGAAACGGTTTTAGTACTTATATTACGATGAATGGAATCTTATATTAAACGCTACACTAGAGAGTGTTTAAAAAAATTTTTGCACCAATCTGCACGCCCCACTTTGTGGTTCACTTCGCCCCAGCCTTGTAGTATTCTAAGACGGACGAGATTTCAAGGAACATTCTACTTCGTAAGACCTACAGGCTAAGCGCTCCCATGAGCCCGAAGGGCAAGGTCTCATGTCTGCAGCCTGAAAAGGTCTTACGAAGTAGAATGTTCCTTGAAATCTCTGATTACTGCAGTTGAGCTGAAATATTTATCTTTAAGGTTACAGTTTACACATCAATGTCAGTTAGTGTGAATGGTATGCTTAAACAAGGAGAATGTTGCAGGAACTTTAATTAGGCCTTGCAGTATTCTTTTGTTTTGTGATATGCTGAAGAAGAAGGTTTATGAATGCAGGCGTTCCTGCACTCTTTTCATTGTTTGTGTTATAATAGAAATAATAATTATAGAAGAAAGGATGCTTACGATAAGGAGAATTCAACTTTATTAGATGAGCAATATTGCAAAAAAGCTGCGATAAATAAGGGGATAGGAATGGGACAGAAATTAGCTTTTAGGGAAATGTTAAGTGAGATAAATACGCTGGCCAGTGAAAATGGGAATAGACTGACGGTACAGCAAGTAGAAACTTTTTTTGAAAAGGCGCAGTTATCAGAAGAGCATCTTCTGTTAGTGTTTGATTATTTGCTTTCACAGCAAGTGAAGGTGGACGGATATTATAAATCAAGTATTTTAAATACTTTGGAAGGCGACCGTACAGTAGAGGAGAATAGCAGGGGTGCTGAAGTTTTGGAGGAGAACGCCTGGCAGGTGCTTCGGGATGACTCTTTTGCATTATATGAGGAGGAATTAGAGGCACTTAATTTGTTTGTGTCTTCAGAGGAGGAGATGGAACTATTCAAATTTACTGCCTGTGGAGATGAATCAGCCAGAGTAAAATTGATAGAAATGAATTTGAAAACGGTAGTTGACTTAGCGAAAGAGCATATGAAGAAAAATCTTGTCTTGAGTGATTTGATTCAAGAAGGCAATGTAGGGCTTATGTTGAGCATGGACAAGCTTCCCCGGGAGGGGAATTTGGAGGAATACAGAGCACTTGTAAAAGGAGAAATCCATAATACCATAGAAGACCATATAAAGGAACTGGATTATTTTAAAAATGCCGAAAAACAAATTGAAGAAAAAGTGAATTATCTAGATAGCGCTATAAAGAATCTGGAAGAAGAGCTGGAGAAGAAGATAAATATGGATGAGTTATCTACCTATCTGGAGATGCCGGTCACGGAAATTATTGATATTTTAAGAATGGCTGGAGATGAAATTGAAGTAGTGGAAATGAATGAAACCTCTGAAGAATACGAGGAGAGACATTTTAAAAGCCAGACCCATAGTGCGAATAACCACGAGAGTGAGTGTACACACGACCTTGAAAACCATGATTATTTGGATGAACATTAGTTAGCTCTAAAAGATAAATATTTTTTTTCGTCCATAACCTATTACAAACTGCAGCAATCTTCCCGTGTAATTTCGTCCGTCTTCGAACATCAACAAGTCAGTGAATAGTAACATCTATTCGGAAAATTTATCCGGAAAACGACTGTACTTGAAATGAAAAATATGTTATACTTACCAATAGTGAAAAAATCAATATTTGTTTTCTCTAGGAGGAAGAACTATGATGGATAATATGCAAAAAAGTAAACAAAAGATGAATTTATTGAGAAGAAAAAAAGGAAGAGAGTTTTCTTTAGTGATGGTATTGATTCTCTTGTTTGTGAATCTTCCAATATTAGAAAGTAACGCAATGTCAACTACAATACTGGAAACTGTTTATATAGATGCTGTCAATGGGAAAGATACAAATTCAGGTAAAAGTAAAGATTTGTCAGTCTCAACTTTTAGTAAAGCAAAAGAACTTTTAAATAAAAATGGAACAATCATTGTTATAGGCAATTTACATATTAGTAATGAAGAAAAATGGTCATTGCCTTCGGAAACTTATGGCAGCGCTGTTGTGATATTTGGGGGTGCAGATGCAGGAACTTCTAATAAAAGCACAGGTGCTAATATTCAGGTGAAAAATTCTGGAACGCTGGAACTAGAGAATATAACCTTAGTGGGCAGCACAGATATCTTAATTTCAAATAGTGGAACAGTGAAAGTGAAGGCAAACACTGTGATTAAAAATGGTACTGATATAGTTAATATGACAGCAATTCAGACCTTAGCAGGCGGAACAACAGTGCAGTCAGAAACTAAAAAGGAATCAGAGGAAGAATTGCCAACTGGATCAGTTGCAGAAGAAGTACGGAAAGAAGAAAAAAAATCTAGCATGTTGGTGATAGAACGGGATGATTTAAGATATGGGGAAGAAGTCACTCCTGTAGTAAGTCAGAATCCAGGTAAAGGAGAAGTTTCATTTGAATATAAAGTGCAAGGTGCTTCTGACAGCACTTATACCAGCGAAGTACCAACAATAATTGGAATTTATAGAGTAAAAGCAGTATCAGCGGAAACGTTGGGATATCAATCTGAAAGTGTTACCGTGGATTTTGAAATAGAGAAAGCAGAGCCTGTTGAAATTGTATTTCCAACCGCAGGAAAAGGTGAAGAAAACAGCGTGCTTGCATCTGTGCTGCTGACAAATGGTTCGGGCGCAGGTACATTTACATGGTTAGATGGCTCGGAGCGATTGCAGGCAGAAAATGATGGTTATGTTGTGATATTTACACCTAATGATACTTATAATTATGATTATACAAGTGTAAAAGGCTATGATAGTGAATCGGAAACGGTCAGACAGGTGGTATCAGTTACGGTGAACCCTGTTGTATCTGAAACAGAAGTTGGTATAGAGCAGACAACGGAAGTTACGACAAAAGTTGCAGAGGAAACTAAGGAGACAGAATTAGAGGCAGCTGCTGAGACTAAGATAAAAGAGACTGAAGAAGCATTCGTATCAGAAGTGAAAGAGGCAGAGATCTTAACAGCAGAATCACAGCAGACAGAAGTAACTGTAAATACTGAGAAAACAGAAACAAGTGCAATTGATATGCAGGTCTTAGAGGGTAGCAAGGTTTGGATTAGTATTGAAGCTACAAAAGCATTCAATGCAATTAAATCTCTACCAGAAGAAATAACAAGCATTGATGATGTGAGTTCTGTTATCCGGGTAACGAATATATATGAAGCCTTATCTGCCGGGAACAAGACACAGATTTCAGAAAGTGCCATACGGGTTTTAAACAAGGCACAGGCTATGGCTGGTGAGTTTAATCATACTAGTAATGGTGTGGCTGTTACTGGTGCTAATATCCCCTGGTATGTACAACTCAGAGTCTTAGTAAAGTCAAAATCTGAATATGCTGAAATTACGGATTTAGAAACAGTCATTTTACCTTATGAAATAAAACTTTGGAATCTGATGACACAAAGTGAATACAAATTAGAAGATGGCAGGGAAGCGACAATTACGATTTCTATAACAGAGTTAGAAGGGTATACAGATATTAAGGTCGTCCATTATAAGAAGGATGGAACATTTGAATATATGATTCCAAGCTTTGATGGGGGTACAATGTCATTTGTAACCACTTCATTTAGTCCATTCGATATCGGCGGAAGTGAGGAACTGGTAGGTAAAGCTACAAATGATAGCGAGACTGAGACGGCACATGCCAAAGATACACAAGCGGTTACAGAAACGGAAATGACGACGGCTGCAGGCACTTCTTCTAGTGCATCGAGTGAAAAGAGTTCCAATTCCAGCAGCTCAAGTACAAATAAGACCAGTACCAGTAATAAAATTCCGACTACAGGGGACTATGCACCGCTTATAGCGTTGACAGCATTAGTTGTGATATCGGGCGTTCTTATAGCGGTGCTTGTTTTGAAAAAGAAGAAGAAATAGGGTAATCTGCAGCCACACTAGAGCGTGTTTGAATATTCATTGCACAATCAATCTATTATTTACGGGAGAGCCTTTTGGAATTTGATAGGAGACCCCAATTGTTAAACAATTATAATAATTATAATTATTTTTTTATTCAGTCATAGCCATGTTATTTCTTTCATATATTTATGCATAGGAGGGATGGCGTAATGGACAAAGTAGTGAAAAAAAAGTCAATTGGAATGACGATACTTAAATCCTTATTGGTATCTTATATAGTGACGGGTTTTCTATTATTATTATTGGCACTACTATTATTTAAGATGAATTTGAGCGAAGGAAAAGTGAACATAGGTATTTTAGTTATTTATATTCTATCTAGTTTTTTAGGAGGATTTATCGTAGGTAAAAGTACGAAAACCAGAAAATTTATCTGGGGAATTGTGCTTGGGGCAGCATATTTCACAGTTTTAACGGTAATATCCCTGATTATGAATAAGGGTTTGCAAAATGATATGACCCATTTTGTAACGACGTTAATCATGTGTGTCGGAAGCGGGATGCTTGGGGGAATGATTTCATAGTGTCATATGTGTGATTATGTGGGAAAAAATTGTGGTTGCAACACCAGCTGCATCATGCATACAAAAAAACTTTGATTAATTTCTACCATAATGATATAATAGGCAGAGTGAGACAGCTATTTCGTATTCAGTACATCCAGGTAGTTTTAAAGAAAATGCGAGGGATTAGTGTGCATTCGAATATAACGACATATTACTGAAGGGCTACGAAGATAGTATACATAAGGAGGTAACAGATGAAACGTATTAAAACATTAGGTACAAAGACATTGCAGAATACATTAAAAAAAGGCGGATGTGGCGAATGCCAGACATCATGTCAGTCAGCTTGTAAAACATCATGTACGGTTGGAAATCAAAGTTGTGAGAATAATAAATAATTGAAGACGGAAAATAACGTGTTTGGGCAGCGGGTCTTTCCGCTGCTTATATGCGTTTATACAGAAAATATAGGTATGGGATAAGCGGTGAAGCGGATCATGAGTATCCGCTCGAGATTCTATAAGGCAACAATGGAGGAGAAATACAGTGGTACATCAGTACAAAAGCAACGGCTATAACATTGTGTTGGATGTAAACAGCGGAGCAATTCATATAGTGGATGATGTTGTATATGATATCATTCCAATGATGGAGGATAAGCCGGAACTGGATACAATCGTACAAAATTTAAAAGATAAGTATAAAGAAGAAGATATTAGTGAAGCAGCAGGGGAAATCAGGGAGCTTGTTGATGCGGGGGTATTATTTACGGAAGACATTTATGAAAAAGCGATTACAGATTTTAAGAAAAGGCAGACGGTAGTAAAAGCACTCTGCCTTCATATAGCGCATGACTGTAATCTGGCATGTACCTATTGCTTTGCAGAAGAGGGTGAATATCATGGACGTCGTGCAGTCATGTCATACGATGTTGGAAAGCATGCTATTGATTTTTTGGTTGCGAACTCTGGAGCTAGAAAGAATCTGGAAGTTGATTTCTTCGGCGGAGAACCGTTATTAAACTGGAAAGTCGTAAAGGATTTGGTCACATATTCCAGAGGTTTGGAAATGACGCATCATAAAAAATTTCGATTTACCCTGACAACCAATGGTGTCCTTGCGAATGAAGACGTTATGGAATTTGCCAATAGAGAGATGAGCAACGTGGTTATGAGCATTGATGGAAGACCTGAGGTGAATGATATGATGCGCCCATTTAGAGGGGGGAGAGGAAGCTATGAAAAAATAGTACCAAAATTTCAGGAATTTGCAGATAGCAGGCATCAGGATAATTATTATGTAAGGGGGACCTTCACCCGTGAAAATCTGGATTTTTCAAAAGATGTGCTTCATCTTGCAGACTTAGGATTTAAACAAATATCGGTTGAACCGGTGGTAGCTCTTCCAGGGGAGCCATATGCTCTTAGAGAAGAAGACTTGGAAACGATATGTGCTGAATATGATATATTAGCGAATGAAATGATAAAACGCAAAGAGGGAAATGATTTTAATTTCTTTCATTTTATGATTGATTTAACTGGAGGTCCTTGTGTGTACAAGCGTTTATCAGGATGTGGTTCGGGGACAGAATATCTGGCAGTAACACCTTGGGGGGATTTGTATCCTTGTCATCAATTTGTTGGTCAGGATGAATTCCTTATGGGAAATGTATACGAAGGCATTATGAGAGCAGATATAGCAGATGATTTTAAATGCTGCAATGTTTATGCGAAGGAGAAATGTCAGAAATGTTTTGCAAAATTCTATTGTAGTGGTGGCTGTGCGGCCAACTCTCAGAAATTTCATGGTAATATTAAGGATGCTTATGAAATTGGATGCGAGTTACAAAGGAAACGTGTGGAATGCGCAATTATGATTAAAGCGGCTTTATCAGAGTGACCATGAAGTCCCACACTTCTAAGCGGAAGCGGTGGGTGGGACTTCATGGTTTCAGTAAGAGTTCAAGCTAGTGTAGTGACTAGTTCTGACGCTTACTGAAAAAGCCGCAGAATTGCTGGGCGGTTACAAGCAAGCAGTGAAGTGGATTGCGGGTATCCACTTTGACTGCCGTGGTTTTTTTAGTGCGGATATGCTATACTATTTTCTGGGATGAAAAGGAGAGAAAATATTGGAAAAATGGTTTGTACAAGCAAAAAAAGCAGATTTCAATCAAATAGCACATAAATTCAACATAGATCCGGTTACAGCCCGATTAATTAGAAATCGGGATATTGAAACAGAAGAAGAAATAGAGTATTATATAAATGGCAACTTGAACAATTTACATAACCCGAGGCTTATGAAGGATATGGACAAAGCCGTGTCCATTATTAAGCAAAAAATCGAAGAGAAGAAGCATATCAGAGTTATAGGCGACTACGATATAGATGGCGTAACCTCTACATATATTTTACAAAAAGGGCTCACCAGATGCAATGCAAACGTAGACATAGAGATACCGGACAGAATGAGCGATGGATATGGAATCAACGAAAGACTCATTCAGACTGCTTATGATGAAGGCGTTGATACCATATTAACATGTGACAACGGAATTGCTGCCATAAATCAAATTGATTTTGCAAAAAAACGAGGATTTACAGTTATAGTCACCGATCATCATGATATTCCTTATATAGAAGAAAGTGGTATAAAAACATATTTAAGTTCCAAAGCAGATGCGATTGTAAATCCAAAGCAAATAGAATGCGGCTATCCCTTCGATGGTCTTTGCGGTGCAGCCATAGCCTATAAATTCATAGAATGCCTCTACGAAGAACACAACATCCCCAGGGCGGAATTATTCGAATTTATTGAATATGTCGCAGTAGCGACCATCGGCGATGTAATGGACTTAAAGGACGAAAACAGAATTTTTGTAAAAGCGGGGCTTATACGACTTAGAGAAACTAAAAACCCCGGTTTGGACGCACTAATCCGAATTAATGGAATAGAAAAGGAAATACTTTCATCATACCATATCGGTTTTGTGCTCGGGCCCTGTATCAATGCCAGTGGAAGACTAGACACAGCTAAGCGAGCATTGGAATTACTATGCACGGTAGACCGTGATAAAGCCGAAGAGATTGCAGGTGACTTAAAAGCCTTGAATGACAGCCGAAAATCCATGACACAGAAAGGTCTGGAGGAGGCGGTGGAACAAGTTGAGACAACCGATATAAAAGGAGATAAAATTCTGGTTATATACATCCCGGAGTGTCATGAAAGTCTGGCTGGAATTATCGCCGGAAGAATCAGGGAACGTTACAATAAACCGGTCTTCGTCCTCACAAAGAGCGAAGAAGGCATAAAAGGCTCCGGTCGTTCCACCCCCACATACAATATGTTTGAAGAAATGAATAAATGCCGGGATCTGTTTACAAAATATGGTGGCCACCCTATGGCGGCAGGTTTATCCCTTCCGGAAGAAAACCTCACCCCATTTAGAAAAAAAATAAATGAAATAACCACACTCACCGAGGATGATTTTGTAGTGAAAGTATCCATTGATATTCCTATGCCAATTCATTATATCACAGAATCTCTAATTGAAGAGTTCACTATATTAGAACCATTTGGAAAAGGCAATCCTAAGCCTGTTTTTGCAGAAAAGGAAATTAATATATTAGGAGCGAGGATTTTTGGGAAGAATAAGAATGTAATAAAGATGCGGGTACGAAACCAATATGGAACCTATATGGATGCCATGTATTTTGGAAATGTGGAGGTCTTTGAAGAATATATTTGCAGCAAATTTGGCAGACAGCAGTTGGCTAACCTATACCAGAACAGAGAGAATACGGTATTTTTATCTCTGACCTATTATCCTGCCATTCATGAATATGGTGGTAAAAAGAGTATACAAATTGTAATCCAGAATTTTCAATAAGTGGAGTTGATATATGGAAAAAAAGATGATATACTGAATTTTAAGAGAATTTTCATATGAGTAAATAGTCATATTTTTATAATACAAATAGATAGGTAGGAGCCAAGATGAAAAAATTAGAAGAATACGTAAGAAGCATACCGAATTTTCCTGAAGAGGGAATTATTTTTAGAGATGTAACTAGTATCTTACAAGATGCGGATGGATTACAACTGGCAATTGATACCATGCAGAATTTATTGAATGATACAAAAGCGGATGTGATTGTAGGTACAGAATCCAGGGGCTTTATTTTTGGAGTACCAATTGCTTATAATCTGCACAAACCATTTGTACCGGTTAGAAAGCAAGGAAAATTACCCTGTGAAACGTTAGCGATGGAATATGAACTGGAATATGGAAAAGCAGTGGTCGAGATTCATAAAGATGCAATAAAGCCAGGTCAGAAAGTAGTAATTATTGATGATTTAATCGCCACTGGCGGTACCGTTAAGGCCTGTATTAAGCTAATTGAAGAATTGGGGGGTATTGTAGAGAAGATTGTATTTCTTATGGAATTAAAGGGATTAAATGGACGTGAACAGTTATTCGGATACAATGTGGAATCCGCTATTTGTTATGAAGGAAAATGATTGATAACGATTCAGTCGTTCATGGATTCGAATTATTTTCGAAGAAAATGAAAGGTCTTTGGCGCCAAATCATAGGATTTGAGTGCATCGCCATAGCTATACAATGTATGGATGTGACTGAATAGTCATAATAATTGATGGAGACATGTGGGGGCGGAAAGGTTTCATACCTTGCCGTCTCTCGTCATATCTTCTATAAAGCACAATCATAAATGCTAAAATATAGATATAGTCAACAAAAATTTACTTTAACCAAAAAATATGTGACATATAATTGCATTTTTCGACAAAAAAAATTATAATAAAAAGATAACGAAAAGAAACGGTGATATTTATGGCAATAGAAAAGGAAGAGAATGGAATAGAGGCTATAACGAAATCTGATGAAAGCATAAGAACAATGGAACATTTTACCAGCCCTGAGATTTTATTTGACGAGCTGATTAGAAGTGTGAAAAAATATCATCCATCCGCTGATAATTCACAGATTGAGAAGGCCTATAATATTGCGCGAAATGCTCACGTTGATCAAGTAAGAAAATCAGGTGAGCCATATATTATTCACCCACTTTGTGTTGCGATTATTTTGGCGGAGTTAGAACTCGATAAAGAGACCATCGTAGCCGGTCTTCTTCACGATGTGGTAGAAGATACGGTTATGACTTTGGAGGATTTGGCAAAAGAATTTGGAAGCGAGGTTGCAGCGCTGGTAGATGGTGTAACCAAACTGGGTCAGATTCCCTTAAAGTCGGACAAATTAGAAGTACAGGCTGAGAATTTAAGGAAAATGTTTTTAGCAATGGCCAATGACATTCGAGTTATTCTTATAAAACTAGCGGACAGACTTCATAATATGAGAACCTTACAATATATGATACCTGCAAAGCAAAAAGAAATAGCAAGAGAGACCATGGATATTTATGCGCCAATTGCACAAAGACTTGGTATTTCAAAAGTGAAGATAGAATTAGATGATCTGTCATTAAAATATTTAGAGCCGGATGTATACTATGATTTGGTAGAAAAGATAAATTTAAGAAGAAGTGACAGGGAAGCGTTTGTAGGTCAGATAGTTGCAGATGTTAGACAGCATATTGAGAATGCCGGAATTCAGGCAACGGTAGAAGGAAGAATCAAACATTTTTTTAGCATTTATAAGAAGATGGTAAATCAGGATAAAACGCTGGATCAGATATATGATTTATTTGCAGTTCGTATTCTTGTAGAATCAGTGAAGGATTGTTACGGTGCCCTCGGTATTATTCATGAAATGTATAAACCAATCACAGGCAGATTTAAAGATTACATTGCTATGCCTAAGCCGAATATGTATCAATCCCTTCATACCACATTGATTGGCCCAAATGGTCAGCCATTTGAGATTCAGATACGTACCTTTGAGATGCATAAAACCGCAGAATATGGTATTGCCGCTCATTGGAAATACAAAGAGAGCTCGGATGGAAAGAGCGTAGTAGAATCGAAAGAGGAAGAAAAACTAAGTTGGCTTCGACAAATCTTAGAGTGGCAGAAGGACATGTCAGATAATAAAGAATTTATGAGCCTTGTTAAAAGCGATTTAGACTTATTTAATCGAGAGGTGCATTGTTTTACGCCGGCGGGGGATGTCAAGAATCTGCCGGGCGGTTCTACTCCAATCGATTTTGCTTACAGCATTCATAGTGCGGTAGGGAATAAGATGGTGGGAGCAAAGGTAAATGGAAAGATGGTTCCAATTACTTATCAGATTCAAAGTGGGGATCAGATTGAGATTATTACCTCACAAAACTCCAGAGGGCCAAGCCGGGACTGGCTTAATATTGTAAAGAGTCCACAGGCGAAGAGTAAAATCAGCCAGTGGTTTAAGAACCAATTAAAAGACGATAATATAGTAAGAGGAAAAGAGCTGATTTATCAGTATTGTAAATCTAAGGCAATTACCTTAAGCGATCTTACAAAGCCTGAATATATAGTTTCTGTTCTTAGAAAATATGGATTTAGAGATTGGGATTCTGCGCTGGCAGCAGTTGGTCATGGAGGACTCAAAGAAGGTCAGATTATCAATAAGCTTCTTGAATATTACAAGAAAGACCAGAAGCAGAATATTACGGATGAAGTCATATTGGAGACGAACAATGAATCCAGAGAGAAAGCTGATATTGTGAAATCTCAAAGCGGAATCGTAGTGAGAGGAGTTCACGACGTAGCGGTTCGTTTTTCAAAATGCTGCAGTCCGGTTCCGGGTGATGAAATAACAGGATTTGTTACCAGAGGAAGAGGTATTTCTATCCATCGTACAGATTGTATTAATATTATTAACATAGATCCTGCGGATAAGCAGCGTCTCATTGATGCAGACTGGGAAGAGTCAGTCGTGCAGCAGGATGAAAGTCTATATGTAGCGAATGTAAGAATATATTGTTATAATAGAACCGGTTTACTAAATGACTTGTCTAAGGTCTTTACAGAGAGAAGGATTGATGTTCTTTCTATGAATCTAAGGATTAACAAACAAGGTATGGGAACCATATCCGTTGAATTTGAAACGCATGGGACTGAGGAATTAAATCATATTATCGATAAATTAAGACAAATAGAGAGTATTATAGATATTGAAAGAGCTACTGGGTGACCTGAGACCAGGAGGATAGATTATGATAGTTGAAAAATTAGTATTGGGTTCTGTACGTACGAATTGCTATTTTATCACAAATGAGGAATCAAATGAAGTGATAATCATAGATCCAGCCAGTAACAGTGAGCAGATACAAGATTTTATAAAACAACGAGGCTTAAAGCCGGTAGGTATTTTATTGACACATGGACACTTTGATCATATTTATGCAGTGGATAATATTAGAAAATTGAATGATACTCAGGTGTATGCCCATGAGAAAGAGCAAGCTATATTAGCTGATGCGGATCTAAATTTATCAAGTATTTTTGGAGTGCCATTTACCACAGCTGCGGATGTGTTATTAAAAGACAGAAGTGAGCTAGAAATGGCTGGTGCTAAGATAGAAGTTATGTTGACACCCGGACATACAGCAGGCAGTGTTTGTTACTATATGGCTAAGGAAGATATAATAATGAGTGGGGACACTTTATTTTGCGAGTCTTATGGCAGAACAGATTTTCCAACGGGAAGTTCTACAGAGCTAAAGCACTCTATTAAGGACAGATTATTTACACTTCCGGATAACACTACGGTCTATCCGGGGCATGAAGGTATTACACATGTTGGACATGAAAAGCAATGCAACCCTATTCTATAGCCTATAAAGCATTCGTACCATTTTTGGAGAAGATATAAGCTAAGGTATACAAAGCGGATGCGAATCAATACGTTGATTTTTAAGGCTCTAGTGACATATGGTTGAAAATTGTTTGAACGCAGAATAATCTTTTTGTATGGAAAATATAGTATAAACGAATCAATCACCTGAAACAGTCAGAGGTCAGAGATTTCATGGGGAGAGAGCCGCCTCTATGGAGCCATTTTCACGCTTCGCAGGTGAGACCCCAATTTTGCCTCCCTCCGAGGCAAAATTTGTTTTGGAGGGGCTCACCGGAGTGTTTTGCGTGTATGAAGCCAAAGGGGCGGCTCTCTCCCCATGAAATCTCGTCCGTCATACGAAAAAAATAAAATCAGGAGTATCCCAATGATAGTAATACAACTCAACAAAGAAGATTTTGAATACGATGTACATTCCCTTACCAGAGCCTTTTATCCGAAGGAAGAGGTGATGGTTGTTTATAGGGCGGAAGCTATCAGAGAAAACGAAATGCTTCGTATTCAGTTAACATATGGAGAAGAAGGTATTTTCATCCGTTTGTTTGAGAGGGAGAGAAAGGTACTGGATGATAAGATAGCAATCGTGTATAATGAGGATAGAAAAGAAACCAAGAACTATTTAAAACGGTTATTATATAGAGCATTATCAACTTACAGTGGCATTACATTGCCATGGGGAACCTTGTCCGGAATCCGTCCGATAAAGATTCCTGTTGCCTTGATTGAAAGTGGAAAGTCAAATGTAGAAACTGCACAGCATTTAAGAGAAACTTATCTTTTGAGTGATAAGAAAACTGCTTTAAGTATTTCTATAGCAAATCAGGAATTACATATATTAAAGGATATAGATTACAAGGCGGGCTATAGCATATATATAGGAATTCCTTTTTGTCCAAGTATTTGTCTATATTGCTCCTTTAGCTCCTATCCTTTGGGTATATGGAAGGACAAGGTAGATTTATATTTAGAGGCTCTATTTAAAGAAATCGAATTTGTCGCCGAAGGAATGGCGGATAAAAAAATAGATACCATCTATATTGGAGGGGGAACCCCCACCACATTATTGCCAGAGCAAATGGACAGGCTTCTTGTGAAGCTGGAAGAGAGGCTGGATTTATCCCGATTAAAAGAATTTACGGTAGAATCAGGCAGGCCTGACAGTATAACAAAAGAAAAACTGGACGTATTAAAGAAACATAATATTACTAGAATTTCCATTAATCCGCAGACTATGAAGCAGGAGACATTGGATATGATTGGCCGCTGCCATTCAGTAGAACAAATCAAAGAAGCATTTTTTCTTGCAAGGGAAATCGGATTTGACAATATTAATATGGACATTATCGTGGGACTTCCGGGAGAAGAAGTGAAGGATGTAACCTATACGATGGAGGAACTTAAGAAATTAGCCCCCGATAGCATAACGGTTCATTCACTTGCTGTAAAACGCACCGCCAGACTCAATATATACAAAGATGAATATAAAGAGATGAGTTTTGTCAACAGTCAGGAAATCATGGATATTGTTGCGGATTACACAAGACAGCTTGATATGAATGCATATTACCTATATCGGCAAAAAAATATGGCAGGCAATTTTGAAAATGTAGGATATGCAAAGGTTGACAAAGCTGGAATATACAATATACTAATTATGGAAGAGAAACAAACCATAATAGCTATGGGAGCAGGTGCTGCAACAAAATTAGTAAATGAAGGTGGAAGTACGAGAGTAGAAAATGTGAAAGACATAAAGATCTATATAGACAGAATAGAAGAAATGATTGATAGAAAGAGGAAAGCTATGGGGTTGCTCTCATAAAAAGAGACAACCAGCAGAATCCGGAAAGCTTGTAATACCAGGGGGGGGGGGGGAAGTGTGAAAATATTTTCACACAATGTATTTGTACATTATCACAGGCGGATCTGCGATATGCATGTGGTAAGGTTGAAAGAAAATTTTGAAAAGGGGCCATGCATTGCATTGATTCTTTCAACCCTTTCTATTTTAGCAGTATTGCAAGCAAACTTGCAATATGCATGGGCATAAATATGAGCAAGCAGACCAAATATGTGCCTGAGAAAAGGCTGATTCAATTAGAAATTACGGAAGAAATAAAGCATGGAATATGTGTAAGCAATCTTGCATTGTGGATAAGCAAAGAACTTCATTTATCAGATGAACTTTGTCATCAAATGGCTATTGCCGGGGTCCTTCATGACATTGGAAAAATCAAACTATCCAATTATATATATGGAGAAAAAGAAAGCTTGCATATTGAGGAATTAAAATATATAAGGATGCATCCAGCTTTGGGCTCTGAGATAATAAGAGAGCAGGAATATCCGGAAATAGTAGCCAAAAGCGTATTACATCACCATGAAAATTACGATGGTAGCGGATACCCGGATAATTTATCAGGTGAGGATATTCCATTAGGTTCCAGAATCTTAAGAATATGCGATGTGTATGCAGCCTTAACCTCAGACAGACCTTATCGAAAATCATTTGACAAGGATATCGCTTTGGAGCTAATGATAGAAGAAATAAAAAGTTTTGATATTAAAATATTCATTGCCTTTCAGCGAATCGTCCACGACGATAGCAACATTCAAAAACTAGAAAAGATCAATGAATTAGTCAGGAGGAAAATAGATGAGTACAATGATTACCCAGTCTCCCAAAGGTGTTGAGGATTGGTATGGGGAAAGAATGCATAAGAGAGCCATAATAGAAAAAAAAGCAAGAGACATAGCCAGAACCTATCATATGTCCGAAATCATTACCCCCATATTTGAGCACACAATACTATTTCAAAGAGGTGTAGGTGAGACAACAGATGTAGTACAAAAAGAAATGTATACCTTTCACGATAAAAACGACAGAAGCATAACACTAAAACCTGAAGGAACAGCAGGTGCTATGCGCGCCTATTTGCAAAACAGCATGTATGCAACGCCAGCTCCGACAAAATTATTCTATGTTACACCAGCTTTCCGCTACGAGCAGCCTCAAAATGGAAGACTTAGACAACACCACCAGTTTGGTGTGGAATTTGTAGGCTCTAAAAGTCCTTTGGCAGAAGTAGAGATTATATCGCTGGCAGAAAAATTAATCGGAGAACTTGGACTAAAAGATGCCAAATTGCACATCAATAGCATCGGTTGTAAAGAATGCAGAAAGACCTATAATGACGCTCTTCTTGCATATTTGCACAAACATGAAGAAGGATTATGCAGCACTTGTAAAGAAAGAATGCAGAAGAATCCATTGAGAGTGTTGGACTGCAAAGTGGATTCCTGCCGCAAAATAGTAAAAGATGCACCAAGAACGATAGATTATCTGGATAAAGAATGCAAAAGCCACTTTGAAGAATTACAAGCCCTGCTTACGGAGCTTAGGATTCCATTTGAAATAGATATTAATATTGTAAGAGGTCTTGACTATTATACAAAGACTGTATTTGAATTTGTCAATAAAGAAGGCTTCACCCTTTGTGGCGGTGGCCGTTACGATGGCCTCATTCATGAGATCGATGAAAAGTACAATATTCCATCCGTAGGATTTGGAATGGGAATTGAGCGGATACTATACTTTTTAGAGAAAGAAAACATAGAGCTGGAACCAGAAATCCAAATAGATTTATATGTGGGAACTCTTGGGAAAGAGGCCAAAGCCAAATCCTACAAAATAGTAAATGAGCTCAGAAATCAAGGGAAAGTTATAGAAACAGACTATATGGACCGCAGTGTCAAAGCGCAAATGAAATATGCGAATAAGCTGGGGGCTAGAAAGACTGTCATCATTGGTGAAAACGAGCTGGCCAATAATCTGGTACGAGTAAAGAATATGGAAACAGGTGAAGAGACCAAAGTAACATTAGATCAGATAAGTAGGGTCTGCTAATCCAACATGAGCCGTTTCGCTCACAAAGACGTTAAAAATAGCAGGAGGCAAAACACATGACAGAAACAATGAAAGGGCTAAAAAGAACACATAGGTGCACTGAAGTATCCAGTAAAAATATCGGAGAGTACGTAACGGTAATGGGCTGGGTACAAAAAAGAAGAAACTTTGGAAGCTTAATTTTTGTTGATTTAAGAGATCGCTCCGGGTTATTGCAGATTATTTTCGATACGGAAGATATTGGTGAAGCTGGGTTTGAAAAAGCGGAATGCCTGAGAAGCGAATTCGTGGCAGCCATAGTTGGTAAAGTAGAAAAGCGTTCAGGCGCAGTAAATGAGAATCTTGCAACCGGAGATATAGAGCTTCGTGCAACCGAGCTTCGTATACTTTCCGAATCTCAGACACCCCCATTTCCAATAGATGAAAATGTACAGGCAAAAGATGAACTAAGATTAAAATATAGATATCTGGATCTACGAAGACCAAACCTACAAAAAAATCTACAGCTAAGAAGTCAGGTAACAACTGCGGTCAGAAACTTTTTATCTGCAGAAGGCTTTCTGGAGATAGAAACTCCGGTTCTAATCAAAAGTACTCCGGAGGGGGCCAGAGATTACTTAGTACCAAGCCGGGTACATCAGGGGAATTTCTATGCACTGCCTCAGTCACCGCAGCTATATAAACAACTATTAATGTGTTCCGGGTATGACCGTTACTTCCAAATTGCAAAATGTTTTCGAGATGAAGACTTACGGGCAGACAGACAACCCGAATTCACGCAGATAGATATGGAACTATCCTTCGTAGATATGGATGAAGTAATTGAAGTAAATGAAAGACTATTATCAAACATTTTCAAAGAAGTCCTTGGGCTTGAAATAGAATTACCAATCCAGAGAATGACATACGAAGAAGCCATGGACAGATTTGGTTCAGACAAACCCGATATAAGATTCCGTATGGAATTGAAAGATGTGTCCGAGGTGGTCTCCGGTTGCGAATTCGTAGTATTCAAAAGTGCGCTTGAAAATGGCGGCACAGTAAGAGGTATCAATGCAAACGGTCAGGGCGGTATGCCAAGAAAGAAAATAGATGCTCTTGTAGAATTTGCAAAAGGCTTTAAAGCCAAAGGATTAGCATATCTTGTGATAAACGACGATGGCACCTATAAATCTTCATTCGCAAAATTCATGAAAGAAGAGGAGTTGAATACTCTTGTTACTGCTATGGAAGGAAAACCAGGAGACTTACTACTCTTTGCAGCTGATAAAAAAGAGGTCGTTTGGGATGTGCTCGGTAATCTAAGACTGGAAATTGCCAGAAATCTGGATATGTTAAAGAAAGACGAATTCAAATTCCTATGGGTTACGGAGTTCCCGCTACTGGAATGGTCAGAGGAGCAAAACAGATTTATTGCAAAGCACCACCCATTCACAATGCCAATGGAAGAAGATTTAGACAAAATAGATACTGATCCAGGCGCAGTTCGTGCAAAGGCATATGATATCACTTTAAACGGGACAGAGCTTGGCGGTGGGAGTGTAAGAATATTCCAAAATGATATTCAGGAAAAAATGTTCGAAGTACTTGGGTTCACCAGGGAACAAGCCACAGAACGTTTTGGTTTCCTACTAGAGGCGTTCAAATACGGCGTGCCGCCGCACGCAGGTTTAGCTTACGGCTTAGACCGTCTAATTATGCTTTTAACGCAGGACGATAATATAAGAGAGGTCATTGCCTTCCCCAAAGTAAAGGATGCTTCCTGCCTAATGACTCAGGCACCAGGAGTTGTTGATGAAAAACAATTAATAGAACTTGGTTTGGAACTTACGGAAAAATAAGAACCTTTTTTTAGTGCGCCCGGTATGGACGCACTAAAAATATGTATATCTGCCTGTTTCGTCTCTTCGGCCTAATCGTCCCCATTCTGCTCGGCAATTTTTGCACTTAATATGGCATCAAATGCTGCAGGTGCTTCATTCAAGTTTCCGAACAGTCCACCCGTTAAATCACTTGTATATTCCATATGCCACATGCCATCGGAATTACTTAACGGCATTGAGACAGTAGTTATAATTGTATCTTTATTACTTTGAATGATTTTCAATAACGCTTGAGATAGCGTTGCAGAACGCTTTTCGGCTGAATCTGTTATAGCGTCGCTGGTGGCGGAATAGGCAAGCAAATAATCCGTGTAATGACTAAAAATACCTTCCCAGCTAAAAGTGGTAAGATCGACAGTCACAACTGCGGTTGTGGCACCTATATCCATGTTCACGATAGTATAGTCAAAACAACTTAACACCTGTTCAGCTAAAGCCAAATCAATTTCAGACGAAGAGTCCATCTCCATAAAAAATAAATTACTAATGCCGAGATAACTTAAGAAATCGGTTGTTGACATTTCCTTTAATACACCAAAGTAGCAATCGACGGTTTCAGCAGGTGTAAGTGGGTTTGGTTTCGCCGCATTTTCAGCAAAATTGCCCATTAGGATGTTTTCAAGTTCCTGAGTAGGATTGATGACCCAGTCTCCGGCTTCATTTGTAAGAAGTATTGTTGCCGTTTGGGTAGTGGTATCATACGTATTGTTCTGCATCAATTCCAAAAGAAATGCGTAATAAAGTATCGTTGGATCAGTTTCGGTCACATCTTCGGTCTTTCCTCCGGATAAGGTGTTAGAAATATTATAGGTAAGCACTTCTTTATAATAATCTTTTAGCAAAACCTCAGTATCAATGGTTGTTATACTAACTTTCACAGCAGCTTTCGTCTCACTGTCTGTTGAACTTATAATTTTATAATTAAGATATTTGGCAAATTCTTTAAATACATCAATAGCCTCATCTGGTAAATCTGTTATTTCCTCCTTATTCTTTCCAGAAGATGCATATGTTTCATCCGACATATATTGTCTTATGGTATCTGTATCTAAGTTCTTCAGGCTATTAAGATTAGCAGCGACTGCACGTTCTGCTTTTGTAGGTATCAATTGTATCAATGAAATAGAACTAATTCCAAGAATCAAAAGAATCAGTATAAGCACTACAGATTTAATCTCTGATTTTTCCGTAATAAAAAAACCTCCTCCCTTGCACCATTCATTCGTGTCTATTCAGACAACTGACATGCATGCGCATATCAATGCCAAACCTCAAAAAGTATGTTTTTTCTTTTCTACAAAAAGTAATACAGACAAAGGCCGCCTACAATTTGTATCATTAATATGAACGGAATACCAATTGTGAAAGAACAGTGATTCGTCTTATGGCGGAACCTTTTCAAACCGATAAGAGAACCAAGACTTCCTCCCAATATTGCTATCATAAATAGTGTAGACTCTGGTATTCTCCATTTTTTATGAATGGCTTTTTGCTTATCTATCCTCATAGAAAAAAGACCAATAATATTTAGTATGATAAAATATATAATTATCGGCACCATTTGTGTTATCCCCTTTGACTGCGTCTCTATTTCATAAATACAATTACAATATATTTGTTCTTGGGTACATAAAATACCATTATGAATCTACGCATAACACTTACATTTTATCTCAAATAAGGAGTTTTGTCAATTGATGGAATATTATGTAAATAGATGACCGTTACGAATTACTCTAACCTGTTACTGACTATAGCAACCAGAGAAAAAACTATTGCAATGTGTTGATATGCATGATAAAATAACTTTATGGAACACTGCGTACAAGTTGGGTTGACCTCTATCTCACTTAGATAGGGGGGTGATGCATATGAATTATGTTACATATAGCGATTTACTCGCATATACAGTCATGATAATAGCATTGCTTGCCTTGGTTTTAAAGGATAACAAGCGTAAATAAAATACCCACCCTGTAAACTTTGACCGGTTCAGGGTGAGTTAGCAATAAAAAACTTTCCGAGGTCAACCACTCTTTGTGTGCGGCGTTCCCTTTTGTGTCTTCATTATACTACATATATAGTATAATTTCAAGTCTCTGCTTTCCTACCCGAAATAGTTGTCACCCCATTTGTTGCAAGGAGATTCCATGGAATATTCTACCTCTTAAGACCTTCAGGCTAAGCGCCCCCATGAGCCCGGAGGGCATGGTCTCATGTCTGCAGTACGCTTTTTGTAGAGTCTTTTGCTCTTCCGCGACTGTCTTCTCACTGGCGGAAAGATTCGCCTGTCTTCTCCTACTTATACTCGGACTATCCACAAGTGATTACATTTTGGATGAAAACCATATCTAACTACTTTTTGATATGGGGTGTAAAAGAAAATAACTTTGTGATATAATGTTAAAACATAGTATTATGCTAACTATTATCATATGCGCTGTATTGTGCGAATGGAGGAGAATATGTATTCAATAGACGAGATAGTAAAAGTGGATCCTGAGATTGCAGAACAAATCAGGATGGAAGAAGAGAGGCAGAACGACCATATCGAATTAATCGCTTCCGAGAACTGGGTAAGCAAAGGTGTTATGGCGGCGATGGGATCCGTATTGACGAATAAATATGCGGAAGGTTATCCTGCAAAGAGATATTATGGCGGATGTGAATGTGTGGATGTGGTTGAAAACCTTGCCATAGAGCGCGCAAAAGAATTATTTGGCTGTACCTATGTAAATGTACAACCACATTCAGGAGCGCAGGCAAACATGGCAGTATTTTTTGCAATGTTGGAACCGGGGGATACCATACTTGGAATGAACCTTGACCACGGAGGACATTTAACTCATGGAAGCAAGGCAAATATGTCAGGTAAGTATTTTAAAGCGGTAGCCTATGGTGTAAATGATGAAGGGTTTATTGATTATGATGATCTGAGAGAAATTGCTCTTCGCAAAAAGCCGAAGATGATTGTTGCAGGAGCAAGTGCTTATGCAAGAACGATAGACTTTAAGAAATTCAGAGAAATAGCGGATGAGGCAGGTGCATATCTAATGGTAGATATGGCTCATATTGCAGGGCTTGTTGCAGCGGGACTTCATCCGGATCCAATCCCTTATGCAGACGTAGTTACAACTACGACTCATAAGACACTTCGCGGTCCTCGAGGAGGAATGATTCTGTCCAGTGAAGAAAATAATCAAAAATTCAACTTCAATAAAGCGATTTTCCCAGGTATTCAGGGGGGACCATTAATGCACGTGATTGCAGCTAAAGCAGTTTGCTTTAAAGAAGCACTTTCGGATGAATTTAATGAGTATCAGCATAACGTGGTGAATAATGCAAAAGCGCTAAGTAATGCATTGCTGAAAAGAGATGTGAAGATTGTATCCAACGGCACGGATAATCACCTAATGTTAGTTGATTTAACAAATACCCAAAAGACCGGAAAAGAAGTCGAAAAGATTCTGGATTCTGTAAACATTACTTGTAATAAGAATACCATTCCAAATGATCCCAAATCAGCATTTGTAACCAGCGGTATCAGATTAGGAACACCGGCTGTTACTACGCGCGGTATGAATGAAGAGGATATGGAAGTAATTGCGGAAGCGATTTCACTGGCAATTCATGGAAAAGAAGGCAATTTGGAGAAAGCGAAAGAGCTTGTAAAAGGGCTGACAGAAAAATATCCTTTATAATAATAAGAGCCTTTCTCATTCAGCAGCTCTTACTGAAAAGCAGCGGAGCTGCTGGAAGGTTACGAGCGAGTAAGCGGATTGCAAGTATCCACTTTGACTGGAAAAGGATAGAATGTTATAACGCAGTAAGGAAAGAAAAGTATATAGTTGGTGAAGAGGAAACGAATAAATTATAAATTAAGATGCTGTGGCTGGATGCTATGGCATTTCTTTTCCTGGTGAAAGAGGAGACGGTATCCTATTTATATGAGGTGATAATTGTAAGAAAAGTGTAATAAACGATAAAACTAATTTTAAGTAGTTGGTGATATAATGAAAAGAAAAGCTTGGGGGACGGAATGAAAAAAATTATATTTAGTGTTATAATTATTTTAGTAATCGCTGGTGCAGGATTTGCATGCTGGTATTATTTTGCGCAAAGCGAAGCGGGCAGTAATGGAGAAACTGCATATGTCACATCGGTTGGAACTCTGACAGGTGTCAATAAAGGTATGCAGAATAGGTTTAGCGGTGTGGTAGAAGCTCAGGAAATATGGAATGCAGATGTAATGCAGGATAGGACAGTGAAAGAGCTATTAGTAGAGGAGGGTCAGCAGGTTGAGGTGGGAACCGCCCTTTTTACCTATGATGTGGAGTCACTACAAACCGATTTAAGTCAGGCTGATTTAGATTTGGAGAGAATCGATACATCTATATCCAACTTAACAGAACAGATAGCGCAGCTGGAAAAAGAAAAGACAAAAGCTGCTCAGGGAGATAAGTTTAATTATACAGCGCAGATCCAGACTGCTGAAATGGAGATTAAACAGGCAGAATACGAGCGGAAAAGCAAAGAAGCAGATATCAAGCGGATTAATCAGTCCATTGAAAACTCCACTGTATATTGTCAATTGGCTGGAGTTATCAAATCCATTAATACCAATGGTGCAATCAATTCCTCCACTGGTCAGACGGAACCTTACATATCCGTATTGGCGTCTGGTGATTTGCAGATTAAGGGAAGTGTTAACGAACAGAATTTAAGTGAAATTATAGTTGGCATACCGGTGCTTGTATATTCACGTGTGGATGATACTGTTTGGACAGGTGTTATTAACAAACTGGATACGGAGAATCCAAATTCCGGTAATTCAAATGGGTACAGCAGCAGTGGGGAAACTTCGACCACTTTTCCATTTTACATAACTTTAGATTCTGCAATCGATTTAAAAATGGGGCAGCATGTCTATATCGAAATGAACTTAGGGCAGGAAGAGAAAAAAGAGGGCCTATGGTTAAGCGAATACTATCTGGTAATGGAAGAGGACGCAGCGTATGTATGGGCACAAGATAGCAATGAAAAACTGGAAAAGAGAAAGATTACGCTGGGAGCCTATGATGAAGCACTCGGTGAGTATGAGATTGTAGGCGGGTTAACAATTGAAGATAAGATAGCTATGCCGGCGGATTATTTGGAAGAAGGAATGAATACAGAAGTAGGCGAAATTGGAGGAAACAGCAATATTAATGCCGGAGAAGTAAACCAGGACGAGATAAACTTGGATGAAATGGATTTAGAGGGTCAGGTTATAGATGAAGGAGATGTTCAAGTTCTGCCGGAAGAAGGAGAAGCAATTGACAGAACCGTAATGGAACCACAGGAGCAGGATCAAGTGGTAACGGAGGAAGCCCAATGATCTTAGAATTAGAGAATATTTATAAAGATTATGTGCAAGGCAAAATGGTGGTTCCCGTATTGAAAGACATTAACTTGAAAGTAAAAGAAGGCGAATATGTTGCAGTTATGGGACCGTCCGGCTCGGGAAAAACTACATTAATGAATATTATTGGCTGTCTGGATAAGCCAACTTCCGGGATATTTCATTTAGCAGGTCAGGATATATTAAAGTGTAAGGACAGTGCAATGTCGGATATGCGTTTAAAAAATATTGGATTTGTATTTCAAAGCTTTAATCTGCTTCCCAGACAGTCGGCACTTAATAATGTGGCGCTGCCCTTAAGCTACGCAAAAATAAGCAAAAAGCAAAGAAAAGAAAGGGCTAAAGCAGCTTTAGAGAGAGTAGGTCTTGGGGATCGTTTAAACTTTAATCCAACACAGCTTTCCGGTGGGCAAAAGCAAAGAGTAGCCATTGCGAGAGCACTGGTGAATAATCCGAAAGTATTGTTGGCGGATGAGCCTACGGGAGCGTTGGATAGTAAATCCGGACGACAGGTAATGGAATTGTTCAAAAAATTAAATGGGGAGGGGGTAACTGTCTTAATGATAACTCATGATACAGAGATAGCATCCTATGCCTCCAGGACCATATTAATCCGTGATGGTGAAATTAAAGAACACGAAAAAGAGGGGGGAGACGAATGTTAAAGAAATCTATTATTACTCTGGTATGTATTCTGTCTCTTGGCGCTGTAATAGGCGGAGTCATACTCATTAAAAAGAGTAGTGATGCAAAGAAAACGGTGGATGTGATACCGGTGTCCAGTATTCTCAACTCCTGGTATGGGGAGGAGCTGTCCCTTTCCGGAATCGTTATGACGGATATATCCCAGAAAATCTTTCTCACGAAGGGACAGTCCGTGGAAGAGATTTTTGTGCAGGAGGGAGATCATGTTAAAATTGGGGATCCGGTTATGACTTATGACAGTACGCTTACAAATATAAAACTGGAGATGGAGAAGTTAAATCAGGAAATGATGGATGTTCAGCTGGAGGCAGCCAATATAACACTTGAAAAATTGTTGAAAGAAACTCCTATTCCAGATTATTATGCGAGTAAGACTGAGAATTCGGGATTTATTCAGGTTGCGGCAACGCCGGTAATAGAAACAGAGACAGAGCAGCCGATAGAAACAGATCCAATGGAAAGTTCAACCGAGTCAGAAATCGAAAAAGAGGAGCCTTACACAGAACTAAACTATGATTCCCTCCCATACAAAGGAGAAGGAACCAACGAGAGTCCATATGTATTTTTATGTACAGAGGGCACTATCATCAAAGGTTCCTTTTTTAATAAAATGCGTGGTTATGATGCCAAAGGTGAAGTGCAGGAAAAAGAAAAAGGATTTATCTTTGTTTTGGAAGTGAAAGCAAGCGAAGACGGATACGGAGAACAAACAGGTCTTGCGATCAAGGGAGAGGTGCTGGATGCATATCAAGAAGACTGGCAAATCATTTGGTCAGAACTAAGAGAACTCATCAAAAATAAAATAACCGGTGAAGATGTGATCGACGATGTTGTTACTGATTTTCCAGGCATTGAAATAGCAGAAGAAGAGGGTGGGGATAGCGGTTATTCCATTCCGGAAGGTTACACAAAGGATGAACTAAATAAATTGATTTTCAATCAAAGAAAAGAAATAAAAAACTTGGAACTCAGTAAAGAAGAATCCATATTGAAATCTACAAAAATAGAAAAAGAATTAGAGAAATTAGCCGTTACAAGTTCCATCAATGGAGTAGTAGCAAAAGCAGGAGATCCGGAGAAGGGTGCTGATGCAGATGGAAGTGCATTCCTTATTCTAAATAGTGAGGAAGGTATCTATGTAAAAGGAACGCTTAGTGAATTGGCTTTGGAAAATATTTCAGTGGGTGACACGCTGCAGGGTATGTCATTGGAAAGCAATGCTTCATTTACGGCTGAAATAAAAGAAATTTCCGAATATCCGGAAGAGTCAGAATATTATCAGGGCGGAAATTACAATGCTTCTTATTATTCATTTATTGCTTACATCGAGGAGACGAATGGAGTGCGAAATAACGAATATGTTAGCTTATCCATGATGGTTGGCGGGGATACAGATTTTGACACCCTATATATTACAAAAGCATTTGTTAGAGAAGAGGGCGGTAAAAGTTATGTTTACATAGCTGATGCTGATGGATATCTGGTGAAGAGGTATATAACAACAGGAAAAATTTTAGGTGGTTATGCAATCGAAGTGAAATCAGGTCTCACGCTTGACGACAATATTGCCTTTCCCTATGGGAAAAATCTCAAAGAAGGAACGAAAACTGTTATTACAGATATTAGTTCCTTATACCAATAGGAGGTGGGATGGTGTTAGAGAATATAAGATTATCATTTCAAGGAATATGGTCACATAAGATGAGGTCATTTCTTACTATGCTTGGCATCATTATAGGAATTGCGGCTATCATATCCATAGTATCAACAATAAAAGGAACCAATGAACAGATAAAGGAAAATTTAATTGGCTCAGGGAATAATACAGTGGAAGTTAAATTATTCCAAGGTGATTATGATTATTACACAGAGTATAATGGAGTTCCAAACGGAGTTCCGCTCATCAGTCAGTCTGCAGCGGATAAAATAGCTGCATATGACGAGGTAGAGTCTGTATCCAGATACGTTTCCAGATGGGCCGATAATGTTTACTACAAAAATACACAATTATCAGGCGGCAGGGTAACAGGCGTAGATACGTCTTATTTTGACACTTGCGGTTACGTGATAAAAACAGGTCGTGGTTTCCTGACAGAGGATTATGAAACATACAGAAAGGTAGTGATTATGGATGAGTCCGCTGCCACTGCTTTGTTTCAACAGGAAAATCCTCTTGGGCAGACCATAGAAATTGGAACAGAACCATTTGTCATAGTAGGAGTAGTAGGGAAAGCAGCAACATTTGAGCCTGTAATAAATTCTTTAGAAGACTATTATATATATAGGAGTGATTCGAGCGGTATTATCTTCATGCCGATTGATTCCTGGCCGGTCGTATATATCTATGATGAACCACAAAATATCGTTGTAAAAGCTACGACAACAGAAAATATGAGCGTGGCAGGAAGCAAGGCTCAGAAACTGCTAAATGAATCTGTGACCAATCAAAATGATGTAAATTACAAAGCTGCCGATTTACTGGAAAAAGCTAAGAAAATGCAGGAGCATAGTGAGGCTACCAATCAGCAGTTGATATGGATTGCAAGTATTTCGCTGCTGGTAGGGGGAATTGGCGTTATGAATATTATGCTGGTATCTGTGACGGAAAGAACCAGGGAAATTGGTTTGAAAAAAGCAGTCGGAGCAAGAAAAGGGAAGATATTGATTCAATTTTTAACGGAGGCCTCCGTGTTGACCAGTATGGGCGGGGTAATCGGAGTATTTGCAGGAATTGGTCTTTCCGAAGCAATTTCAAGAATGACCTCCACACCGGTAGCGATTAGTATTCCTGCAATTCTCATATCCGTGGTATTCTCCATGCTAATCGGCATCATATTTGGACTTCTGCCATCTGTTAAGGCGGCGAATTTAAACCCAATAGATGCATTGCGGCATGAATAAAGGTGCAGTTTGAGCCAGTATAGATAAAACATATATTAAGCATAACAATATCGTGATTACCGTTCATACCCCTGTATGTATTCGAAGACAGACGAGGTTCCAGGGAAAGAATGCTACCCCGATGTATCCTGACACGCTAAGCGCTCCAGTAAGCCCCAACAAATCGAAGTTTGCCTCTTGGGGAGGCAAACTTGGGGTCTCCCCTACGCAGCGTGAAATGGATTCATCGGGGTAGCATTCTTTCCCTGGAGCCTCTGGTTACCCGGAACCCTGTGGTCATGCAAGAACAAAAGATAATTGCCCTTGTATTCGTTTAATCGCTTGCAGAGATTATAACCATCTTTATAGTAATCACTGAGGGGCACGTATTCATATTCATCCCTGATTATTGCTAGTGTTTTCTGATACTTGACTTCGTACTCTTTCACTTTATGCGCAGCATCGGTATCCAAGCCGTTCCGATAATGAATTATTTCCCGTTTCAATTTCCACATCCCCTTGTTCCATTTCAGGTCAGGCTCATTTTCCATGCAATCTTTCAGATAACGCAGGACATCCGGCAAGCACGATTGGAGATTCAGAACGCTCTCCGGAATTTCGTCTGTTTTTGATATCGTAAAGCAGAACTATAACAAAAATCTTGATATTCTGAATGCAGGCAAGTATAATAAACGCATCGATCGTTAATTCATTCACAGGAGGGTATCCTAATTGACAATGTACTACACGCCTCAGCCTGGTTTTTACTGATTGACAGTAACGACGCAGAATGGAAAATGGATGTTTCAAAATCGTGTAGTGCATTGTCAATTAGGGTACCAATGGAGGAAAATGATGAACAATACATATAATGTTGGAGAAGAATCCAACCAGCTAATAGGCAAACAGGCATCTCAAAAGATAATTCAATATATAGTAGAAAATGATATTAATATAGGAGAGAAAATTCCAAATGAATATGAGCTTGCGCATATTCTAAACGTGGGAAGAAGTACAGTCAGGGAAGCAATCAAAGCGTTAAGTTCTAGAAATATTTTAGAGGTCAGACGAGGAGTAGGTACTTTCGTAAACCAAAAAGACGGTGCTCCGGACGACCCTCTGGGGATTGCATTTGTAAAAGACAAATTAAAACTGACCTTGGATCTGATGGAAATCCGTTCCATGATGGAGCCTAAGATTGCTTTCATGGCAGCCTCAAATTCAACATTGGAACAGATCAGGGAAATACAGAATTTCGCAGATGAAATAGAAGATTTAATAAAAGCGGGAAAACACCACGGCGAAAAAGATTTGCAATTTCATACAGCCATTGCAAATAGCTGCGGAAACATTGCCATGTCAAAATTGATTCCAATTATAAATGAATCAATTGAACTATCCATGGAAATTACAAATGCGCAGATAAAGGAAGAGACTATTTTAGTACATAGGGGTATTGTGGAGGCCATTAAAAATCAAGATCCAGATGCAGCTTATGATGCAATGGTACTTCATATGATATATAATAAAAAGTACATCAAGAAACTTGTGCAAGACAGTGAAAATCAAATACTTACACCACGCAGAAATAAGCTATAGGGCATTTGCCCCTTGTGGCAATCACATATACTACGCTAGAGCGCGCTTGAATAATGCTTGTACCAAGCATTTTCGTACTTTTTTCATTGCCTGCAGAAACGGTAAGAAATGAAACGGTAGAAATACAATAAATTGCATTTTGTTAAGACATCAGACAAATAAAAGGTCATAGATACAAAATGCTTGTATAATTTATGGAAAATTACGAAAATATTTTGAAATGTGTTGACATTTACTATTAAAAAAGCTAGAATAAAAATAAAATACATCAGATGTATTGGGAAAAGATTGTTTTAGTGATAGTTCAAGCTCTCACTGAAAAAGCAACGTAGCCGCTAGAGGGTGTTTGAAAAAACATTGCACCACCCCCCTCTTTGCAATCTACTTCGCCCCAATTTGGTCAGCGTAGCCCGCTGCGCCTTCCAAATAAGGACTTGTATCCCGCAAAGTGAGACACACAGCTTGGTACAGCATTTTTCAAACACGCTTCAGGATAATAATATGAAGAAGTGTTCCACAATACTGTAAGTGTCCGTTGGACAGTACTGGTTTGTAATAGAAAAATAGGGGAGGAATGCAGTGATGGAAAGAATGTTAGATTTAGTTACACTTGGAGAGATTATGCTTCGTCTATCATCGCCGAGCAATGAAAGACTGGCAAGAGGAGAGGTATTTGAAAAGCATGCGGGTGGTTCAGAGATTAATGTAGCATGTGGTGTAGCAATGTTAGGTTTGAAAGCCGGCGTAGTTTCAAAATTGCCAGATAATCAGATTGGAAAATACATCAGGAACAATATCCGATTTAGTGGTGTAAGTGATGAATTTATAGTAATTGATGCAGATAAGAATGCGCGTGTTGGCATTTATTATTATGAAAGTGCTTCCCATCCAAGAAAGCCGGAAGTGATATATGACAGGGCGAATTCTTCCTTCACTACAATTCAACTGGATGAGATTCCGGAAGAAATATATAAATCTACAAAAATTTTTCATACAAGTGGAATCACTCTTGGTCTTTCAGAGCATACAAGAAGTGTTGCAACTCAGATGATTAAAAAATTTAAAGAAAATGGTACTAAGATCTCCTTCGATATTAATTTTCGTCGAAACCTCTGGTCGGAGCCGGAAGCAAGAGTATATATGGAGCAGATATTGCCCTATGTAGATATTTTGTTTTCATCAGAAGAAACCTGTCGCATAATGTTTATGAAGACAGGAACAATAGAAGAGATGATGAAAAGCTTTTGCACGGAGTTTGGTATATCGGTGGTTGCTTCAACAGAACGACAAATTATCAGCCCTAAAAAACATATATTTGGTTCCAGAATATATAGTGCTAAGGAGGATGCCTACTATACGATGCCTCCGTTTGAGAACATTGAAGTTGTAGATAGAATCGGTAGTGGTGATGCTTATGTAAGCGGCGCTCTATTTGGAATGCTGCGTTATGAAGATTTTCAAAAAGCTGTAGAATTTGGAAATGCTATGAGTGCGGTAAAGAGTACAATCCCCGGAGATTTACCAGCTTCTGATTTTGAAGAGATAGAATCAGTTATTGAAGGACATAAACAAAAAGGAAAAGGTGTACGCACGGAGATGAAGAGATAATATATTTTTCCTATAAAGACATCTGGCTCTATAACTTTCATTATCTAATGAGAGATATAGAGCTTTTTTCTGAAAAGATAAGACGCTCACCTTTATAGGTGGTGAGTAAGGACATATTCGTCCTGTTGGGAGATAGATCTTTTCATAATATGGATTTTTTTGTACAAACCATGGTCTAAAAATACTTTTTATCAATAGAAAATTATAGTTCATTATTAAAAAGTAATGAAAATTTTAAAAGAACAATGATTTTATTTGCAGATCTTCATTCTGGTGTTATAATAAGAAATAGAGCGTAACGAAGGAGGAATATTGTGGAAACTTTAGTTAGGGTGTATATTGATAATCTTGATGGACAGTTAAACTATTACTTGGAGAATACGGAGAAGAATATTGCCAATTTTATTTATGAATATGCAACAGAGGAAAATACAATTGTTGTAAATAACATATTTGGCAGATTAATCTTAAGTTACAGCAAAAAAGAACATGGTTTCTCTGGAAAAGAAAGAGATACCAAAAAGGTAGAAAAATATTTTCAGGCACTGCTTGCCGGTGAGACCAAGCCGGAAGAAGTGGAAATAATTGATATAGAGCGATCCTCTGAGCATGAAGAATATTATCTTCATGATATTTATGAAGACATGCTTGAAGAGTGTATGTTACAATAGTGTCTGAGCAGGTAGATGGGAGTTTACATGAAGAAGATAATTGATATAATTACATTGGTGGCAAAAGAGGCCTTTTTTGCTTGCGGCTACGAAAAATCTTATGCAAAAGTGAGTATATCAAATCGCCCCGATTTATGTGAGTACCAATGTAATGGTGCAATGGCAGCAGCAAAGGTAAATAAGCTTCCGCCTATTGTCATTGCCGGCAAAGTTGTGGAAGAATTACAAGAAAATCAAATATTTGAAGAAGTACAGGCGATAATGCCGGGCTTTATTAACATGAAACTAAAAGGGGATTTTATCTCCAATTACTTAAATGAAATGAGTGCAGATAAGAATTTATCCGTGGAAAGTGCAAAGGAGTCCAAAACTATAATCGTGGATTATGGTGGTGCTAATATTGCAAAGCCTTTGCACGTAGGACATTTGCGATCAGCAATCATAGGCGAATGCGTAAAAAGAATGGGAAAGCGCATAGGGCATAATATGATTGGCGATGTGCATTTGGGAGACTGGGGTCTGCAAATGGGTCTGGTTATTGCCGAATTGAAAAACAGGCAGCCTGGGTTAGTCTATTTTGATGAAACCTTTGATGGAGAATATCCTTTGGAACCACCATTTGCTATTCGTGATTTGGAAGATATCTATCCGATGGCGAGTGCGCGTTCAAAGGTGGATACGGAATACAAAGAAGAAGCAATGGAGATAACATTCCTGCTTCAGAAAGGTAATCGAGGTTATTTGGCATTATGGAATCATATTCTAAATGTATCAATTGCCGACCTTAAAAGAAATTATGACAGGTTAGATGTATTTTTTGAATTATGGAAGAAAGAATCCGATGCAGAGCCATACATTCCGGAGATGGTTAAATATTTTAAGGAAAATGGATTTGCTCGTATGGATGATGGCGCATTGGTGGTGGATATAAAAGAAGATTCAGATACAAAAGAGATACCACCGTGTATTATATTAAAATCAGATGGCGCATCATTATATACCACAACAGATTTAGCGACGATAGTAGAAAGAATGAAATTATTTCATCCTGATGAAATAATATATATGACTGATAAGCGTCAGGAGTTACATTTTGAGCAAGTGTTCCGTTGTGCAAGAAAGACTAAAATAGTAGAAGAAAATACCAAGCTTAAATTTCTGGGATTTGGCACTATGAATGGGAAAGATGGGAAGCCATTTAAGACTCGCGAGGGCGGAGTAATGCGTCTGGAAAGTCTTTTGAACCAGATATATGAGCATATGCTTGAAAAAATATCAGGGGGTCATTCTACATCAGAAGAAGAGGCCAAATCCACGGCTGAAGTTGTGGCATTAGCGGCACTCAAGTATGGTGATTTATCAAATCAGGCGTCTAAGGACTATATATTCGATGTTGAAAAATTCACATCAAGTGAAGGGAACACAGGTCCTTATATTTTATATACCATTGTCCGTATAAATTCAATATTAAAAAAATATACAGAATTAGTTGATGCCAAGGAAACTGGAGAAATAAATGTGCCCTCCGGTGAGACTGAAAAAGTGCTTATGCTGGAACTTATAAGATATAATGCAGTCATTGAAAATGCATTTGAAGAACTTGCACCCCATAGATTGTGTTCCTATATTTACGATATAGCCAATGCATTTAATCGCTTTTATGGGCATACAAAAATATTATCGGAGGAAGATAAAACAAAACAGGCTGGCTGGATTGCGTTGCTTGTGTTAACAAAGAGAATCATAGAAGATTGTATTGATATTCTTGGCTTTACATCACCAGAGAGAATGTAAGGCGGTTTTAAATAGCACCAAAAGGATGTTAAATAGAATGGGCGACCATAATTTAACATCCTTTTGTGGTTCGTGAGAAGGGAGATAATTGGACATTTTCCACACTAAAAAAATGCACACAGACACAAACGTTTGTTTGCAAAAAATAAAATTATTTGGTATAATTGGTATGATATTTTGAAAGCGGAGGTATACGAGGTTTGAAAATAGTTTAAAATATTGTATGCATGTGGCGGTGCAGCCACGGAAAATTATAAATTGAGGCAAAAAGGGGAACAAAGATGGCAAAACAATCAACGTATGATGCGAGTAGTATTTCTGTTTTAGAAGGTTTGGAGGCGGTTAGGAAAAGACCCGGGATGTATATCGGAAGTGTGTCCAGAAAAGGACTGAATCATTTGATTTATGAAATAGTGGATAATGCGGTTGACGAACATCTGGCCGGATTCTGTGATTTGATAACGGTGGTATTAGAGAAAAATGGTTCGGCTACGATTTTGGATAATGGTCGTGGTATTCCTGTTGGTATGCATGAAAAGGGGATGTCGGCGGAACGGCTTGTTTTCACCACACTTCATGCAGGAGGTAAATTTGATGACTCAGCTTACAAGACTAGCGGCGGCTTACATGGAGTAGGCTCATCGGTTGTGAATGCGCTGTCTACATACTTGGATATAAAGGTGTATGGTGGTGGATTTATTCACCATGACAGCTATGAGAGAGGAATACCCACTACGGAATTAGAGGATGGTCTCCTTCCAATTATAGGTAAGACCAAGCAAACGGGCACATGTATAAATTTTCTTCCGGATGATACTATTTTTGAAAGAACAGATTTTTCTTCTACTGAAGTAAAGAGCAGATTGCATGAAACGGCTTACTTAAATCCAAGTCTTACTATTATATTTCAAGATAAGAGAAAAGAAGAAACGGAGCATGTTGAATATCATGAAGAAGAAGGAATCATAGGATTTGTGAAGGATTTGAACCGGAATAAAGAGGTGATTCATGAGCCTGTTTATGTAAAGGGTGAGTCAGAAGGAATTACGGTAGAAATTGCATTTCAATATGTGAATGAATTTCATGAAAATGTGCTTGGTTTTTGCAATAATATATATAATGCGGAAGGCGGAACGCATTTGACAGGGTTTAAAACAACGTTTACTTCCGTTATGAATACCTATGCCAAGGATATTGGTGTATTAAAGGAAAAAGACAGTAATTTTACAGGAGCGGATATAAGGAACGGTTTGACAGCGATTATTTCAATCAAGCATCCTGCTCCAAGATTCGAAGGACAGACGAAAACAAAGTTGGACAACCAAGACGCTGCCAAAGCGACCGGCAAGGTGATTGGGGAAGAAGGGGTTCGTTATTTTGATAAAAATTTAGAAACTCTGAAAAATGTATTATCTTGTGCGGAAAAAGCAGCCAAGATTCGTAAGGTAGAAGAAAAGGCGAAGACAAACTTTCTGGTAAAACAAAAGTTCTCTTTCGACTCCAATGGAAAACTTGCCAACTGTGAAAGTCGGAATCCGGATATCTGTGAGATTTTTATTGTAGAAGGAGATTCTGCAGGGGGGTCGGCAAAGACGGCAAGGAATAGAAATTTTCAGGCTATTTTACCTATTCGGGGTAAGATTTTAAATGTGGAAAAAGCCAGCATTGATAAAGTTCTTGCCAATGCTGAAATTAAAACGATGATCAATGCATTTGGCTGCGGGTTTTCAGAAGGGTACGGAAATGATTTTGATATATCAAAATTGAGATATAATAAAATCATTATTATGGCCGATGCCGATGTGGATGGCGCACATATTTGCACTTTATTACTTACTTTATTCTATAGATTTATGCCGGAACTTATTTATGAAGGGCACGTGTATATTGCTATGCCTCCATTATATAAATCGATTCCTTCAAGCGGGAAAGAAGAGTACCTGTATGATGAAAGAGCATTAACGAAATATAGAAAATGTCACAAAGGAAGTTTTACTTTGCAAAGGTATAAAGGGTTAGGTGAGATGGATGCCCAGCAGTTATGGGAAACCACTTTGGATCCGGAGACCAGAATGCTGAAAAGAGTCATGATTGAAGAACCAAGAATGGCTTCCAATGTAACGGAGATGCTGATGGGGACGGATGTTCCTCCAAGGCGGGCATTTATTTATGAACGTGCAAAGGATGCAGAATTAGATGTCTAGAGGTGTCTGCTATAGCAGGCGGATAGGAGCTTGGAAATGAGTGAACAGTTAATAAGAACCGAATATTCTGATGTGATGCAATCTTCCTACATCAATTATGCCATGAGCGTTATTATTGCGAGAGCGCTTCCTGACGTAAGAGATGGATTAAAGCCGGTTCAAAGAAGAACTTTATATGATATGTACGAATTAGGAATTCGTTATGATAAACCTTATAGAAAATGTGCGCGTATCGTAGGTGATACCATGGGTAAATATCATCCACATGGAGACAGCTCTATTTATGACGCACTTGTAGTTCTGTCTCAGGAATTTAAAAAGGGTTTACCACTCGTGGATGGCCATGGGAACTTTGGTTCTATTGAAGGGGATGGAGCAGCGGCCATGCGTTATACAGAAGCAAGGCTGGCAAAGATTACGCAGGAGTCATTTTTGGCGGATTTGGACAAAAATGTAGTTGACTTTGAACCCAACTTTGATGAAACGGAAAGAGAACCTAATGTCCTCCCGGTTAAGATTCCGAATCTTTTAATAAATGGTACGGAGGGTATTGCAGTTGGTATGGCAACCAGCATCCCACCACACAATCTTGGTGAAGTCATAGATGCGGTAAAGGCCTATATGAAAAACAGTCATATTACTACGGAAGAGCTGATGCAATATGTGCAAGGTCCGGACTTTCCTACCGGCGGAATCGTTATAAATAAAGATGAACTTTTAGACATTTACGAAAGAGGAACCGGAAAAATAAAAATCCGTGGTAAAGTGGAAATCGAAAAAGGGAAACAAGGGAAAGATAAAATAGTGATCACAGAGATTCCATATACTATGATTGGAGCTAATATTGGTAAATTTCTAAATGATGTGGGTAATCTAGTAGAAACGAAAAAAACAAATGATATTGTAGATATTTCAAACCAATCCTCAAAGGATGGAATTCGGATTGTCATAGAATTACGTAAGAATACAGATATTGATAATCTGATAAACCTTCTATATAAAAAGACCAGGCTGGAAGAGACATTTGGCGTAAATATGCTTGCTGTTGCAGACGGCAAACCGGAAACGCTGGGTCTAAAAGAAATCATCAGACATAATGTGGAATTTCAATATGAACTTTCCACAAGAAAGTATACAACCCTGTTAGCGAAAGAACTGGAAAAAAAAGAAATTCAGGAAGGTTTAATAAAAGCCTGTGATGTAATTGATTTAATTATAGAAATTTTACGAGGAAGCAAAAATATTAAACAAGCGAAAGAATGTTTGATGACTGGAAAGACAGAAGGTATCAAATTCAGGTGGAAAGGTTCTGAGATGGATGCAAGAGAACTTTCCTTCACTGAACGTCAGGCTGCAGCCATATTGGAAATGAGACTATATAAATTGATTGGATTAGAGATAGAAGCGCTACAGAAAGAACATGATACCACTTTAGCGAATATTAGGACATATGAAGACATTTTGCAAAACAAGTCAAGTATGTCAAAAGTGATTGTGAAAGAACTGTCTGCCATCAAAAAGGAATATGAAAAACCAAGAAGGACAGTTATAAAGAATGCTGCCGCTGCCGTTTATGAAGAGAAGAAAATAGAAGAAATGGATGTTGTATTTCTTATGGATAAATTCGGATATACAAAAACCATAGATGTAGGTGTCTACGAGCGAAACAAAGAAGCCGCAGATGCAGAAAACAAATATATTTTTACCTGCTTAAATACAGATAAGATATGTGTATTTACGGATGATGGAAAAGTGCATCTTATAAAAGTCATGGATATTCCATATGGAAAATTCAGAGATAAGGGAACGCCAATTGACAACTTGGGAAATTATGACAGCAACGGGGAAAAGATGGTTTATGTCTGCAGTCTAAACAGAATGAAAGAGTCCATTTTATTGTTTACCACGAAAATGGGAATGACAAAGAAAGTTTCTGGCAGCGAGTTTGATGTGGTAAAGAAAACAACTGTTGCTACCAGGTTACAGGACGAGGATAGGATAGTATCCATATGTGTATTGGAAGAAACGAAGGAACTCATCATATTGCAAACAGAAAAAGGTATCTTTTTAAAGTTCCCATTAGAGCAAATCCCAGAGAAGAAGAAAGGGGCAGTGGGAGTCAGAGGAATTAAGCTGGCGCAAAAAGACTTTGTAGAGGGTGTTTATTTCGTCGAACAGGGGAAAGCAGCATCGATATTGTATAAGGGAAAAGAGGTAAGTTTAAATAAGTTAAAAACATCGAAAAGAGATACAATGGGGACAAAGGTCAGATTGTAGATGTGAAGAGAAAGGGATTATTCTGTATGAGCTGTAAGAGAACCGCTGACATTTATTATTGCTATATTACAAAAAAAATCAAAAAAAATAAATTACTTGCAATATATCATAATAAATGCTATACTATATATTGATTACACAGCATGACATAAAAGGAGTGGACGCGAGTCCACTCTTATTCTATGCTAAAACAGTGAATGAACACGAAATCATTTCTCAGCACAACGAAGAGATTAATAATAGAAAAGAAGGTGAAGAAAGTGTCAAAAAGAGACATATACGAACAGAAGACGGAGGAACTTGTTATACCTATTATTGAAAGTAATCGTTTTGAACTTATAGATGTAGAGTATATAAAGGAACTGGGTAACTGGTACTTAAGAATCTATATTGATAAGCTGGGCGGCATTACCGTAGATGATTGCGAAATCGTCAGCAGAGCTTTAGGCGATGAACTGGATGAAAAAGATTTTATAGAAGATGCTTATATTTTAGAGGTAAGTTCTCCGGGACTTGGAAGGCCGCTAAAAAAGGAAAAGGATTTAGAGAGGCATCTTGGTGCAGAAGTGGATGTAAAGACTTACAAACCAATTGAGAAACAAAAAGAATTTAACGGTATTTTAGAAGCATATGATAAAGACAGCATATCTTTAAGATTTGATGAAGAAAATACGATGAGACTTTTAAGAGCAGACATAGCCTTAATCAGACTTGCGATTAATTTTTAGATAATAATATAGGAGGAAAAGAAAAGATGGGTGCTAATGCAGAATTATTGGAAGCTTTAAACATTCTGGAAAAGGAAAAGGATATAAGTAAAGATACATTATTGGAAGCGATTGAACAATCTCTGGTGCAGGCCTGTAAAAATCATTTTGGAAAGGCTGATAATGTAAAGGTGCAGATTAACCCTGAAACATGTGAATTCCATGTTTATGCAGAAAGAGTTGTTGTGGAGCATGTGGAGGATGCAGCTTTAGAAATAAGCTTAACCAATGCAAAATTAAAAGATTCTAAGTTTGAATTAGGTGATGTTGTAAATGTGGAAATTATGTCCAAAGAATTTGGAAGAATTGCTACACAAAATGCCAAAAATGTGATTCTACAGAAAATCCGTGAAGAAGAAAGAAAAGTGCTTTTTAATCAATACTATGAGAAGGAAAAAGATGTAGTGACAGGTATTGTGCAAAGAAATCTTGGTAGAAATGTTAGTATTAACCTTGGAAAGGTAGATGCTGTACTTGCAGAAAGCGAGCAGGTAAAAGGCGAGGTATTCAGACCGACTGAAAGAATTAAACTGTATATAATAGAAGTAAAAGACACACCAAAAGGTCCTAAGATTAATGTGTCCAGAACCCATCCGGAACTTGTTAAGAGACTGTTTGAAGCCGAAGTAACTGAAGTAAGTGATGGCATTGTGGAAATCAAGAGCATTGCAAGGGAAGCCGGTTCCAGAACTAAGATTGCAGTTTGGTCCAACAATCTGAACGTAGATTCCGTGGGTGCCTGTGTAGGAATTAATGGAGCAAGAGTAGGTGCGATTGTAAATGAACTTAGAGGCGAAAAAATTGATATTATAAATTGGAGCGACAACCCAGCTGTTTTAATAGAAAACGCATTGAGTCCGGCAAAAGTAGTATCTGTAGTAGCAGACGCAGATGCAAAGGCAGCAAGAGTAGTAGTACCTGATTATCAGCTTTCTCTGGCAATTGGTAAAGAAGGTCAAAATGCCAGATTAGCCGCAAGACTGACTGGATTTAAAATTGATATTAAGAGTGAAACACAGGCAAGAGAAGCAGGATATTTTATGGATGAAGATGGCATGTATGAAGAAGATATATATGAAGAAGGCATATATGAGGACGGCACCTATGAAGAAGATGATTACAATCAGCCAGATATGCCGGATTATGATAGCTATGATGCAGAGGATTTCGAATAAAATTTGAATGCCAAATGGGAGGCAGCAATATCGTGGATAGATCTATGATATGCAACGAAGTAAAGTGCGACGGAGGATGTTACATGGGTCAGGTAAGAAAGATACCAAAGCGTCAATGTACAGGATGTGGTGAAATGAAAGAAAAAAAAGCAATGATGAGAGTTCTGAAAACAACAGAAGGTGATATCATATTAGATACGACTGGAAAAAAGAATGGTAGAGGTGCATATATCTGCCTTTCCAAAGATTGTTTTGAGAAATCTGTGAAAAATAAAGGATTAGAGAAATCATTGAAAGCAGCCATACCAAAAGAGGTTTATGAAACTCTGGAAAAGGAGATAGAATCTATTGAAAAACAATAAGGTATTATCTTTAGTTGGTTTGGCTACAAAAGCAGGGAAAACGGTGAGTGGAGAGTTTTCAACTGAAAAAGCGGTAAGAGCAAAAAAAGCGGCTTTAGTGATTGTAGCAGAAACGTCTTCAGATAACACCAAAAAGAAATTTATTAATATGTGTGAATTTCACCAAGTGCCTTTATACATTCATGGGAAGAAAGAAGAGCTTGGACTGGCAATGGGTAAGGAGCAAAGAGCATCCTTAGCTGTGCTGGATGAGGGCTTTTCTTGCGCCATCGAAAAGGAACTTAGTAACTAAATTTTAAATAAATATGACTTCTTAGATATTGCGAAGACATTTATCAAGTGCAGACTTGTCAGTGGTTGGCACCAAATAGGCGGTTATATCATAACAACGGAGGTAGTACGTATGTCCAAAATTAGAATACATGAACTTGCAAAAGAATTGGATAAATCAAATAAGGAAATATTGAGTTTTCTACAAGATAAAAAAGTAGATGTGAAAAGCCATATGAGTACATTGGAAGATGCCCATATAACTATGCTAAAGAGTGCTTTTGGAAAGAATGAAAAGCCGGCTGCTGTACCTAAACCTGCAGAACCGAAAGAAGTAAAAAAATCTTCAAATATAACACAGGTGTATCATCCACAGAACAGTCAAAGCAACCAGAGAAAGCCATATCAAGGTTCAAAGCCTTATAATCGCAAGCCTGCTGGTCAAAATGCTGAAAATATGAATAATACAGGTGTAACTACAAATGCTAATCAGGCAAATGCTAGCGGAAAAAGAGATTACGGGTCATCCAGAACCAATGAAAGAACCGGAGGTTATCAGGGAAATCGTCCGGTACAGGCAGTCGGGAACCAGCAAAGCAGACCGGCATCTACAGGAGGCTATCAGCAAAACAGAGTGGCATCCACAGGTGGAAACCAGCAAAACAGAACGGCGCCTACAGGAGGAAATCAACAAAATAGACCGCAGGGAGCCGGTAGGAATCAGCAAAATAGACCACAGGGTTCCAGAGGCTACCAGGGAAACCGCCCAGCGTCTACAGGTGGAACGCAGGGAGACAAGACACAATCCACAGGTGAATATCAAGGAAATCGTCAGTCATCTGCGGGACAAAGTCAGGGGAATCGCCAGACGTCTTCAGGCAGCTATCAAGGAAGTCGTCAGTCATCTACAGGGAAAAGTCAGGGAAACCGCCAGGCATCTGCAGAGAAAAGTCAGGGAAACCGCCAGGCATCTGCAGGGAAAAGCCAGGGAAATCGCCAGGCATTTGCAGGGCAAAGTCAGGGAAATCGTCAGACGTCCACAGGCAGCTATCAGGGAAAACGTCCGGCTCAGATGGGACAAAACCAGGGAAACAGATCAACAGGTTCTTATAACAATCAAAATGAATACAGATCCGGTCAAGGTGGGAACAGACCATCGGGAACAGGCAGCAGAACCAACCAAAACGCAAACAGACCGGCAGGGAATACAGGCAGATCAAGTCAGAATCAGAATAAATCTGCACAAGGTGGAAACAGACCAAACCAAGGCGGCGGCAGAAGACCAAACCAGGGTGGGAACAGACCAAACCAAAGAAACAGATATGGAAATAATCGGAATAATCAACCGGTACAGGCAGCTTCCATGGAAAAAGAAGATGTAATTAAAAATATTGTACTTCCGGAAGTAATGACCATAAAAGAACTGGCAGATAAGATGAAAATTCAAGTATCTGTACTGATTAAAAAATTATTTTTGCAAGGAACTATGGTTACCGTTAATCACGAAATCGATTATGAAACAGCAGAAGAAATTGCATTAGAATTCAACTGCATAGCGGAGCCGGAAGAAGTGATTGATGTAATTGAAGAATTGCTAAAAGAAGGTGAAGAAGACGAAGCAAAATTAGTTTCAAGACCTCCTGTAGTCTGCGTTATGGGTCATGTTGACCATGGTAAAACTTCACTTTTAGATGCTATCCGCAGCACAAAAGTAACCAATAAAGAGGCGGGTGGAATCACGCAGCATATTGGTGCTTACATGGTATCCATCAACAAGCAGAAGATAACATTTTTAGACACACCGGGTCATGAAGCATTTACCTCTATGAGAATGCGAGGAGCAAATGCAACGGATATAGCAATCCTGGTCGTAGCAGCCGATGATGGTGTAATGCCTCAGACAGTAGAAGCGATCAGCCATGCAAAAGCGGCAGGTACTGAAATCATAGTTGCAATCAATAAAATAGATAAACCAAGTGCGAATATTGAAAGAGTGAAACAAGAATTATCAGAATACGAACTGATACCGGAGGACTGGGGCGGAAGCACCATATTTGTACCGGTTTCAGCTCATACACATGAGGGAATAGATCAACTGCTTGAAATGATATTATTAACAGCGGAAATAGGCGAATTAAGAGCGGATCCGGATAGAAAAGCAAGAGGACTTGTGATCGAAGCAAAACTTGATAAAGGAAAAGGAGCAGTTGCTACTGTTATTGTTCAAAAAGGCACATTACATGTAGGTGATTCTATCGCAGCAGGATCCTGCTTTGGTAAAGTTCGAGCTATGATGGATGATAAAGGCAGAAGAGTAAAAGAGGCAGGACCATCGGTTCCAGTAGAAATTTTAGGGCTTAATGATGTTCCGGATGCTGGTGAAGTCTTCGTATCGCCAGAAACCGAAAAAGAGGCAAGGAGCTTTGCAGAGACTTATATTTCAGAAGGGAAAGCAAAACTGGTAAGTGAGACAAAGGCGAAAATGTCCTTGACAGATTTATTCTCACAAATTCAGGCTGGTAACCTGAAAGAATTAGGTGTGATCGTTAAAGCGGATGTGCAGGGTTCTGTAGAAGCCGTGAAACAAAGTTTATTAAAATTATCAAATGATGAAGTCATTGTTAAAATCATTCATGGCGGTGTTGGTGCCATTAATGAATCAGATGTTATCTTAGCTTCCACTTCAAATGCGATAATCATTGGATTTAACGTTCGCCCGGATGTGACCGCAAAAATGACTGCTGAAAATGAAGGTGTAGATTTAAGATTATATAGGGTAATTTATGATGCAATCAATGATGTAGAGTCCGCTATGAAAGGTATGCTTGATCCCATCTTTGAGGAAAAAGTACTTGGTCATGCAGAAGTACGCCGGATATTTACAGCTTCCGGTGTTGGTACCATTGCTGGTTCATATGTATTAGATGGTATATTCAAAAGAGGATGTTCTGTAAGAATTAGACGGGAAGACGAACTGATTTTTGAAGGTGCGCTTGCATCTTTAAAGAGATTCAAGGACGATGTAAAAGAAGTAAAATCAGGTTACGAGTGTGGTCTGGTATTTGAAAAATTCAACGATGTAAAAGAAGGCGATTTAGTTGAGGCTTATACAATGGTGGAAGTGCCAAGATAAGCGGATCAAAATGTGCGGATGCAGTTGAAAATAAAAGGAAAGGCTGCTTACAAGGAGTGGTTCAAGCTTTTAACCACTTGTGCAGTTCCGTAAGTAAACTTGCGGTAAGTGAAGGATATAGATATGAGGAAAAACAGCATTAAAAATACAAGAATTAATGGTGAAGTCCAACGAGAACTAAGTAACATTATTCGTGCAGAAATAAAAGACCCAAGAATCAATCCCATGACTTCGGTAGTTATGGTTGAGGTAACACCTGATCTTAAAATATGCAAAGCCTTTATCAGTGTTTTAGGAGATGAGGAATCCCAAAGGAATACTATTGCAGGATTAAGAAGTGCTGAAGGCTTTATTAGAAGACAGTTGGCTAAAACCTTAAATCTTAGAAATACACCCGAAATCAAGTTTGTACTGGATCAGTCTATTGAATACGGTGTAAATATGGCAAAACTTATTGACGATGTGGTTGCAGAACGGTCCACATCAGATACAGACGAAGATTAGAAAAGAATGATATCCTCCATTAACAATGTACTACACGGTTTTTCTGATTTACAAGGCAGAGGAGAGAGGCGTACTGGAAGTACGCCGAATGACGATAACGCAGTAAATCAGTGAAAACCGGGGGCTGAGGTGTGTAGTACATTGTCAATGGAGGGTAGGTTTGGAAGAAAATAAAATAGAAAGGCTGCTCAAGAGATCGATTCTTTCAACCATTTTTATTTGAGCAATACCCCAAGCAGGCTTGGGGTATGCATGGGCTTAAAAATGAATAAAATTGCAACTGAATTAGACGGTGTAAAAACAGTAGCAATCGCAGGGCATATCAGACCCGACGGTGACTGCATAGGTTCTTGCATGGGAATGTATCATTATATAAGAGAAAACTATTCAGGTATACGGGCAGATGTATATCTGGAGGAGATTCCTTTTGTATTTCACAATATAGCAGATGTAGAAAAGATAAAGCATACATATGATAATGACTCTATATATGATTTATTTATTAGTTTAGACTGTGCGGACAGAGAACGGCTTGGTAAAGCGGATAAGTATTTGGAGAGTGCAAAGAAGACGATTTGTATTGATCATCATATTAGCAATCATGGATTTGCTGATATTAACTACATTTATCCTGACGCTAGTTCTACATCAGAACTAATCTATGATTTGATAGAGGAAGACAATTTGACAAAGCCCATTGCAGAAGCTCTATATACCGGAATTGTTCATGATACTGGCGTATTTCAATACCCCTGTACATCGGGCAAGACTATGACAATAGCTGGGAAGCTTATGGAAACGGGAATTGAATTTACAAAAATTATTGAGGATAGTTTTTATAAAAAGACCTTTGTGCAGAATCAGATATTAGGTCGCGTATTGCTGGAGAGTATCTTGTTATTGGATGGAAAATGTATTGTAGGGGTATTATCGGAGAAGGATATGGACTTTTATAATGTCACTTCAAAAGATCTGGAGGGCATTGTAAGTCAGCTTAAAGTTACGGATGGTGTAGAAGTAGCCATCTTCTTATATGAAGTGGATACAATGCAATATAAAATTAGTCTGCGTTCCAAGGGAAAAGTAGATGTAAGTGTAGTGGCTTCCTACTTTAATGGTGGCGGACACGTGTTGGCATCAGGCTGCAGCTTTAGCGGAACGTATCGGGACGCCATCCGTAATGTGATGAAGCAGATTGAAAAACAACTTTAGTTAGGGTCTCGACAAATAAACGGACAGACCCTTACAGTTATTAGGGAGAGGCTAATAGTGATACACGGCATAATAAATATTTACAAAGAAAAAGGTTATACATCCCACGACGTTGTAGCAAAACTGAGAAGAATTGTAAATCAAAAAAAAATAGGTCACACAGGTACTCTTGATCCGGATGCAGAAGGTGTTTTACCAGTCTGTTTTGGCAAGGGTACGAAACTATGTGATCTGTTAACTGACAAAAACAAAGCCTATGAGGCAGTTTTAGTTCTGGGCAAAGAGACTGATACGCAGGACACATCCGGGACAATTTTAAATGAGTATGAAATAAGCGTATCTAAGGCAGAGGTGGAGGAAGCAATTTTTAGCTTTATAGGTGAATATGCCCAGATACCGCCCATGTATTCCGCTTTAAAAGTAAATGGTAAAAAACTTTACCAATTGGCAAGAGCAGGGATTGAAGTCGAAAGAAAAGCCAGGAAAGTTCGGATTATGGACATTCAAATCTTAGAAATAGATTTACCCAGGGTACGTATAAGAGTTTCCTGCTCTAAAGGAACATACATAAGAACCTTAATGTACGATATTGGAAGAAAACTTGAGTGTGGCGGATGTTTGGATATGCTCCTGAGAACACAGGTAGGAACATTTCATATACAGGACAGCTACAAGTTGGACGAAATAGAAAAAATGGTGGCAAAAGGAGAGATAGATGCTGTTGTTACACCCTTAGATGCCATGTTCCCTTATCCGTCCATAGTTATTTGGGATAAATATGCGCAGATAGCATATAACGGTGATGTAGTTTGTTTAGAACATATAAAACCTACGGAAAGCAAGGGAGTTATAAAAGGCCCTGTTAAATTATATAATGAAAAACGTCAATTTATAGGAATCTATGCATATGATGAGGAAAAGGATTATTACAAATTAGTTAAAATGTTTTTTTCCTTTCAAACGTAGGCGGAGGCATGAGTATTGATATGGAATATATTCACTCGATAGATAATTTGAGGATACCCGAGAAAACGGTAGCAACCATTGGTAAGTTTGATGGTATTCACAGGGGCCATCAAGACTTGATCAACAAGGTAAAGGAATATGGGTCGGAGACAATAAGGACTGTGATTTTTACTTTTGACATATCTCCAAAGGAACTATTGGCAGGAAGGAACGAGAAAGTACTGGTAACAAACCATGAGCGGGCTCTTATATTAGAAAAAATGGGAATTGATTATTTAATAGAATGTCCGTTTACGTCCGCTATTTCTCAAATGGAAGCGGAAGATTTTATAAGAGATTTTTTAATTGGCAGACTGAATATGAAGTACGTTGTTGTTGGCGAAGACAATCATTTTGGTAAGGATAGAAAGGGCGATAGTCATCTATTGCAGAGAATGGGTGAAGAGCTTGGTTTCGAAACATTTGTTCTGCTTAAAAAGCAGCTGGATGATAAAGATATCAGCAGTTCAAGTATAAAGCGGGAAATGAAGCGGGGAAATATGGGAAAGGTAAATGAATTATTGGGTTATCCATATACCATAGTTGGCAAGGTTGTGTATGGCAATCAGCTTGGCAGAACCATAAATGTACCCACTACCAATCTAATTCCTGAGACGGCAAAAATACTCCCTCCAAATGGAGTTTATACTTCAAAATCCATAGTTGACGGTACCTATTACAATGGAATAACAAATATAGGATATAACCCTACTATTGGGGATCATAATCTGCAAGGTGTAGAGACTTATATGTTTGATTACGATGGGAATTTATATGGAAAAGAAATAGCAATTCAATTATTTGCCTTTGAGAGAACCGAGAGAAAATTTACTTCAGTAGAAGAATTGCAGAAACAACTAGCAATAGATATTGCTTTTGGAAAGGAGTTCTTTAAATGAGTACATATGTGTGGGAAGGAAGTGTGATACTTCTTTTTATTGGAATTTTGTGTAGTACAATGGGTGTGATACTAAAAAGAGTGGCACAGCGGAAAGAAAAGTATGATAAAACGACAGATGGCAATATCCTTGATTTGGTATTAGATGAGGCTGATTTGACAGGAAAAGCCAGAGGAATTAAAGAATATTATTATCCGGTTCTTGTTTATTATGCGAATGGTCAATTGACAAAAGTGAGAGCTAAAAAGGGCAGGTTTCCAACATCATATAAAATTAATGATAAGGTTACAGTCAGATATGATGGAGACAATCCGGAAGATTGCGTTGTGCAGGAAAGAAATCTATTGAAATATGTACATATATGGCAGATATGTTATGTTCTGGGGATTGCGTTTTGTTTGATATCCATTTTGAATCTATTTGTAAATCAATAGGCCTAATGAGTTCGCAAAGAAAACACTCCCCTGTTCCTCTTTCTATTATAGGAGCAGGGGAGTGTTGCTGTATTAGAAGCACACGCTTTATACTAAAAGGGATTGTTATTAAGCTTCTGATTCGCTTACTATTTCTTCAAGTACTTTAATTAAATCTTGCATAGTATTTAGTTGTACACCTCGCATTAGTATCTGATTTTTCAAATCAATTGAGAGGGTTTCAAATTTATCTCTAATTTGTGGAGCTATATAAGACATAATCATCACCTCAATATTAGTTTAACCGTGGAATTAATAAGTATGCATAATTATCTTTAAATTTCTCATACTATTTCATACCCTCAATTGAAATTAAGTCATTAAAAGGGGAAGTGCAAAAGTTTTCAGCAACATGCAAGCATTCTTGCAATTGACCTTGCGCAAATTTTATATAAGTCAAGGAGAGTTTATTATGGGAAAATCTAAGAAGGATTTGCAAAGTAAGAAACAAAGAGAAGAATTCAATAGTGTAACGCAGTCCATAAAACCAGAAAATCAGAATCAGACGCACAATTCTAAAAAAGAAGGTGCAGAGCCGGTGAATCAAACCAAATAATTATTTTTCAGTAAAAGCAAAAACCCGCAGGCGGTTTATTACCTTGCGGGTTTTTGTTGCTCCTAATCGGTTGACTGCCAGAGTTAACCACATAGGAGCGTTCAGCCTGTATGCCTGAAAAATTAGAACGTTCCCCGGAATCTCGTCCGTCCCTGATAACTGGCTGTGAATAGTTACAATATGGGCTCTGCGAAAATAATCCCGAAATCAAATTTGTTTACATGAGAGAAAACTTGTGATATACTATCAAAGTCTGAAAGTTTCGCTTTCACACTCACTTATTAGGCATATCACATGCAAAATGCGTGAAAAGTATGAAAATCAGCCGATATTCAGCATGAGGACGCTCCGACCTCTGTCTTAGTATCAGGCGGTCAAATTAAAGGAGGAAATACAAAATGATTTCTAAAGAAAAGAAAACCGAAGTGATCGAGCAATATGGAAGAACACCTGGTGATACTGGTTCACCGGAAGTTCAAGTGGCACTTTTAACAGCAAGAATTAATGAACTAACAGAACATTTAAAAGTGCACAAAAAGGATCATCATTCAAGGATGGGTCTTTTTAAAATGATTGGACAAAGACGTGGACTTCTTTCATATTTAAAGAAATCTGATATTGAAAGATACCGAGTATTAATTGAAAAATTAGGAATTAGAAAGTAATTCACGATTTGATGGGCGGATGAAATCCGCCCTATTTTAGAACGAAAAAGTGTGAAAATCGCAACATGTAATAGAGAACATAAGTTATCAAAGGAAGATATCGCACCCGAGACCGCTGAAAAGGTGATTTTGAATAAATCAATTTTTCAGTAGTTTCGGTAATATCCTACATATGATAACTTTTTGGTAATTAAAAATGAAAAGGAGATTTCATATGTTTAAGAGCTTTTCAATGGAACTGGCAGGCAGGACACTGACTGTGGAAGTAGGAAGAGTAGCAGCGCAGGCAAACGGAGCTGCATTTATGCATTATGGGGATACAGTAGTTCTTTCAACAGCTACTGCATCAGAGAAGCCAAGAGAAGGAATCGATTTCTTTCCACTTAGTGTTGAATACGAAGAAAAATTATATTCGGTTGGTAAAATCCCAGGTGGATTTAATAAGAGAGAAGGAAGAGCTTCTGAAAACGCTATACTAACTTCTCGTGTTATTGACAGACCGATGAGACCCTTATTTCCAGACGATTATAGAAATGACGTTGCACTTAACAATTTGGTAATGTCCGTAGATCAGAATTGCAGTCCGGAAGTTACAGCCATGCTGGGGTCGGCAATCGCAACCGCAATCTCTGATATTCCTTTTGCAGGACCTTGTGCAACTTCACAAGTGGGTCTGGTTGATGGAGTGCTTGTTTTTAATCCAACAGCAGATGAAAAAGCAAATTCAGATTTACAACTTACCGTTGCATCTACCAGAGAAAAAGTAATTATGATAGAAGCTGGTGCCAATGAAGTGCCGGAAGATAAAATGATAGAGGCTATTTTTGCAGCGCATGAATTAAATCAGGAGATAATTATATTTATCGATACAATAGTTGCTGAGTGTGGAAAAGAAAAACATACTTATACAAGCTGTACCATTCCCGAAGAATTGTTTGCTGCGATCAAAGAAATTGTTCCGCCGGCAGAGATGGAGGAAGCGGTATTTACAGATGTAAAGCAGATTAGAGAAGATAATATAAGAGCTATCAAGACTAAATTAGAAGAAGCATTTGCTGACAATGAAAAATGGCTGGGTATGATAGGCGAAGCTGTTTATAAGTATCAGAAGAAGACGGTTCGAAAAATGATTTTACAAGATCACAAACGTCCGGATGGAAGAGCGGTTACAGAAATCAGGCATTTAGAAGCAGAGATTGATATGTTACCAAGAGTACATGGTTCAGGTATGTTCACACGTGGACAGACCCAGATTTGTACCGTTACAACACTTGCGCCTCTTTCAGATGCGCAGAGAGTGGATGGATTAGATGAGGCAGAGACTTCTAAGAGATATATGCATCACTATAATTTTCCATCATACTCAGTAGGTGAAACAAGACCTTCAAGAGGTCCGGGAAGACGTGAAATTGGTCATGGAGCATTGGCTGAAAAAGCACTGGTTCCAGTTTTACCATCAGTAGAAGAGTTTCCATATGCAATCAGAACGGTTTCTGAAACATTTGAATCCAATGGTTCTACTTCACAGGCCAGTGTTTGTGCCTCTTCATTATCCTTAATGGCTGCAGGTGTACCAATTAAGAAACCTGTTGCAGGTATTTCTACAGGTCTGGTGACAGGCGATACGGATGACGATTATCTGGTATTAACGGATATTCAGGGATTAGAAGATTTCTTTGGAGATATGGACTTTAAAGTTGCCGGAACAAAAGACGGTATTACTGCAATCCAGATGGATATTAAGATTCACGGATTAACCCGGCCTATTATAGAAGAGGCAATTGCGAAAACAAAAGAGGCAAGAATGTATATCTTAAATGAAATCATGAATCCTTGTATTGCAGAACCAAGATCTAACGTTGGAAAATATGCACCTAAAATTGTTCAGATTCAAATCGATCCTGCAAAGATTGGCGACGTAGTTGGACAAAGAGGAAAAACAATTAATGCGATCATTGAGCAGACAGGCGTTAAAATAGACATTTCAGATGAAGGTGCGGTTTCTGTCTGTGGCGTTGATCATGAAAGCATGGACAAAGCAATTGATATGATTAAAATGATTACTGCTGATTTTGGAGAAGGCCAGGTTTACACTGGAAAAGTAATCAGTATTAAAGAATATGGAGCATTTATTGAATTTGCACCAGGTAAAGAAGGTATGGTTCATATTTCAAGAATTTCAAAAGAAAGAGTGAAGAAAGTAGAAGATTACCTTACTTTAGGTCAGGAAGTTACAGTAGTATGCCTTGGTAAAGATAAGATGGACAGAATTAGTTTTAGTATGAAAGATGTAAAATAATTAATAGGTGTAAAAAATGACAGGTAACCAGTAGGTGCCTGTCATTTTACGTAACGGGAAAGTACGTCCCATTGTATGAGGTTCTATTAAGAACATGCTTGCGATGCACACAAAACGCAAAATCAGCGTTTTGGCGCTGCTACACTCCGGTTTTCTGTGACTTTCGCTTCGCTACACTCACCAAATATACGTCGGATTTATCGGCTGTGAATAGTAACTATGGATATTCAATTGCCTATATTACCGACAATAAATATTTGAATTTAGATAAGAAGAGTGATATAATCCCATCTTTGACAGTTCAAATGCCGCAAATGCAGTTGCTATCAGCATTTGCGGCATTTTTCAAGACGAAAAAACGTAGCTATATATTATTACTTTTTCTTTGTGCTTCGAATAA